>Ga0194121_10011256_pt1 | contig 10690 bp, 9 predicted proteins | sample TA2MahCa50mmetaG_FD_148609 | JGI IMG/M metagenome (GOLD analysis project Ga0194121, IMG submission 148609) | Freshwater microbial communities from Lake Tanganyika, Tanzania - TA2015020 Mahale Deep Cast 50m | ecosystem: Environmental > Aquatic > Freshwater > Lake | place: Tanzania: Lake...
CCGTTCAAATACGTGAGCATCCCAAAACAGTTGTGCCAATACTCGGCTAGACCCGTAGGGCATACGGGTAGGGAGGATTGCGCGCTGGCGTTCCCGGTGAACGCTACCAACAGCCAAATCATGGCAATGAAGCGCATGGGGGATGTGAGCGCTCTAGGGGTCATGTCAGACGCAAGCCGCCGGTGAGAGTGTTCCCGTGCAAGGTCGTTCCTCCAAAACCCACTGCACGGGGTGATAGGGATGTTTGGTCGAAAGCGGGGTGTACCCCTCCCCCCCGGGGGGGTCCGGATAGCGGGAAAGCTGGCGCTCGCCGCATGTCAAAAATTGGACTCCTTCTCGCGGCGTTTGGCAAGAGTGAGCGGACCCCTGATCTTCACCCAGCTGCACAAGCACCTGGCCGTTTAAGGCGGTGCCCCAGGCCGTGCGCGACCCGCAGCGCCGTTGCAGTGCCGTTTTGGCCCTAGGGGGATCAGGCCGCCTGAAAGAGGGCCAGCGGGCGCGCTCTTTACCAATAGCGGCTCGTGTGGAAACATGAGCCTCATTGTGCGCCGTCAAACCGGGACCGGGGAGCGGGAGAATGACCAAATCGTGCGGTGCAACGCAGCCTGGGGCGGATAGATTTTCCTATCCGTTATGAGCGAGCTGAGCTGGAATTGGTACTGGGGCGACCGCAGCGCCGGGCCGTGGGAATCCTACCTGCGAAACCGGGACATCGTCGCCGCGGTGAACGGCGGCTCGCGCGCGTCGGCCGAGTACCTGAGCTCGTGCATGACCGCCAACACCCGCGAGATCGTCGGCTCGGTCCAGACGCTCGAGCGCTCGATGGGCGCCGGCTTCGACGCCACCAACCGCAACCTCGCGGCCGGCTTCGACGCCACCAACCGCAACCTCGCGGCCGGCTTCAATGCCGTCGGGCAGGGCCTCGCCCACGTCGAGGCCTCGATCGACCACATGGGCCGCCAGATCACCGGCGCCTTCACGTGGGGCTTCAACGCGCTCCTCGCCTCGCAGGGCGGCATGCAGGCGAGCCTCGACCAGCTCGTCAAGCTCGCCAAGACCCCCGCGCAGACCGCGGGCTACGAGCAGTTCGAGATCGCCCGCGACGCCTTCCGCCAGGGCCTCTACCTCGAGAGCCTCGAGGCGCTGGAGCACGCGATTTCCGGTGTCCCCGGCGTCTCCACCGGCTACAAGCTCGAGTGGCGCTTCCACCATCTCCGCGGCCTCATCCTGCTCGGCTCGCACGAGAACGCCGACCCCAAGGTGATCAGCGCCGCCAAGGCCGAGGAGGCCTTCGTCCACGCCGCCCGCTACGCCCGCATGGACGCCCCCGCCGACGCCGCCAAGGCCATGCTCTCCGCCGGCTGGGCCGCCTACGTGCAGGGCTCGCCCGACAAGCTCACCGAGGCCCTCGCGCACACCGAGGACGCCGTCACGCTCGACCCGCAGCTGGGTGAAGCGCTCTTCCAGGCCGCGAAGTTCCAGATGGCCCTCGGCAACCCCGACGCCGCGCTGCCCTCCCTCGCGAAGGCCGCCGAATTCGGCGGGCTCTACATCGCCAAGGCCGCCGCCGATGGTGACTTCAAGCGGCACGACGGCAAGCTTGCGGCGTTCCTCTCCGCACTGCGTGGCGAGAAGGCCCGTCAGGTCGCCGAGGTCGCGCGCCCCATCGCCGAGAAGATGAAGGAGAGCCCCGAGCTCGCGAAGAACGAGATCGCGCAGCGGATCGTCGGCGTGGCGTCCGGCGCGGCGACCGCAGCGCTCGTCGACCTCGCCGAGTACCTCGCGAACGGTCTCCAGCGCGACGTGGAGGCGCTGAAAAAGCTGAGGTTCACGATCGTGCGCGTGTCGGCCGACGAGTGGGACGAGGAGGTCGTCGAGCAGGTGCCGACCGGCGAGTGGCAGGAACTCGATGAACAGGTGCTCGTCTCGCCCGCGCGCTTGTTCGGGTTGATCAAGACGACCTATCGGACCGAGACGAAACGTATCGAGGTGACACGTTCAGTGTCGAAGACCGTGCGGCGGCGCGGGCCGGAGACACGCAAGGTGCTGGTCGTGGACGGCACGGGTGCGAATTACGACACCTACGGCGAGGATTTGCCCTGAATGAATGGCCATCGTGCAGCCGGGCCGCTTTACGATGGGCGGCGACAGTGACATCGAGGCAATCATTGACGAGAAGCCGTCGCACCCGGTGACCATCTCGCGCGCCTTCGAGATGTTCGCGAAGCCCGTGACGCAGGCCCTCTACGAGTCGGTGACGGGCTCGAATCCTTCTGATTTCAAGGGGGAGCAGCGCCCTGTCGAGAATGTGAGCTGGTTCGACGCGGTGGCGTTCTGCAACGCGCTGTCGAAGGCCGAGGGGCTGCCGCCGGCGTACGAAATCTCCGGCACGAACGTCACGTGGGCGGGCCCGCAGACGCAGGGGTGGAGGCTCCCGACCGAGGCGGAGTGGGAGTACGCCTGCCGCGCGGGCACGACGGGCTCGAGGTACGGCAACCTCGACGACATCGCCTGGTACGACAAAAACTCAGGCAGTCAGACGCGCCCCGTTGGCGAGAAGACGCCGAATGCGTGGGGCCTCTACGACATGCCGGGCAACGTGTGGGAATGGGTCTGGGACGGGAAGGCCGAGTATGCCGCCGGCGCGCAGGTGGATCCCGTGGGGTGTGGTGGTGTGGTGGAATGGCCCATGACGGAGTGGGAGGTCGGAGGCAGCGGGCGATCTTTGAGCCACGCCCCTCCCTAAGCCCTGGCCCACCCCAGCGGCGCTCGCTGTCCTCACCTTTGCCGAACTTGACTGAACGCGCCAAAGGGGCGCAGTGTTTGCCACAAAGCCCCTTGTTCGACAGCTCCAAACCCAAGTGCTTGACCGATCATGGCACCCAAGCGCAGCCTACCCGCCCGGATCCGGCCTTATGCGCTCGCTTCGCGCGGCGCGGAAGGGAGGGAAATTCCTATCCCTTGCACCCGCGACCTGCTGCTGCCGCGCCTGCTGTCAGGTGAATTACCACTCACGGAGGAATCTGCATGAACTACGCCACGAAAGCTTTACTGGCCTACCTGAAGAGATGCCCATCCGGTCCACTTGTTCAATGTTCCAAACTGGATGATCTGTTGGTTGAGGTCTGGCCATTTCTTAAAGGAACGAAAAATGGTGGGATGAGGCCAGAAAAACTGGCGAACCGAATGGAGGACGTTGAATGGCATCCCCCGACGCTGAGTTTCAGGATCGAACGGCACGGCGGAACCGTACGCGGTTCGACTCGTGCCGAAATGCAGGCATGGACTATCAACACTTCAACCTGGGACGCCTGCCATGTCAAACAAGGACACCGACAACTAAGGCCAATGGCGCCCAGGTTGAATGTCAATCCGTTGGTCGCCGAGATCCTAGACATCATTCGCGGCGGACGCGAGGACAGTAGGGTGAAGTGGCGCAATGAAAAGCGCGATTGGGTTCGCGTCCAGATCGGCGCTGTCATCCCAAGCGGAGGCCTGAAGCAAACGGCGGCCGATCGTCGGAGACGCTTTAGAACCCGGCTGGTGGAGGCGTTGCGTAGAGAAGGCTGGCAGAGCCCGCGTGTCAATGTATTCGAGAGAGAGCGCCGATGATTTGCAGCACGACGGCTCCGTTGGGTCACCGGATCGGTCTTATCGCGATTGTTACCGCTTCGAAGCGAACCATCCGGCTGACACAATCACCGAGCGCATGAGCCCCCCACGCCTACACCGAAGACCAGCTCGTCGAACAACCCTCCATCGGTGTCTCACCTCACATTGGCACAAACGGCTCTCTCACCCCGGATAGCTACAATCTGCAGGCACTCGTCGGCGATCTGATCGTAGTTGTAGCTCCCTCTCTCACCCCGGATAGCTACAATGAGGAAAAGCGAAAGGACAACCAAGAGTACGTTGTAGCTCCCTCTCTCACCCCGGATAGCTACAATTGACCTGTAGGTAGGGAACCCCTTCTGGCGGTTGTAGCTCCCTCTCTCACCCCGGATAGCTACAATTACCCAGTGTTCCCAATGTTCCGGCAATGTGTTGTAGCTCCCTCTCTCACCCCGGATAGCTACAATGTCGCTGGAGCTCTTTCACGTCCTGCACGCGTTGTAGCTCCCTCTCTCACCCCGGATAGCTACAATAGGCATCCTTCCGGCCAGCTTGTTCCACACGTTGTAGCTCCCTCTCTCACCCCGGATAGCTACAATCCGGCACTCGGTCGAGGATGACATCCGCGTGTTGTAGCTCCCTCTCTCACCCCGGATAGCTACAATATATTTTCGACAACCTCAAGGAAATAAGTAGTTGTAGCTCCCTCTCTCACCCCGGATAGCTACAATACCCTTTCCCTGGTGGTTGGTGATCGGCGCGTTGTAGCTCCCTCTCTCACCCCGGATAGCTACAATAAGGTGAACGCAAGCCCCCGCCAAGCCTAAGGTTTGGGGGGGGGTCTGCTTCCAAAATAAGCATCAGAACAGAACCAACTGATTGGCTTTAACGCTTTTTTCTTGAAATAGAGGCAATCCGACCAGCAAGATCGTGCTGGCATACTGCTTCTCGGTGACAGTCATGCACCGTACCGAGCCAGCAGGCGGAAGATTCGAAACGAGCCGCTCCATGTGCTTTTTCTCCGCATCCCGCCCATTCAGAATACGGCCGTAGACTGAAAATTGAATCATGTCGTAGCCGTCATTCAGCAGGAATTTCCTGAACTGGGTATACGCTCGGCGTTCCGAGCGCGATCCCACGGGTAGGTCAAAGAACACCATTAGGCGCATATATCGCCTGGTGTCTTGTGGGACCACTAATTCTCGGCCTGATGCTGCCTTAAGCCAATGACGCGCGGCAACTCAAGTTCTTCGGCCATGTCAGAATCAAACAGACGGACCAGGGACTCCGTCGCTTGCTCAACTGCTGTGAGCACCGTCATATCCCCGCGTGGCATCCGAACGTTGGTATTGAGTAGGGCCACCAGATCAATCTTCTCCGACGGAGTTAGCTCTGGTCGCTCCTGAATACCAGCAGGCATGCTATTCGCCACATGTAAGTCCACGAGGGCGCGGAAGGGCTCAATCAAGTCATCTGCGAGATTGAATGCGTTCTGCTCGCTGGCATGATGGATGCCGAAACTGGGAAAAAATCCATGTGCTATGAGGCCACGTGCGATCGCGCCACGCATCACTGCATAGCCGTAGTTGAGCGCCGAGTTGATCCATCCGTCCATCCCCCGCTTGAAGGTATTACCGAAAAGCGCTGAGAAGTAGAAAGCACTTGCCTGTGCTTCGAGATTTTCCGGATCACCAGAACGAACGCGTTTCGCTATCAGTTCCAACCGCTTCCATTGCCTCGGGTCGTCGCAACGCTTCGAGAGCCGCAAGCTCGCGGCCTGATTCTCGATCTTAGCCTTGACAATCTTGGCCCATGCTCTCTTCGCACGAGGTCGATCGACGTCAAGCTGCAGTCGCAGCATTCGTGTCGAGCGCGTGTGGGTCAGAAATGGAAGGAAAACCCCGTTTGGCTGATGGTTGTCTCCAGTGGAGTAAAGGCCGATTCCATACTCCCCGCACGCTGACAGCACAGGGTGCGTGAGCGTGATCTCGCGATTGTTAAGCACGATGATCGCGATATCTTCAAATGGAACTCGAGCCGCCCGTTCTTGCTCGATGACTAACGCAAAGTGCTCTCGCTTAAGCTTCGCAGGTTGGGAGATGATTACGCTACGCCAGACCACGGCGTTCTTCCCTCGGGGCGGGATAGATATTGCCAAGAACATCGACGTTGAGCTTAATTAAAGATAATGCCGTACGCACGCCTATACTAGTAATCTCGCCTTTAGAGTTAGCGCGTGGATGCCCTTTAGCGCTTCTGTCGTGGAGCGCCAACGTGATGTTGGACGGATTTGGTGGTCCACCGTAACTTCTAAAGTAACCGCGAATTACCGGCCCGTCTCCGCTTCTCACCTCTACTAGATCGTTCTGATAAATGGAGAATAGAAACTCGTAACTTTCGTCCACAGAGATACTTCCATCCGCAGTTTTAATGGGAAGCTCGCGGGCTACTCTGTGGAAGACATACAAAGGCACGAGGAAGTAGCGCCTATCTTTACGGAACGCATCTAGGCGGATTAGCCTTTCATTTTGTGCTATGCCACCGCGCACCTCTATCCCCGACATCTTTCCGCCATTCAACTTAATCGCCTTGATCTCGGGGCCTGTAAAGGGGCCATTCTGGGGATCGCCATTCCTCGGTTTGCGAGGGAATTCCCTCGTGCCAGGCTGCTTGGGGGAGTCGCCTCGGGCAGCAAGCCATAGACCCAGGGCATGTACCATCCTGGCGTTTCTTTCAAAACCTACAATATCCGCCAAGCGATCAGTAGTTAGCCTGAACTTCTTCCCCTTATCTGCTGTTGCAAACATCCCGACGCGCTCAATAACCATTCCCTCTATCTCTTGAGTCGTGGCTCTTCGTCGCAGCTTCCGATTCCTCTCCCTGATCTCCACCATGAGCACGTGGCCACGCCGCGGCTTTCCGTAAATCGTGTCCATGTGCACAGCGCCACCACTGCGGCGCTGTGGCGCTCTCGAGACAAATAGCGGTCGACTGGCATCGAGATCCCGATCCGAATACGTTCCGAATGCTGCCAGCTGCCTATGGAGTTCCGCTTTTTCGTCAAGCTGCAGCCGCGCTTTCAGTTCTGCGCTGAAATGAGGCCAAGGAGCGGGAAAATGTGCCTGCAACTGCTTGAACTTGACCACGTCAATAATTTCGCCGGTTTCCGGGTCTTGGAAGCCGTTGTTGACCTTCGAAAGCTCCTTATTGCGCGCGTAGTCGCCCAGCCGCTTGATCATTCTGTGGCTGCATGCAGCCACCACGGCGGCATCAAGTGCATGGTGACGGTCGCTATCGCTACGCGCCTTCAAGAGCCCCCATCGAGTGCGCAAAAATGCAGTGGTTTGACCGTTGAGCACGACACAGCGCTTTGCCGTGGTCCCGTCCGTGCCGTCCGACAGCTTGAGATGGCTTTCGACGTAGTTCTTGAAGAAGCGGCAGATGTATCGAGTGTCGTTTAGGTTGCGCTCGCGAAACTCCTCGGCAGCCTTAACCCCGAAATCCTTGCGCAGCAGGCGGGTGCGTTTGGCCAGTCGATAGCTCCTGTTCGTTTCTACGAAGGCAACATAGTTTTGCCAGCGTTCGCCGTTCTCGCCTCCCGGGAATGAAGTCAGGTACTCGTAAGCAGTGCGGTTGCCCTTTTCACGGTTCTCCTTAGCGTGAACCAAGACCTTGTTGTTCTTGCTGTTGTCATAGCTGCGTGAATAGGGCAGTACATGGTCGACTTCAGAATAGCCGGTATCGCTCAGGACGCGGTCTACCTCGAACGGTCTCAGTGAGTAGGCGCATTTCGCCTGCTGCTCACGATAGAGCTGAAACTTCTCAAATTCGCGGCTTTTTGCCGGTATCTTGAACTCCTGCGCGAAGGCCTCTTTGTCCTTCTCGTTGCGCTCGCGGTACTCATCCTGCGCTTTCTTGATCTTATTGCGCTCGTCGAGAGGACGGGAAAGATCGCGCGCCATCTCAATGTGCACGGCTTTGGGCGAACCGTAGGTGCGCACCAGGGCGTTCAACACCTTGCGAGCCTGGTTGAGGGCGCGCAGCACTACCGGGTTGCGGGGAACATCGAGATCTTCACTAAAGACCATCCGGCCGTACTTGTCGCGGCCGGAGTAAAGCGGCGGAAGATAGGTCTGACTGCCCCTCCCTGGTTCGTGCAACTGGCTGTGGTGGTAACCGACCTTTGCGCAGGCTTGGTCGTAGCGCAGGCCACCTTCCATGAGCGGAACGATCTTGCGCAGTGCTTTCAGTGATAGGGCGTGGAACTTATCGAAGCTGACTTCGGAAAGTGCTTCGATCATTTTCTCGCCACCGGGAAGGGCCAGTTTGCGTAATTCCGCAGCGACCTCGTCGCCATCCTTGTAGATGGACAGAACCCGGGCGATCTCATCAAGCAGGGTCGGATCTCCGCAACCCGCGGCGCCTGCAATGCTTTCCCATTCAGTTTCGAGGTTCTTGTCCTTGAGCGTATTGCGCAGTTTCTGCCAGGCAGAGAGTTTGACGAGCCAATCCAACTCGGGATCCTTGGTCTTGGTTTCTTCAGCTTTAGTGCCGTAGGGGTAGTTCAAGCCGACGAACTTGAAGTTGTTCGGCAACTGTCCAGCTTTAGTCAATGCGGCACGCAATTGCTTGTAGGTGAAATCCCCCACCTGCTTGTAGGGCAACGGCAAGGCGGTGCGACGCTCCTCATCGTTGAGAGACCGGGTCGCGCCATCGACAACGATGCGAAGGTTGTTAAGCCGCGTAAGCCAGACGTGGCGTTCAGCGGAGAAGCTGGCTTTCGGTGCTCGATACTCGGCTTTCTCGAAGGTGCACTTTCCGAGCATCTTTAGAAGGTCGGCCCCCGCAAGTGGCGGCTTTTGCTCCCAGAAAAGTCCACTCTTACGATCCCCGTTGCCGACAATCGCTATTTGAAGTTCGTGGGAAGCAAGCGAGTTACCTAGCTCTTTCTGGCGCTTAAACAACAGTCCCAGTTCTTCACCGAGCAGTTTCCGAGAGAGTGCTTTGCTGTAATCCCCTTGCTTATTGCGTTGCGACTCGGGGAACTCTTCAAGCACCATCTCCGCTGCGCTGCGGTAACTCTTCTCTGACATCCACTGTTGCGTGTCGGCCAGTCCCTTTTTGACACGGCCACCTTCGCCCTTGGAATCGTCTTCGGCTTTCTTTTCCTCGGCGCGGCTGTTCCAATGAAAGCCGCGGTGCTTGCACAGGTGGTAGATGACCCGCGCCCATTCCTCGTGGCTCAGAAGACGATCGAGTCCTGCGACGCGCAGATGCCAAGGAGAAATGGCCAGCGGCTGGCGAAGCTGCTGGAGGTCGGTGATCAAGCCGGCGCGCTTGAGCAGGCGTGCCAGCTTGGTCAGTCTCCAGGCCCGGCGGCGAAGGCGCCGACGCATCAGGCGCGCCACTCGCCGCACAAGGTTCAGGGATTCGCCTTTCTCGGCAGTCTCTGCCTTGTCAAAGCATCGCACGCCGAGATCGACGATTCTGGACTCACCGAGCACGCACCAGCCAACGGATGCGATACCGATGTCGAAACCGAAGATTAGTGGCCCAAAGCCCTTGACAGCCATGCTGTCCTCCATTACAATTTCGTCATTGTGGCTATCCGGGGTGAGAGCCGTTGCTACAATAAAGAATCGAAAGATTCTGTACCCAGCCCGGCGGGGAAACCCGTCGGGCTTTTTGTTTATCGTTCTCTACGTTATCTCAAGCCGACTCGGCCGTGAAGCTTCCGGCTGGTACCGAAGCGATAGTCGACATCTAGAAGCTCCTGCGGTACTGCCTTGGCATCTAGCCGCCGCCTAGCACCCTGCAGCTGGTCTTCATTCTCCCCCTCCCCTTCCCGGGTTTCTCTCGCCACATCCGATCACGTTCCTTCTTCAAGGCCAGGCACTGCTCGTGTTGCTCCTGCTTGAGTCGCTTCTTCTCTTCACGTCGCCGCTCAACGTTGACTGGGTCGTCCGCCCCCGCCCGCGCCGAGCGCTTCGCCTCTCTCTCGGCGAAATGCTTCTTCATCGCTTGCAGCACGCCTCCAGCCCAGGAACCAGCGAGCATCGTTTCGACCTCGCTATCCAGGAAAGGCATGCCGCTCCACAAATCGAATAGGAGGCAACGCTCCGCCGGGACCAATGTCGAGCACTCGGAAGTGGTTGGTGCAAGCTGTGCGAGCGCCGTCGCGATCCCGATGACATCCTCACGGGAAAGCCTTGTTGCGGGCCCTTTCCTGTAGCCCCCCCCTGAACGCATCGTGCATGCCCCGCCGAAACTCCATCGCTCCACACGTCGTGCAGTGGATCTTCGTGCAGAGATTTCTCCGGACGGACTCGATGAGGTACGCGTGCAGCCAATTGGTGGTCATGCTGGTGATCCTGGGGTATAAAAATTTCAAACCATTTTTTCCTTTATGGAAAACGGTACTCCCGCTCCGAGAGGAAGTCCAGCGCCGCCAAGCGTGCGCTGTTTGGCGAAGACTCCCCTCCCTCGATGAGGATTAACCCTCTGAATCGAGACGAGTTGCCGCCCTTCGGCGCAGGCTGCCCCCCGCCACAGGAGCCCAGGCCGAGCGGGATGCTCGGCCCCGTTGCAGGGCCGTTCTGGCCCTCCGGGGGATCAGGCCGCCTGGAACAGGGCCGGCGGGCGCGCTCTTTACCAATAGCGGCTCGTGGGGCAACATAAGCTGCGTTGTGCGCCGTCAAACCGGGACCAGGGAGCGGGAGAATGGCCAAATCGTGCGGTGCAACGCAGCCTGGGGCGGATAGATTTTCCTTCTATGAGGGTCCTCCGCGTGTCAAGCCTCCGGCGGCGGGGTTGTCGTTTACATCGTTTTGCTTGCAGGGTGAAAAAGCCCGTTAGAATGCGAAGTGTTTTCATGGCGCAAATGCTACTAAGCGGTGATTCCCGGGACATTCTCGTCGGCGAGGACGGCCGCATCGCGCAAGTCGCTCCCCGCATCGAAGCTTCCTCCGCAAGAATCGTCGACCTGAAGGGTCGCCGTGTCTTTCCCGGCCTGGTCGACGCGCACCAGCACCTCGACAAGACGCGCACGCTGCGCGCCATCCACAATCCGCAGGGCAAC
>Ga0194121_10011257_pt1 | contig 10690 bp, 8 predicted proteins | sample TA2MahCa50mmetaG_FD_148609 | JGI IMG/M metagenome (GOLD analysis project Ga0194121, IMG submission 148609) | Freshwater microbial communities from Lake Tanganyika, Tanzania - TA2015020 Mahale Deep Cast 50m | ecosystem: Environmental > Aquatic > Freshwater > Lake | place: Tanzania: Lake...
GCGTTCAGCTAGTTTCACCCATCGCGCGGCTGCGGACGAGACGATAGACCGTATTAGCGGCCTCAACGGTTCACGGACCCCTTGTACTCAGACCCCGAGGCGACGTGGCGGCTTCTCAGCTGCTTCTGCGACCGGAACGCCGCATTCCGGAAGAAGGCCGCCATGTACCGGTCAACGGCAGCGGGTCGTGATGGTAGAGCGGATGGGCGTAGTTGACCGCCATCAGCCAGGTTCGATACCGATACTGCCGAAGCCCGAGCCAGTAATGCTGCAGGCCGAGCACCAGCGATCCGGGAGGAATGCAGCGGGCAATCTCGCCCGTAAATGCGTCGTAGGGATCGGTCTGCCGCGCGCTCGTCCGCGCCTGCGCGACCCCTGTGCTGCCCTCGATCAGGATGAGCGCCAGCAGCACCACGACGCCCGCGCGCACCCACGCGCGCCGCCGATCCCACAACCAGATGTCCAGCCACGCCAGCATCAACACAGCGAGCGGCCAGAGCCCGATCATGTAGTTGTCGGTCTTGACCTTCAACAGCAGCAGAAACATCACGAACTGCGCGACCGACGCGACGCCCAGCAGCCGGGCGGCCTGCCGCCGATCGCGATCGCCGACCGCGCTCGAGGCCATCACGGCGACGGCGATCGGGATGCCCACCAGCGCGCTCCACGCGCCCGGGCGGTTCCAGGGCAGTTCGTGCACGATCTGCCGCAGCCAGGCCAGCGAGATCGGGCCGCGGCCGTGCAGGGCGTTGTCGATGTAGAAGGACGCGCTGAAGACGTCGAACCGCGGTGCCACGAAGCGCATCTGACCGAGGTAGTCGTTCCAGCCCGACACGATGTAGGCGAGCCACGGAATCCAAGTCGCCAGGAACCCGAGCCCGAGCAGCCGCGCCGCGCGAAGGCGGCCAACGCCGCTCCGCTGCTCGACGCACAGCAACCCGAAAAAGACCGGCAGCCAGAATCCGCCGAACAGATGACTCAGACTGGCCAGTCCGGTGAGCGCGCCGGTGAGGACATAGCGCCAGCCGGCCGGCATCCGTGCCGCTCGAACAAACATCCACAGCGCCAGCAGGCCAAAGACTGGAACCGCGATGTCGTAGCGATTGAGGCGCGCGCGATCCAGGAGGAGAATGCCGGTCTCGTTGCCGCTGTACAGGCGCAGGCCGAGCAGGAGCATCGTCGCCAGCGCGCCGATGCGCTCATCGCCGAGCTCCGTCCCGACTAGGAACACCACCAGCAGCAGCGCGAGCCCGAAGACGACCGGCAGCAGCCGCATCTGCCACACGCCGACGCCGGCGACTTTGAAGAGACCCGCCTCCAGCAGGGGGTAGATCGGCATGTGCTGATAGTTGTGCCGATCGACGCCGGAATAGCCGGCAAACAGATCTGATCCGTAGACTCCCTGGGTCGCCAGCTTGTACGACGCGGCGGCAATCCATGGCTCGTCCTCGCCCACTGCGGGAAACACGCTCAGATGATCGAGCGGCAACGCGAGATATAGGAGGGCGCCGACGAGCAGCACGCCTCGCGCGCGAGTCACCGCGTGATTGTAGGCGCAAGTGGTTCACGGTTCATGGCTCGCCGGACGCTGCCGCGAGGTGCTGCTGCAGCTGATGCCGCAGTGACTCCGACATTGGAAGCTGCCGAACCTCCGCGAGAGTGGCCCACATCTGTGCGTCGTGTTCCTGGCTCAAGGTCAGTCGGGCGTGCGGGTCGATCCGCGCCTGGAAAGTGATCCCGACGACGAGAACGCTGTCGAATGACACGAAGTCCCAGACGTCGACCGGCCTGCCGATGTCAGCCTCAGCGCCGAGTTCCTCCAGCAGCTCTCGTCGAAGACCTTCAACGGGTGTCTCTTCCGGGAGCAGACGTCCCCCTGGTATCTCCCACGAGCCTGCGAACGAGTCTGCATCCTGCGACCGTCGGACGAGCAGCACTCGTCGCTCACTGTTGACAATCGCGGCTTTCACCGCGAGTTCCCGATGAGTCGCTCTGGTCATCGATTCTGAGCCAGCTCTCGAATTTTCGCTCATGGGGGAAGTCCTTCACCCTGGCGATGCGGAACGTGACCGCGTCGCCAAACAGTCTGATCACCGTGTCGCGGAGCGCTCTCGCGTCCGGGAGGTCGTCGATCGCATCGACCGCCTTGTACGAGAAGACGATCTCGCTGCTGCCGTGCTGAACCATCTGGAACTGATCGACCGGCAGCCGGCCGATGAGCGGCCCGAACTCGTCGAACGGGCTGATCGTCCGCCGGTCGGGCAGTTGAAATCGCGTGATCGTTCGACCGGTGAGACGGACGATTCGTGGGGTGACCAGGCCGCACGCGCAGGGCGTGTGCGTGAGGACCCCGAAATCGCCGGTCCGGTACCTCACAATCGGGACGATCCGACTGAAGAGATTGGTTACGACGAGCTCGCCTTCGGCTTCGTCCCGAAGGGCAATCCCCTTCGGGTCGATCACTTCCACGATGTAGTCCGGCGACTGCACGTGGTAGCCCGCATGGGCCCGACACTCGCGGGCGACCACGCCGCCGACCTCGGTCAGCCCGTACTGGTCGAACACGGGAGCGCCGAACACCCGCTGAAATCGATCGCGAGCGGCCGGCAGCAGCGTCTCGGCGGACGTCATAATGAGGCGCGGCGCGAGGGCCTGAGCCGGAGGCCGTTCTTCCAGCAGCGCGCGCAACTGTTCGAGCCGCGACGGGGTTCCGGTCAGCACATCGGGAGACTCGTCGGTGATCGAGTCGACGAGTGCCGCGACACCTGGCCAGCGGTTCCGCTCGATGTTGACCTTCCGGTACAGGCTGTAGCCGACGGCCGGTTGCAACAGCTGATACGGTTGGCTCTTCCGATGCTCGCCGCCAGACACATGCAGCTGCGACAGTGCGTAGGGGCGCGACTCGATCCCGTTTTGCGCGAGAAAGCACAGCCAGTTCGCGAAGTAACTGATGAAGTAGCGGCGGTCGAACACCATGGTCAATGGCTGACCCGTGGATCCCGTGGTGCTCGCCAACCAGAGTCGTTGCGGGCCGCCTTGCAGCACGCACTCGACTTCCCCAGGGACGTCGGGCTCCTGTTCCATCCAGTACGCTTCGTCGGGCTGCGGACAGCCCGGGCTGCGCAGCACAGCGTCCACCAGTTCCCTGAGGTCGGCTTTCTCCAGGATGGGCAGCCGCTCCAATGTCTCCCGCGGCGTTCCCGGACTGTTGAGTGCGTAGCGGTGGGTCTGGTAGCCCGGGAAGTCAGCCACGACCGACCGGAGGAACCAGTCTAGTCGTATCGATGTGCACTGGTCGTGGGCCGCCAAGCTCCGTCCGATTCGAGCGCTCAACTCGGACCTGGCCTGGATGTGCCTGACATAGCACGCGTCCCGGGTGATCGAGCCCAGCGTCAGCATGGCGGGCGGCGCCCCAACGCCAGGGCGCCTCCGGGTTCGCGGGGTAGAGGCGCGTCAGCAGACGCGGGTAGCGGATCTAGACGTCGTTTGTAGCCCCGAGGACGCGGATTTTCGGCCCCTGTATGTTTAGGGGCTTGATAACTTGTGCCCGTGATGCGCCGGGCGGTAATGGTTGCGGGTTCAAACCTCCGGCGGCCTGGTTGAGCTCGCCCTCCGAGAGCTGTCCCGAGATCTGGCGCTCGATGAAGGCGCTGGTGCTCGCGAAGCTGGCTCGGAGGACCTTCCGCACGTCCTTAGCACCCACGCCGGTCTCCTTGGCGACCGCCTCGCACAATTCATCGACGTTTTCGTAAACACCGGCCATGGCTTCCTCCCGTTGTTGGAACGATGGTTATGCAACCGCGCCGTACACTAGCTGACAACTCTGACCATGTCAAGGTGCGCCTCGGGCTGCCATGGCCCGTGCCACCACGTTCTTGACCCGTTTCGGATGCTGATCGTGGTAATCCACGAACCAGTCCATCTCGTCGAGGGCGATGGGGGATAGAGACAATCGGTCAGCGGACCCCGTCCGCGCTCCCACACGCTGATCCGGCAGCGCGCGCGCGTAGTTCCACCCGTCCTGCTCGAACAGCGGCCGGAAGCGGCTTTCGTCGAACAACGCGGTGCCGACGCGGGGAATCATGGTGAAGATCTCGTAGAAAGTATCCTGCTGCTCGATCCAACGGTTGATCCACTCGAGCGACGCGACCGTCTCGCTGGGAAATCCGACCAGGAGGAACACCAGCGGGTGCATCCCCGCCTGCCGGACCATCTCGAGCGACCGTGCGACGGCTGCGTCTGACAGGTTCTTGTCGACCTCGTCGCGCGTGGTCTGCTCGGGCGTTTCGACACCGAGCCAAATGCCGCGGCATCCGGCGCGGAACATCAGCGCGAGCATGTCCTGGTCGAGGCGGTCGCTTCGCGTCTGGCACAGCCAGCTGACTGGCAGATCGCGCTCGATGAGCTCATGGCACAGACTGCTGACCCAGCGCGGATTCAAGGTAAAGGTGTAGTCGAGGAAGAAGAAGTGCTCGATCCCGTACTGCCGGTACTGCACCTCCACTTCGTCGACGATCCGATGAGGCGGGCGTACACGCATGCGCTGCCCGAACAGCAGGTAGCAGTAACTGCAGGAGTACGGGCAGCCGCGATTGCCGAGGACCAGGCCTGACTTGAAGACACCGAGCGCGCCGGTCTTACGATCGACGCCTTCGGCGTGATAGGCATGCATCGGCGCCAGATCGTAGGCGGGAGCGGGCAGGGTCTCCGCCTCGAGCGGGCTGGCCATTCGCGGCTCGTCCGCCGGCCACACTCGCTCCGCCACTTCTCCGTTGAGGAACTGCCCGACGAAGCCGTCGATGGCGACGTCGTGCTCGCCGCGAATGATGCCGTCGCACCCGATGCGCGCGAGGGTTGGCTCCGGCGCCACGGTTCCGTGCGACCCCACGCAGTACACCGGGGCCGCCGTCAGCGTCTTCAGTGCCGCGACCGCCGCTGACGGCCCATCAAGCCTCAGGTTGTAGCACTGCGCCTTGTCGAAGTCGTTGGTGGCGACGACGATGAGATCGGCGTCCGCGAACTCGTCCGCGTATCGTTCGTAGACCGGTCCTTCAACTCTGAAGTCGTGGAATCGAACATCCAGGGACCGCGCGCGAAGCAGAGCGGCGGCGTGCAGCAGGCCGATCGGCACCTGATTGCCGAAGAAGCTCTGACGATCCGACGCCGGCATCACGAGGGCGATTCTGGACACTGGCCTCGCGTCAGAGGTGTTCCTGGAAGCCGCTGCGGGTTCCCGTGTCGACGTTTTCGCGGAGCATGAAGCACACCGGCATGAAGCCCTGGACACGGGGGGCGCCGCTGCAGCGGGGGTCCATCGCGAACCAGTCGTTCGCGCCTGCCCGGCTGAACGACCGGCATCCACCGCGGCAGGCGTCGAGCAGTTCACACGAGCGACAGACGCTGTTGAGACCGCTGGCGAGTCCGCCATAGAAGGTCCAGCCAGCGGGATCCTCGAGCATCTCGTGCAGCGGGCGCTCGAAGATGTTGCCGATTGGCGGCGCTTCGTCCACCAGGCAGACACACGGGTACACGCGCCCGTCGGCCAGGATGTTGACGTAGTCGCACTCCTTGAGGAAGCCGAGACAGGTGCCGCCTCGTCCCGTCGCGTGCAGCTGCTGTTCCCACTCCTCTTCCCAGAGGAACACCTTCTCGACCGTCACCTCCATGTGATCGGGCTTGTGGGCGGCCGCCATCCGGCGCATGTCGTGCACGAACTGGCGCCAGCGGAGCGGGGGCACCATGAGCGCCCGCTGCTGTCGCCCGCGGCCGACGGCAATCTGGTAGAACACGGTGAAGGTGTTGACGCCCATCCCGGCCAGCATCGGCAGCAGCGCCGGGATCTCATCGACGTTCAGCGTCGTCGCGACGGCGTTCACCCGCACGCTGAATCCCATCGCCACCGCGTTGCTGATGCCCTGCAGCGTTTTCGCGTAGAGACCCGGCTTGGCGCGATGAAAGTCGTGATTGGCGGCGAAGCCGTCGAGGCTGATGAGGACCTGGCGGAGCCCCGCGTCCCACACTTTGCGCAACCGGGTCTCGGTGAACAAGGAGCCGTTCGAGTGCATGCGCATCTTGAAGCCGAGGTCGGTGGCATGCGCGATGAACTCGGGCATATCCGCCCTGATGATTGGCTCCCCGCCGCTGAAATGAATGACGCGGACGCCCATGGCGGCCGCCCGGTCGAGCAGCGTGTGCACCTCGCGAGGAGGAATCTCCGGCTCGGCGCGGCTAGGCGTCGAACTGAAGCTGCAGTAGATGCATTCGAGATTGCAGCGGTTCGTGATGTTCAGGTCGATTTCGCGGAGGTGGATCGCGGGACTCGGACCGGGTGTCGCGTCCACCAGCGAGGCCTGGCCGCCGCGCTGACTCATGACGCGTCACCGGCCTGTCGCGGCTGGCCAATCCAGGTGCACAGATAGTCGCGGTGGACCAGGATCTTGTCCCGCGGCACGTCGGGGTTTTGCGGAAACGGCGGAAACGCGTCGCCGACTGCCTCGCGGTGATCGCGAATGCAGTAGGGGTCCTTCACGAACAGCGTCCGGCGTCCGGCCTCGTGGAGCTCGTGCAGATAGCTGCGCGCCGCGCACCCGCCGCGGCACGAGTCCAGCACCGAACAGCCGTCGCAGCCGGGGATCAAGTGCGCGTGGCGGTTGCGGCGGCGGAACGATCGGAACTGTTCCGAGAACACGATGTCGCGGATGTCGTCGACGAGCAGATCACCGGTCTTGTAGTCGTGCAGATAGACGCAGGGCGACACCGGGATCTTGCCATCGGGCGTGATGCTGTGAATACGGAAGCTCGTGCGTCCGCACGGGCAGCCCTTGCCGGGGTGCTGCGCCGCCACGGCCAGGAACGGCTCGCCGAGGTCGACCTGATCGCAGGCCGCCATCAGCCGCGAGAATCCGCGGTAGAACGCTCCCGCATCGAGCTGGGTCGTGAGGTGCGCCCGCTCCACCGGTTTCAGCGGGTTGATGCGCACGTGCGAATTGTGCTGCCGCGCCAGGCCGATGAGCGCGTCGATGTGGCGGTCCGAGAAATTCCAGTTCATCGCGCACATGATGATCGAGTGATCGATCGCATGGCGCTCGCAGATCTCGAGCGCCCGCAGCGCGAGCGTGTACAGCGATGCGCCGCGATTGGCGTCGTGCTCCTCGGGAAACGGGCTGTCGAACGAGACGTCGATGTCGTTCAGCAGCAGCAGCGCCTCACGGTCGATCTTTTCGAGTTCCACGAGCGAGATGCCGCTCGTGGTCAGGCCGACATGGATGCCCTTGGCACTCAGGGCCCTGATGATGTACGGCAGCAGGGACTTTTTGATCTGCATGCCGCTCGTGAAGATCGGCTCGTTGCCGCCGAGATTTACCGTCTCGATGCCCAGCCGGTACAGCTGGTCCACCACGCGATCGACCATCCAGGCCTCGAGATCCATCCCCTTGCGCCGGGCCGACATCGAGTAGCAGTGCGAACAGCGGTACGGACAGTCGTTGCCGAGCGTCCAACCGATGTTGACGATCTGCATCGCGCATTCGTCGAGATCGGGGTGCTCCACCGGGCCGACGGGCCCCTGGTAGTGCCGCTCGGGATCCGAGAGGTCGGCGGGCAGGTCGGCGTGGCCAGTTCGGTCGGTCATCGTGTCGGCACCCCGGCAGCTGCCCGGATTGGGTGAACTGTGATCAGGTCATTCCCCGATCGGGACGAGGCATCATAGTCTGTCACCTAGGATAATTCAAACCGCGACGCGCGGCTTGCCCTGAGGGCGCCTCGCCTGTCATGATAGCGGCCCATGCCCCGTGCGTTTCAGGTGGAACGTCCGTATGCGTGACCGGCCGACGTTGCTCCCGATGGCATCGTCCTCGCCGCCGCCCGTGAGGCCGGGCCTGTACCGTTTTCAGCCGCCGCCTCTGCCGACCGACTATCGTCCCCGTCCCGGCCTCAGGAACATCCGGCTCCACGAAGTCGACCTCTACGTCACGATGAAGTGCAACATCCGCTGCGATTTCTGCAGTGTGCGCGCCGGCGAGTACGGCCATCACGACCTTCCGCTCGACCGGATCATCCGCTTCATCGACGAAGCCGTGGCGCTCGGTCTCGAAGAGCTGCACTTCCTGGGCGGCGAGCCGACGATTCGCGACGATCTGGAGACGATGGTGCATCACGCGTCGAGCAAGGGGGTCTCGACGCGAATCATCACCAACGGCATGCTGCTGACTCGCGATCGGATCGCGCGCCTGCGCGACCTGGGGCTCGGGGAGATCATGATCAGCGTCGATGGTCTCCGCGACCGGCACACCCAGCTGCGACGGTCAGGAGCACACGGATGGGAGAAGACCCTCCGCACCGTGGAGGATGCGATTGCGCTGGGCCTGTGGACGCGCGTCTCGGCGACGGCGTACCAGAGGAACTATGACGACGTCGTGCCGCTCTTGCGGCTCGTGAACGACCTGGGCGCTCACTGCTTTTCCGTCTTCCTGGGATCGCCGCTTGGCCGTGGCCACGGCATGATCGACGACGTCATCTCGCCGTATCAGTGGCGCGCCCTGCAGGAGGCGGTTCGTGACGAGGGCGCGAAGCTCCGGCCCGACCTTGAGCTGGTGATGGAGCAGGGCTTTCAGTGGGCGGATGGCCCGGTCGTCGACCGGAGCACGCTCAAGGGGCGCGGGACCGGCTGCAACACCCTGCTCGAAGACTACGATTACCTGATCGTCCGCAGCGACGGCCACCTCTACCAATGCGTGTTCTTCATGACCGAGGGACAGCCGATTGGGACGATCGTGGACCAGCCCCTCGAGGCGACGCTGCAGTATGCGCTGGAGCGCGCCGACTACCAGCCGTTCACGGTGGCCAACGACAAGTGCTGCGACTGCAGCCATGCGGGGCCCTGCGGCACCGGCTGTCGCGGGTATGCGTACCTGTACAAGAACGACTGGCTGAAGACCGACCCGCGCTGCAGCAAAGCGGAGCCTCGCGCGGAGGAGGCGCCGCCGTACTTCCCGCTGTGCCCGATCTTGAAGCACAACGTCCGGACCGGGGCGTTCGGGGGCAGCAGCGAACAGGCACTGCGAAGCTGACGAACCTGGATCGAAGCGAGTGCCGAGGCGGCATGGGGGGGAACCTCCTTGCGGCGTTGGGAGTGCGTTAGCGGCGGCCGTCGTCGCATTTTTCTTGGCTTTCCCGCAAAGCTGGCAATAATCAGCGGGACCGCGCCTCATCGACGCGGTCGTTGCTGGAAAACTGCAAACGGGAGCATCCGATGCGTGTCGCGCGCGTGTTGAGTATCGTCGCCGTGGTGGCCGCAAGTATCGGCGTAGCGGTGGTCGCTGCCGCAAAGCCGGAGCGCGCCGCCCACGCCACACCGACTTTCGCCAGGGACGTGGCGCCCATCCTCTACAAGTCGTGCATCGAGTGCCATCGCGCGACGATGTTCGCGCCGATGCCGCTGACGTCGTACGACGAGGCGCGTCCGTGGGCGCGTGCGATCAAGAAGCGCGTCACCGAAAAGACGATGCCACCGTGGGGCTCGGACATGCCGCACGGCCGGTTTCGCAACGATCCGCGTCTGACCGACCAGGAAATCGAGACGATCGTCTCGTGGGTCGACGCCGGCGCGCCCAGGGGCGACCTGGCCGACATGCCGAAGATGCCGGCGATGGCCGAGGGCTGGACCATCGGCAAGCCTGACGCGATCTTCTCAATGACCGAAGACTTCAAGATCCCGGCCGTCGGCACGATCGACTACAAGTACGTCCGAATTCCGGTGAACCTGCCGGAGGATCGGTGGTACACGGCCGTCGAGATCAAGCCGAGCGCGCGCGCGTACGTGCACCACATGATCGCCTACACCGAGCCCCACAGCGATCAGCCGACGCGTCGCGGCAGCACCTTCGGGCCGACGAACATCACGGGCGTATCGCCGAACAAGCCGGGCCTTGTCTTCGAGCCTGGCATCGCGAAGCTGCTGCGCGCCGGACACGACGTCATCCTCGAGGTGCACTACACGACCAACGGCGCCGAAGCCGTCGATCGCACGCAAATCGGGTTCATCTTCGCCAAGGAGCCGCCGGCGAAGGTCCACGTCACCGGCCTCGCCGTGCAGCCGAAGTTCCTCATTCGCGCGGGCGATGCGAACGCGGAGGTGAAAGCCGTCACCGAGCTCAGACAGGACGTGGTCATGACGAGCCTGACGCCGCACATGCACATGCGCGGCAAGGACATGACCTACACGGCGCTCTACGCAGACGGCACGTCGGAAGTGCTCCTGAGCGTGCCGAGATACGACTTCAACTGGCAGATCACCTACGAACTGGCCGCGCCGAAGCGCCTGCCGAAGGGGACCAGGGTCGAGGTCGTGGCGCACTTCGATAACTCGCCGGCCAACAAATACAACCCCGACCCCACGAAGGACGTGAAGTGGGGCGACCAGACGTGGGAAGAGATGATGATCGGATTCTGGGGTTCGGTGGTCGACCGCCCGGCGCCGGCTCAAAAAGAACAGTAGCAAGGCGGGGTAGTATGGCGCCGCTGTGATCAAGGCCGGTGGCGCCGCCCTTGTCGCCCTGTCGATGGTGATGGGCGCGCCCGCTCAACAACCCGATAACGTCCACGACTTTCGCCCTGCGCACGCTTCGTAATCAGCAGGTCATCGGTTCAAGTCCGATTGCCGGCTCCAGTTTTCCCAAGCGAAATCGCCGAT
>Ga0194121_10011258_pt1 | contig 10690 bp, 11 predicted proteins | sample TA2MahCa50mmetaG_FD_148609 | JGI IMG/M metagenome (GOLD analysis project Ga0194121, IMG submission 148609) | Freshwater microbial communities from Lake Tanganyika, Tanzania - TA2015020 Mahale Deep Cast 50m | ecosystem: Environmental > Aquatic > Freshwater > Lake | place: Tanzania: Lake...
ACCTCCGGTAGCGGCAGCTTCTGCTTGGACCGGCGTGTCTTTGTCGGCGCAAGGACGAGTGCCGCCCCTGGGCTTTCACGAAGTGCTAGCGGCACCGGCTGGAGCGTGTGGCGCACGTGCACGGTCCGCGCTTCGAGGTCGATGTCCTCCCACCGGAGGGCCAGCGCCTCGCCGATCCGCAGGCCCAGCGGGAGGAGGACGAGGTAGAGCGCCGAGAGGCGGTCCGCGCGCGCTGCGTCGATGAACCGGCGCACCTCGTCGGGGGCTAGTACGCGACCCTCATAGGGCTCGACCCCAGCCGGAGGTCGGGCGATCGCCGCGACATTGCGGAACACGAGCTCCTGGCGCATCGCGTCGCTGAGAGCCGATCGCAACACAGCGCGCAGGTGTCCGACCGTCTGCGCCGACAGGCCAGCCCGCATCTTCGCCTCGAGCAGGTGTGTGACGTCAGTGACTGTGAGCTCATCCAGTCGGCGGCTCCCGAAGGCCGGCAGCAGGTGCCGTCGCACGTAGCTCTCGTAACTGGCATGCGTGCGCGGGCGTCGCTTGACGGCCAGCCACCGTTCGAGGTGCTGCGCAAGGGTGGGTCGTTCGAGCGCGAGCGTGCCCTGCTGTCGGCGCACGACCGCGCTAGCGAGTTTCTCCTGCACCTCGCGCCGGGTTTGGCCGTAGAACCACCGACGTCTGCGCCGGTCGGGCAACTGCACCGTAATTGCGGCGCACCACCGACCGCTCGCCTTGTGGAAGTAGATGGATCCTTCGCCTCGGCCTCGCTGTCTGGTCACTGATGCATCTCCTCTTCGCTCAATTCCGACCAAAAGGAATGCCCTGAAGTTCGGGAAGAAGCGAGTCCGTCGCTCAAGCCGCGCCGCGGGTGTTTGCAGCGATCCATACCTCAAGTGCCTGCCGCGGGACCCTTACGGCGCGTCCGAGGCGGATGTGCGGTATCCGGCCCTGGCCGATGAGCTCATATGTGAGCGTGACGCCGAGGTTTAGGCGCTGAGCTGTCTCCCGAACGGTCAGAAGCAGGCGCTCGTCACCAGCCTGCGACCTCGGGCTAGCGCCGGCCAAAATATCGCTCCAAGATCTCGCGCTTGGAGAGCCCGGGATGTCGCCGATGTAGGTCATCCCAGTTCGCATCGACCTCTGCGTCGCGGCGCGCTCGGGCATCGGCGCGGGCGCGCTGCTGTTTCAGTGCGGCTTCGTGCTGGGCACGCTCCGAGGCGAGTCTGTTGATCCATGACGGCAGTTGACGGGGATCGGCGAAGCTCTCCCGCACGTTCATGTGGATAGCGCGCTCGATGTCGGTCAAGCGGTTGCCGCGGGCGGTTGCCCGCGCGATCTCCGTTCTGAGCCACCGGCACGCGCGGTCGTCGATGAACCGCCTGTGTCCAGCGGCTATCCGCTGCTCGATCCAGAAGGCGATCAGCCTCTCTGACGGGTCAGAGGGGTCCGGGGACGGGTCGGGTGACGCCACCGTGTCACCCCTGGCTGCGCTGCTGTCACCCCTCGGCGTGCTGGTCGTCACCTCTGACTGCGACGCGAGGGGTGACAAGTTGTCACCTCTGCGGAACGAGGGTTTCCTGGGCAGGGCTCGGATGACGAGCCGGTACTCGGTGGGACGATGGCGTCGCGCGTCCTTGACTCGAACGAGCGGACCGCTGGGTACCTCGAGGACTCGGATGATCCGCTGAACGGTCCGCTCGCTCAATCCGGTCATCCAAGCGACCCTTGCCACGGAGGGGAAACAACTGCTGCCGTCGTGGTTGGCAGCGTCCGCCAGAGCGAGGATCACCAGCCGCTTGTTGCCTGAAATCACGTGGTCCCAGACGAGCCCCGTCTGCTTGCCGCTCATGAGTGACGCCACCATGCTCGCGAGGATCGCGACGCGAACACCTCAGTCCGTTCCGTGAACGAGCGACTTCAGTCGACGGAGCTCGCCACCGAACCGCTGCGCATTGACGAGGGCGGTCCCCGCGCGGTACTCGTGGATCCGCGTGCGGAGCTCATCCGCCGCGCCGCCGATGATGAATTCGACCCGACCCGCGCTGTCGCGAGCGGTCTCGAGCAACGGGAAGTCCGATGCGAGCAGGAAAGCGGCGGCGTAGAGGGAACGAGTCCGGAACGGCGAGCCGGCAATCTGCATCGACATCTCCCACGCTGTGGTGCCCGCAGAGGAGCACGCGCCGGGTGGGGGTCAGCAAATGCGGTGTGTGCAGTGCGTCCGGCGGCTAACTCCGAGCCTGACGACCTCGGATCGAGGCTCGCTTGCGACGCAGCTTCACATCGTCCTTCGTCGGCGGTTGCTCGAACCGTAGCTTTGTCAGTAGCCGCCTCCGCTCGACCTCGCCCAGCGGGCCGTCCGCGGCTGCGGCGTCGTCCCTCGGAAGGAGAACGTACTCGACGAGGACTGGCTCGAGCTGCCTCCAGCGACCTCTCGCACCAAGCTTCGATCTCGAGCGCGCGACGGCGCCCGCGACCCGGCGTTTCATCTCGATCGCGACCAGCTGTGGACCCTTCAGGACTGCTCCGACTTTGGGCTTGGTGCAGCTGTGCTTGCGCGTGCCGACGCCGCCGGCGCCGGGTCCGGGACGGTGTTGCCCTCGCACACCCAGAACCCGCCATTGAGGGCCTCTTGGGTGCAGAGGATCTCGAGATACGCGTCGAGGAGGTGCTCGTCCGCTGGCAGCTCGTGCACATCGATGTTCGCTGCGTCGCGCAGCGCGATCTCGTTCATCTTGGCAAGCTCCGCGCCATACCTTCTTGCCTCGAGCCGAGGGCTGCCGGGACGCCCGTGGAGCTTGTCGCGTTCGGGACGAGCGGGTCGTGATCGGCGCGCACCACCGCGAAGGTGACGCCGGAGCGCGTCAGGGTCGACGCCGACGCGGCGCATCGCGGCTCGGGCGTGTGGCTCGGCCAGCATTTTCGGAAATACGCGGACCACGTCCAGCCACCACGCGAACGCCTCGGACACGCCGGCGGTCATCATCTACATCTCCATCGATGCCGAGCCTCGCGGGATCCTATGAGTCCAGAGAGACCTCGGAACAGTTGCCGGGAACTTGCGAGACCTTATCGCGCTCCGACCGCGACGATGTCGAGCGTATGCGCGCGTCCCGTCTGTGCCTTCGAGAGAGTGAAGCGGGCGGTCCCGATGGTCATCGTCGCATCGCTGCGCGCGATGTTCGCTGCGACCCACTCCCGCGCTCGCTGCGGCTCCGCATCGGTGTAGGGCACCGTCGCGACGAAGCCGAGGAACTCCGCGGCGATCGCGTCCGACGGCTGCGCCTGGGACTGAATGACCGAGGCGTTAATGGAGCGCACGCGGGTCGGGCTCGCCCCGAGCACGTCGACGAGGAACTCGACCTCCGCGCCCTGACTCCCACGGCAGGTCCATGAGGCGAGCGTCTGTAGCTGGCGCGGACCCTCACAGCGGAAGCCGCGACGCTCGAGGTTCATCATGACGTTCGCGACGACGAACCCGACGATCACGTCGGGAGCTGCCGCAGGTGCCGGTGAGGCGATCGCCGCTGACGGCGTACTTGGAGATGACGTCGGTGTGGACGTCGAAGTGACCTGAGATGGCGAGGGTTGGGGTGGGCCAGTCCTCGACCCGTTCTGACCACCGGACACGATGGCGTAGATCACGAAGAGAACGAAAGCGCCGAGGATGGTCTTGTCGCGCGCGGACTGGGCCCTCCACCAGCTGACCAAGTCGTAAATCCTCCGTCCGGCCCACGCTCGGGGCGCGAGGCCGCGGGACACAACGTACCTTGTTGAGTCCGTTTCTGACTCAGAGCGTGGGGCCATGAACGCTTCTGCCGTGGTCCGCCGAGGGTCCGCCGACGAGCAGGACTTCCTGCGCCGGCTGCGTCAGGCGCGCAAGGACGCTGGCCTGACGCAGCGCGATGTGGCGGGGCGTCTCGGGCGCTCGCAATCATTCGTCGCGAAGGCCGAGACCGGCGAGCGACGCCTCGACGTTGTTGAGCTGCGGGTCTTCGCCCGGATCTACCGGAAGCGCCCCTCCTACTTCTTGGGCGAGTAGCCCTCAGCGGCGGGTCCGAGCACGCGCTGGACCGTCGACACATGCCAGCGCCGCCCGCCGTGCGCCGTCGGACGTCCTTCGGAGTCGAGTTTTGCGGCGATCGCTGCGAGGGACATCCCGCGAGCTCGTCACCGGCGTATGAGCGCGACCGTCTCGCTCGAGAGGGTCCGTGGCCGACCCAGGCGGATGCCCTGCTGACGCTTCACCGCCAGCGCCTCGCGGGTGCGCTGACCGATGAGCCGGCGCTCGAACTGCGCGAACACCGCGAGGACGTTCGCCATCATCTCGCCGGCGGGTGTCGTCGTGTCCACCCCGATGTCCAGCGCCACGAGCGCCCACTTCGCCTTGCGGCCACGCTCCATCAGCGCCGCAAAGTCGAGCAGCGACCGAGAGAGGCGGTCAAGCTTTGCGACCACCAGTGCGGCGGCCTGGCGGCCCTCACACGCGGCAACGGCGGCCTTCAGGCCCGCGCGCCCGGCCACGGCTCGTCCGGAAGCGACGTCCTCGTGGATCGCGGCCAGCATCCAGCCGCGGCGCTGGCACTCGGCCCGGATCGTCCGCCGCTGCGCCTCGAGCCCGGCCCCGGAATCGGACTGCTCGTCGGTCGAGACCCGCACGTAGCCGACGACGGTTAGTGGCACCGCCGACACAACTACCACAGACCGCGAAGGGTTCCATTTGTGTGCGCCGAAGCGACGCGCGCCGCTCTCGCATACCCGGCAACAGCGTCAGTTGGGGCGCTGCAACTCCTCGGGAAGTTCAGTAGATCGTCGCGCCACGCAAAAGCGATCCGCACCGCCGAGGTTCAGGTCGTAGTCGATGCGCTCGACGCCGTTCGGGACACCTTGGATGAAGATCGCTGGCGTCAGCCGAGGAAACTCAGCGGCGACCTGATAGAGGCGCTCGTCCACGACGAAGAAGCGGAGGTCGCGATAGCGGTCTGCATGCGCTGGTGAGTAACCGGCCCGCGCGAGGCCGAGGTCGAACCGATCTGACAGCGAAGCGTCACCGCGAATCTGCTCGTGGATGCGGGTCACGAGGGTTGCCAGCGAGTTGCTCGAGCTCGGCTCATCGCGAACGCGAAGGCTGTAGATGAACAGCGCCCCGCCGTCAGGCGGGACGAGCTGGTCGAGGCCGTTGATCCGGTGGACGTGGCCACGGACCGAGTTCGTCGTCTTGCTCTCGACCGCTCGCCCGGGCCATTGGAAATCGTGCCGCGACCCCTCCGGGCCGCGCCAATGTCGAACGTGCCCGGCGTTGTGCGGCAGCAGCCAGAACGAGAGGAACCAGAGTTCGCCGAAGAGGCCTCGTACCTGATCGAGGGTGAGGCCGCTCTCGGGCACGTTCCCCCAGAAGCGACGCCAGCGCGCCAGGGTCGTCTCGACCGCCTCGACCGCGGGGACACCGGCGCGCACCGCGTCGACGATCTCGACGCTGACCGTTCGGAACATCTCGGCACCCGAGATATCGCTGCAGCGCACATCGAGGAATGGCTGCTCCGGACGGTCCTCGACCCGGAGCCGATGTGCCACGGCTTGGATGCCCCGGCTTCGGTCATCGCTGAACCTGGGTGGCGTTTCCGGTAGCGCGACCAGCAGGTGGGGGGCGGACTCGTGGTCGACGGCGACGAAGATGTCCGGATGGTCATGCACGCGGTGCGCGACGAACTGGCCGAATGGTGGCGGCTCCGCCGGGGCCGGCGGCCACCAGTCGGCGGGCTCGCTCATGCGCGCGCGGTGCCAATCGGCTGAACGATGTACTCCACAGCGGCCTCGGCGATGGAGCGCGGGAAGGAAATCCCGACGCCAATCACATCCACACCCTCTTCGGGATGCGCGAAGAGCGGCTCGCGCTTTCGCACGGGCCTCGCGCCGTGACCGGACCGTCTCGATATGGGATAGATCAGGAGGAGGCCCTCCGCGGAGTCGCGCAGCGCGCGGAAGGCGCAGCCCGGCGCTCCTTGCTTCCCGGCGATGAGCGCGCGGTCTAGGCCCATGGCCTCGTCGGGAGCGGAGACGATGGCCTTGAGGTTGTGTTGCCCCTCGATCCTGCGGCGTTCGATTGGGAACACCGGCTGCGCACCGACGATGCCGAGATCGATCGGTCCACCGAGGCGAGGCTCCTCGGCGGTGCGCCCCGCGACAGCGACAACCCACCGCAGCAGCTGATCCTTCTCGGCTTGGCCCCGGATGTAGTTACGGAGCAGGTCGGCCTGAACGCGCGTCGCGCCGCGGTCCATCTGGTAGGCGGTCAGAAACTCGAGCACCGCACGCACGGGAACGTCCCGCCACAGCGGTTGATGCGGTGCCCAGTGCTCGTTCGGGGGGCCGAGTCCGCCAAGGAACCCACGCGTTGTCTCAAAGTTCCGCTCGAGCCAAGCACGATCGTTCAGGGGGAACGTGATGGTCTGCACCACCTTCGCGTCGTAGGAAAGGCTCATCATCGCGGCGGCCTTCATCTTGAGCCGACTGGTTGGCAGCAGCGCCGGATGCTTGCGAATCCGCACTGCGAAGTCGAGGGGGGTTAGGTGCTCGCGGTCGTAGCGTTCAATCTCCTCACGCAACTCGAACTCGACCAAGGCGAGGTCGCGGAACCAGAGCGCGAGCTGCGCGGTCGTGTAGATGCGGGTGAGATCGTCATATCCCTCGCGGAAGCCGAACCAGCGGCCCATCTGCATGAGCGTGTCGTACTGCAGCGCCGCGCGGACGTAGTAGCTAACGAGGAGGTTCTCGAGCGTGAGCCCGCGCGAGAGCCTGTTCCCTCCCACCACCACGACCTTGAGGTCTGTGTCTAGGTCGTAATCAAGCTCATCCTCAGAGCCGCTGTTCAGCTGGCGAACGACGACAGATCGGAGGAACGTCGTGATGTGGTCGCGAATCGCGTCAAAGGGCACATCCCGATCCGCATACACACTCTGGGTGACCGCCCGGAAGTCCTCCTCCCAGCGCCGTCGGAGCCGCGCCTCCACCGCCGCCCTTCGGTACAGCCACGCGGCGCGCACGATCTCCACCAGCTCCTCGGCCACCTGCCGCGTGAGCTGCTGCTGCACCGCGGTGAGGTAGCTGGTGTGAATCAGCATGCTCGCCGGTTCGTCGCCCCGGCCACGCTGGTACATCGCGCTGCCGGCCAGCACAAAATCGTCGAAGGCTTGGCGCAGGCTGGCGGTAAGCCGCGGCGAGAATGCGGGATCGCGCTTGCGCGGCAGCAGCGCATCCACGTCCTCTTCTTGGACGGTGCGGATGATGTCTAGCTCCTCGAAGGCGTCGTCGTCCGGCCTGCCAAAGATCCTCTCGGCCCCGAAGTAGCCGTGCGGCTTCGGGAGATCGACGATGAAGTCGCGCGGGTAGAGATCCTGCCCGGCCTCGCGGTCGTCGGCCCGATAGTCGATGAGGACGTTGGCGAACGGCGTCGCTGTGTAGGCGACATACGCGACGCGTGTGAAGCCGTTGACCAAGGTCCGGATCTTCTCATTGATTCGGCTGGGCTCAGCGTCGTCCCCCAGATCATCCGCGCCGGCCTCGGGGTCGTCGGCAGCCGGCCGGTTGCCGCCGGTGTTCGGCGTTGCCTGGTCGGCCTCGTCGTCGATCACCATCGTCTGCAGTTGCTGCCTGACCGCCGGCGGCAGTCCGTCGAGCCAGCCGATGAGACGGTTCAGCACCGAGACGTTCTTCTTGGCGATGACCAGCACCGGGTTCGGCGACGTGAGAAGGCCCGGGTCCACCGTCCCAGGGTTGAAGTCGCCGGACATCACGGGCCTCGTCAGCGGCCGCCATGCGCGGTGTGCCTCGAGCGGAGGGAAGCCCGACTGCGTCACGATCTCGGCCTGGAGGCGCTTCTGCGTCTGTAGCCGCAGGCCGTTGTGAATGCCGCTGAGCACGATGAACAGCCGGAAACCTACGTCGGCTGACTTGGCCATGAGCGCGGAGTAGTTGGTCGTCTTGCCGCTCTGGACGTACCCGAGCACCAGCCCGCGGACCTTAAAGGCCTGGGTGGTCTCGGGGTTGTCGATGGCGCTCAGGATGCGGTCCGTGACGCGGTCGACCGAGTTCACGGTGGCCTCGGGCAGCCCGCGTCGGTCGATTAGGTACTCACGCAGCCGAGGCCAGTAGACGAACGTGCTCGGGTCAACATGGCGAAGCCAGTCGAGCCGGCGACGCTCCGCCGAGACGATTGCATAGGGATCCGTAATCGTGATCTGACGCTCTAGGGTGAGGGCCTCGCGCACGCGCTCGCGGAGGCCATCCGGCATTGACCCGGCAATGATCGTGACCGCGGTCTCCGGATCGCACCCTAGGGCGCTCATCGTGGAACGCGCGATCCGGACGGCTTGGTCGTAGGTCTCGATCACGAGGCTTTGGTCACATCCCGCATTGCGGCGGAGAAGGCCGGATCGATCTTCCCGAGCGCGAGGAGAAGCCGCCGCAGGAGACGTGGCTGTCCCGCCAGCTCGGCTTGTAGCGTGTGGACGACGCGCCGCACGAAGCGGAGGCTGGGGTCGGGACGCTCAGCGAGCGGGGGTGCGCCGCGGCGGCCCGGGGACGTGCCGCCGGTCCGCGCTGAGTGGCTCGATCCCTTGGCCTTCTGACCGCCGTCGATCTGCCGGTAGGCGGCATTCGCCTTCTTGGCGACATCGGCGGCGATCCGCTTGAAGTCCTCTCGGAGCTCCGCCGGGAGAACGACGCGCATCTTCGAGACGTTGATCCCAAACCGCTCGTCCGCGCCGCGGTCGAAGAGAACGGCGACCCGCGCGATCTTTGTGTGCTCATCGAGCGTTCGCGCTCGGCTCCAGCCTCCGCTCTGAATGAGACGGTCCTGCCGGTAGATGTAGAAGCCTTGTTGCGCATTCCAGTTCTTCGGTCCGCCCGCGTCCTCCCAAGCCTTCGCATCGGAGAAGCGATCTTTGTTCGGAAGGAGATAGGGCTCGACCCGGACGACGTGCGTCGAGCCAGCCTCGTGGACCGCGAGCTCGTGTGTCGGCAGCTCGCGCGTGTGCCGCTCGTCTCGGCAGAAGGGATCCCAGGGCGCGATGAGACTGTCGTTCAGCAGGATTCGTAGTGGTAGTGAGCGCGCCGCCTCACCGGCTAGGAACCGGTGGAAGACCATCGCGAGATGGCGGTCGATCTCGCGGCACTGACGGAGCAGGGCGTTCTCCGCCGCCTGACCGTCGGGGCGGTCGAAGGCGAGGACGCGATCGAGGCGCTCCCACATCACGACGGTCCCCTTGTGGCCATCCAGGGGCTCGAGCAGCTCGCGCCGGCAGCTCTCGGCCCTGGGACGCTCTAGGTCCCAGCGGTCACGCTTCATGACCTCATCGAGGTCCCATCGGCGGATTTCGACGCGCCCGTCCGTCCCGTGCCGGCTGGCAACCGTGAGCACCCTGCATTGGCTCATGGATGCCGTCTTGAGACCGAGGCCGTACTTGCCGAGATCCTGATCGTCGTAGCCGTCGCGATGCGTGCCGTAGCGCATGGCCTCCGTGAGGACCGACCCCGTCATGCCGGTCCCGTTGTCGGCGATGCGAATCCACGAGGCGCTGCCCTCGAAGCCGACGTCGATCCGGACTGTCGTGGCGCGCGCAGCGATGCTGTTGTCCACGAGATCGGCCAGCGCGGATGGAAGGTCGTAACCCAGATCGCGCAGGGACTGCATCAGGCGTCGAGCGGAGGGAACGACGCGGACGCGGTCGGCCACCTACGCGCTCCTAGCAAGTCGCGTCTGGCAAAGGTCGCGGACGGGACACTCCTCGCACTTCAGGCGCGTCGGTCGGCACACGAGGGCACCGAGATCGAGGAGCGCATAGTTGAATGCCGCGTCGGGACCCCGTGTTCCGGCGAGCTCGTAGAGGTCGAGCCGCGTCTGCCAGCGGTGAGTTCCCTCGCGCATACGCACGCGCCCGATGATCCGCTGCGTGTTGGTGTCCAAAATCACCGACGGTTGGCCGAGCGCGAACGACTGCACCGCACGGGCTACGTACTCGCCCACACCCGGGAGCGACTTGAGCTCGGCATATGTCCGCGGGACACGGCCGCTGTGCGCGCGCACCAGCGAACGCGCGAGACGCACCACGTTGCGTCCGCGCCAGTGAAGACCCAGCTGGCGGACCAGTCTGCGCACCTCCGCCGCGTGCTCGAGGAGTGCCTCGGGGGTCGGCGCAAGGCGCACCAGCCTGCGATATACGGGAGCGACCTGGTCCGCACGGGTGCGGTGGAGACAAATCTCGGCGAGCAGGACACGCCAAGCACCCGCGCGCCGTTCACGCCAAGGGAACGTCCGACCGTGCTCGGCGTGCCACTCCAGCAGCCGTGTGCGGAACTCGTCCCGGCGTGGATGACGACCTCCTCGCGCGGGTGCGGCCAGCGTGGCGACCAGTTGCCGACCGATCGCCTCGGCCAGCAGCGGCGGGACAGCATTGCCGATCTGGCGGTAGCGATGCATGGGCGTGCCCGCGAAGCGGAAGCGATCGGGGAAGCTCTGGATCCGCGCAGCCTCGCGGACGGAGAGCGTCCGGTGCTGACCGGGGTGGATATACCAGTACCCGTCCTTCGCGAGGTGCGCAGTGATGCTTCGGCTCGGCTCATCCCACGTGAGTCGCTTGTACTTGTCATCGAAGATGTCGCGCCGGTATCGCTGGAGCTCGCGAGGAAG
>Ga0194121_10011260_pt1 | contig 10687 bp, 9 predicted proteins | sample TA2MahCa50mmetaG_FD_148609 | JGI IMG/M metagenome (GOLD analysis project Ga0194121, IMG submission 148609) | Freshwater microbial communities from Lake Tanganyika, Tanzania - TA2015020 Mahale Deep Cast 50m | ecosystem: Environmental > Aquatic > Freshwater > Lake | place: Tanzania: Lake...
AGCGACTTGCGCGCGTCCTCCAGCGACTTCCAGGCGCTCAGGCACTCCGGCTCCTGGCGCGCGCGCTCCATTACGTCCATGGCGACCGCGGGAGGAAGCCCGGCGGGCTGAGCAAAGGTGAGAAGGGACATTGGCGTGGCAACTATCTGCATCATCATGCGCTCAGCATGCACCATGCCCCTGGAACGGCTCTGAAAGACGGCGCAGTTTACAGTCTCCTAACAATTTTGAAACAAATCGTTCACATCGTGTCGGAAATCCCTCTGGCAGCCGGTCCTGGCATGCCTTAACGTGGTTTCCAATGGAACCGGGTTGGGATCGACGTCGACGTCGCATTCCTCCCGCCTTCGAGGAGGATGCCAGTGAGCCACACTGTTCGCCACGTCCCTGAAAAACGTGTTTCCGCGGACCAGCCGTCGAGCGCGCCCCGCGCGTCCGAAGACGCCCCCGCGACCCGTCGCGTCGCGGGAAAAGATGCCGCGTCGAGCCCCCCGGACGCGGAGGGTCTCGATCTCTCCGACGAGCTCGATGAGGAATCCGAAACCGATCCCGAGCGTCAGGCAATTGAGGAAGCGCTCGAAGAGGTCGAGCGCGAGATTGAGAAGGCCGAGAAAGATCTCGCGGCCGCAAAGGAGCGCGGCGACCACGAAGAGGCGCGCCGCTTGAGCGCCCATCTCGACGATCTCATGGAAACCCGCGGCGCGCTGCGCGACGCGCTGTCCGGCGGCCTGGATGCGTCCGATACGGCGCCCGGCGCTACTGCCACGGGAGCTCCGCAAGCCTCAGGCGTTCCGACCGCCGGCGGGGGATTCCCCGCGGCAGGCGCTCCCAGCGGGGGATTCCCCACAGGTGGCGCTCCGAGCGGGGGCTATCCCACGGGAGGCGCTCCCAGCGGCGGCTATCCCACGGGAGGCGCGCAACCCGCATCGGCGGTGACGCCATCCGCGGCACCCGCCGCGCCCCGCGCTCCGGGCGATCCCCTGGTGCGGCCCGGATCCCGCGTTCTCGTCATCGGTGATTCGCACACCGCGGGCACCTTCGGCACCGAGCTTGACCGCAAGCTGCGGGCGACCGGCGCGCAGGTCGAGACCTACGGCTCGTCTGGCTCGTCACCTTCCTGGTGGCGCGACGGAACCACCACTCGATCGGGATTCGTCGCGCGCCACGCGGACGGCTCCGTGGAGCACCCGCCCTGGCAGCAGCCGCACGCCACTCCGAAGCTGCAGGAGCTGATCAGCAAGTTCAAGCCCGACGTGCTCGTCGTCAATCTCGGCGCCAACATGCGCGGCGCAAGCCCTGAGCAGATGCGCCGCGAGGTCGCGGCGCTGGGTGAGATCGCCAAAACCAGTGGAACGAAGCTGATCTGGGTCGGCCCGCCAAAAACCCGCGCGGACATGGCGAACTCCGCCTCCATCGATGCGTTCAATGCAGCCATGCGAAGCGCGGTGGCTCCCTACGGCGCTTATCTGGATTCTTCAAGCCGGACCCGCTACTCCGGCTCCGACGGCGTGCACTACAACGGCGCCGATGGGAGCGCCGCCGCCCGGAGGTGGGCCGCGGGGATATTCTCGGAAATCCAGCAAACCCCGTGAGCAAGTCACCAGGGTGCGCATTTCTGCCGCGCGGCTCCAATTCATGATCAGACTTGCGCCGCGATCAAACCGATTTGGGGCTTAGTGGCGCGCGACACAAGTAGCTTCGCCTTACACAGACGACGACTGACCCGGGCGTGTCGTGCGGCACGATCAAACCGATTTGTGGTCCGCGCCGTTCATGATCAGACTTGCGCCGCGGACCACTAAGAGGTGGGCGTTGGACGGTCCCGAACATCAAGCCCCACCATGATTCACTTCTCCAACGTCACCAAGTCGTTCGGCGGCCAGGCGCTCTATACGGGGGCCAGCTTTCAGGCCAACCCGGGCGAGAAGATCGGCATCGTCGGCCCCAACGGCGCCGGCAAATCGACCGTCTTTCGGATTCTTACCGGCGCGGAGGGCATCGACGACGGCCAGGTCTCGATGCCATCCCGAATCACCATCGGCTACTTCTCCCAGGACGTGGGCGAGATGAGCGGCCACTCGGCCCTGCAAGAAGTGCTCAACGGCGCCGGCCCGATCAGCGCGCTGGCGGAGGAGATGGCGGCGCTCGAGGACCGGCTTTCGCAGCCGCTCGACGACGATGAGATGGCGGCGGTGCTGGAGCGCTACGGAGACGTGCGGCACGATTTCGAGGTGGCCGGCGGATATGAAGTGGAGGTGCGCGCGGAAACCGTTCTCAGCGGCCTGGGGATCGGGTCGGAGGACCAGCGACACGCGGTGGAGAGCTTCAGCGGCGGGTGGAAGATGCGCATCGCGATGGCACGCATCCTCGTCCAGCAGCCGGACGTGCTGCTCATGGACGAGCCCACCAACCACCTCGACATGGAGTCCATCATCTGGCTGGAGGACTGGCTGCGGAAATATCCGGGCACGCTGTTGATGACCAGCCACGACCGCGAGTTCATGAACCGCATCGTCTCCAAGATCGTCGAAACCAATTACGGTACCATCACGGTGTTCACCGGTAATTATGACGACTACGAAAGAGAGCGCAACCTGCGCAACGAGCAGCGGACAGCCGCATTCAAGCGGCAGCAAGACATGCTGGCCAAGGAAGAGAATTTTATCGCTCGCTTTGCCGCGCGGGCGTCACACGCGTCCCAGGTTCAGTCGCGCGTCAAGAAGCTGGAAAAAATCGAGCGCGTGGAATTGCCCGAGGAAGCGCGGGTAGTGCGCTTCAATTTCCCCAAGCCGCCGCGCAGCGGAGAAGAGGTCATCAAAATCAAGGGCGCCGGCAAGGAGTGGACCCGGCCAGACGGTCAGCCAAAGCGCGTGTTCAGCGACGCCAACGGGGTCATCAAACGGCTCGACAAGCTGGCAGTGGTGGGCATCAACGGGGCCGGAAAATCCACCATGCTGAAACTGATGGCGCAGCAGACGGAGCCCACCGAGGGGGAAGTGACACCGGGGAGCAGCGTCGAGATGGGCTATTTCAGCCAGAATTCGCTGGATTTGCTCGACCCCGGCAAGACGGTGTACGAGCAGGTCTCGGAGTCGATGCCCACCGCCACGGTGGGGCACATCCGCGCGCTGCTGGGCTGCTTTTTGTTCAGCGGCGACGACGTGCACAAGCGGGTTTCGTTTTTGTCCGGCGGCGAGAAAAGCCGCGTGGTGCTGGCCATGATTCTGGCCCGCCCGGTCAACCTGCTGATCCTGGACGAGCCCACCAATCACCTCGATCTCGCCTCCCGGGAAGTGCTGCAGGACGCGCTGGAGAATTTCGAAGGCACCATCGTGCTGGTCAGCCACGACCGCCATTTTCTCAAGGCCGTGTCCAACCGCACCCTCAAGATCGCCGACGGCCGCACCCAGTTCTTCGAAGGCGGCTACGCGGAGTATCTCACCTCCCAGCAGGGGGACGCGCGGGCGCGCTAAGTTTCGCGCGACACAAGTAGCTTCGCCTTACACAGACGACGACTGACCCGGGCGTGTCGCGCGATACGATCAAACCGATTTGGGGCTTAGTGGTCCGCGCCCGGGGCTCCAATTCATGATCAGACTTGCGCCGCGGACCACTAAGGCATCCCCAAACCTGCCGGAAGTTAACAGCGTTTCAACACCCTCCCGACGCCGCGGGTCTACGATAGACCCAGGAAAGAGTAGTGGGATGTGTACCAATGCTGAACAACTTGATTGAAAAGACCCGCAACGTCTGGCAGGGACTCCGCAGCGCCGAGTCCGCCCGGAGCACGCAGCCGCCGGTGGACCATCGGATCTCGCGCCGCGTGGACATCGACCTCAACGCCACCGTCCAGATCTTTGACCTGCCCGCCACCGAGTGCGTCGTCTCCGACGCCAGCGCGAGCGGCCTCCGCTTCACCCTCCCGCACGCCGTCGCCTCGGGCACGGTGGCCCGCGTGGACATCCCGTTCAACGGCCGCACCCTCCGCGCCCGCGTCCGCCTGACCTGGGCCCGCCGCCGCCAGGGCGCCTTCGAAGTCGGCGGCCGAATCCTCCCGGAGACCGTCGAGAGCGGGTTGCTCCAGAACTTCGCGCTGTACCTCCGCTGGCGAGAAACCTTCCGCCTGGCCTCCTGAGCCCCCGCCGCCACTCCGTGATCCCCACGGAGTCCCCCGCGGCCACTCCGTGATCCCCACGGAGTCCCCCGCCGCCACTCCGTGATCCCCACGGAGTCCCCCGCGGCCACTCCGTGAGCGGCACGGAATTCCCCGCCGCCACTCCGTGAGCGGCACGGAGTCCCCCGCCGCCACTCCGTGAGCGGCACGGAATTCCCCGCCGCCACTCCGTGATCCCCACGGAGTCCCCCGCCGCCACTCCGTGATCGGCACGGAGTCCCCTGCCGCCACTCCCCCCGCCCGCTCGTCGAAATCTGGACGGGGACTTCCGTCACGATTGATCTCGACGAACTTCCCACGGGACTCCGTAATTTCGACGGAGTTCCCCCACGGGACTCCGTGACTTCGACGGAGTTCCCCCACGGGACTCCGTGACTTCGACGGAATTCCCCCACGGGACTCCGTAATCTCGACGGAGTTCCCCCACGGGACTCCGTAATTTCGACGGAGTTCCCCCACGGGGCTCCGTGACTTCGGCGGAGTTTCCCCACGGGGCTCCGTGGTTCGCCTGAGTGTTTACGCGCTCAACCCGAGGGACGGGCTCTGCGAAACGCGATTCTCACCTTCATGGATGAATATTACCTCCCAGTCGTGGCTGAGCCGGCTCATGGGGTCGTTTGTCGGCGCGTTGATCGGGATCGTGCTGTTTGTGGCCGCCTTCCCGCTGCTGTTCTGGAACGAGGGGCGGGCGGTCACCACCGCGCGGAGTCTTGCCGAGGGGGTCGGCCCGCGCATGGGCCGCCGGCTTCGGGATGGACTCGCGCCCCGCCATGGAAATCACTCTCGGCGTCCTCGCGCTCGAAAACTCGATTATCGACACGCGAATGTTCATGGCGCTGTTCACCTCAATGCTGTGCGGCCCCGCGATGGATTGGCTGCTGCGTGAGGAACGAGAGCGCCTGGAGGCCACCGGCAAATCGGCACCCCAGCCGGACGGAGCGCCCGTAGGTCCCTCGCCGCGGGAAGGCGAACCTTTGCGGCCATGAGCGGCGAACTCTCTGACTTCAACTGGCGCGCCACCCCGCGCAAGGTCGTGGACTGGCCGGTGACGCTCGTCATCGGACGGGCCCGCTTCAAGGCGCGCCTGGTGGACGTGAGCAACACCGGCCTGCGGCTTTCGACCCGCACCGCGCGCCACATCGGGGAAACCTACCGGATCGAGCTGCGCCAGCAGGAGGAAGTCGATTACTTCCACGTCTTGATCCTGTGGGATTATTTTCTCGACGATCATTTCGTGAGCGGCTGCGAGATGGTCTGGGAGTCGCCCAAAGAAGAAGAGCGCTGGACGCACTGGATTTCCCGCATGCCGGAGTGCGATCCGGAGGAGTCCGCCGAGCGCGCCTTCGAGCAGCGGGCCGCCCCGCGCGTGCCGACGAACCGTCCGGTGCTGTTTCGCGATCGTCATTCGTGGGTGAAGGGCGAGTTTCGCAATATCACTGAAGGCGGCAGCGGGGCGCTTCTCTCGGTGAAAGCGCAGTCGCCCCCGATGGACGTCGTGCACTTCAAAGTCCGCATCGACAAGCAGTTGTTCGGTTTCCGCGCGCGCACCGTGTGGTCGAAGCTGGTCGGTGGGGATTACCTGGTCGGCGTGAAATTTATCGAGCCCTCCAACGAGGACCCTAAATTTGCGCGACTGCCCCGCATCAAGCCGGCGCTGGAAACCTGAGACCGCAAGCCCACCCTGCAAGCCCGCCGCAAGAGTCAGCGGTAAAGAGTCACGCTGTCGCTCCGCACCGTCGCCTTCTTCGTGATGCCGCGGGCCATGGCGCGCAAGCGCCCGGCGGCCTCGGAGGGTGCCTGGTCGAAGGCCAGGTGCGCGGCGCGAAGCGACAGGCCGTACGCGTGCCGGGCGATGTGCAGCACGGCGTCGTCAAGCCCGCGGACCCGGTCCCACCCCAGGTCGAACACGACCACGAAGTCATAGGGCCAGTCGGGCGCGTGCTCCAGGAAGTAGCCGGTCACGAAGCGCGCTTCGGGGAACCTCTCCGCGGCGGCCCGGGTCACCCTCGGTGACAGGTCGAGGCCGGTGTATACGCAACGAACGCCGCTCGCCACCAGGTGCTCGTAAAAGGCCGCATCCCCGCAGCCCACCTGCAAGACGGTAGCACCGTTGAGGTCGTGGTCGCGCAGGAAGGCGTCGTACCGCACCCGAGCCCCCTCGCCGTCCGGCGGACGGGGCCGCCATCCCCCCGACACCCGCGCCTGGGCCAGCAGGGCGTGGATGGGCGGCAGATCCTCGGGCCGCTCCGGCTTCTCGATGCGCATGCCCCATCATGATAGCACGAAGGGGGAGGCGCGGGCGCCCGTCGAACAGTCAGCGCTTCATCCACTGAGAGCGCTGACGCGCTCGGAAAGCGCTGCAGGCATGTTTTCCGAAGTCCCCGCCAACGTGAAGTTCCCCCAGCTCGAGGAGGACATTCTCCGGGTTTGGCGCGAGCAGGGCACGTTCCAGAAATCCCTTGACATCCGCGAGGGCGCGCCCGAGTTCGTCTTCTACGAAGGCCCCCCCACCGCGAACGGCAAGCCCGGCGTGCACCACGTGCAGGCGCGCGCCTACAAGGACCTGTTCCCGCGCTACAAGACCATGCAGGGCTTCCTCGTGCGCCGCAAGGCCGGCTGGGACTGCCACGGCCTCCCGGTCGAGCTGGAAGTGGAAAAGCGCAACGGCTTCTCCGGCAAGAAGGCCATCGAAGCGTTCGGGGTCGAGCCGTTCAACAAGGCCTGCCGCACCTCCGTGATGGAATACGAGGAGGCCTGGCGCCAGATGACCGAGCGCATCGGCTTCTGGGTGGACCTCGACAACGCGTACATGACCATGACCAACGAGTACGTCGAGTCCATCTGGTGGTCGCTGAAGCGGCTCTGGGACAAGGGCCTCATCTACCTGGGCTACAAGGTGGTGCCGTTCTGTCCGCGCTGCGGCACCCCGCTGTCGAGCCACGAAGTGGGTCTCGGCTACAAGGACATCGTGGATCCGTCCATCACCGTGCGCTTCCCGCTCCACGACCCGGCCGTGCTGGGACTGCCCGCCAACACCTCCCTGCTGGTCTGGACCACCACCCCGTGGACCCTTCCGGGCAACGTCGCGGCCGCCATTCACCCGGATCTCCCTTACGTCGCCGCGCGCCGCAAGGACGACGAGGAGACCTTCGTGCTCGCCCGCGCGCTCCTGGACAGGGTCCTCGGGCAGAACAACTGGATCATTGAGAAGGAGCTTACCGCGGAAAACCTCCGCGACGCGCGCTACACGCCGCCCTTCCCCGGTGTCGCCCAGAGCGTCGAGGCGCGCAGCGCAAGCGGCGAGGTTCCCACCGAGCCGTTCCGAGTGGTCACCGGGGAATTCGTCACGGCCGAGGACGGCACCGGAATCGTGCACATGGCGCCCGCATTCGGCGCCGACGACATGGAGATGAGCCGCCGCTACGGCCTGCCCGTGCTGCGCACCGTCACCGAAGAGGGCCGCTTCATTCCGGAAGTCACGCTGGTGGCCGGGGAGTTCTTCAAGAAGGGCGACCCCATCATCATGCGCGACCTCAAGCAACGGGGCGTCCTGTTCTCCCGGGAGGACTACAAGCACTCCTACCCGCACTGCTGGCGCTGCGACACCACGCTGATGTATTACGCCACCAATTCCTGGTTCATCCGAAATACTTCACTCAAGGAACAATTGATCGCAAAAAACCAGGAGATCAACTGGGTGCCGGCCCACATCAAGAACGGGCGCTACGGCGACTGGTTGAATAACCTGGTCGACTGGGCCCTGTCCCGCTCGCGCTACTGGGGTACGCCGCTGCCCATCTGGATCTGCGAGGGATGCGGCGGCCAGGAGATGGTTGGCTCCTTTGAAGCGCTGGCCGCGCGCGCCGACGAGAAATTCGACGCGAGGGCGGCGGATTTCGATCCGCACCGGCCGTTCGTGGACGGTGTCACCTTCACGTGCCTCACTTGCCAGGGGAAGATGCGCCGCATTCCGGACGTCATTGACTGCTGGTACGACAGCGGCGCCATGCCCTTCGCGCAATTCCATTATCCGTTCGAGAATCGGGAGCGCTTCGACAACGCCTTTCCGGCCGATTTCATCTGCGAGGGGCTCGACCAGACCCGCGGCTGGTTCAACAGCCTGCACCAGCTTGGCGTGATGCTGTTCGACAATATCGCGTACAAAACGGTCATTTGCCACGGCCTCGTCCTGGATGAGAACGGCGACAAGATGTCCAAGCGGCTGGGCAACATTGTCAACCCGTGGGACGTGCTGAACGTGCACGGCGCCGACGCGCTGCGCTGGTACCTGTACGCCTCGGCGCCCCCGGAAATGAGCCGCCGCTTTTCGGTCAACCTGGTGGGCGACGCCGTGCGCGGCTACATGCTGACGCTGTGGAACACCTACTCATTTTTCACGCAATATGCGAATCTCGACAAGCCGGATCTGAAAAACGTGATCCCCTACGAGGAACGGCCGCCCATCGACCGCTGGGCAGTGGCGCGCTTGCACGAGACCACGGCACAGGTGATCGAGGCGATGGACGCGTACGATCCCACGAAGGCGGCCCGCGCCCTGGAGAGCCTGGTGGACGACCTGTCCAACTGGTACGTGCGCCGCAACCGGCGCCGCTTCTGGAAATCGGGCGCTGACCAGCTTTCGGCCTACCAGACGCTGTATGAGTCGCTGGTCGGCATCGCGAAACTGTCCGCTCCGTTCACGCCTTTTCTCAGCGAGGCAATGTACCAGAATCTGGTGCGCGGCATGGACCCGTTGGCGCCCCAGAGCGTGCACCTGTGCGATTATCCGCAGCCCGTGGAAGGAAAGGTCGACCGACCTCTCCTTGACATCACGCGCGCCCTCATCGACACCGTCTCGCTGGGACGCGCGGCCCGCGCGGGCAGCAAGCTGAGAACCCGCCAGCCTCTTTCGGAGGCGGTCGTTCGCCCGCGCAGCGCGGAGGAGATAGAGGGCCTCAAGGCGTTTACCGATCAGCTTCTGGAGGAGCTGAACGTCAAGAAGGTGCGCTTCCTCGACGTGAGCGCCGATTTCGTGGATTATCGGCTGCGCCCCAACCTGCCGGTGATGGGCCGCAAATTCGGCAAGCAGGTGCCCGCCATCAAGGCCGCCCTGGAATCCGCCGACGGCAAAGCGGCGGCCGCCGCGGCGCGCGACAACCGCCCCTTCGAAGTCACGCTGTCGGACGGCTCGGTCGTGGCGCTCACCGCCGAAGAATTGCTCATCGAGGCCAAAGCCACCGAAGGGTACGCGTTCGCCGACGAGGGCGGCCGCCTGGTCGCCCTCAACACCCACCTCACGGAAGAATTGATTCGCGAGGGGTTGGCCCGCGATCTGGTCCGCTACATCCAGGACGCGCGCAAAGCGGCGGGCTTTGAGGTGACCGACCAGATCGAGTGCTGGCTGCCGGAGGACGATCCCGCGCGAGCCGCCGGGGAAGCCTTCAAGGACACCATCGAGGGCGAAACCCAGGCCGTCCTGCACTTCGCGCCGCCCCCCACGGACGCGTTCGTGCACGAGATCAAGAAGGCCGACGAGACGCTCGTGACCACGGTGTCCGTGCGGAAGGCGGTCGCCAGCGTGTCCCGATGGGCCTGACCGAACGGGTCTCGCACCTGCTCAATTACGATCTTTTCGATCTGAGCCCCATCCGCATCGGCGACGTCATTCAGATCGATCAGACGGTGGGCGTCGTGGAGGACATCGGTGGGCGCTGCATCCGCATGCGCACCTACCAGGGGATCCAGATGTTCGTTCCCAACAGCGCCCTGCTGCACAACAAAGTGACCAACTGGACCTACAGCACCGACAAGATACTCACCGAAATCAAGGTCGGCGTGGCCTACGGATCGCCCACCGACACCGTGGTGAAGCTCATGAAGCAGGCGGTCACCGACATTCCGGAAATCCACAGCGACCCGTCGCCGGTCGTCCTGTTTACTGATTTTGGCGACAGCACCCTGAATTTCGCCGCGGCCTTCTGGATTTCAATGAAAGACCAGATGGAGGTAGAAATCATCCAGAGCAACGTTCGCCTGCGGCTCGACGAATTGTTCCGCGAAAACCAGATCGTGGTGTCATTCCAGCAGCGCGACGTGCACCTGGACGCGCCCCGTCCCATCGACGTTCGGGTGCTTCAGGGCCCGACGACCAGCGTGGCGGTCAAGGTGGCCGAGTAGCTGCCCACCAGGGCGTTGGCCGGTATCGTGAGGTCGAACTGAGTCATATCGGCCGTCCAGTCGTAGCGGCCGTCTCCGAAATTGGGATTGGTGGTGACGCACTTGCGGGCCACGTCCAGCGCGCCGGTCACGCCGGTCTCCTTGGGGCCGTTGGTCGGGTCCACGTTCTGCGAGCCGCCGCCGACCTTGACGATGGTTCCGTTGATGGCGCTGTAGTATAGATTCGCCGCGGCGATGGTCTTGCCGCCGCTGGCTGTGAAATCGGACACCTGGAGGGTCACGTTCCAGCCCGAGGTGGTGTTGCGGGTGTCCACGCGCCAGGTGGGGACTCCGTTG
>Ga0194121_10011269_pt1 | contig 10684 bp, 8 predicted proteins | sample TA2MahCa50mmetaG_FD_148609 | JGI IMG/M metagenome (GOLD analysis project Ga0194121, IMG submission 148609) | Freshwater microbial communities from Lake Tanganyika, Tanzania - TA2015020 Mahale Deep Cast 50m | ecosystem: Environmental > Aquatic > Freshwater > Lake | place: Tanzania: Lake...
ACCCGTAGAGCAGCGTGCCGGCGCCGTTGACGATCTCCATGCGGCTGATCGCATCGGGCGAGATCAGCCCGACCTCGGCGCCGGTGCGGTCCGTCGCCTGGCGCGCGGTGTTGAGGCGCTCGCCGTCCACGAGCACGAGCAGGCGCGTGGAGTCGAGGCCGCGCAGCCGCGGGCGCACGCCGAACGGGCCGTTGCCGACCGGCGTGATGTTGGCGGCCGTCGCCAGCGCGTCGCCCGTGGAGAGCGCGTTGGCCTGCTGCACGGCGTCGGCGCTCATCGTCTCGACGTGCAGCGGGATCTGGCGGACCTCGCGCTCCGCGCGGGTGGCGGTGACCGTCACCTCCGCGCGGACGCCGCCGATCTCGAGCTGCACGGGGACGTCCACCGTCTCGGCCGCATCGGCAATGACGACGGTGCGCGCCGCTTCCGAGAAGCCGGGCCGCGTGACGACGACGAGATAGGTGCCGGGCTCGGGCGTCGTAAGCAGGTAGCGCCCATCGGCGCCGGTTTCAGACGCGGTCTCCTGGCCGGTGGCGAGACCGTGCAGGACGACGCGGGCGCCGGGGACCGAGGCGCCGGTCGGGTCGGAGACAACGCCGCTGACCGTGGCCGCGGCAGCGGGGGCCGCGGACGCGATCAGCGCGATCAGGATGACGGCAATTTGTGCGGGCACCGCAGCATTCTAGCGTCAGGCCGCGTCCTGCCGCGCGCCCGGTGCACGTTTCAGCGATCCGTACAGCGCGTCGCGCAGCGCCACGTCGCGCGGATCGCCGCTCAAATGGGTGCCCATCCGGCTCGTCACGTACCCGTAGCCGATGCCCGCCTCCGGGTCGGCACAGCCCATCGCGCCGCCCGCGCCCGGCGCGCCGAAGGCGCTCGGGCCGCCAAACGGGAAGCCGGTGCTCGGCTTCATGAAGCCCAGGGAGAACGCTACCTCCGCCCGCATGCACTCGTCGTAGAAGCCGCGTGCCGGCGGAACGGCCGGCGCGGCCAGGAGGTCCAGCGTCTGCTTCCTGAGGCCGAGCTCCCGGCCACCCGTCGCCAACACGCTGTAGGCACGCGCGATGGCGCGCGCGGTGCCGACGCCGCCGCCGGCCGGAATCTCGAAGTTGCGCGCGTAGACGTGCGTCGGGTCCATCGGCAGCTCCGACCCCCACAACGCGCGCACGATCTTCGAGCGCGGGTTCATCGTGTCGATCGCCACCCTGAGCGGGAAGCCGCGGAGCAGCTCCGACCTCCTGACCGGCGCCGGCCGCGCGAAGCGCGAGTTCGGGATGTCGCCGGGCAGGCGGATGTAGAGATCCAGCCCGAGCGGCGTGGCGATCTCGTCCTGGAAGAACTGCCCGATCGTCCGGTGCCTCGGGTCGATGCGGCGCAGGAGCTCGCCCTCGTAATAGCCGATGGTGACCGCGTGGTAGGCCTGGCGCGTCCCCGGTTCCCAGGCGGGCTTCTGGCGCGCCAGCAGCGCCGCCAGGCGATCCGCGTCGCCGACGACGTCGCGGTCGGGCCGCTCGTCGAGCGCGTAGAGCCCGGCCTGGTGCGCGAGGAGCTGGCGCACGGTGATCCGCGCCTTGCCGTTCTGCGCGAACTCGGGCCAGTAGTGACGGCGCCGTCCACATGCACCTCCGGCGCGGCGAAGGCATAAGGCGTGCCGGCGCCAAGGTTCACGGGTGCGCGAGTGCTCTGGTGCTTCGCTCAGGGCTGTGGGATTTCTTCGCAGCGCCTGCAGAAGATTTCCATGCCGATGAACCTGGCGCGCCCCTCGGCGGTCATCACCCAGGCGCGGTTCTGCCAGGGCGGGTCGTGGCGCATGTGCTGCTGGTGGCCGCAGGACAGCTCGGCCACCCAGTGGCCTTCCTCGTCCTGATGGAAACCGGTGATCTTCGACAGGCGCACGATTTGTACGGCGTTCGTCGTCAATCGGCGCGGCGTTCCGTATTACGTACAGGTCTTCGCGCGCCCGAAGCCATGACAGGTCGTAGTGTCCGGCTTCAGAGCCGGACCACACTCACTCTTCGAAGAGCGTCCGGCTGACGTCCACCGGCCGGCTGCGCTCGACGAGCACGTCCCACCAGCCGAAGTGGACCGCGAGCAGGTGATCGAGCTCGCGCGTGTCGGTGGTCGTTTCCGCCTGGCCCGCCAGAGGCAGGCAGTAGGCGGCGTTCGGCGACGCCGCGAGCATGTGCTGCACGCCCTGTGAGAACCCCTGCCCCGCGTACGCCACGCATCCCGCCATCGGCAGCGCCCGCACGTCGTCCAGGGCGTACGGGATCTTCTCGTCCACCGTCCCCTGGCTGTCCTGGAACTTGCACTCGATGGCAAACGCTTTTGCCGCGTCCCTGCTGACGCAGAAGACGTCGATGCAGCGGTCCTTGCCGATGATCGTCTTGCCGACGCGGACCTCGCGGTACACGGTGAGCCCCCGCGACGCGAACCGCCGCGCGACGTAGGAGGCCACCAGGTTGGCGTATTCGGTCCCCGTCATCTTCCGTACGTAGTGTCCGGCTTTAGCCGGACCTCGTCGAACAGATCCGCCTGCGGCGGCGGGACTTCTTCCGGCAGCCCTTCCGGCACGCGTCCCTCGCCGAACTCGCGCAGCCGCTGCGAGGCGATGCGGACCGCCTCCGCGTTGAGGTCGTTGCCGATAAATCGGCGTCCCAGGCGCAGGGACGCGACGCCCACGCTCCCAGACCCCATGAACGGATCGCAGACGACGTCGCCGGGCTCGGAGCTCTGCTTGATGAGGATCTCGGCGACCTCCGGCGGCTTCTCGGCCGGATAGCCGCCGCGGATGCGCGGGACGGCCATCACGTCCGGCACGCCGAGGTCGTTGAGCTTCCGCTTCCCTTTCTCGAAGAAGAGGACGAACTCGTAGCGCGCCCGGTAGTGGTAGCCCATGCCGATGGTGCACTTGTCCCACACGAGCGGCTTCCAGAACTTGAAGCCGGCCCGCTCTGCCTCCGGCTTGGCGACGAACATCGTTTCCGCGTCGCACAGCAGGTAGAAGTGCGTGTCGTCCTTGAGGACGCGGTAGACCTCGGCAAACAGCTCCCCGAAGCGCGCGTTCGGGAAGATCGTGAACCAGTCGTTGCTGGACGCCTTCGAGTGCTTCAGCCTCGTTGTCGTGCCGACCGCGCGGTGCTTCTCGAGCGACTCGTACGCCGGATCGGTGATCAGCAGGTCAACGGACGCCGCCGGCAGCGTCTGCAGCCAGGCGACGGCGTCCTGGTTGGCGAGTTCGTAAGGAAGGGCGGCCACGACGTGCGCCCATTCTACGACGACGATGGTGACAGCCCAGGTCACGCTTCGCCCTATAATTCCCGCTCACCCTTCATGATCGGATCCGAGATCGGCCATTACCGGATCGTCCGCCTGCTCGGCAAGGGCGGCATGGGCGAGGTGTACCTCGCCGATGACACGCGGCTGCAGCGCCAGGTCGCGCTCAAGTTGCTCGACCCCGAGGTGGCGGCCGATCCGGAGCGGCGCGACCGCTTCGCGCGCGAGGCTCGCGCCGCCGCGGCGCTCAACCATCCGAACATCGTCACGATCCACTCGGTCGAGGAAGCGGACGGCCGGCTGTTCCTGACTCTCGAGTACATCGAGGGGGGCACGCTCGGCGACGTCATCCAGCCGGGCGGGCTGCCGATCGATCGCCTGATCTCCATCGGCATCTCGCTGGCCGACGCCGTGGGCGCGGCGCACCAGCGCGGCATCACGCATCGCGACCTCAAGCCCGCCAACGTGATGATCGCGAACGACGGCCGCGTGAAGGTGCTCGACTTCGGCCTCGCGAAGCTGCGCGAGGACCTGCAGGCCACCGGGGCGGTGGACGTGACGCAGGCGCAGACCGGCGAGGGACGGATCCTCGGGACCGTCGCCTACATGTCGCCCGAGCAGGCGGAAGCGCGGGCGGTGGACCAGCGCAGCGACGTCTTTTCGCTGGGCGTGATCCTGTACGAGATGGCGCTCGGCGAGCGGCCGTTCAGGGGCGACACGCAGGTGTCGGTGCTCTCGTCGATCCTGCGCGACACGCCGCCGCTCGTCACCGACGTCAAGCAGGGATTGCCGCGCGACCTCGGGCGCATCATCCGCCGCTGCCTGGCCAAGGATCCCGAAGACCGGTACCAGACGGCCAAGGACCTGCGGAACGATCTGCGCGGGCTGCGCGAAGAGCTCTCGAGCGGCGACCATACCGCGGCTGCCGTGCCGGCGGCGCCTGCGCGCGCCTCACGGCGCCCCTTGATCGCAGCGGCGGCCGTCGTGGTACTGGCAGTTGCCGGCTTCGCCGGATGGCGGACGTGGTTTGCCGGCGGCGCGTCCGGATCAGCCGCCGCCTCGAGCTCGGCGCCGTTCGCCTCGATCGGCCTGACGCGTCTGACGACGACGGGCACCGCCGGACTGGCGGCAATCTCGGGTGACGGGCGCTACGTGGCCCATGTCGTCACCAGCGAGCGCGGCCCCGGGCTGTGGCTGCGGCAGGTGGCCACGGCCAGCAACGTGGAGATCGTGCCGCCGGCGGATGTCCGGTTCGCAGCGGTGGCGTTCTCGCCCGACGGCAACTACGTCCACTACGTCGAGTATCCGCGCGGGGCGAACTATGCGTCGCTCTACCGGGTGCCGGCGCTCGGCGGCGGCACGCAGATGCTGCTGTACGACGTGGACAGCGCGCCCGCCTTCTCCCCGGACGGCAGCCGCTTCGCGTTCGTGCGCGGCCTGAGCGCGGAGGGCGCGGCGGTCATGGTGGCCAACGCCGACGGCAGCGGTGTGCGCGCGCTGGCGAAGCGCGCGGCGCCGCTCTGGTACGAGCTCGGGCCGCAGACCGTGGCCTGGTCGCCCGATGGGACGCTGCTCGCCGTGGCGGGATTGGATCGATCCGCGCTCACCGGCCGGGTTGTCCTGCTCGACGCGGCATCGGGCATGGAGCGGCCGCTCGGCGACAGCGAATGGCGCACCGTGCGCAGCCTGGCCTGGCTGCCCGACGGCAGCGGTCTCGTCGTCAACGCGCAGGAAGCGGGCGGCGAGACGACGATCGCGCAGTTGTGGCAGGTGAGCTACCCCGGCGGCGCCGTCCGCCCGATGACCACCGACCTCAGCAGCTACTCGGGCCTCAGCCTCTCCCGCGACGGCCGGACGCTCGTCACCGTGCGCGGCGAGCAGCGGTCGTCGATATGGCTGGGCCAGGGCGGAGCGCCGGACTCGTTTCAGCCGATCACCACGAGCGCCGGGGCCGACGACGGCGTGCAGGGGGTGGCGTGGACGGCGGACGGCCGTCTCCTCTACACATCCACCGCGAGCGGCAACCTGGACATCTGGATCATGAACGCCGACGGCAGCGGCCGCGTGCAGCTGACGACGGACCGGGCCGACGACCGGAATCCGAGCGCCACGCCGGACGGCCGCTTCGTCGTCTTCGCCTCCGACCGCGGCGGCACCCGCGGCATCTGGCGCATGACGATGGGCGGCGGCGAGCAGGCGCGGCTCGAGACCGACGCGCTCAACCCCTCACCGTGGATGCCGTTCCTGTCGCGCGACGGCCGCTGGGTGACCTACTCGAACGCGCGGTTCATGCCGCTGAAGATTCCGGTCGAAGGAGGCGTGGTGGAGCCGCTGTTCACGCTGCCGGCCGGCCAGGCGCTGCCCGCCCTGCCGCTCCAATTCCACGATCCGGTACTGTCGCCGGACGGGCGGCTGGTCATGGGCCACTACCGGGACGAGGCGGCGATGGGCGAGCGGATCGCGGTCATGCCCGTGAACGACCCCGGCAAGCCGACGCTCTTCCCGAACACGTTCATCAACGCGCAGTGGTCGGCCGACTCGCGCGGCCTGGTCTACTTCGACAACCGGCGGCAGATGGGCAACCTGTACCGCCAGCCGGTGGCCGGCGGCGCGCCCGTGCAGGTGACGCGCTTCGACGATCAGCAGATCTTCCGCTTCGCGTACTCCCCGGACGGCCGGCAGGTGGCGATCTCGCGCGGCGGGACCATCTCGGACGTCGTCCTCATGACGTCTCGAGACGAATCCACGCAGCCGCGCTGAGCACGTAGGCCGGGTCTTGCTCTTTAGACCCGGCTTTCACTCCACGTGTGACGAGACGGTGATCTTGAAGCCCGTCGGTTCGGTGACCTCGAAGGCGCGGCTCTTCCACTCCGTGTCGTGGGGCTCGACGTCGATCTTGACGCCGTTCTCCTTCGCGCGCTTCGCGACGTCGTCGATGTTCTGCGTGGTGCTGATGAAGAGGCGCATGCCGACGCCTTTCTGACGGTCGCGGCCCTTCTTCCAGTCGTCCTGCATGAGGCCGATCAGCGCGTCGCCGGCCTTCATCATCACGCCTGAGAGCTTGCCGCCTTCTTCCCACTTGTCGTCGATCGTGAATCCGAGTCCCTCGAAGAAGCGGATGCTCTGCTGGATGTCGTTGACCGTGAGGCTCGTTGAAAGCGTCTTCGCCTTGAGCTGCGGTTCAGTTGCCGTGGCCATGCGTTCCCTCCGTGACGTGTGGAAACACCAGCTTACGCCCCGCCGCGCGAGCGGCGTACGACCTATTTCGCGGTCGAGGTGACATGAACCGCCGGACGACGGTAAGGTAGAGGTGAGGCCGGTTATGCACAATGAATTCACCGCGGTCTTCGAGCGTGACGGAAAGTGGGTCATCGCCTACTGTCCGGAAATACCAGGCGCCAACGGTCAGGGAAAGACGAAGGAAGAAGCGCGAGCGAGCCTCGCGGAGGCTATCGCCCTGATTCTCCAGGATCGTCGCGAAGACGGCCTCCGAGGCGTGCCTCCCGACGCCGAGCGCGAGACGGTTACCGTGCGTTGAAACGCAGCGCGCTGCTCCGCCATCTGCGTCAGCACGGGTGCGTGCTGAAGCGCGAGGGAGGGTCGCACTCGCTCTGGATGAATCCCGCTAACGGCGCAGTTGAAGCGGTCCCTCGCCACACCGAGATTCCCAATCTGCTCGCAAACAAGATCTGCCGCGGCCTCGGCATTCCAGAGCCGTAGTTCCTATCGGATAGCCGGTGTTTCGGGGACGACGTGGCTGATATCAACGAACATGATCGAGTCGTTCTGATAAAGCCGAAGCCTGAAGAACGTCTCGTTGCCGGAGACGTGGGCACGGTTGTCCACGTGTATTCGGACGGCGCCGCCTACGAGGTCGAATTCTTCACGCCCGCCGGCGACACCTGGGCGGTTGTGACCATTGAAGCGTCCGACGTGCGCCCGGTGGGGCCGGGTACGTAGGCCGGGTCTTGCTCTTCAGACCCGGCGTTACGGCGCAGACGATGTGTGGTCGTGGAAGACACGCCAGCCGGCTGGCGTGCGCTTGAGGAGAAGCGTGAAGCGGCCGCGCGGCATGTCGCCCGCGCGCGTGAGCTGCCAGCGGCCGGTGACGATGTAGAACTCGCCGAGCGGTCGGATGTCGAGCTCGCTGAACGCGAGCGTGCCCATCTTCTCGCGCGTGTCGTAGCTGCGCTTGTAGCGGTCGAGCACCGTCTTCCAGCCGCGCGTCACCGAGTCGCCGGAGATGAACGTCGTCGTCTCTTCCCTGGCGTAGCCGTCCATGTAGCCGTCGATGTCGCCGCGGTTCCACGCGGCCGCCTGCGCCTCGAGTACGGCGCGAACTGCTGCGGCATTGTCGTCGCCGCGCTGGGCAGCGGCCGGAGCTGCATTCAACAGCGAGAGTAGGAGAAGACTGACGACGCGCATTTTGTTACGGACGCGCGCGGATGCTAGCACAGCTACGCTGGAGGTCCGCCTGTACGCAAAGAGGCGGACCTGAAGGTCCGCCTCTACATCTTGGTCCGGTTAAAGCCGGACACTACGTACTGGTAGCTACGCGCAGCCGCTATCAAGGAGCGCCGTTAAGGCGCTCCGGTAGATAGAGGCCGCAGGACGACTTCAGGCGCAGCCTGAAGTCGTCCCGCAGTTCTGGCACTTGTAGCAGCTGCCGCTGCGGATCATCAGCGAGCCGCAGGTCGAGCACGGCGGCGCGTCCTCCTGGTTCTGGATCGCGGCGAATTCGCTCGTCTTCTTCGCCGGGCCGACATGAATGTCGGCCCCTACATCGGGCCGGCTGAAGCCGGCCCCCACGACTGAAGATGCTGCCGGCTGCACGCTGCTGGCTGCCGGCGCTGCCTGCTGCCCGCTGCCCGCTGCCGGCTGCTCCTCGCGAACGTTCACGCCAACGCGGTACTGCGCCTCCGGCGTCAGGAACTTCGTCGCCATCCACCGGAAGATGTAGTCCACGATCGACTTCGCGAAGCGCACCTCGGGGTTCTTCGTCATCCCCGACGGCTCGAAGCGCGCGTGGCTGAACTTGTCCACCAGCACCTGCAGCGGCACCCCGTACTGCAGCGCGTAGGAAATCGCCTGCGCGAACGCGTCCGCGAAGCCCGAGATCGTCGACCCCTCCTTCGCCATCGTCAGGAAGATCTCGCCAGGCGTGCCGTCCTCGAAGAGGCCGACGGTGATGTAGCCCTCGTGCCCCTGGATGTCGAACTTGTGCGTGATGGACGGCCGCTCGTCGGGGAGCTTTCTCCGCGTCGGGCGCTCGACGACCTTCACGACCTCCTTGACGACTTCGGTGGGCCGACTGAAGTCGGCCCCTACAACCCCACCCGCCCCACCGACGGCGTTGCGCGTGTCGGCCACACCCGCCTTCGAGGTATTGAGCGGCTGCGTCCGCTTGCTGCCGTCGCGGTAGATGGAGATCGCCTTCGCGCCCAGGCGCCAGGACTCGACGTAGGCCTGCTCGATCTCCTCCACCGACGCCTCGCGCGGCACGTTCACGGTCTTGCTGATCGCGCCCGAGATGAACGGCTGCGTGGCGCCCATCATCTTGATGTGCCCCATGTAGTGGATCGACCGCTCGCCCTTCGACGCCTTGAACGCGCAGTCGAACACGGCCAGGTCCTCGTCCTCGAGGAACGGCGCGCCCTCGATGGTCTCGTGCTCGTCGATGAAGTGGACGATGGCCTCGATCTGCGGCTCGGTGTAGCCGAGCTTCCGCAGCGCCATCGGCACGGTGCCGTTGACGATCTTCATCAGCCCGCCGCCGACCAGCTTCTTGTACTTGACGAGCGCGATGTCGGGCTCCACACCCGTCGTGTCGCAGTCCATCATGAAGCCGATGGTGCCGGTCGGCGCCAGCACGGTGGCCTGCGCGTTCCGGTAGCCGAAGTCCTCGCCGAGCTCCACGGCCTCGTCCCACGCCTGCTTCGCCGCGCCGTAGAGATCCGCGGGGACGAACTTCGCCTGGATCTCGCCCACGGCGTCGCGGTGCTTCCGCATCACGCGCAGGAACGGCTCGCGGTTCACCTCGTACCCCGCAAACGGGCCGCCGTGGTCGCGCGCGATGCGCGCCGACTGCGCGTACGCCTCGCCGGTCATCACCGCCGTGATCGCCGCCGCGTACGCGCGCCCCTCGTCGCTGTCGTACGGCAGGCCGCGCGACATCAGCAGCGCGCCCAGGTTGGCGTAGCCGAGGCCGAGCGGCCGGTAGTCGTGCGAGTTCTTCTCGATCGCCTTCGTCGGGTAGCTCGAGTTGGGGACGATGATCTCCTGCGCGGTGATCATGGTGCGGCAGGCGGCCTTGAACGCGGCCACGTCGAGCTCGCCGTCCTCCTTCACGAACTGCATCAGGTTGATCGACGACAGGTTGCACGCCGAGTCGTCGAGGAACATGTACTCCGAGCACGGGTTGCTGGCGTTGATGCGCGAGGTCTCCGGGCACGTGTGCCACTCGTTGACCGTGGTGTCGAACTGCATGCCCGGGTCGCCGCACACCCAGGTGCCCGCGGCGATGCCGCGCATCAGGTCGCGCGCCTTGTAGGTGTCCATCACCGAGCCGTCGGTGATGGCCTTCGTCTGCCACTCGCCATCGTCGAGGACGGCGCGCATGAAGTCGTCGGTGACGCGGACGCTGTTGTTCGAGTTCTGGAAGAAGATCGACCCGTAGGCGACGCCCGTGAACGAGCCGTCATAGCCGGCGTCGATGAGCGCCCACGCCTTCTTCTCCTCCTCGACCTTGCAGTTGATGAACTCCATCACGTCGGGATGGTCGGCGTTGAGGATCACCATCTTCGCCGCGCGCCGCGTCTTGCCGCCGCTCTTGATGACGCCGGCGAACGCGTCGTAGCCCTTCATGAACGACACCGGGCCGCTGGCGGTGCCGCCGCCGGCCAGCAGCTCCCTCGACGAGCGGATCGCCGACAGGTTGCTGCCCGTGCCCGAGCCGAACTTGAACAGCATCCCCTCGGTCCGCGCCAGCGTGAGGATGGAGTCCATCGTGTCCTGCACCGAGTTGATGAAGCAGGCCGAGCACTGCGGCGCGCGCTCGAAGCCGCAGTTGAACCACACCGGGCTGTTGAACGCCGCCTTCTGGTAGACGAGCAGGTGCTTCAGCTCGTGGCTGAACGTCTGCAGCGATTCGTCGGACGAGAAATACTTCTGCTCCTTCGCCCAGCGCGTGATCGTGTCCACGACGCGGCCGATGAGCTGCCGCACGGAGCGCTCGCGCTCGGGCGACCCCATCTGCCCGCGGAAATACTTGGAGACGACGATGTTGGTGGCCTGCTGGGACCAGGACTTCGGAATCTCGACGTCGCGCTGCTCGAAGACGACCTTGCCCTTCTCGTTGCCGATGACGGCCGAGCGCGTCTCCCACTCAACCTCGTCGAACGGGTCGGCG
>Ga0194121_10011270_pt1 | contig 10682 bp, 9 predicted proteins | sample TA2MahCa50mmetaG_FD_148609 | JGI IMG/M metagenome (GOLD analysis project Ga0194121, IMG submission 148609) | Freshwater microbial communities from Lake Tanganyika, Tanzania - TA2015020 Mahale Deep Cast 50m | ecosystem: Environmental > Aquatic > Freshwater > Lake | place: Tanzania: Lake...
CCTGGGCTTCTGCAACTACCTGGGGGAACTCGACAATCCCTGGCATGACCGGACCCTCCGTGGTCGTCGTGCGCCATGTGAAATTACCAGGAATTTGAACGAAATTGCCCATTTTGACAAGGCCAGCTGCAGCTTTGCAAAACCTTAGGTATAAATTAAGCCTGGTGCTTTGTCATAGCTTAATTGTCGGGTTGCCGATGTCGGTTCGCATGGAGTTTTCATGAGGCCAAACGAGTTTTACGACCCTTCTTTTTAGCTGTGACAAAGCACTAGTGCACATTTCGTGTTCGTTCAGCGAACGGATCGCGCGAACGCGAAGCGTAAACAGGAGAGACCCTTGCGCACCGCTCATTTCGACTGTTTCAGCGGCATCAGCGGCGACATGACGCTGGCAGCGCTGATCGACGCCGGCGTCGATCCTGCCGCCATCATTGACGGCATCGGCTCGCTCGGACTCCCCGTGGAAGTCGAGATCGAGAAAGTCCGCAAGGGAGGCTTCGCGGCCACGCATGTCCGCATCGAGGCGCCGACGCAGCACGAGCATCGCTTCTTGAGGGAGGTCGAGGACATCCTGTCGCGTGGCAAGCTCACCGACAAGCAACGCGAGCTTGCCTTCAAGATCTTCCACCGGCTCGCCGAGGCCGAGGCAGCCGTTCATGGCATGCCCGTGGAAAAGGTGCATTTTCACGAAGTCGGCGCTCTGGACAGCATCGCCGACATCGCAGGCTCTGCCATCGGGCTCGATCTCCTGGGAGTGGAGCGTTTTTCCAGCGGGCCAGTCGCTGTTGGCGGCGGTATGGTGAAATGCGAGCATGGGCACATGCCCGTGCCGGCGCCGGCCACCGCCGAACTCCTCAAGGGCGTGCCGCTACGCTCTTCGCCGGTCAAGGCGGAACTGACCACGCCCACCGGGGCGGCCATCCTGACTAGTATCGTTGGTGAATGGATCGAGCAGCCGGCAATCACGATCGAGCGCATCGGCCTCGGCGCCGGCCGTCGCGAGTTTGTCGAGCAGCCGAATGTTCTGCGCCTCTTTGTTGGCACCAGCGCCGGTGTCGTGCGCGACGGCGGCTATGAAACAGATCAGGTCTGGCTGCTCGAAACCAATATTGACGACATGCCGGCCGAAGCCATCGGCTATTGTTGCGATCGTCTCATGGCCGCCGGCGCCTTCGATGTGTTCACGACGGCGATTTTCATGAAGAAGAACCGTCCCGGCGTGACCCTCAGTGTTCTGGTCGCGCCCGAACTGGTTTCGCACATTGACGCAATCCTCTTCCACGAAACGACGACGCTCGGAGTTCGTCGGCAATTGCTTGCGCGCCACAAGCTGCAACGCCGCGCATGTAGCGTCGAGACGCCGTGGGGGCCCGTGCAGGGCAAGCTCGCCTGGCAGGATGGCAAAGCCGCCGTCTTCAGTCCCGAGCACGACGATTGCGCCCTCATCGCTCGCGAGCACCACATCCCGCTTCGCGAGGTCGTCAGCCGCGCGCACCAAATCTATCAGCAGAACGCAGAACACGGCGGCTGACCGCGGCGCTTGACCGAGGATTCGTTCCGAGTCAAAGGCCGGGGAGGAGGATCACGCCTGGCCCATCAGCTCGTCGCGATAGGCGAACACCGCGGGAGTTCCGCCGGTGTGGATGAAGACAGCGACGTCCTTGGGTCCGAGCCGGCCGGAGCGAATGTCTGCGATCAGTGCCGCCATGGCCTTGCCGGTGTAGACGGGGTCGAGCAAAATACCCTCGCTGCGTGCCACGAGATCCATCGCTTCGCGGCTGCCGGGGGTGACCACGCCGTAGCTGGCGCCAATAAAATCGTCGCGCACATCAATGTCGGCCTTGCTGAGCCGCTGCGGCAGGCCGAGCAGCGTGGCCGTCTGGTTGGAGACCTCGGCCATGTCGGCGGCAGTGTCCCAGGGCCAGCGAATGGGAGCGATCAGCCGGACAGAACCTTTCCAGCCCAGCACGGCCTTGCCGATCGCAAGGCCGGCCCCGGTTGCACCTGCAGCCGAGGCATACACGGCTGTCGGTGTCACATCTTGCGCGCGCATCTGCTCCATGATCTCCGCCATGCACAGCGCGTAGCTGACCGCGGCGATCGGCCGGCCGGTGATACGGTCCCAGCAGAACGGTTTGCGGCCGGCCTGCCGTAGTTTCTCCGCTTCGGCGAGCAGCAGATTGTCCAGATCCGGCCCCATCGCGCAATCGACGACGTGGACCTTCGCACCCATCAGGTGATCGAGGAGCAGGTTGCCTTGCACGTCGTCATTGTGGGCGACCCGCGTGAGATAGAGATGGCAATCGATGCCGAGCTTGTTGCAGGCGGCGACTGTCTGCCGGCAATTGTTCGACTGCACGCCGGCGCCCCAGACGAGCACGTCGGCTTTCTGCCGCAGCGCCTCGGCCATAAGGAATTCGTTGTGACGGGTCTTGTTGCCGCCGAAAACTAGCCCCGTGCAGTCGTCACGCTTGATGAAGATCCGCGGCCCTTCCAGGCGCTTGGCGAAACGGGTCATCTCCTCCAGAGGCGTGGGTAGATGCGCCAGCGAAACGCGCGGCAACCGCGTCGCACTCGCGCGAAGTTGCTCTGGTGTCAATGCGGCATGTTCCTTGGTCATCTCGTGGCCTTTCTTTGTTGTTGCCGGTGAACGCTGCCCGAATGCGGACATTATAATGAACCGCGGCCCAAGAGCTTGCCGGCGGTCTGGAAGTCCAGACTACACGGCTGTCGCCTCCGTACAATGACGACATGACCATCCATGAGCAGTTACGCGCGGCGATCCGGGATGATCCTAACCAGATGAACATGTTGCTGGCCCGCAAGTTTGGCGTCCCGGAAGTGGAGGTTCTACGCGCCTTTCCGGAGGACAGGGCCATCGAGCTGGATGCCGGACGCTGGGAGGAACTGATCCGGCGACTGGAGCCGTTCGGCAACGTGCACGTCATCGTTTCCAACGGCGGCGCGACGCTGGAGGCAAACGGGAGCTTCGGCGAGTTCAGCACGACCGGCGACTTCTTCAACGTGCAGACGAAATCGCTGGACATGCACATCCGCTGGCGTGAGATCGGCGCGATCTTCGCTGTCGAGAAGCCAGGACATATGGTCGGCGCCCGGACGCTCAGCTTTCAGTTCTTCGATCGCGCCGGCCATGCTGCCTTCAAGGTGTTCCTGGGCCTCGGCGCCGCGCCGCCGTCCAAAGCCGGGCAATTCATCGAAATACGTGAAGAATTCCGAAAGGCGATCGTATGACGCCCTCCTTGTGCCGGTTCACGTATCCCCTCGTTGTGACGGCCTTGTTCGCGGTTTGTCTCGCCGCTCCGGTGCTGCCCGGCGTTGATGAACCGGCATCCATCTGGAAGCTCGTCTGGAGCGATGAGTTCGATGGCACGCAGATCGATCGCACGAAGTGGGATTACGATGTCGGCAACGGCTTTTACAGCTACGATGCCAACCAGTGGATCAGCGGCTGGGGCAACAACGAGTTGCAGTACTACACACGCGCGCCGGAGAATGCCTTCGTCAAGGACGGCATGCTGCACATTCGTGCTATCAAGGAGTCGTTGCACGGTTGTGGCTACACGTCAGCGCGGCTGAAAACGAAGAAGCGTGACGGCACGGCTCTGTTCGCCAGAAAGTATGGGCGTTTCGAATTCCGCGCCAAGCTGCCGACAGGCAAGGGCATCTGGCCGGCGCTGTGGATGTTGCCGCAGGACGACAAGTACGGGCCATGGCCGGCGTCCGGCGAGATCGACGTGATGGAGGCGCGCGGGCACGAGCCAGGCAAGGTTCTTGGTACGCTGCATTTCGGCTCGCGCTGGCCAGCCAATACTCACGCCGGCAAGGATTACATCCTGCCGGACAAGGGGACCATTGCTGCTTTTCACGTCTATACGCTGGAGTGGGAGCCGGGCGCATTCCGCTGGTACGTCGATGGCAAGCGCGCAGCGACGCAGTCATTCTGGTGGAGCAGCGGCAAGCGCGACGCCGGCAAAGGCGTTGCTCCGGCACGGGAGGCGGACCTGCATGCCTGGCCGGCGCCCTTCAACCAGCCATTCTACTTGATCATGAATGTCGCCGTCGGCGGTCGATTTCCCGGCAACCCGGAAAACGCCACGCACTTTCCGGCCGAGATGATCATCGACCACGTCCGCGTTTACGACAAGGTCGGCAGCTACGGGCCGACACCGCCGCGCGGCAAGGGCAAGCTGCCGTTTGCGAAAGGTTGAGAAAAGCTCAGTTTCGTCCATGAATCGCGCCGTGTTGCGGCGCTCACACGCGATACTTGTTGATCTTCGCTTCGTCTACGGCCACGCCCAGACCGGGGCCTTCCGGCACGTTCATGAACCCCTTGTCGATGCGATGCAGCGGCGAGATGATGTCGTCTTCCAGGCCATAGTAGGTGCAATCGTTGGCAAGCGTGTAGCCGGGCGAACTGGCGACGACGTGCAGCATGGCGGCCGTCTTGAGGCCGAGGTCGTGTGCGCAGTGGAAGACACACGGTACGCCGGCCGCCTCCGCCAGCGCGGACACCTTCTTGACGCCAAGGATGCCGGCGCATTGGTACGTATCGGGCAGGATGATATCGGCAGCGTGCAGTTGCAAGATTTGCAGGACGATCTCCGGCGTGGTTATGGATTCGTTGAGGCCAATGGGAGTTGTCGTGTGTCGCCGCAGCCTGGCCGCCTCGCCGATCAAACTTTGCGGCATCGGTTGCTCGAAGTACTCAAGATTGTATTTCTCAAGATCCCTGGCCAGCGGGAAGGCGACTTCCGGAGAGTAGCCCTGGTTGGGATCGATGCGTAGCTTGAGCCGGTCGCCGACGCCGTCGCGAATGCCGCGGACCATCTCCAGGTCTTCTTCCGCCTTTCGGCCGGCCTTTGTCTTGAGCGTGGTGAATCCCTGTTCGAGATACTGTTTGGCGATGGCCTTTGCCTCGTCGTAGGGTCGAATACCCATGCAGGCGGCCAACTCGACCTTCTTGCGGACCGCGCCACCCAGCAGCTTGTAGAGCGGCTGCCCGGTCGCCTTGCCCATCAGGTCCCACATCGCCATCTCGACGCCGCTGGCCAGGTAGCTGCCAAGCTTCGTCTCCGCGTACCAAGCTTCAAGGTCGAATGGGTCCCGTCCGACGGCTTCCTTGCGCATCATCTCCTCTGGGTTGCCAGTGAATGACTGCGCGATCCAGTCCACCGGCGTCTCGCCCCAGCCGACCAGACCGGTGTCGGTCTCCAGACGGATCAGCACCGCTTCCTTGGCGGACGTGGCTCGGTAGCGCGACTGATACGGCGCAATCGGCGGCTTCTGCGGGATGGACACGAGCAGCGAGTTTAACTTGGTGATTCTCATGATGCGAGTTTATGAAGACGACACGCCGACCGGCAATGCAGAAGGACCACGGTAAGCGGACCACGGCTCCGATCAATCCTTTCATGCCAGAAATGAATCAAGAAAGCGTTTGCTCTGTCGAAGCGCCCTCTGGCGCTCCTCCAGACTGCCCTCGAATGCTCTGTCTTCCACTTCTACGCAAACAGGGCCCTTGTAGCCGGCGTCGGTGAGGGCCGAGAAGAGCCGGCCCCAGTGGACGTCGCCCAGGCCGGGGATCTTTGGGGTGTGCCAGCCGAGGCCGAGGATGCCGTCGGCATAAAGTTTGTCGGCGTCGATGCGCGTGTCCTTGGCGTGGACATGGATGATGCGGTCGCCAAATTCACGAGCGGCTCGGACATAGTCGATGTGCTGCCAGACGAGGTGCGACGGATCGAAGTTGAGGCCTAACGGGGCGTCGCGAAACTCAGCAAACAGGGCGCGCCAGACTGCAGGCGACACTGCGAGATTGGTTCCACCTGGCCATTCATCCTGCGAAAACAGCATCGGGCAGTTCTCGATGGCGATCTGGACCCTTTCGCGCGCCGCCGTGGCCAAAATGTCCGGCCATACTTCAAGCAACGCCCGCCAGTTTTCCTGGATCGACTGACTCTTGTCCCGGCCGATGAACGTGGTGACTGTCTTGACGCCAAGCAGCGGCGCAGCGCGAATGACCTTTTTGAGGTGCTCGACGACGAAGCGGCGTTGCTCAGGATTCGGATGCAATGGATTGGGGTAATAGCCGAGCGCGGACATGGCGACTCCCGCCTTGTCGCACAGGGCCAGGACGTGCCGCGCCTCGGCCTCGCTGAACCGGCTCACGTCGAGATGGCTGACGCCGGCATAACGGCGGTCGGCCCCTCCGGGTGGCCAGCACATCACCTCGACGCAGGCAAAACCCTGACTGCCGGCAAACACCAGCACGTCTTCCAGGCCCAGATCGCCAAGGATGGCAGAGACAAAACCAAGCTGCATGATGATTCCTTGCAGTTGCAGATGGGACGCTCCGTCCGGCATCTGGCGGAATCCGCCGCAGCGAGTTGCGCCGACGCCGGAAAAATATGCTAGGCTTGCCGGCGGAAGTCATCTTATTCCTATTTCGGTGAAAGTGATGCAAACTCCACAACGATCGGCAGAGCAGTGGTATCGGGAGGCGACCCGCTGCTATCTGGAGAATCATCAGGGTTGCGCATGGTGCGGCGGCCCGCATCGTGTCTTCTGCAAGCACGGTGACAACCGGCAGGTCTACTTCTGCCATGTCTGCGATTTCCAGGTCGGCCTCGATGAAGCCACCGGCAAGTTCTTCACCGTTCCCGGCGAGGATGTCGCAGCCGGCAAGCTGACCATGTACGAGAGATGACAAGTCGCCTGGCCGAAATTTCAACGCCGGCAGCGTCGCCTACGCCGTTCCCGGAGCGGCTGCCAGCAAGCGCGACTCGGCGCGTGACACGTCGAGCTTCATCACCATGCGGACTTCCCAGCGGCCGTGCTCGCTTGGCTCGACCAGCCAGTGCGGCATGACGGTCGTACTCTGGTGGACCAGCTCAAATCCGCCCTCGGATTGGCTCACGGTTTGGATCGGGAACGCCCAGATGCCGCCGGGTTGCGATAATGCCAGCGACGCATCGAGGCCCAGCCATTCGTCGACCAGGCCGATCCGGTCCGCGGCGACAAGGTTTTGCAAGGTCTGCAACTGACCGGCGCGCGGCTTGCCGTTGTGGTAGAAGTAACGGTCGTCGGTGTTGGCCGCCATGCCGGCAAACTGGAATTCGACGGCAAAGCGCACCTTGAGGTCGCGCGGCATGTCCTCCAGCACGTAGTGGATTTCTAGATCGTCAGCTTCGGGTCGGATCCGGATCTCCTTGCGGACGTTGACACGGATGCCGCCCGCCTGACCGTTCCGGTGCATCATGAGATGAGCGCCGTCGCTTGTCTTCTGAACACGGGTCTCATAGGCGGCGCCGACGAAGTCACCAACTTCCCTGACCGAGTTGCCCGCAACGTCTTCCAGGCGCGCGCCCGGCGCGAAGAAATGATCAATCAGGCTCTTGCGCAGATAGCCATCGTACTGGATCTGGTTCTCCAGACCGGCTTGCTTGAGAATGACGCGGTCGGGAATGCCTGGCCCGGCATTATGACTCTCGCCGCGAACATGCTTCAAGATGGTTTCGTGGTACACCTCCGGCCTGCGCGACAGGCTGGCCAGCAGGTTGTGGCGGATGACGCGCAGGTCCAGTTCATAGAGGCTCCCGCCGGCCTGCGGCGCGAAAAAGGCGGCGAGGCGGTTGTTGCACAGGCACACTTCATCGTTGCCGTCGAGATTGAAGTCGGCCGTCTGGACCTCCGTCCAGTCGTCGGTGCGCGGGAACGATTCGAGCAGTGCGTTCTCGGCGGCGATCAGATGATGGTACACGGCATGGCGCAGATGCGGCAGGTACAGGCCGCCGAAAGCGCCGTGCCACCAGGGGCAGTTGCACTGGGCCCGATACAGATCCTGATAGGCGCTGCGCAACGAGCGATCACTGGGCTTGCCGGCCTCTGCCAGCCGCTGGCTCACTTGCATCATGCGCGCATACATTTCCTGCGTCTCGGGGTACTTGACCTTGAAGTTGCGCCAGAAGCCACCGCGCAGAAAACGCTTGATCTGTTGCCCGTGCGCGCTCTCGCCCAGCGATTGCACGAGCTTCGTGTATGCCTGCAAGCGCGGCACCGGCAAGGCCCACTCCGTCATCTCCCGATAGCTGCTGTCCGGAAGATAGATTCTTCCCATGGGCCGGGTTTCATCAAGCGCTTGCGAGAAAGTGCACAGCCGGATCCAGGAACAATGATTGCGAAGTCCGTCGAAGAAGCGCCGCAGCCAGCCGTTGCTGAAGACGTGCCGGTGCGTCTCCGGCCAGCCGCCAAACTTCTCTCCGTCGTCGGCGCATACGACCACGGCATCCGGGACCTGCCTCGCCAGTTCGCCTAGGTAAGCAAAGGTCTCCTCCGGGTCCTTCCACGGAATCAAGTAGCGGAGCTTCTCGCAGTTGGGGAAGACGCGCAGCAGCTTGCCTTCGTCCTCGCTCAGGTAATAGCCAGTCAGGTCTGCTTCCTCGAGACCGGCTTGCTTGAAGTGAAAGTCATCGAGGACCGTGTACTCGATGCCGGCGTCCACGATATCGGCGACGAGATTTTGCTCCCAGACGCGTTCGGGTATCCACATGCCGCGAATGCGCGTGGAGAACAGGTCTTCGAGATAGCTGGAGTAGGTGGCGATCTGGCCGACGCGGTCGCGGCTGGGGATCATAGGAAGGATCGGCTCGTAGAAGCCGCCGCCCAGGATTTCGACCTGCCCGCTTGCGACCAGCCGTCGCAGCCGGTCCAGGTACTCGTTGCGATGTTCCGCCAGCCATTCCATCAGGCAGCCGCTGGTGTGCAGTGAGATCGGGACTTCCGGGTATTGCTCCATCAGGTCCAGGAACGGCCCGTAGCTATCCTGATAGGTCTGCTCGAACACGCTGCCGAAATTGCCGACCGGCTGATGATTGTGCAGGCCGAAGACGAAGCGTAGCATCGACGATTCCTTTCGGAATTGATGGTGTCGCGGGCTATTCGCTAACCTTCCCGCAGTACAAGAACTCGGCCAAGTCTTTCCATGTCGGACAATCGATTACTCGGCACTCGTCATTATCACGACTAAAATGGTGCATCGCCCCTTCGATAAAGAGTGAGATGCAGGTGTTATTCCATCCCAGAGCCCCGGCACCCCATCTTTTGGCAGAAAGATCCTGATCTTCGATTGCCTCTGCCGCCCGACGCTCGTCGGCCAGAGCTTGCGCGAAGTTCAGAAATGATGCTCGATCACAAACCGAATCAATTAGACTTTCTGGACTCATCGATCACCGAAATCTAACTACCAGACCTCTTTTGCTTCACCGTCAAGTCCACTTCCGTCTCCCGCAGGTAGCCGGCGGCCTGTTCCGGAGGCACAGGGTTAATGTAGAAACCCGTGCCCCACTCGAAGCCGGCGACGCGGGTCAGCCGCGGGATGACCTCGATGTGCCAGTGGTAGTGCGGCAGCGCCTGCGTGTCAAAGGGCGACGTGTGGATGATGTAGTTATAGGCGGGCTTGTCCAGGGCAACTTCCAGCTTCAGCAAGATCGTCTTCAGCACGGTTCCCAGCTCGTCCACTTCGGTCTTCTGGATATTCTCGAAGTGACTGTTGTGGTTCTTGGGCAAGATCCAGGTCTCGAACGGGAAACGGCTGGCGTAGGGGGCGAAGGCGATGAAGTTGGCGGTGTCCAGCACGATCCGTTTTTCCGAGGCAAGTTCCTGGTGAATCATGTCGCAGTAGATGCAGCGGCCGCGATAGTTGAAAAACTCCAGCGAGCCGGTCATCTCCTCCCACACATTGATGGGCACGATGGGCGTAACGATGAGCTGCGAATGGCTGTGTTCGACTGACGCCCCGGCCGCGGCGCCGACATTCTTGAAGAGCATGCCGTAGACGAGGCGCGGATCCTTCTTGAGGTCCACGAGCCGGTCACGATACACCCAGAGGATTTCGCGGATGTTCTCCTCGCCGAGGTTGGCAATGGAGATTTCGTGGAAGGGGCACTCGATGATGACTTCATGGGCGCCCACGCCATTCATCTTGTCGTAGATGCCCTCGCCGCGCTTGTTGAGGTCGCCCTCGATTTGCAAGGCGGGGAACTTGTTGGGGACGACGCGCACTCGCCAGCCCTTCTCGTTGTGGCGTGTGTTGCGGTCGCGGTAGGCAAGAATCTCGTGCGGCGTCTTGTCCTCGTTGCCCTCGCAGAACGGGCAGGCGCCGGCAGCGAGCGGCGGCTCGAGCTTCGGCGCCACCGGCCGCTTGGCACGGTCGGTGGCAATGATCACCCACCGTCCCACGATCGGATCCTTGCGCAACTCCGGCATCGGCAAACTCCGCAAAAGACTGGCGATGCTTGGCAGGTTCTGGTCCATGAGACATCTGGCGGTTAGCCGTTTAGACGCGAAGTCTACGGAACGGAGCGCGGGCGTAAACACGCCTGCGGCCGGCGCCGGAAATCGGCGTGTTCCGCCCGCCCGCCAAGCAATTCAGCCACACTCTGCGGACTGGCAAGCTGTCCACCGGCCCAGCACGCTATTATACAACTAAAGTTTTGCAATCTTAAGCCAACCCCAGCTGAGCGACCACATGGTCCGGACTCTGCGAAAACTCGGTGACCTGCTTGATGGCCCAGCCCAGGGTTGTCCGCAGGGTTTCACGCAGCATCGCGCGACAGGCTTCGCCGATGGTCGTCAGCCGTTGGAGTGCCCATTCCTGCGCACGGTTC
>Ga0194121_10011276_pt1 | contig 10678 bp, 10 predicted proteins | sample TA2MahCa50mmetaG_FD_148609 | JGI IMG/M metagenome (GOLD analysis project Ga0194121, IMG submission 148609) | Freshwater microbial communities from Lake Tanganyika, Tanzania - TA2015020 Mahale Deep Cast 50m | ecosystem: Environmental > Aquatic > Freshwater > Lake | place: Tanzania: Lake...
GCTCACCACGCACATGGCGATGAACTTCCTCGCAGAGGGGAAGTTCGACAGCGCGCGGGTGGCGATCAAGCATACGCACGAGCTCGAGGCGAGCATCGCGCAAGCGCGCGCCAAGCAGCTCGCCAAGGTCGAGGAAGAAGCGAAGAAGCGCGGCGCGGTCACGAACTACAAGCAGCTCAACGGCTACCCGATCAAGATCATCGACAACCCCGAGGTGAATGCGCTGCGTAACGCCTACCAGAGCGCGCTGTCGCATTACCTCGCCGGCTTCATCTACGAGGCGCTGGGTGAGCTGTCGCTCGCCGCGCCGGGTTACCGCCTCGCTGCCGAGCTGCAGCCAAATCAGCCGCTGCTCGAGCAGGGGCTCGCCGGCCTGGAAGAGCGCACGCGTACTGTCGCAGGCGACGGCATGGTGGACGTGCTGTTCATTGTTTCGTCCGGCTCCGCGCCGTCGATCAAGCCGCAGCAGGTGCACCTGCCGGTACCGGTGAACCAGCGGATGCTGTTCGTGCCGATCTCCTTCCCGGTGCTCGTGCCATCGTGGCGCAACGAGATGCCGATGAGCGTCACCGTCGCCGGCGCGCAGCGCCTGCCGCTCACACGCATCACGAGCATCGACCTCATGGCGCGGCGCAGCCTAAAAGACGACATGCCGTTGATCATGCTGCGCGCGACCGCACGGTCCACGACGAGCGCGGTACTGCAATACGAGGCGCAACGCCACGGCTCGCAGCAGGAGGGGCTGGCGCTCGGCACCGCCGCAGTCATCGCCACGAGCCTATTGTCCACAGCTGACGACCGCACATGGCGCACATTGCCCGGCGAAATCGCCGTCGCGCGCACGCGGCTGCCGCCCGGCGTGCACCATGTTACGGTGCAGACTCCTTACGGCGACCAGAGGACGCGCGTGCGCGTCTGGGGTCGCTATGCAGTGCTAGACTTTCGCTTACTTTCCTCGCAGTTGTTCGTGCAAGCTTCCAGGGAGAGCCCCCAATGAAACTGACATGGATCCCAGTCGTAGTGGGTGCAGTGCTCGTTGTCTCGGGCTGCGCCGCTAAGAAAGGCTTCGAGAAAGAGGGTTACGCCTTCGGCTGTCCCATCGGCGAGCAGAAGGTCGGCTCGATGGGCGATCTCGTCAAGGCCAAGACCGTTTCCGAAGGCAAGCGCACCACCATCGAGGCGACCGAGATGCGCTGCAGGATGGCGGGCGACCTGATCAAGATCGACGCCAACCTCAACAACGACAGCTCCAGCGTCAAGCGCGTCTCCTACAAGTTCCGCTGGATCGACCGCGAGGGCATGCGCGCCTGGGAAGAAGAATCCTGGAAGCCGCTCATGCTCTATAACAACTCCAACACGATGATCACGGCGGTCGCGCCGACCAACAAGGCGGTGGACTTCCGCCTCATCCTGATGAGCCAGGAGTAACCGATGCGAATCCTCATTGCCGTTCTCGCAATCGCGGCCCTTGCGGGCTGCGCGAAGGATACCACTCGCTACGGTGACCCCCGCGGCGTCGAAACCGTCACCAACCAGTTCGGCTCGACCGACCTGCAGATGATAGCTGAGACGATGGCGCGCTCGATGCAGGACACGTCGGTGATTAAGTCGGGCAACCTCCCTGTTGTCACCGTGCAGGAGGTGCGCAACAAGACGAGCGAGTACATCGACACGCGCGCCATCACTGACTCGATCCGCTCGGAGTTGCAAAAGGGCGGCAAGGTGCGCTTCGCCGTCGACGCCTCGGCCATGAACCAGCAGGTGGACGAGGTCAAGCGCCAGCAGCAAAGCGAGTACTACGCCAAGGAGACGGCGGTGCAGAAGGGCCAGATGGTCGGCGCCCAGTACCGCATGGAAGGCAACATCACTTCCATCGTCAAGCAGAACCAGGGCACGAAGGACGTGTACTACAAGTTCAACCTGCAACTCTGGAACATCCGCAACGGCCTGCTCGAGTGGTCCGACGAGAAAGAGATTCGCAAGACCACGACGAGAGGCTGAAGGTTGTTGCGATCCCGCTACGCCCCTTCGCAGCAGGACCACGCCTGTAGTCCGTCAGGACTAGCGGCTACGGCAGTCGTTGCAGAGCCGCTCTGGCCCTCGGGGAATCAGCGTCTGCTCGGGCTTTAGATGCACTCCTTTGGGCAATTCTTGATCCTTTCCAGTGTCAGAAAATCGGCATTTTCACTCACTCGAACTGGATCAGTTATTTCACGCCGGTCACTGGCCAGTCGGACTTGCCATCCCCCCGGCGTGCTCGACGGTGCGCGCTGACTGAAGTACCTGTTGTTGCGCAACAGACCGAGCGGTCGGTAACCCCGAAGACGTCGCCGTCCGGCTTTTCGGCGTGTGTGCTCGCGATCCGTCAGGCAGCCAATAAATCGGCGGCGGCGGTCGTGAACACCTGGCAGCCGAGCACGATGTCCTCGTCCGCGGTGTCCTCGCTCCAGTGATGGCTGACACCACCGATACTCGGCACGAACAACATGCCGGCCGGCATCACCCGCGCCAGGATCTGCGCATCATGACCGGCGCCGCTGGGCATGCGCTGGTGCAGGCGCGGCGCATGCGCTTCGGCCGCGCGCTCGATCACCTCCTGGAAGCGAGCATCCATCACACTCGGCCTGGAGCGCGACAGATTGTGCAGCGCCACCGTGCACGGGCCAGCGCTGGTTTCCGCCACCAGTGCCTCCAGCGTAGCCTCGAACCTCGCCAGCACCAGATCGTCTGCGTCGCGGAACTGGAATCCGATCTCCGCACCGCCCGGAATGACGCTGAGCGCGCCCGGCTCCAAACTCATGCGCCCGATCGTCCACACGCTTCTTTCTGCGCATACCTTGGAAAAGCGTGCGTCGATCGCGACCGCCAGCTTGACGGCGGCGAGCCCAGCATCGCGGCGTATGGCCATTCGCGTCGTGCCAGCATGGTTCTGCAGACCCTCGACACGAATGCGGAACTGCCGGATTCCCACGATGCTGGTGACCACGCCGAGCTTGAGCTTGCGCGATTCCAGATCATCGGCCTGCTCGATGTGGGCTTCGAGGTACCCGACATAACGGCCGGGATCGCAGCGATCGCGCGGAATTCCCGCCAGTCCGCAGCGCGCCAACGCCCCGCGCAGCGGCGCGGCGTCGTAGCGATTACGGCTGGCATCGACGTCGGCGTCACTCAGTTCGCCGATGAACGAGCGGCTTCCCAGGAAGCTGCCGTAATGTCCTTCCTCGTCGGCCCAGGCCGCGACATCGATGCCGCCGCCCAGCGTGCGTGCCACCTCCAGCCCGTATATTACGCCCATGGCACCGTCGAGCCAGCCGGCGTGATTCTGTGTCTCGAGATGACTCCCCAATAGGAGCTTGCGGCCGGAGCCGGGGCTGCGGCCGAGTACATTGCCGATCCCATCGATGTGCGCATCCAGTCCCGCCTCTCGCATCCGCTGCGCCAGCCAGCGCCGGCTCTCGATGTCCTCGGCGGAAAAGGTCGGGCGATGCACGCCGGTCTTGTAGGCACCGAATTCGCGCAGCCGGTAAAGGTCCGCGAGCAAGCGGCTCGCTTCTATATTGTTGCCTGGATTGCTCAAAGAGTCCCCCTGATTTCCGTGGCGCTTGGCATCTGGATGCGCGTTTCCGGATGATGCGCACAGGGCTCGTGCGATATTGATCACCGATGATACGCAATGCCCGAGCGCTCGGGCAAGCCATCCGCGCGCGCACGGCCGCGCCGGCGGGGGACGGGGTTCCGGTGCAAAGTCTTCGCGGCGGCTTGGTCGGGGGGGGGCGCTGCGTGCGTGCCAGAATTGGCCATGAGGAGAGGCGGGACTTCCATGCTGACACCACCAGTGAGGATTCTTTCCAATCGGCACATGATGAGCCTCATCGACTGGCCGGCCTTCCTCGAGGCTTCGCACACGGCGTTCCGGCATTTCAGCGCCGGGCTGTCCAACTCGCCCAATCGGTTGCGCCTCATGCTGCGGGACGGTCGTCGATTCGCCGTGATGCCCGGCGCCGACCCAGGAAGCGGTGCGCTCGGCGCCAAGCTGATCGGCTATTACCCCGACAATCCGCGCCACGGCTTTGCGCGCGTCACCGGCGCATACATGCTCTTCGACCCGGTAACCGGCCTACCCCTGGCGTTGATGGAAGGCGCGCTGCTCACCAATCTGCGCACCGCTGCCGGCGCGGTCGTCGCGGCGCGAGTGCTTGCGCCGCAGGGTTGGCGCCGCCTCGGCATCATTGGCAGCGGCGGATTGGCGTCCATGTCGGCGCAGGCATTCCTCGCCACCGACACGCCGGCGCAAATCTGCCTCTATTCGCGCACCGTGGCAAACCTTGGCCGCTTCGCTGCGGATCTACATGCGTGGAGTGGTGCCAAGATCACGGCGTGCCGCACTCCCGAGGAGGTGGTGCAGGGTGCCGACGTCATCGTGTGCGGTACCGACACGCAGGTTCCTGTATTCGACGGCACCGCGCTGCAGGGTGGCGGACTCGTGATCTCGCTTGGGGCGAACACGCCGGGCACTCGTGAGCTCGATCTGGCGACCATGCTCGCCGGGCGGATATTCGTAGACAGCCGCACGGCGGTGCTGGCCGAGTGCGGAGAGGTCATCATTCCGCAAAAGCAAGGCAAATTGCCCGCCGACCCGCTCAGCGCCGAGTTGGGCGAGGTGCTCAACGGCGCGCGGCTAGGGCGGCTGGAGGCGAGCGAAGCGCTTGTCTTTCTCTCGACCGGACTGGCAGTGCAGGATGCGCTGACCGCGCAAGTCATCTATGCAAGAGCCGTGCAACAGGGGATCGGAACCGTTGCGCCGCTGTTCGAGTGAGGCGGGCGCCGCTCGTGGCTGCGCCGGCGCGGAGAAACCGCCGCCCAACGCACGGCTGGATGCGCCTTCCGGGCGTGAAACCGACAGGGAGTCCCGCTGCAATCGCCTCGCGGTTGTTATACTGCTCTGCAACCCGCGCGCTTACGCGCGCGTCAGGAAGGTCAACCAGACAAGAGCGGGACGCTCATGTACGGATGGAGACTGCGCGTTGGCTTAATCGCACCGGCAAATAACGCGGTGATCGAGCCAGAGTTGAACCGGCGCCTGCCGGAAGGCGTGAGTCTGCTCGCGACCAAGCTGCAGGGCAGCACCGGCGAGATGGCTGAAAACAATATCACCGCGATGGAGGCGACCACCGAGAAAGCCGTGCGCATGCTCGATATCGCCGACGTGGGAGTGATGGTGTATGCCTGCATGGGTACGGCGCTCGTCAAGGGCGTGGAATGGTCGGACCGCCTTCGCAAGGAAATGGAGTTGATCACCAAGGCGCGGGTCGCGACCGCGGCGCAGTTCACCTTGGCGGGGCTGCGACACCTCAATGTTCAGCGCGTTGCCATCGCGACCCCCTATCCGGAACTTCTGCAAAGCAAGGTGCGGCCCTATTTCGAAGCGCACGGGTTCGACGTTGTCGCCGAAGCGCACATGGGCGTCAGCAATGTGCGGCAGGTTGGATCATTCGGACCGGAAGCGACCTACAAGCTCGTGCGGTCTCTTGAAATCACGCGCGCCGAAGGCATTTGCATTCTTGCCACTGATTTTCGCACCCTGGAAGTGCTCGACTGGCTGGAACGGGACCTGGGCAAGCCGGTGGTGAGCACCAATCAGGCGATCCTGTGGGGTTGCTTGCGCACAGGCAACGTGCCGGATTCGATTTCCGGATGCGGACAGCTCCTGCGTGAGTCGACCGGCGTGCCGGTGTGACGCAAGGTGATTTGTCCGTGCCGCGAGTACGGTGGTCATTCGCCGGATGAGTCCGGCACGCGGCGGCAACTGACGGACAAGGGCAAGACCATGATCGATTGCATCATCAAGGGCGGGCAGGTTGTTGTCGGCGGGGCGGTGCAGGGGCTCGACATCGGCATTCTCGATGGGCGCATCGCCTGCCTGGGTCGGGACCTTGGCGCCGGAACTAACACGCGCGTAATCGACGCATCCGGGCTCACGGTTCTGCCGGGGCTGGTCGATGTACACGTGCATTTGCGTGATCCGGGATTTACCCACAAGGAGGATTTCTATTCCGGTACTTCGGCCGCTGCCGCAGGGGGCATCACCACCGTGGTCGCCCAGTCGAACACCAACCCGGCGATCACGACGCCCGATGCATTCGTCGAGGTGCGTCGGATCGGGGAGCAGAATGCCGTCGTCGATTTCGGCATTTCCGCTGCAGCCACCGAAGAGAACGCCGAATACCTCGAAGCGCTGGTCAAGGCAGGTTCGCTTTCGCTGGATTTTCCGCTGGGAGGCTCCGGCCCCGCGCTGACTGTGCGATCCAATGCGACGCTGCTTGCGATCCTGTCCGTCGTGGCGCGCCTGGGAACGCTCGCGACCGCGTATACCGGCGATGGCGAGATCAACGCCTTCGAGCGCCAGCGGCTGCAGAATGCCGGCCGCAAGGACCCCTTGGCGTACGCGGACGCATTTCCCGCGGCTTGCGAACTGCTGGGCACGGGACGCCTTCTGGCCGGCGCGGTCGCCACGGGCGCGCGGGTGCACATCAGGCAGGTAAGCTGTCCAGAGACCGTGACGCTGGCTGCAACGATGAGGCCGCTGATGCGCCCTGGCCAGCTCACGTTGGAAGTCACGCCGCATCACCTTTATTGCGACCGCTCGGCGATCGAATCCCAGGGCGTACTGGCCATCATGGGCCCGCCGCTGCGCACGCCCCAGGACACGGCCGCGCTGCGCGCCCAGCTGCGCGCCGGCCAGATCGACATCGTCACCACCGATCACGCGCCGCACCTGAAATCGGAGAAGGAAGTGGCAATCGACGACGTGTGGCGCTGCCCGCCCGGAACACCCGGGCTGGAGACCTTCCTGCCGTCACTGCTGGCGGCTGTGCATCGTGGCGAGATGACCCTTCCCGCACTCGCCCGCCTGGCCTGCGAGCAGCCAGCCCGCATTTTCGGATTGCATGCGCGCAAGGGCCACATTTCTCCCGGTGCCGACGCGGACCTGGTGCTGCTCGACCCCGCGGCGCCGCATGAGGTGATTCCCGACCGATTCCTCAGCAAAGCGCATTACTCGCCATTCAGCGCCACCCTGCGTGGCAAAGTCCTCGCCACGCTGGTGCGTGGCACGGTCGTGTACGACGGAAGCGGCGTGGCCGATGCGCTGCGCGTGCCGCGCGGCCACGGCCGCTTTTTGGCGCCGGCCTGAGTGCCCTCGCGACGCGACGCGAGCGGCACCGAAGGGGAACGACTGATGCGAGCCACTGTCTATTCGCCGCGCGTCACGAGGCTCGAATTGCTGCTGGCGACGCAGCCACACGCAGCGAGGTCCATGTAGAGTACGGATACTGCAGCTTAATGCGATTTCCTGAGGGAGGTTCGAATGAGGCATGCCAATCGGCTTTTCACCATTCTCGCGGCCGCGTTGGCCGTGGCCGCGATCTCGCCGCCTACGCAGGCGCAGCCCTTCCCATCGCGCCCCATCAAGTTGGTGGTGCCATATCCGCCCGGCGGTTCGACCGACATCCTCGCCCGGTTGCTTGCGGAGCGCCTGACGATCGTGCTCGGACAGCCTATGGTGGTCGAGAATCGCGTCGGTGCAACGGGAGTGGTCGGCGCAGAAGCGGTGGCGCGCTCGCGGACCGACGGCTACACCATACTCATGGGCGCGGGCGGACCACTGACCCAGGTGCCGGCGCTGCGCAAGAACATGCCCTACGACACGCTGAAGGACTTCGCCCCCATCATTCTTGCCGCCAAGTCGCCCAAGCTGGTCGTGGTGACCAACGCCTTTCCAGCCGATTCGCCGCAGACGCTGGTGAGATTTCTCAAGTCTAAAAGCCGCGAGGTGCGCTACGGGTCGGCCGGGGTCGGCAGTTCGGGCCATTTCGCCAATGAATTGTTCAAGCTGAGCGCAGGCGTGGACATGACGCATGTGCCCTATAAGGGCGGGGCGCAGGCGATCACCGACATGATGGCCGGACATGTCGAGGTAGTGATGGAGGTCATGCCGCAGCTCTTGCCACTGGTTCGCTCCGGGAAGATCCGCGCGATCGGGCTCACCCAGCTCACGCGATCGCCGCTGCTTCCAGAAGTGCCGACGCTCGCGGAATCCGGATTCCCCGGTTTCGAGGCGTACGTGTGGTTCGGCATTGTGGCGCCGACCGGGACACCGACCCCGATCATTAGCCGCCTGAATGCCGATTTCGCCAAGGTGCTCGGCACACCGGAGTTTAAGAAGCGTCTTGAAGATCTGGGCGCAGACCACGAGCCGAACACGCCCGAAGACTTTGGCCGCTTCATCCGCGCCGAGTGGGACAAATGGCAGCGCGTGGTGCAGTCGGCCGGCATTAAGGACGAGTGACCGCGCGCGGACAGAGATGATGATCATGGCTGAGCAGGAGCAACGCTTCTACGGCATGGACGGCCGCATCGTGCCGAGCGGCGAGGCATGCTTTCCGATTCATTCGCCCGCCGCGAAGTACGGCCTGAACGTCTTCGAAGGTTTTCGCGGCTACTGGTCCGACGAGCACAAGGACATCTTTATCTTCCGGTGTGACGAGCACTACCGGCGGCTGTTTGCCTCGGCACGCATGCTCTGGATCCCCGCACCATGGAATCAGGCCGAGGTACTCGCGCATCTGCTCGCCGTGGCGCGCGCCAACGCCTGGCGCTTCGACATCCAGCTGCGCCACGGCATCTATCTGGGTGGCGACGCTGAGTTCGGCTCGCAGACCACACCCGGGCACTTCGTGATCGCAAACCCGCGCGGGCGCGCCTTCGATTCGGAGAAGGGCGTGCGCGCAGGCGTGAGCACCTGGGCCCGGATTCACGACACCGATCTTCCGCCTCGCATCAAGGCAGGTTCGAATTACCTCAACAGCCGTCTCGCCCTCCTCGAGGCGCGCCGGCACGGTTACGACACCGCCATCCTGCTCGGCCGCGACGGCAAGGTTTCCGAAGCGCCCACGGCATGCCTGTTCATGGTGCGCAACGGGCGCATCGTCACGCCACCGGTGACGGCGGGCATATTGGAGAGCATCACCCGCGACACGGTCATGACGCTGGCGCGCGACGAACTGGGCATCCCGCTCGTCGAGGCAGCGATCGACCGCACCGAGCTATACCTCGCCGAGGAGATCCTTCTCGCCGGTACCGCAGCCGAAATCGTGCCGGTGGCGAGCGTGGACGGCCTCGCAATCGGCACCGGGCACCCCGGTCCAGTCACGCGCAGCTTGCAGAAACTCTACGACGACGTGGTGCGCGGGCGCGTGGTCAAGTACCAACGCTGGCTCACGCCCGTATACGCGGGCGCGGCGGAACCGGCCGCGCCCTACAACTGAGGGGCGCGGGCGCTGCCCGACTAGGACGCTTTACCTGGACGACGCGGAGGTGCGCCGCCTGTTGCTTGAGGACCTTCTGGCCGGAATGCGCCGGGCATGGGCGGCGCTCGGCATCGGCAGCCTGGATGCGATGCCCTGCAGGCATGATAATCCGGCGCCCCTCGATGCCCCAAGCCTCGCGCGCAGTTTTCGCGGGCATCCCGTTGCCGGTATGCTTCGGACTCCCGACGAAGGAAGGAAACATGAGCCCCGAAGCCAAGCGCATTCTGGACGACGCCATCGTCGTCGACACCCTGGGCGGCGCGGTCGTGCACCCCACTCCTCACATGCCCCCGGGCGAAACGTACGAGGGCAACATGGTGAAGTGGGGCTGGAATGTCCTGCACGGCTGCCTGGTCTCCGAGCCCTCCTACACGCCCACGTGGGAGCAGATTCAGCGCGCGATCTACGAGAACCTGCTCAACTTCGAGATGAGCCCCGGGGTGCGCCACATCGAGTGCGTGGATGACATCTACGCCGCCAAGAAAAACGCCCAGCTGGGCGTAATCTTCGGCGTGCAGAGCACGAGCTGCATCGAGCTTCAGCGTGAGCGCATCCGCCTCCTCTACAAGTGGGGCCTGCGCTCACTCCAGCTCACTTACATGGAGCGAAACTTCGTGGGTGACGGCTGCCTCGAGCCGGAGAACAAGGGGCTCACCCACTTTGGCATGCAGGTGTGACCTGACCGATCTTTTCCGAGCAGTTCGCCGAGCGCATCAAGGCCGACCTAGAGCGCTTCGCGCAAGTGGCGAAATCGCTTGGTGCAAAGGTCGAGTAGCGGAGAATCGAAAATTATGGAACCGGTCATCAACATCAACGACGTGCGATGGAAGGACCTCACCGGGCTGGCCGGCGCACGCGGCTACGAGTACATTCCGCTCGTCGCCGACGATCCTTCATATACCACCTCGTACAGCTGCGAAATGGTGCGGCTCGGACCGGCCGACCATTCGGTGCCACATGTGGAGCCCTGGAATCACCTGCTTTACTTCGTGGAAGGGAACGGGGAGCTCACCATCGGCGAGCGTAGCTGGCGCGTCGGCCCCGGCACGTCGGCAAAGGTTAAGGCGGGCGAACGGCATTCGCTGCGCAATCTGGGCCCGGGCGACATGCTCGTCCTGGCGGTCTACGATCCACCCCGCGTGCGAAAGTAAAAGGAAGGTGCATGGCCGACGTCGGGGTGTTTTTTCTACCCGTTTTACTAATAGCGGCTCGTGGGGCAACATAAGCCTCATTGTGCGCCGTCAAACCGGGACCAGGGAGCGGGAGAATGGCCAAATCCTGCGGTGCAACGCAGCCTGGGGCGGATAGAT
>Ga0194121_10011296_pt1 | contig 10668 bp, 10 predicted proteins | sample TA2MahCa50mmetaG_FD_148609 | JGI IMG/M metagenome (GOLD analysis project Ga0194121, IMG submission 148609) | Freshwater microbial communities from Lake Tanganyika, Tanzania - TA2015020 Mahale Deep Cast 50m | ecosystem: Environmental > Aquatic > Freshwater > Lake | place: Tanzania: Lake...
CAGAACTCCAATCCTGGGAATGGAGAAGTATTTCGATGCCGCGGTCGGATCCCTAAAACTGCCCAGTGTGAAGGTGTGGACCGCGCCCACCGGTACCACCACAAGCACTACTCATGGCGGGTTCGATGACGATATCAATACGATGCGCACGGTGATACGGATCATCGGGCGATGAGGGGCATTCCTGTCGCGAGCAAGGTGGCCCGCGAGGGCGGTCGGTGTGACTGCGGCTGCGTTTCCACCGTCAGACGCGCGCCATGAGTATTGGCGGCTCAGAACCGGTCGGTGTGATCGGCGTGGGCGCCATGGGCGGGGCGGTGGCGCGCCGGCTTGCCGGTCTGGGGCTGTCGGTCCATGTACGCGACCCGCGGCGCGAGGCCATCGAAGCCCTGCAACCTGCGAAGGTGGTGGTCTGTGGCAGCCCGGCGACGCTGGCGGGTCAGTGCCAGACCTTGGTGATCCTGGTGGTCGACGCAGATCAGATCGAAGAGGTCTTGTTCGGTACCGACGGCGCGGTTGCTCACCTCAAGCCTGGTGCTCTGGTGATGCTCTCCAGCACGATTGCACCCCTGCACGCGCAATCATTCGTGTCGCGTCTGGCGGCGCTCGGCGTACATGCGCTCGATGCGCCTGTCTCGGGTGGTCCAGGGCGCGCTGAGCAGGGCACCATGAGTGTCATGCTGGCGGCCACCCCGGAGGCACGGGCGCGGGGGCAAGGGCTGCTGCAGCTGCTCTCCAATAACGTCATACAGGTGGGTGACCGGCCCGGCGATGGGGCGCGCTACAAACTGCTCAACAATCTGATGGCGGCGGCCAACCTGGCGGTAGGCGCGGAGGTGATGGCGCTAGGCTTGAAGATGGGGCTGGACGGGAATCACCTGCTCCAGGTGGCTCAGCGCAGTTCAGGGTCGAGCTGGGTCTTGGGGGACCGTATGCCGCGCGCCTTGGCGGGTGATTTCGAACCCCGCGCCGCGACCCGGATCCTGACCAAGGATGTCAGCTTATTCATGGACCTGGCCCGCAGTGAGGATTTTCCCGCGCTGCTTGGCAGTCAGGTCCTGCAGGTATTTCAGGCGGCTGTGGCCAACGGCTGGGCCGAGCGCGACGATGCTGCGCTGTTACCCTTCTACCAGCAGCTTTGCGCCACGCCTGAGTAGCTTGGACGAGTCAGTCAAGGCCGCGTCTCTACGGCCGATAACACTCACGCCGTGCTACCCGAACCGACCGAATCCGGGCAACTGCCCGCATCCACCACTTTCCCCGCGGATTTCGTTCCGGATGCGGGTGACGCGCTGCAGATAGTGGCGGCGCTGAGTCATGCTCAAGACCGCGAGGATCTCGACATACAGCTCACTCATGTGCTGAAGGAGATGCTCCGTCCAGCGACCACCAGTCACTACCGCCTGATGCGGTTCGGTCCAGAAGCACGTGTGCTGCTGAGTGTCGAACTGCGACGCGGCTCAGTCAAACCCTTGCTGGCCCGGCCCTGGGATCCCGACGCGTTGCCAAAGCTGAGCGCACGCCCTGATCTCAACCGGTGTTTCCAGGAGCAGAGCGTGGTGCAGATCCCCGGCGCAACGGGGCGCCGACCGCGCGCGTTGTTCCCAGTGTTTGGGGCCAGCGAAACAACGGGAATTGTTGAGTTGATGCTTGACCGGCCCTTGAGCCCTGCGCAGGAGCGGCTGGCGTTTCTGGTGCTGGCGCTTTATCGCAATCAACTCACCCTGATCGACTACGCCCAGCGTGACACGCTGACCGGCCTGCTCAATCGGAAGATCTTCGAAGCCAATTTCACCAAACTGGTTTCAGTGGTGGGGGGCAGCGTGCCTTCGATAATCGCGTGCCGTTTTGGGTCGGCGGCGGCCGCCCAATGATCAGCAGAAGTATTGGATCATTCTGATCGACATCGACTACTTCAAGCGCATCAACGATACGCTCGGCCATTCTTTGGGAGATGAAGTGCTCCTGCTGGTCGCCAAGATTCTGCGCGGGTCATTGCAATACCGCTCCTCAAAGGTAAGGGGTTTCCCTAATTAGGGAAATGTGCGCAAAGCAGATTCCGGGCCTTGTATGCTTATGGCATGTAAGGTTCCTGTTGTAGGGGTGTCCGAGACCTCGTAACATGACCGTGCGTACTGGTATGCGCCCCCGCGACCGAGTTTTAAGGAGGTCATCGATGAAAAGGTTTTTTCTGGCGCTATGTGCCGCACTGATCGGTATCAGCGCCGCTCGCGCCGTGGAGTGGGATCACGACGCCAATCTCGCAGGTGCGGCCGAAGCTTTTCTGGAGGCCTATGAGGGTGGCGGCATGCCCCAAGCGGAAAAAGTTGCCGCTCTATGTCAGGAAAGCCTTGCCGCTATCGTGGATGACCTCCAGCGGCTCATGCGATTCGAGTTTTGCGCCGGACTGGATTTCGCTGGATATCTGACCAACCGCCGCGACGTCGATGAGAAGGGCCGGCAGAATCACCAGTACTTCGATCGCGAGCAGGTACGGCGGCGCCTGGAACCGCTTACCGAGTTCAATCTTCATCCCACCATGCATCAGCAGGTGATCCAGTCCTGGGCGCGGGTTGTGGTCGCCGAATTGGACCGGCGGCTGAAATAGTCTGAAACTGGTGGTATCCGTGCGATGCGTTCAAGTCATTCGAAGGTGTGGAGGGCAATACGATTCTTGTTGATGAAGTCCCAGTCGTACTTGACCCCTAGTCCCGGGCCTTTGGGTACCGGGAAGCAGCCATCCTTGTCTACGGCTTCCAGCATGTCGCTGTAACCACAGGTGTAGACCGGCGGTACGGCATTGGGCGTTCGAGGGCCCACCAGTGCGACCTCATAGTAGTTTGAATTGCGCATGGCCGACATGCAGATCCGGTGCGCTGGACCGCAGGCGTGGATCTCGCAATCCACGCCGAAACCTTCGGCGATATGGGCGATCTTCATGGTGCCCGTGATCCCCATGTCGTACTCCGGATCGACTCGCAGATAGTCGGTAGCCTCTGCCATCAGGAAGTCCGCCTTGGGTTCGACACCGCGCACATGTTCGGTCTGCAACAGAGGCGTCTTGATCAACTGCCGCAACTTCTTGTGGGCGTACATGGATACGCCGCCATCGCGCATGGGATCCTCGTACCAGAAGAAGCCGGCGTCGTCACAGGCGCGGCCGACATAGAGCGTGTCAGCAAAGGTGCGCAACTGACAGGCTGGATCGAGCATCAGTTCCATGGTGTCGCCCACAGTCTTGCGCACATGCAGCACATTGGCCGCCTCTTCGTGTTTGTCGCCCTCGTTCCAACCGTGAATCTTGTAAGCACGGTAGCCGAGTTGGCGGCATTGCAGGGCAAACTCCCCGTGCGCCTCCTTGCTGCCCAGTTCGCCATTGCGATCGCTCATGAACGTGGAGGCATAGGCGGGCAGGCGCCAGCGATAGCCGCCCAGCATTTCGGCGACTGAGCAGTTGAGTTTCTTGCCGTGCAAATCCCACAACGCGATATCCAGCGGACCGTGGCCCATATGGTCGAACTGCCGCGCCTCGCGTTTGATATCGTCGTAGAGGACCTCGCGTTCTTCGGCTTCGCGCCCGATCAGATAGGGCGCCAGCATGAGCGTGGAGCCGAGTGCGGCGGAAGAGCCCACCCAATGCGTGACATACTCTCCGCGCAAGCCGTTGCTAGTGGTAATGGCCACTGCGTACTTCGTCAATCGCGAGGTCGCGCCGTATTTGCAGCCCAGGGCACCGACGCCGCCGCCGCCGACTTGCCCAAGGTGTTGGGCATCAAACTGGAATACGTGGACTTCGACTTTGTTGATTGTGCTCATGGGCGCGCCTCTACACAGGGTGTTATTGCATGAACTCGATAGTACGCCGGGCGTGGCGCGGCAATTTCCCAGCAGGCGGGTCAACTTTGCCGACTTTCTTGCGAAGCCGTGCCGGGGCCGTTGCCGCAAAGCCTTGAGTCAACGTGGCTAAAGTACTGATCCTCCATGTTCATCCCGCAGTCGAACAGTCGCGGGCCAATGCCGCCTTGTGCGCCGCTGTTAAAGGCTTGCCAGGCGTGTCACTGCGAGACCTCTACGAAATCTACCCAGACTTCTTCATCGACGTGGCGTAAGAACAAAGCCTCTTGCTCAACCACGATGTCCTGGTGTTTCAACATCCCTTCTACTGGTACAGCTGTCCGCCGTTGCTTAAAGAGTGGATGGACCGGGTGCTGGAGTATGGATTCGCGTACGGCGACGATGGGGACAAATTGCGCGGCAAGCACTTTCAGCAGGTGATCACATCGGCCGGCAGCGAAGCGCGCTACCAGAGCGATGGCCTCAATCACTTCACTATTCCGCAGTTGTTGCGACCCTTTGAGCAAAGCGCCCATCTGTGTGGGCTGATCACCCACGCGCCATGGATCATGCACGGCGCACGCCGGCTCTCCGATGAGCAGCTGGAGGACTACGGGCGTTCCTACGCCGACCTCATCACGCAGTATGTGACGGACCGCTTTCCTCCCGTCAGCAACTCTTTCGGAGGGGCTTGATGGCCACCGAAGGACTCCTGGCGCAAGGCTTGGTGTATCTCACCGCCGCGGTGGTCGCGGTGCCGGTGTTCAAGCGTCTCGGTCTGGGTTCGGTGCTGGGCTATCTGTTTGCCGGCGTGGTCATCGGGCCGTGGGGATTGGCGCTGGTACGAGATCCACAGGCAATCTTGCACTTCGCCGAGTTTGGCGTGGTGTTGCTGTTGTTCTTGGTCGGACTCGAACTCAATCCGCGGCGGCTCTGGCAACTGCGCGTGCCTATTCTCGGCATGGGGACGCTACAGGTGGCTCTGACGATCGCCGTCATCACAGCCGTGGGCGTGCTGCTTGGTGCGGATTGGCGGTTGAGTCTGGTGGCCGGCATGGGTTTCTCCATGTCATCCACCGCCATCGCGCTGCAGACCTTTGGGGGAAAGAATCTGTTGCCTACGCCTGGTGGACAGGCAGGGTTCTCGGTGCTGCTGTTTCAGGACATCGCGGTGATTCCCCTCATGCTGGTATTGGGTTTGTTGGCCGCAAGTACGGGCGAAGGCGAGGGCGGCGTGAACTGGCAGCGTGCCGCCACCGCGGTGGCATTGATCGCTGCAATCGTAGTGGCCGGGCGCTTCCTGTTGCGGCCCGCCATGCGGTACATCGCATCAACTGGATTGCGTGAAATATTCATCGCCTTTTCTCTTCTGCTGGTGATCGGAACGGCGCTGCTGATGCAGTCGGTTGGGCTGTCCATGGCGCTCGGCACTTTTCTGGCGGGAGTGGTGCTGGGAGAGTCCGAATACCGCCACGAACTTGAACTGGATATCGAGCCCTTCAAGGGATTGCTGCTGGGCTTGTTTTTCATCGCGGTCGGCATGAGCGTTGATCTCGGGTTGTTTGCCTCCGAGCCGGGAAGCGTGCTGGGGTTGGCGTCAGCGGTGGTATTGCTGAAGATCGGCCTGCTACTGGGATTGGCGAGGCTGTTCAAGTTGTCCTGGCAGGACAGCTGGCTGTTCGCGTTGACCTTGTCCCAGATCGGCGAATTCGCCTTTGTTCTGTTTGGCGTCGCGCTCAGCGAAGGCGTCATTACCCGTTCGCAATCCGGACTGCTCAACGCGGCGGTGGCGGTATCCATGATCAGCACTCCGCTGCTCATGCTGCTCTACGAGCGCGTGGTGAGCCCTCGTTTCAACCTGCGTCCGGTACGGGAAGCAGATGTCATCGATGAACGGCAACCGGTGATCGTGGCGGGCTTCGGTCGCGTGGGTCAGATCGTCACTCGCCTGCTGATGGGCAAGGGTTTCAAGGTGACTGTAATCGAGATCGATCCCAATCAAATCGAGCGCGCCCGCCGCTTTGGCTGGAAGGCGTATTACGGCGATGCCAGCAGACTCGATCTGCTGGAGAGCGCGGGGGCGGCAAACGCCAAAGTGATTGCTCTGACGATGGATGATCCCGAACAGTGTCTGGCGGCGGCGCGACTCATCAAGGCGCATTTTCCGCAGGCCAGGCTGCTGACCCGGGCCCGGTCACGTACCGATGGCTACGAATTTCTGGAGATGGGCGTGGAATTCGTCAAGGAAACCCTGGGCGCCGGAGTGAGTCTGGGAGAGCGCGCGCTGGTCGCGCTCGGCGTGCCGGCCTACTCCGCCCGTCGCGCCGCGCAGCACTTCGAGCGTCACGACGCCGAACTCATGCGTCAACTGGTCAACCGGCGCACCGACCAGAAGGGGCTTATCGCCGCCAGCAATCAAGCGCAAGCGGACCTCGAACAACTCCTGCAGTCAGAGAAGGATGTTGGCGTAAAGGAAGGCGGCGAGGGCTGGCAGTGACCGAGCACGAGAATGCCGGCTGACGGGCCAGGGTAGTATTGAGCCCATGTCAGGTCTGCGTTTGATTCCGGTTCTATCGTCTTGCCTGTTGCTGATGGCCTGCGCGCACGGCCTGGTACGGGGCGGGCCAGAACGCGTGACCGTCGGTGCGGACATCGTGGTGCAACGGCAAGGTTCGCAGCTGCACTACCAAGGTGAGTTAACCGCCCAGGGGTTGGCTGCTTTGCGTGATTTCGCGAAAGGGCGGGTCGTGCAATCACTGGTGATCACATCCTCGGGCGGCGAGATCAACGTCGGCATGGATTTCGGTGAATGGGTGTTTGCACGTGGGCTCAACGTGGAGGTATCGAAATACTGCCTGTCGTCCTGCGCCAACTACGTGTTTCCCGCAGCCTGGCAGAAGTTTCTGCCAACGGGGGGGCGGTGGTGGCCTGGCATGGCAGTGCACGCCAGCGCGACTTGCCCGACCAACTGGTACAGGTGGTCGATGAACAGGTGCAGGCGATGTCGGTGAGTGAAGCCGTGCGCGCCCGCCAGCGTGCCCGTCGGCGGCAGGCAGTGGGTGACTATTTGAATGATGCCATTGCTCGACAGGATGCGTTCTTCCGCCACATCGGGGTCGCCGAATACGTCACGCGGATCGGGCAAGAACGGTACGGCATCGATGGCTTCTATTCACTTTCGCTGACGGACATGGCCCGCTTTGGCATCTTGAACGTGACCGCACAGGCGGGATACGATGCTGCGGAAACCACGGCGCTTGACATGAAAATTACCCGTCTGCGACTGGATTCGACGCGAATATCCGCGCCACGATAGTCACGCAAATCAGATTGCCAATAGGAGCTGCCATGAAAATTTCCGTTCGCCACATTCTTGCTTTCACGGCATGTACTGTCGCTTTTGCCGTTACACCTGTTCACGCCATCACCGTGCAGGACCTTACACAGGGCGAAGTGGCCGATGGTCTGAAGGAAGCGCTCACCCAAGGGGCCCTCAATGTCGTGGATCTCACCAGCAAGCTTGACGGCTTCTTCGGCAACGACAAGATCAAGATTCCCCTGCCCCCTGATGCCGCCAAACTCGAATCCATGATGCGCAAGGTGCGCTTAGGCAAGTACGCCGACGAACTGGTGCTCACCTTGAACCGCGCCGCCGAAGCCGCCACCCCCGAGGCGAGGGCTTTGCTGGTGGAAGCGGTCAAGGGCATGAGCATTGCAGAGACCAAGAATATCCTCACTGGCCCCGAGAACTCAGCGACCGAATACTTTCGCGCCCAAACCAGCGATGGCCTGCGGACGCGCTTTCTTCCCATCGTCGAGCAAGCGACGCAAAAAGTGCAACTGGCCAGGGTGTACGACAAGTTCGCCGGCAAGGCCAGCAAGTTTGGTCTGATCAAGGCCGAGCAGGCGGACCTCAACGCCTATGTGACGCAGAAAGCACTCGATGGACTGTTTGCCATGATCGCGGACGAAGAGAAGAAGATTCGCGCCAACCCCATGAAGAGCACCAAGGACATGGCCCGCAAGGTTTTCGGCGCCCTCATCAAGTGAGCCAGTCCACCACTGACCTCGCCGACCTCCGGCGTGAGTACGCCCGCGAGGTTTTGGATGAGCGGCAAGTAAATGCCGACCCGATCGAACAGTTCCGCCTCTGGTTTGCACAAGCGCGTATGGCGGATCTGCTTGACGCCAATGCCATGACGCTGGCGACCTGCGACAACACCGGCCAGCCGGCCGCGCGCACCGTGCTGTTAAAGGATTTCGACAGCGCCGGGTTTGTCTTCTTTACCAACTACAACAGCCGCAAGGGTGGCGAGCTTGCTCAGAATGAACGCGCCGCTTTGTTGTTCTACTGGGCTCCCTTGGAGCGCCAAGTTCGCATTGAAGGCAATGTCGAAAAGGTCAGTGGAGTCGAATCCGACGACTACTACCAGCAACGCCCCTTGGGTGCGCGGCTAGGCGCCTGGGCCTCACCGCAAAGCCAGGTGATAGCCAGCCGGGCGGATCTCGAGGCGCGTCTGCACACGATGCAGGCGCTTCACGGCGATGACCCACCACGCCCCCCGCACTGGGGCGGCTATCGCCTCAAGCCACAAAGCCTTGAGTTCTGGCAGGGACGACCCGACCGGCTGCATGATCGTGTGCGTTACAGCATGCAGAACGACATGCGCTGGCGCTTGGAGCGGCTGGCGCCTTGAGATGCGCACCAGGCATTGCATCCTCGAAACTTGAGACTTTTTTCGCTGGTATTTCAAGCTCACGCAGCGGCCTGAGGCTTGCTGTGAGCGGGCATGCATGCCAACGCCATAGCGACAAGTATTGACAAAGGTGAGGGTGCCGGCGAAGCCTGCCTTGCGGTGACATTCACTGGAACGGCTCGGGACTACTTTCGGATCTGGCTGGTCAATCTCTGTCTGAGTCTGGCCACGCTCGGCGTGTTCTCTGCCTGGGCCAAGGTCCGCAAGCAGCGTTACTTTCATTCTCATACGCTGCTCGACGGTGTGCCATTTCAGTATCTGGGCCGTCCGTTCGCGATTCTGCAAGGGCGGGTGGTGGCGGCCACCTTTCTGCTTGCGTATTCCCTGCTCAGCTACATCGCACCGGAGGTCGCACCATTCATGCTGGCGGCAGCGGTGGTGGCGGCGCCCTGGGTGATTCTGCGTTCGGCGGCGTTCGCTGCACACTTTCGAGCGCATCGGAATGTCAGGTTTCAATTCAAGTCCGACTATCTGGTGGCGGTGGCCACGCTGTATTGGTTGGGCGCGATCCCGGTTCTGGTGACCGGATCCGAACGGGTGACAGTTGGGCGCGCGGCATGGTGGGTACATTGCTGCGTGACGGTGCGGGTGGCATGCCCTCGAACCCCGAGGCGGCGGTCGATTACTTCCGGAACGCAGCGCATGGGGGAGACCCTTACGCCCAGCAGAACGTGGTGCAATTGCTGCGTTCCCTGGGCCGTGAGCAAGAGGCTCAACACGAGGACCGGATCTATCGCGTCAGCGAAAAAGCGCGCAGTCGTGCCGATGCCGCACGTGAACCGCTGGCGCAGATGCACGGCCCCATCGGCCCGTTTCTCGATCCGCGTGTGCAGGCCGTAGGGCTCGGTGCCCTGGCCATGGGCTGGATCGCGGCGCTGCAAGGAGCTAGCCCCTTCTAATTTGTACCGAACGTTGGGCGATCAGTGCCCAACATTGCGGTGGGCGGCTTTGGAGGCGTGCACGCGCCAGCGCCAGACCACACCCAACAACACGGGTAGTGCACCACCCCAATAGCCAATCGCGGGCAGCCAGCCTTTCGAAGCGGTTTCGGCAGGAGGCGTAACCAGATTCGCCGGCGTTGTCTTGCCCGGGTCAAGTTCACTACGCGTACCACCCGTATTCGAAGATGCCACATCATTTGCTGGCGCAGGTGTGGCAGAGTTGTCGACAACGTGAGTTAGAGCTGCCAGAGTCACACGCTGCCGATGGGTGGTGAGCGGGTAACACCCGCCGCCATCCCCACAGCCCGCAAACTGGACTCTGACGTCGACGGCGCGAGGTTCCGGTACCGAGCGCGCCAGCCTGGCCTCGATGATCACGTCTTGCTGGTAGACCTCGATGTCGCCTAAAGTCGGGTCGTGCTTTTTTGTTCCGCGGGGCAGCACCAGCTGGGTGATGCGGACGTCGCTGTCCCGATCGACCGTCAGCTTGATCTGGTCGCGCACCAGATAGTAGGCCGGTGCGGGAGAAAGAACGGCCCGCAACGACTGCCCATCCTGGGCGATGACCCTTACCTTGAAGGCCTGCTCCACGGGCAACAACGTTCCCTCCGGCACCTGGTCCGGTGCCGTTTCGGTCGCGCCTACGGGCTGAGACTTCAGTCGCGACAGGGCGCTGCCGCCGCGTACACGCTCACCTTCCTGAGCGCTTGCTAGTTGTAGTGTGGAATGGCGAACTTGCGGGGTGTAGCAGATTCCCGCATCGGCGCAACCCTGAAACTGGGTCTTGAGCGCGACGATTCGCAACTTGTCGGCGCCGGTCAATGGAACCCGGATAACCAACTCGCCGCGATAGGTTTCGACGCGGCCAAAAAATTCGTCGTGGATGATTTTGCCCGCCGGCAGTTGTGGCGCCCCGAGCGAAACGCCCGGTGTTTCACTGCTGAAGGCGAATTTGTCCCGGTAAAGGTAGTAGCCCTCGGCGATGGTGTAACGCCACTCTACCGTATCGGCATCAGCCAGATGAACAGAGAACTTGAAAGCCAGATCCGGCGCGAGGATTTCGTCTTCTGCCCAGGCCCCGTTCAAGACAGTCAGCAGCGCCAACAAGAGTCTTGGCAGCAACCGTTGAATCATGT
>Ga0194121_10011304_pt1 | contig 10662 bp, 10 predicted proteins | sample TA2MahCa50mmetaG_FD_148609 | JGI IMG/M metagenome (GOLD analysis project Ga0194121, IMG submission 148609) | Freshwater microbial communities from Lake Tanganyika, Tanzania - TA2015020 Mahale Deep Cast 50m | ecosystem: Environmental > Aquatic > Freshwater > Lake | place: Tanzania: Lake...
TGCACGGCGATCGCGGTCTTGTAGTCCTTGGCCCGCATCGCGGTGTCGAGTTCCTTCTGCGCGGCGGCGGCCTGCGCCTGGAGCGCGGCGGCCTCCGCGTAGTCGGCCGTGGCCTTGGCGAGATCGAACTTGCCTGCCAGCAGCTGATCGATCGTCTCCTCCATTCCCGACATCGGGTGGCCGATCCAGGCGATCTTGCCGTTGCCGTCGACGACGAAGGCGCTGGGGATGCCGTTGCGGCCGGCGGCCGTCATCCAGCCCTGCGCCATCTTGCCGTTGCTGCCGCGCTTGTCGTCGGCGGCCACGTCGTCCATCGCGATCGAATACACCATCTTGTCGCCCATCTCGGCGACGAAGGGCTCGACCTTGGCCTGGTCGCGTTCCCAGACGCTGACGCCGATGAACTTGACCTTCGAGCCGTGCTTGGCCTGCAGCTCGGTCAGGTGCGGGATCGTCGCGCGGCACGGGCCGCACCAGGTCGCCCAGTACTCGACGACGTAGATCTGGCCCTTCTCGAAGGACTTGATCTCCTCGCCCTTGATGTACTTCTTGACCGCTAGCGCGGGCGCAGCGTCACCCACCATCAGGGAGAACGCGCGCTCGGCCTTCGGTGCGGGAGCCTGTGCCGCGGGAGCGGGCTCCTCCAAGACGAGCGGCGCCGCGACGGCGAGCGGGGCGACGGTGAAGAGGGTGAGGCTGGCGAGGCCGGCACGCAGCAGGTGCTGGAGGTTGTTCATGTTCGAGGCAAGAAGCATAAGCGCGCACGGCGGGCGTGTCGTCGCGGGAGCGCGTACGTGTTGCGTGGGCCGGGTACGAACAGATCGATGTAATCTGTTTATTGCCAGTATTTTGCAGCCGACTATCGGACCCGGCTGGCCGCCGGCCGCTATGCTCGGCACATGGACCTGCGTTCCGCCCCCCACGGGCTCAACATCGTCGTCGAATGCGAGGACGCTCGCGGCCGCCGGCTCGTCATCGGCCGCTTCGATTCTACCAACGCGTTCCAAGCGCTGCTGCACGACTGCGACGTGCACGCGCTCGCCAGCGGAGAGGATGCGGAGTCCTATGTGCGGCAGACGGCGACCTACGGCGTCGCGGTCAACACGAAGGACGCGCACGTGGACCTGCTCTCGGTCAAGCGCGTGCGGCTGCTCGGGGAGATCGAGAAGCTGCACTGAACGCGCGCGAGCCCGCCTACTTGCCGGCTCCCTGAGTCGTGATCGGAATCCGTGAGACCTTGAACACCGGGTGGACCAGCGTGGACTCGAGCGTCAGCACGTTGATCGCCGTCGTATAAATGGGGCCGCCGGTGTAGGACCACCGATCGAGCTGCAGCCACCCCCCGCGGCCGCAGTCGCGACTCATGTCCGTCTGGTTCTGCAACTCCACCAGACTCTCGCACACGCGCGTCTCCCAAGCCTCCCACTGGCCGCCGCGTACCCTCCGCAGGCCATTCCATTCGGCGTACTGCGCGAGCGCGAGCGTGCCGTGGTACCAGAAGTAGTAGTCGACCGCGAGTTCGTGCTTCGTCGAGGGCAGTCGTTTCGCGATGGAGTCGGACGCGGCGACCAGGAACGGATCATACGGATCCAGATCGAGCGCAAGGCGCGCACTCATGGCCATCGCGGACAGCGCCTCGGGGTAATAGACGAACGAATCGCGCGGGCCGGTCACCAGGTCGCCCGCGCGCCCGACGTCGAAGTAGCCGGCCCGTCCTGTGTATTCCCCCCTCTTGCGCTCGAGCACGGATTCCAGGAACAAACTCGCGCCATCCAGCACTTCCTGCGGAACATCCAGACCCGCGAGCTGCGCCGAATCCAGCGCCTTCACGCACCATGCAGTGACGGATGTGTCGGCGTCGTGCTTGAGCTCCGTGTATTGAGCCACGGTCACCTCGCCTGCCCTCAACTGCTCCACGTGACGTCGAGGAGTGCCGTAGCGCCAGCCCCACTTCCCGCCACCATCAGGCGCGTCCTTCTGCGCACTGGCGAGGAAGTGAACGGACTTCTGTGCCGACTCCATCCAGGCCTCGCCCCCCGGTTGCCGGCAAGCTTCGGCCAATGCCGCGGCAGCGATGGCCTCGCAGTACATGAACTGCTCCGGCGCAACCGACCCATCGGCTTGCTGGCCGCTGACAAGCCAGTTCAGGCCGGATCGGAGTCTCTCCCCCGGCGAGTACTTGACTCCACTTTGCGGGTCGGTGAGCTCGACCTTCGAATCGGGACCAATGCCCGCGCCGAGAATTCCGAGCAGCGCCAGTCCCGTCAACCCGACGTCATAGTAGGACGCCCGCGGAAGCTCCTCGTCGGGGGCCCCCTCCGGCTCCGCGCTCAGGCTGAAGACCTTCGGCCAGCACGGACTCTTCGCCGTGCAGCGCGCGTCCATCTCCATCGCGGCCCACGATCCGTCCGCTTCCTGGTGACGAAGGAGCCACAGTAGGCCCTCGCGGATCGACTTCTTCCGCACCGCGGTCCGGTCCGCGGACCAGGCGGCGGGCGCCAGCCCCACGCCGATCAGCAGTATCGAGACGCAAGCGTGCCAGCGCATGTTGGATCCTTCTCCTCGAGCAGCTCGGCGATTCTAGCCGAGCTTCGAGACAGCGGCGCGCCGTGCTATCCTGCGCGCTTCCGCTGGAGGCGCGGCGCGCGAAGACGCGGCGCGGGCGAGGTGCCGCTCGGCACCGCTGGAGCCCGCGAGCGAGGCGCGTGCCGCCGAAGGGCCTGCGAACGAGCGTTCGCAAGCCTTGGCCGTGTGTGAGAACATCCACACGGCTGTCGCGCCGGTCCCCCGGCGCGGAGCGCCACGGGAGTGGTTCAGCTCCGCGCGATCACGCGTGCGAGCGCGCCGTTCCCGGGGCCTCCGGCGTACGACCACTCCGATGCCCACCTCCATGACCCTCGCCAGCGGCACTGCCCCCGTCGACTGGATCCTCGAGCGCCTCGAGCGCCTGTGCGCGTTCGACACGACTACCGGCCGCGAGGACGCGGGCCTCGCCGCGCTGTGCGCGGAGCTCGAGGACCTCGGCGCGCGCATCGAGCGCCACGAGGTCGAGCCCAGCCGCCACAACGTGCTCGCGACTTGGGGCGAGCCGCGCCTGTTGTTCAGCACGCACCTCGACACGGTGCCGCCGTACATCGCGCCGCGGCGCGATGGCGGAGCGCTGTGGGGTCGCGGCACCTGCGATGCGAAGGGGCAGGCGGTCGCGCAATTCGCGGTGATCCGCGAGCTGTTGCGCCGCGGAGAAGGCGACCTGGCCTGGCTCGGCGTGGTCGGCGAGGAAACCGACTCGTGCGGTTCGAAGCGCGCGCTCGCGCTCGCGCCGCGCTTCCGCGGCCTGCGCGGCGCGATCAACGGCGAGCCGACGCAGAACAAGCTCGCGACCGGCCAGCGCGGCGTGCAGCACCTGGTGCTGCGCACGCGCGGCGTCGCGGCCCACTCGGGCACGCCGGAGCGGGGCCGCTCGGCGCTATGGCCGCTGCTCGAGTGGCTCGAGCGACTGCGCGCGATCCCGCAGGCCGAGCACCCGGACCTCGGACCGGAGATCTGGAATCTCGGGCAGTTGTCGGGCGGCCGCGCGCCGAACGTGGTGCCCGATCTGGGCGAAGCGCACTTGTTCGTCCGCGCGCTGCCCGGCTCGACGTTCGAGCAGCGCGTGCGCGAGCTCGCGCCCGAGTGCGGCAGCGTCGAGAGCGTGTTCAAGACGCAGCCCGCGCTGTACCCGCGCGTGCACGGCTTCGACCATGCGCTGGTGCCGTTCGGGTCGGACGCGCCGCGCGTCCAGCAGCTCGTTCCCGGCGGTCGCGTCGCGCTGGTCGGGCCGGGCTCGATCGAGGTCGCGCACAGCGAGCGCGAGCACGTGAGCTCGGCGGACCTCGCCGCGGGCCACGAACTGCTGCTCGCGCTGGCGAAGCATTTCCTCGCGCTGCCGGTGGCGGCGGGCCCGGGCTCGGGGCTGGATTCGGCGGAGGCGCGCGCATGAGCGCCGGCATCCCGTGCGCCGTGCTCGGCGCCACCGGCGTCGTCGGACAGCGCCTCGTCGCGCGGCTGGCGCGCCATCCGTGGTTCGAGCTCGCCCACCTGTGCGCGTCGGAGAAGAGCGCGGGCAAGCGCTACGCCGACGCCTGCGAGTGGCGCCTCGGCCCCGAGCGCGGCCCGGCGCACGGCGGCCTCGGTGAGCGCATCGTCGAGAGCTGCGATCCGGCGAGCGTCGCCACGCCACTCGTCTTCAGCGCACTCGACACCGAGCCCGCGCGCGAGCTCGAGCCGGCCTTCGCGCGCGCCGGTTCCTTCGTCGCATCGAATGCGAGCGCGTTCCGCACGGCGAGCGACGTGCCGATCGTGATCCCCGAGCTCAACCCGTCGCACCTCGAGCTCGTGCACGCGCAGCGCAAGGCGCGCGGCTGGCGCGGCGCGATCGTGTGCAAGCCCAACTGCACGACCGTGCCGGTCGCACTGCCGCTCTTCGTGCTCGACGCGGCCTTCGGCGTCGAAGCCGTGCACGCGACGAGCCTGCAGGCGGTCTCCGGCGCCGGCTGGCCCGGCGTGCCGTCGCTCGACATCCTCGGCAATGTCGTGCCGTTCATCCGCGGCGAGGAGGAGAAGCTCGAGCAGGAGACGCTCAAGCTGCTCGGGCGCGTGCGGGCGGACGGCATCGAGCCGGCCTCCTTCGCCGTCTCGGCCGCCTGCCATCGCGTGCCGGTCGAGAACGGTCACATGGTCGCGGTCTCGGTGCGGCTGCGCGGCGCGCCGAGCCCGGAGAGCGTGCGTTCGGTGCTCTCGAACTGGCGGCCGAGCTCGCTCGAGCACGCGCTGCCGTCCGCGCCGCAGCGCGCGCTGGTCTTGCACGAGGCCGAGAATCGGCCGCAGCCGCGACTCGATGCCGAAGCGCACGACGGCATGGCCGTGCACGTCGGCCGCGTGCGCCGCTGCGCGGTGCTGGGCATCCAGTTCAGCGCGCTCGTTCACAACGCCGAGCGCGGCGCCGCCGGCGGCAACGTGTTGTACGCGGAACTCGCGAGGGCGCGCGGGTTGCTGAGCTGATCCACTGACGGTTCTTATTTCCCCACCTCCGATGGTCATCGTGATGAAATTCGGCGGCTCCTCGGTCGCCGACGCTACGTGCATGCGGCACGTGCTCGAGCTGGTGCGCGAAGCGTTGCCGCGCGGGCCGCTGATCGTGCTCTCGGCGATGGGCAAGACGACCGACGCGCTGTTCCGCGCGTCGCGCCTGGCCGAGCGCGGCCATCTCGAGGAGGCGCTGGCCGAATCGCGCGCGCTGTACGCCAAGCACCGCGTGGCGGCCGAGGAACTCCTGCCGCGCGGACTGCCGCTCGATCTCGTGGCGCAGCTCGACGGCCAGCGCGAGGAGCTCGAGCTGTTGCTGCGCGGCGTCGCGCTGCTGCGCGAGCTCTCCCCGCGCACGATGGACGCGATCGCGAGCCAGGGCGAGCGCCTCTCGACACTGCTGTTCTCGCGCTACCTCGGCGAGGCCGACGTGCAGGGCGAATGGTTCGACGCGCGCGACGTGCTGCGCACGGACGGCAGCTTCGGCGCGGCCCAACCCGATCTGGAGCAGATCCGCGCGCTGGCGCACGAGAACCTGAAGCCGCTCCTGTGCGCCGGTCGCTGCGTCGTCACGCAGGGCTACATCGGCGCGACCGTGCAGGGCTTCACGACCACGCTCGGCCGCGGCGGCAGCGACTACTCGGCGTCGCTGCTCGGCGCGGCGCTGGGCGCCGAGGAGGTGCAGATCTGGACCGACGTCGAGGGCGTGCTGACGGCTGATCCACGCATGATCCCGGCGGCGCAGCCGATCGCCGAGCTGTCCTTCGCCGAGGCGGCCGAGCTGGCGGCCTTCGGCGCGAAGGTGCTGCATCCGGCGACGATCCAGCCCGCGATCGACGCCGACATCCCGGTCACGGTGCGCCACACGATGCGTCCGCACGGCCGCCACACGCTGATTCGCTCGCAGCGCGCGATCGAAGCGCTGCCCAAGTCGACCACGCCGCGCCCGCCGATCACGGCGCTGGCCTCGCGCGGGCCGATCACGGTGCTCACGCTGACCTCGACGCGCATGTTCCACCAGAGCGGCTACCTGGCGCGCGTCTTCGACGTGTTCGGGCGCGTGGGCGTCAGCGTCGATCTCGTCGTGACCGCCGAAGTCTCGGTGTCCTGCACGATCGAGGCCGACGCGCCGCTCGAGGCGCTGGTGCGCGAGCTCAGCCGATTCGCGACGATCGAGGTCGCGCAGCAACGCGCCATCGTCGCGGTCGTCGGCGCGCGGATGAAGGACACGCCGGGCCTGGTCTCGCGCATCTTCGGCGCGCTCGGCGACATCGCGCCCGAGCTCGTGTCGCTGGGCGGCAACGAGATCAACCTGTCGCTGGTCGTGCCGCAGGATGCCGCGCCGGTGGCGCTGCGCCGCCTGCACCACGCGTTCTTCGAAGCGGGAGACCGGTCGTGAGCGCCGCAACGGCCCTGCGCATCGGCCTGTTCGGTCGCGGCCGACTCGCCGGCGCGATCGCCGCGTCGGCCGCGGATGCGATCGCATGGCAGGTCGCGCGCGAGGACGCGCCGTCGACGCGCGTCGACGTGGCGATCGAAGCCTCCAGCGGCGCGGCCGTCGAACGCCGGCTCGCCTGGGCCCTGTCGACCGGCACGCCGCTGGTGATCGGCAGCACCGGCTGGGAGCTGCCCGACCTCGCCGCGCGCGTCGGCGACCGCATCGGCGTCGTCGTCGCGCCGAATTTCTCGCTCTCCGTCGCGCTGATGCGGCGGCTGACGACGGTGCTCGGCCGTTTCGCGGCACTCGATCCGGCGCGCGATCCTTACCTCGTCGAGCACCACCACGCGCGCAAGAAGGACGCGCCATCGGGCACGGCCAAGCTGCTTGCGCGCACGTTGATCGAGGCCTGTCCGCGCAAGACCGGCTGGGTCGTCGGAGGCCCGGTCGCGCCCGAGCAGTTGTCGATCGCGGTGATTCGCGCCGGAACGACCTATTCGACCCACACGCTCGGCCTCGATTGCCCCGCCGAGGTGCTCGAGCTCACGCACGCGTCCCGCAGCGCGGCCGCCTACGCCGACGGTGCGCTCGAGGCGGCGCGCTGGATCCGCTCGCGCAAGGGCGTGCACGCATTCGACGCGGTGGCCGCCGACGTGCTCGACCCGTTGTTCGCCGGCCTCCGATCCGACCCGCCTTCCAGGAGCCGCTCCGATGTCCGTTGACCTCTCCGGCCTGTGCGTCGCGCTCGCGACGCCGTTCCAGTCCAACGGCGCGATCGATCTCGCCGCGTACCAGAGACTGGTGCGCCACGTCGTCGCCGGCGGCGTGGACGTGCTCGTGCCGTTGGGCTCGACCGGCGAGGCCGCGACATTGAACGAGACCGAGCGCGACGCGCTGATCGAGGTCTGCCTGTCCGAGGCGCGCGGGCGGCCGGTCGTGGTCGGCACCGGCTCGAACAGCACGGCCCAGACCTGCGCGTGGACGAAGCGCGCGCAACAGCTCGGCGCGCAAGGCGCGCTGGTCGTGACACCCTTCTACAACAAACCCATGCCCGCGGGTCTGGTCGCGCACTACCGCGCGGTCGCCGACGCCGCGCCGGGCTTGCCGCTCGTCGCGTACAACGTTCCGGGACGCACCGGTTCCAATCTCGCGCCGTCGACCCTGGCACGCCTGTGGGACAACCCGCAGGTCGTCGCCGTCAAGGAGTCCTCCGGGAACCTCGCCCAGATCGGCGAGATCGCGCGCGCGCTGCCGGCGGGCAAGACCTTGCTGGCCGGCGACGACAACCTCGCGCTCGCGACGATCGCCGTCGGCGGGCAGGGCCTGGTGAGCGTGCTCGGCAACCTCGCGCCGGCGCTGACGAAGGAGCTCGTCGTGTGCGCGCGCGAAGGCCAGTTCGGGCGCGCGCGCGAGCTGAACGCGCGCCTGCTGCCGCTGATGGATGCGCTGTTCGTCGAGTCGAATCCGATCCCGCTCAAGGCGGGCCTGGCGCTGCTCGGGCTCTCCACGTCGACGCTGCGATTGCCGCTCACGGCGCCCGAGGCGGCAACCGTGCACAGGATGCGCGACGCGCTCGCGGCGCTGGGACTACTGCGATGAGTTCCCCGGCGCTGCAGGATTTCTACGCGCGGCCGATCGACGAGCTGCTCGCCGACCCGCATTGGCCACAGATGCACGCGGCCCTGCTCGATGCGCTGGAGTCGGGCGCCGTGCGCGCGGCCGAGCGCGGCGCCGACGGCCGCTGGCGCGCGAACGCGTGGGTCAAGCAGGCGATCTTGGTCGGGTTCCGCCGCACCGAGATCGAGCGCATCGACGCGCGGCCGGCGCCGTTCTTCGACAAGAGCGCGTATGCGCCGCGCGCATTCGAACTCGGCGACCGCGTGCGCCTCGTGCCCGGCGGCTCGAGCGTGCGTCGCGGCGCGCACCTCGCCGCCGGCGTGGTCGTGATGCCGCCCGCCTACGTGAACGTCGGCGCCTACGTCGGCGCAGGCACGATGATCGACAGCCACGCGCTGGTCGGCTCCTGCGCGCAGATCGGCGCGCGCGTGCACCTGTCGGCCGGCGCGCAGATCGGCGGCGTGCTCGAGCCGGCCGGCGCGACGCCGGTCGTCGTCGAGGACGACGCTTTCGTCGGCGGCAACACGGGCTTGTACGAGGGCGTGTGCGTGCGCAGTCGCGCGGTGATCGCCTCGGGCGTCGTGCTCAGCGCGTCGACCGTCGTCTACGATCTCGTCGAGCAGCGCGAGCTGCGCGGCACGCGCGAAAACCCGCTCGCGATCCCGGAGGGAGCGGTGGTCGTGCCCGGCTCGCGCCGGGTCACGCAAAGCGGTCCGCTGGACCTGTGGGCCACGCAGCGCGGGTTGCAGGTCGCCTGCGCGCTGATCGTCAAGTATCGCGACGCGAAGACCGACGCGGCGACGGCGCTCGAGTCGGCATTGCGCTAGGTGCCTCCAGGCACGGGAAATGCGCGCAGGGGCCGACTTGCGCGCCTCGCAATGCGGACCTGCCTGTCCTATGTTGCTGGATAGGCCCAGCCCCTTCACGAGGAGTTCCCCGATGCGCGTCTCGAACCTGATGTCCCGCAACGTTCACGCCTGCCAGGCCGTCGACACGCTCAATCGCGTCGCACAGATCCTGTGGGAGCACGACATCGGCTGCGTGCCGATCCTCGACAACGAACGCCGCGTGATCGGCATCGTCACCGACCGCGACGTCGCGATGGCGGCCTACACGCAGGGCAAGCCGCTCGGACAGATCCAGGTCTCGACCTGCATGTCGCGCCGCGTGCAGAGTGTGCGCGAGGACGACCGGATCCAGATCGCCGCGAGCAAGATGCGCGAGCATCGCGTGCGGCGCCTCGCGGTCGTCGACGAGCATGGCAAGCTCACGGGCATGTTGTCCTTGTCCGACCTGTCGCGCCGGATGTGGCCGCGCGGCGGCGCGAAGTCGTTCGACGACGACGAACTCTTGTCGGTGGTCGCCTCGGTGTCGCAGCCGCGGCGCGGTTCGGCCGAGGAGCCGCTCGCAGCACTGCCCGACGCCGGCAAGCCGACGCGAACGAAGGTCAACGTCACGGTGCGCCCGATGAAGCGCGTGGCGAAGCCGGCCAAGTGACGGCCTGATTCACATCTCTTCGTCGGGGGACCCGGGGGTCGGCTTCGACGCGCTGCCGCGCAACAGGATCGCGCCCAGCAGGATCAGCGCATAGCCGCTCCAATCCCACGGCGAAGGCCGCGCGCCCGAACCCGCGACCTCGAACAACACGCCCCACAAGAGCGCGGTCAGCCCGAGCGCGCTCGCGACGCTCGCGGTCAGGTGCTGGTACGCGCGCGTCATCCACAACTGGCCGGCCAGGCCCGTCAGCGCGACGCCGACCACGAAGCCTGCGTCGCGCAGCCCCAGCGGCTCCCACTCCCCGCGCAGCGCGAAGGCGGAGACGACACTCGATGCCGCGCACAGCGTCCACACGACGAGCTCCGGACTGTGCTCGACCGCGGCCGCGCGCAGTGACAGGAAGGCCGCCGCCGCTGCGACGGCGCCGAGCAGGCCGACCGCGAATACGGGCAGTGTCGGCGGCACGGCGCCTCGCACTCCGATCGCCAGCGCGCCTGCGATCGCGAGCGCGATCCCGCCGCCGGTGCGTCCGCTCAACCGCTCGCGCAGCACGTACAGCGAATACAGCGCGACGAAGATCGGCGCGAGATCCTGCAGCGCCTTGGACGTGCCGACGCTCGTGTGCTGCAGGTTCCAGTAGTAGCACAGGATCGACCCCGCTCCGGACAGGGCGCGCAGCCACAGGAAGCCGCTGCTCCCGCCGCGCAGCGTCGGCAAGCGTCGCCAGACCAGCGGCGTCAGGATGGCCAAGCCCGCGAGGCCGCGCAGCAACGCGATCTGCGCCGGCGGCACGCGCGGAGTGGCGTGCACGAGCCAGCTCATCAGGCCGAACGAGACGGCCGACGCCAGCGCCCAGAAAAAGCCGATGCGGGCGGCGCTCAAGCTCGCACGCGCCCTCGACGGTTCAGGCCGACTGGAACGCCTTGCGAGTCTGATCGACCACCCACTGAGCGTCCTTCTTGCGCAGTTGGCCGTGCAGCGGCAGGCGCACCAGGCAGTTCGCCTCGCGCTCGGTGACAGGGAGGTGCTGCGTCAGCTTCATCGAC
>Ga0194121_10011307_pt1 | contig 10661 bp, 8 predicted proteins | sample TA2MahCa50mmetaG_FD_148609 | JGI IMG/M metagenome (GOLD analysis project Ga0194121, IMG submission 148609) | Freshwater microbial communities from Lake Tanganyika, Tanzania - TA2015020 Mahale Deep Cast 50m | ecosystem: Environmental > Aquatic > Freshwater > Lake | place: Tanzania: Lake...
GAGATTTTTCATAAGTGCCATAAGGCAAATCGACCACGACAAGAGATTTTTTTGCTGCCCGCATCACCGCTTTGCCGTGATTGATCATCATCTCCAGAGTTACATCAACAGTGTCCGGAAGCCCGTAAATCGTCATGCCAAGCGAATCACCAACCAGAATCACGTCACAATATTCATCCAAAATTTTGGTAATCGGAAAGCTGTAGGCAGTCAGACAAATAATCTTTTCTCGGCCTTTTTTTTGGAGGATTTGGAAAGGGGAGGTTTTGGTCATTTTAGTTACAGCTTAACACATAAACATATTCTTTACACCAATCTTCCAACAGAGATTCTCGTAGCACAGTCAAGTTTCTTGAACTAAGCAAAGACTTAGTCAGACCTCGTTTGTTGAATGTTTTTTTTGGTCTTGATTTTCTGCTCTTTTTCATTGCACCAACACCGACTTCTCCAAAATCGCTGCTGGCGCTGGTTTGGAAGGCGTCTTAGGTAGACCTAAATATTGGCGGACTTGGTCAATATTTGTGCTTTGTAAAATATTGCTGGTCTTGCCTTTGAAGTTGGTAGCAATGCTGATTGGAGTTTGCTTTTGCTGATCACCAGTGAGGAAAATCACGTTAAAAGAAGTATCGAGAGCCATTTCCTCAGCACTAAATGTTCCAGACAAAATGCCATTCACCGCCGGTGCATTAACACTGATGCGTAGCCTTCCATCATTCCCATTATTGATCTGAATCGTTCCTTCCGCCTTATTGAAAATAGTTTTTGCCTGCGGATTGAAGAGAATCTTTTCCGGATCTTGTAGATCTTGCGCGTAACTTTGCGGCGCAAACATTTTCTTTATCAAATCGTTCAAGCCATACCCATCAACGCTCGGCACGCTAGCACTAAACTTAGCTTCACTTTTGAGACCCTTCGCAAACTCGCTTTTATTACTCGCAACCGCAGTAACACTTGCAGCAAAATTGGCGACACCAGCAAGATTCTTTACACCAAAAAGATCAGTAAATAACGGCCGCAAATCAACATCAGTAAGGGTGAGATTACCATTAATCACTTTGTTAATTCTCAAACCAAGCATCCCTTGATAGACAAAGCTCCCATTAAAAAACTCCCCCGTAATTTTCGTCTTTTCAATATTACCATTCTTCATCCGACCAGCTAAATTACCGCTCGAAATCACCACTCCATTTATGCTTGAATCAGCAATATTAACCGAAATATCCCCACTAAAATCCTCAAGCGAAGGTAGCGCAAAAAATTGGTCAAAAAACGTAACTTGTTTTGTCTTGCTTGGATCAGTTACATCAAAGACGTCTGCGGTCTCGTAATGAAATTTTTTGGCGTTAAATTTGAGATCAAATTGTGGGTCATGATTGCTAATATCTACATTAAGACTCGCTTGCAGATCGGTTTGTGGCGACTGCAGAGTTAAGTCATTAATTCCGAAATAACCTCGTCCAACCTTGAAGCTAAAGGATTGCGCTGCGAATTCTTCTTTTTTGTAAATCATCTTGTCGAAACTGACACCAAAATTCCCACTCGAGGAAATGTCATTTAGCCAAAATATTTTCCGTAAAAGTGAACCAGGAGAGAGATAAGTGTTTTGACCAGATATCAAAAAATAATCATCAATATTGAGATTCTTTATATGCAGCTTTCCCTTGCTGTCCATCGCCTTACCATCACTTATGATTTTTACCTCACCAGAAATTTCATTTTCACCACTACCCAAATTTAGATAAAAATTGCTTAGCTTCACACTGTTTGGTAGAAATAAAATATCGGAATAAATTGTGTAATCCTTAAAGGCATCAAACCGCAAATTTTGTGACTCAATCTTGAACAGCTTTAGTAACTCCTGCAGACTCTTGCCCACTGCATCAAACTCGCCAATAAATTTTGGTGTAGCCGTGGTCTGATCAACCACTCCGGTAACTCGCCAGACACCACTTCCCGGCACCTTGAATATTAGTGGCATCACCATCATCTCACCCTCTTTTGAAATGGTTAAATAGAGGTTGGAGTCGGTAATTTCTCCTTCCAAATACCTGATTCTTTTAGCGCTGATTTCGGCTGTTAGATCAAAATTTTTTAATTTCTTAGCTGAATCGAGATTGATTCCATTTTCTGACTCATCTGCGGTTTCTTTCTCTTCGCTAACTTCTTGTGGAACCTCATTTGCCAAAGCACTACTCAACCAAATGCTGTCGAGATCAAGGTTATCTAGATCGAACAAGATATCAATTGCTGGAATTGGGTTAATCAAACTCAAATCCAACTGACCATTCCCACTCACCAAATCAGAAGAAATGATTATGTTGTTAACTAAAGTTTCTTGCTCGCCGCTATCGACCTCAGCACTGATTTTGATTGGCTTGGCGTTATATTTTAGCTTCGCCGCAATCACGTCATTATTGTCGACATAACTTTTATAAAATGACTTCAGATCCATGATCTGCGCATTAACTTTACCAACGAAGCCGCTGGTAAGCAGGCCTTTATTTTCTGAGATAAAATTTCCCTTTACGTGCAGCTCAAGAGCTGGCGAAACCAGGTCTAGCAAGGAATCCTGCTCTTTTGACTGTGAATTAAATTTTGCGACAAGCTTGAACTTACTAGGAATATTTTCGCTGACAAAATTTCCCCCTGATTCAATTTTCTCCTTAGAAATTTCCGCATTAGCATTGATTGCAGAAAAAATTCTTTGGTGAACCAACTTGTCGTAAAAAATAATTTTTGCGTTTTTGAGAACCACCTCCGGAAGCCTATCAGACTTGAATGCAGCATAGGTTGCGCCGGAAACGGGAAATAACTTCACACTAATTCCTGAAGCAGTAGCACTACCAGAATCAGCAGGATTTTTAGAGAGATCATTAACCATTTTTGTTAACTCATCGAAGCGCGGCGGTAGCTTTGGATCGTTGTAATAGCTTGAAAATACTGCATCACTGAAGGTGATGCGTTTAATCTCGGAATCTTTTGCAAAGTTCAAAAATGGAAAACGAACCTCTACTGATTTAGCGTAAAGATCATAAGCCTTTTCGGTAGATTGCGCTTGATAATTCTGCATCACCACATCTTCAGCGACCACTGCGGGATAAGGCAGAAGAGTGATTTTGACCTTACCATAAATCGTCAGTTTTGTTTGCAGTGACTGACTAACTTTTTGCACCAACTGAAATTTCAGCGCCGAATTATCCAAAAAAAATGGCACCGCGAAAGTGAGAACTATCAACAAAGAAATTACCATCACAGTAATCGGCAGAAGCAGACTGTACTCCTTGGCTTCATCGACCTTAGAATCTACCTGCGTTGTAACTTCTTCATTTTCCGCCATTGATTTCGCTTAGTTGATAGATGATGTCTTTGGTTACGAGTAAATCGCTTTTGTCATCCAGAAAAATGTAGAGCGGTAGCAGCACTAGCAACAAAAAACTTGTGACGAGCAGTGAATTAACAACGAGGTTTTTATTTGGTGCGAGATGTTCTTCTTTATTAAGATTCACAAGCCGATGTTTTTTCTGCTCAGTGTTCGATCGCAACTTCAACTCACTTAAACCTTTGTCGATAATCCCCTTCTCCACCCCAACAAAACGAGCATAAGACCGTACCAACCCTGGCGCGTAAAGATGATTCGCCAATTTTTCGATCTCATCATTTTCGATCGCCAACAGCTCCTCCGGCTTTACTCGCAACTGCATAGCAACATCGACAATCTCGAGCTTCGCCTCTTCACGCTTATTTCGTAAAATGTTTCCGAGTGAGGTCATGGTCATTTAAGCACCCCTGCCAAATTCTGCGTTGCATCAAGCACAGCCAGCTTTCCCGCATTATCAGAAAGTTTCTTCAGCTTCACCTCATTCTCGATTAGATCCTTTAGCAGCTCATTAATTTTACTAATCGTGAAATCCGTTTCGCGTAGAACTATCGCGGCTCCGTGACTCTCTAAGTAATGCGCATTCTTTTCCTGATGATTGTCGGCAGCGGCGGCAAAAGGGATCAAAATCATCGGCTTTTTTGCCGCACAAAACTCAGCAATCGAAGATGATCCAGACCTTGCAATCACTAGATGTACATCGCGTAACAAATCAGGCATATCTTCAAAAAATGAGTCAATAACAACGCTTATGTTGAATGATTTATATTGCTCAAAAGTCGTCGCAACCAGTTCTGCTCTGCATTGCTGGATCACCTGAATCCTCTCCTTTACTATTTCGCTCAGATTAAAAAACGCTTTTGGCAAGGTTTCGCTAAAAATCCTCGCCCCTCCCGAGCCACCAATCACAAGGATCTTGAAGAAGTTTTGCTTCGGCTCTTCCTGATAAAAGTCTGAGTTCAGCAGCACGTCATAACCCATACGATTGTTAGGTAGAGGCGTTTCTTCCTGATGCTTAGGAAGATCATAAGATAGCTCGTGAAGCCTTGCTATTTCTGGGCGAATTGGATTCCCAGCAAAAGTGATTTTTGTTAAATCTTGCGAGGCAATTCCAGAAGTTTGTGGAAAGGAAGTGACGATTTTGTAAGCAAATCTGGCAAAGAGCCTATTCACTTTTCCCAAATGCGCATTCTGTTCGTGGAGGATTATTTTAGTGTGAGTGACAAGCGCTGCAACCAACATTGGAAAGGTTGCATAGCCTCCAAAGGCAACCAAGAATCTTGGTCGAAATTTCAGTAAAAAATAAAGCGACTGACAAAATCCAAGACAAATTTTTAACAAGAAACCTGGCGTCTTCTTAAACTGTGAAGCCTTGATAATCCTGGACTGAAATAGATCCCCTTGGCGGCCTTCTTGTTTGCAATAAATTCCGATTCTTTCGTCGCCAAAGAAAAAAACTTGGCGATTTTGACTAGATAAATAATCAGCCAAACAGCGAGCTGGAATAATGTGACCACCAGTTCCTCCGCTAACTATAAAAATACTTTCTGACATTTCTGATAAATTGACAAAAGTAGCATGCGCCTTACGTTCCCGTGCATTCCCGAATCTCACAACTAACTAAAAAATGGTAAAGCATTTTATCGACCTCAACAAAATTCCCGCGAAAGATTTACGCAAAATCATCGAGCTGGCTAAGAAGTTAAAAAAACAAAAAAGCTCTCGCATCCTTTCTGGCAAACAGTTGGCGATGATTTTTGAAAAAAATTCCACACGTACTCGCGTCTCTTTTGAGGTAGCAATCAACCAACTCGGCGGCCATGCAATCGTGATGAATAGCAATGATATGCAACTTGGTAAGGGTGAGAGCGTTGCAGATACAGCGCAGGTTCTCTCCCGTTTTGTCGATGGCATCATGATCCGTAGTAACTCTCATAAAACAATTCTTGATCTCGCGCAAAACAGCTCTGTACCTGTGATTAACGCACTTTCTGACTATTCACATCCCTGCCAAATCCTGGCGAGCATCTTAACCATCGAAGAGCATCTTGGCAAAATTTCTGGCAAAAAACTGGCTTGGTTTGGCGATGTTAACAACGTGCTTGAATCTTACATCCACGCAGCTCCTGCCTTTGATTATGAGCTAGCAATCTCTACTCCATTTCAAAAATCTCTTTCGGCAAAAGATGCGGCAAAAGATGCGGATGTGTTGATCACCGACACTTGGTTTTCGATGGGAGATACTTCTTTGAGAGATGAAAAACTGCGTAAACAAAAAACTAAACAACTCATGCCATACCAGGTAAATCATGGCCTGATTAAGCTTGCTAAAAAACATGCCATCTTCACCCACTGCTTGCCGGCCTATCGTGGATTTGAGGTAACTGCTGAGGTAATCGACTCCAAAAAGTCAGTGGTGTTTGATGAAGCGGAGAATCGCCTACACATTCAAAAAGCAATTTTGTGTTGGATTTGGGATAAGTGCTGAAGCATCACGCGGCGCTGTAGGTTTATGAACAACGGTTGACGGTCTGGCAAAAATATCGTCACGATTAATCGCTCCAGAAATAACATGCGGATCAGCACCAACAATAGTTCCATCACTCCTAACCAGCACCATTTGTTTACTTAGCGATTCAATCTCCTCCTTAGTTTTACTCGCTAAAAATTCCTGCATTTTCTCAGCAATCTTCGGCAACAAAGCTTCCGGAATAAATTCGAGTCCAGACTGAAAAACATTTTGCGCCTCATCAAAAACAGCAAAGTGCGGATTATTGCCAACCAGCCTTACCTCTGCCACCGCGACCTCATCATTAATCGCCGAAACACGAATAGTCTGATTCTTCGCCGCTAACCTTTTGTGATTTAAAAAGGCCGGAAGTTTGGGATTGATGTCAAGATATTCCGTTCCTTGCAACATCTCGCCGATAAATTTTTTGCGATCGAGCGCTGCCGAAATTTCAGTTTGGTTACGTAGCAAGCCTTGTATCTCTCTTGCCTGCACCACCGTCCCTTGCAACAAGCGAATAAACTCTACACCGAGCTGACTAATCTCGATTTTTGTATGCTCACCATCTCGCGTGATTATTGGCTGCAAAACATTCTTCCCTTGAAAACAAAGCGATAGATTTAGCTGAACATTCGGGTTATCAAGTGAGCATTCTGTCTGATTGGCCACTTGGCGCATCTGATCCAACGCTTCCCTTTTTTTGGTGATCGTCTCCGAAAAATCATAAGGCCCGAAAGACACTTCATGCACCTGAATCATGTCGAGAAGATGTGAGTGAAACATACCTTTTTCCATCAAGCGCCAGACATTTGAGAAGTTCTCATCCTTGGTTTTTGTTGGGTCATATATGTCGTCCATGCAGATATTCATCTGATCGGGGACATTATCTAAAAAGAACAGATTGTAAAAAAATGTCTCTGCTTCGGTGAAGCTGGCAACGAGTTGTTGGATTTTTGTTGGGTCAAGATCTGGCTTACGAGCAGCAATGTCACGAGTAATCAGTAGAAAATCACGTCGGCAAATAAGCGATTTTTCTTCAGCCCCAGTCGAGGTAACTTCACCCTCGCCAAAAAAATCATTCATATCCCCAACCGCTGAAACTGTTGGCTCTAATCCATATTTCGTCTGCATTTTACGCCGCGCATTCAGGTCGGCTAAAACTTTTTTTAGGACTGCATTTTTGTGATGGTTGGATGAAGTCGGCTCGACATCATTTGAGGTAAGTGGATGTAACAAAAACTCGGTTTCAATCCCGACCTGCATTACCAAATCACAAGATTTTAGAGAGGCGCTAAGTGCAGTAAAATCATGGCTCAAAACAGTATCACGTTTTACCCGAAGATTCGTTGAATCACTTTGCATCGAAGCAATCACCGCTTTGGACTTCCCCTCATCAAGCAGCAGCGCTGGAATATGGGCGATATTTTGTAAGTAGTTACTCATTTGATTCAGCAGCGCGTGATTTTCCAAATCATCCTTGGTCAGCATCGGTGAGTTTTTTTCGAGCTCGAGACTATTATTGATTACAACCAAGCCCGTAGCAACTTCCTCTGCATCATCACTTCCCAAAATCTCAGCGATTTTTGTGGCAATCTCATCCCTCTTTTCGCCAGTCAAACCTTTCGAGATTCGATCCAAAAATCGTCCGTAGTTAAACAACATGCGATTGTGAGCGTGAATATATTTTTTCTCATAGCCCAGTAGTTCTGTCTTTGTGACATCATTAATATCCCTTGCGGTAAGGCGATTCATCAACTCGCGACTTAAATCTGAACTTTCCATCCGACGCAAATCCTGCCCGTAAAACTGTGAATATTGCGAGGCAAAATCATCAAGAATAAAGTTTAGGCGCGGCGCCGCAGCAAGTGCCGTTAAGTAGCTTGTAATCTGAATAAATGGCAGGATGAGATTTATTTTTTGCCTCTTCTTTTCTTCACTTAACTGATTCCAACTTGCGTAGACTTGATTAAGGCGCTGCTCAACTATCTCTAGTTGTTTTGGCATAAATATTCAGATCTGGTCCTTACAACCTTTTTCGCGGCGGAATCCATCAGCAACGAACTCACAAAAACCTTTCCGGATTTTTTGCACTTCTTCACGCCTTCCAGCATGTAGCCATCAGTAACGCCAGCGCAAGCAAATATCACGTCGCCCTTAGCCATCTCTTCGGTTGTGTATTTTTTGTTAAGATCGGCGATTCCCATTTTTTTAGCGCGCTCGATTTGTCTCTGATTGTCACCAAAAACCAGGCGTCCCATCATCTGCCCACCGATTACACGCAGTGCAGCGGCAGCAAGCACACCTTCCGGCGCGCCACCACTTCCCATGTAAGCATCAACGCGAGTATTTTGCGAAGTGCAGGCGATTACGCCAGCAACATCACCATCGCCGATCAAGCGGATACGCGCCCCTGCCTCACGCACCTTGGCGATTAACTCCTGATGGCGTGGACGTTCAAGGATCATAACGGTTAGGTCTGAGATATCGCATTTCTTGGCTTGCGCGATGTTTTGCAGATTCTTTTTCGGCGAGTTGTCGAGGTCGATTATACCAATAGGCAAACCAGCGCCAACTGCAATCTTGTCCATGTAGACATCCGGTGCATGTAAGAATCCGCCCTTCTTAGCAAAAGCAATCACCGCTAACGAAGACTCGCCGGCATTGGCGCAAATCGTTGTCCCTTCAAGCGGATCAAGAGCGATATCAACCTCGACTCCACCCTTACCAACCTCCTCTCCGATAAAGAGCATCGGCGCTTCATCGCGCTCACCTTCACCAATCACTACCGTGCCAGCGATATTCATGCGATTAAGATTTTCGCGCATGGATTTTACCGCCGCAGCATCTGCAGCTTTGTTGTCACCCTTACCAATCCAGTCATAGCAAGCGATGGCGGCTAGTTCGGCAACTTCGGCGATTTGGGAGGATAGAGGAGTGATCATTTTTCAGGTGGAATGGGTATAGATGAGCCTAGCTGGAGAGCTTTTGCTCTTTGAACTCTACGTGTTTGCGCACGATTGGATCATATTTTGTGAAGACCATCTTCTCCTGTTTTTGCTTCGGATTGCGACGTGCAAGATAATAAAAACCCGTGTCGGCAGTACTTACCATCTTAAATAGAATTGAGTTTCTTTTTGCTTTTGAAGCCTTTGGTTTGCCAGCCATATGTTTGAAAATTAGTTAGTTAAGAACCCTGTCCAACCAGGTAATGATTGAAACCGCAGCGATCATCGCTACGAATATTTTTACGGTTAGTTTATATTCGAGTGTTTCGAATTTTTGATCGAATGATGTAAATCTTTGCTCAAACTTTTGGTCGAGAGCGTCAATGCGTTGCTCGACCGCATTGAATTTTTGCTCAAACTTTTGGTCGAGAGCGTCAATGCGTTGCTCGACCGCATTGAATTTTTGCTCAAACTTTTGGTCGAGAGCGTCAATCTTCTGATCAAGATATTTAATTTCTTGCTTAACTTCCCTTATGTCCTGCTTGGTTGCAAGACCTTCGATTGATTGAGCCTGGGTGTCTTTAATCACTTCCGCAATTTCATCAGCAATCTTCGCTTCCAACCCAGCTGTTTGTAGGCGGCGGGAGAATTGCAGAGTATCAATGGTAAAGATGTAATTCATGGGAAGAGTGGTTAACATGATGTGTGAGCTTTAGGTTAGAGGGGCGGCGCAAGTTATTTTTCGATCACAAAAATTCAACCCGAAATCTGATCCAATCTCTTCATCCCCCTAAACCCAGCGGCAATGCCGGTGCGTGAAACCGTAGCAAGTCCAAAATTTTCCATTTTTTCCAAAACTTCTTCAATTATTTGCGAATCGCCAATCACCTCAAACACCAATGAATCTGCCTCTTCATCGATGATCTTGCTTTCGTAATCTTCCAAAAATTTTACTGCTTTTTTGCGCGTTTTCTTGTCGGTAATGATTTGTATTAACGCCAACTCGCGCTCGATATAGCCCTCTGCCGCACTCAATTCCGCCGCATGATGAACAGGAATAATTCGTCGCAACAACTTGCAAATCAGCTCGATGGTTTTGTCGGTACCGTAAGTTGTAATCGTAATGCGCGACATTTTTTTATCGCGCGAAACCGGTGCTACTGTAAGGCTCTCGATATTGTAGCCACGAGCAGAAAATAGCTCAACAATACGCGCCAAAACACCAAATTCATTTTCGACTAGAACTGCTAGAATGTGCTTTTTTATTGGGTGGGATGTCATTGAGTTGTCCTATTTTAGTTGGGAGTGGATATGTTGTTGGAGCCAGAGTTGTAGGCATTAGCGAGTCCAAGATATTCAAAACACCAGAAAGTAAAAACCAATTTTCTTTATGAATTGATTCGTTTCTACGCTTATTCTCCTCTTCATCCATCATCTCATCCTTACCGATATCATATGGATTGCCATGAGTAACGCGCCAAATCTTTCGTAACTTACCTAGATCAAAAACACTGCAGTTCGGATTGCTGTTAAGCCTTCTTCCCCACTCACCAGCCTTACTCTCGATAAATTTTACTTTTTGCTGAGTTTGTTGCTGCTCATTTCCCACAAAAGACCTGGCCTCCAACTCACCATAAATTGACCTAGCAATCTCTAGCGTCTCTTGGTCTCTTTTACTACAAGACAAAACTGGAACATGGCCAGCATAATCATTCGCGATATCAACCCCAGACCTCTCCAATATCGCACGCCATACATCATGCTTAGCTGACAATGCCTGAGACATATTGCGAGAAACCCACTCATTTACAACTTCACTCGGAATATAGTG
>Ga0194121_10011311_pt1 | contig 10658 bp, 7 predicted proteins | sample TA2MahCa50mmetaG_FD_148609 | JGI IMG/M metagenome (GOLD analysis project Ga0194121, IMG submission 148609) | Freshwater microbial communities from Lake Tanganyika, Tanzania - TA2015020 Mahale Deep Cast 50m | ecosystem: Environmental > Aquatic > Freshwater > Lake | place: Tanzania: Lake...
GGTCCCAGCTGGGCGACGAACACATCGACTTGGTCTTTGTTCGGAACTTTGATTCCCGCTTCCTTCATCTGCCAGATGATGCGTTCGATGCCGCCGGCAAAGCCGATACCCGGAGTGGGCTGGCCGCCGAGCATCTCGATGAGAGGATCGTATCGCCCTCCGCCTCCGACTGCGTTCTTTCCCCTGGTCTTGATGTCCCAGTACTCGAAGACCGTCTGGTTGTAGTAGTCGAGCCCGCGGACGAGACCGGGATTTTCCTCGAATTCCGCTCCGAGCTCATTGAGGTATTCAAGAACCGTCTCGTGGTACGTCTTACTCGCATCGTCGATAAACTGTGCGAGTGTCGGAGCTTTCTTCAGGAGAATCTGCGTGTCTTCCTCTTTGGAATCCAGGAGTCGCAGGGGATTCGTCGTCAGACGGCTACGGTCCAGTTCGGGGAGATTCCGCTCCTTGCCGATGAAGTAGTCTTTCAGGGCCGCGACATAGGCTTTGCGGTTGTCTGCAGAGCCGATGTTGTTCATCTGCATGGTGAGCTGATCGCGGATCTTGAGATCACCGAAAATTTTGTTGATGACGTGAATCAGCTGCGCGTCGAGGGACGGGTCGCTCAGACCGATCACTTCGAGATCGAACTGGTGAAACTGACGGTAGCGTCCCTTCTGCGGCCGGTCGTGCCGGAAGCACGGGCCGATGGCATAGAACTCCACGGGCTGCGGCAGCATGTGCATGGCGTGTTCGATGTATGCCCGGCAAATGCCGGCGGTAAGTTCCGGGCGTAGTGCGAAGTCGCCTTCGTCCGGATCTCTGTGGTGGCTGCCGACCATGAAGAGCTCCTTTTCGACGATGTCCGTGTGCGAACCGATGCCGCGCTCGAACACTTCCGTCTTCTCAAAAATCGGTGTATCTATGCGCTTGAAACCCGCCTGGCGGCACCGGTGTCGGACGGCTTTCTTGATGTACGTCTGATACTGGTGGTCCTCGGGGAGGACGTCGTTCGTGCCCTTCGGGGTGCGGTATTTGGCGTCAGCCATAGTGCGTGGAGCCTACCAGAAGCAGGCAACTTCGGGAAGGGGTGTATTTCGTACTCCTCTGCGAATGTTCTGCGTGTTAGAATCCACAACCGATGAGAATCCCATCTATCACTGTCGCTCACAGAGGTTTTTCGATCACTGTTCCGGAGCTCATTCTTGCTCCGGGTGAAGTGCTCGGCATCTTCGGCAAATCTGGCTCTGGTAAAACGAGTTATCTTCATAAGATCCGCACACTCTTTCCACCGACGCACGTTCACTACATGTCCCAGTTCGACGGGCTCTTCGAAGAGATTACCATACGGCAGAATATCGAGATCGGCCTTGCTGCCGGTGGAAAGACCTATGCAGAATTCCATGACTGGGAGAAACAATTTGCAGAAATCCTCTCCGCTTTTGAAGTCGATCGTCATATCAGCAAATACCCTGGTGCGATGAGCGGCGGTCAGCGCAAGCGCGCGGAGATCGTTCGCTCTCTCATTATGAATCCAAATGTCCTTTTGCTCGATGAACCGTTCCTCGGCATTGGCCACCTCTTTGAGACGATATGCACAGACGAGATTCTCAAGCGCCGTGATGGAACAGGAGTGACGATCGTCGTCAGTCATGATTTCGACCTTCTCTGTTCTTTCTCCGATCGTATTATCCTGATCGATGAAAAGGGTGTTGTGGGGTTCATGCCGACGAATGATCCGAACTGGAAGCCACAGAATGTGCGTACGGCTTGGACGCTTGGTATTGATAATGTCATTCCTTCCTCTGCCCTTCAGCAGTTGACGACTGCCAATATTGCAAATCCTCCCAATGGTAATTTTTTGGCTTTCTGGAGCTCCTCAGCGTCGTGGGAGCACGGTGAACAAATGAGCATCCTCGTCCCAAAAGAGAAGATACAATCCATTCACACAGCACTCCGACATGGCACTCTTTCAACGAGAGTGGAAATTGACGTCGCCGAAACGAACGAGCCGCTCGTGCTCGTTGGTAAGGGCGAGATTGATCCAGAATTGAAGGAGCAGACTCTCGGGATCGCGTCGACGTGGACGCTTACCGCTTGATCTCCTGCCAAGCTTCGTCGTAGAGCGACACATTGTCCCCCAGATCCATGACGAAGTGCAGCTTCTTCAAATCCTTTTCGGGAATGAAGACGCTGGGATTTTGTTGTACAAGAGCATCAACGTACTGCAGTGCCGATGGAATCGGATGTGGATAGTGGGTTGCATTGATCAGGTCTGCAGACACTTTTGCATCGAGAATATAATTGATGAACTTCTGTGCGAGTGCTTTGTGCGGAGCCCCTTTTGGAATAGCAAGGTTGTCGTAGAATTGCATACCCCCTTTTGCTGGCAGCATATAGATGATGGCGGGATTTCCGTCGTGCATCTGATATGTATCGCCGTTATAACCGTATGCGACCCATGCACCTTCGGCGATCATAAGATCTACCGGCGTATCCGGTGTGATTTTCTGCACGTTCGGCAGAATGGTCCTCAGGAGAGCAACAGCTTGATCGATGTCTGCCTTGCTCGTTGTATTCGGGTCGAGTCCGAGCTCAAGAAGGACAGAACCAAGGACGTAGCGCATATCATCCATGAGGACGATGTGTCCTTTGAAGCGTTCTTCGGCGAGTGTTTTCCAGGAAAGAGCCTTGTCTTTCACAAACTTTGTATTGACTGCGAACCCTGCTGAGCCAAATGCATAGGGAACACTAAAGGACAAATCTGGGTCGAAGTAATTTCCTTTCGCGGATTCTGCAATATTGGCAATGTTAGGAATGGATGCCTTGTCGAGTGCCTCGAGAAGATTGTCTTGCCTCAAGACATCGACCATGTAATCACTCGGTACGACGATGTCATATGTGCCGGGGTTGGCCTTGATTTTAGCGAATGCTTCTTCGTTGCTCTTGAAGAGTTCAACAATAACGTCAGATTCTGTTTGCGCCTCAAAATTACTCACCGTATCCGGAGCCATGTAGTTATCCCAGATCAGAAGGTTCAATTCGTTTCTGGGTGGTTTGGTACTGATGAGAGTAGCGATACAAGCGATGATGACCAGAAGCACGCCAACCTTAACGAATGATCTCATGATGGATCGATGGGGGAAATGAACGTATGATATTCTTGCTTTCTGCCCCTGCAAGATCATTTATGGCATCTAATAGGCAATCCACGATTTCGGAATTCGACGCGGCATTTCACACTTTGGGAGCAATTCTCGCGATTCTCTCCATCCTGATTCTGCTTGTCATGATGCTCATTCCGTTCCTTACGATCGACCGAGATTTCCACGTGACGCCCGTCTTCAGTCTCGCGAATTTCTATGATGCATGGGATCCCGTGATGGTAGAGGCTATCAGCAATTCGATTCTTCTTTCTGTCATCGCATCTGTATTTGCGATCGCATGCGGTTCACTGATCACACGAATGCTCAAACGATATACGACTCCTGTCGCGATCACGATCATTCTTGTCTATGTCGTGAATCCCGTCACGCGTGCGTTTTCCTACAGTGATCTTTTCACCATCAGAACATCGCTGCAGCAGGGGATCTCACTACTGATCGGTGAGTGGCCGGCACAGATGATCGTTCTTCCTGCGATCATTCTCGGTGCACACTATCTGCCGATCTATCTTCTACGTTTTCTCTTTGTCATTCACAAGCGCACAGCTGCACATCATCTGACGGGATTGCTCAATATTCTGTTTGTTTCGATCCCGGCATTCCTACGCGGATTCCCGATCTCGTTTGCACTATTTTTTCTACTGACTTTTTTTGATTACTGGGTAATCCAGGTTATCAGCGGAGGAAAAGCGTTGTATTGGTCTCAGATGTTTGAGCAGAAAGCATTCATTGCACGTGATGTCGGGCAGGCGGGCATGCTGATTATCATGGGTCTTGTGCTGACCGTTCTTGCATATGTTGGTGCATGGCTTGCCTGCAGCGCTCTCAGAATGCTGTGGTGCAAGCTCCGGCCACTACGCATCGTCAGCATCCGGTTCAATACCGGATTTCTTCTCGATGCTCTTGGCATTCTCTTGCTGTGTTTCCTGGCATGGCCTCCGGTCTATTCGATGATGCGTCTTGTGCAGATTGTCCAAAAGGGAAGCGGCTTCACGCTGATAGATGGTGGTATGCGTGCGATTGTTCTCACTCTCATCCTCGCTTCGTCAATCGCAGTAGTCTCCACTGTTCTCTCGTTCATCTGCTCAGCGCTCTATCGTGAACGGCCACAAACCTGTCGATGGTGGCTCCCGTCCTTCTACTTCCTTGCCCTTGTTCCAGAGGCTGCGTACGTTCTTTTCAGTGTGTGTGTCACAGGGCTCGGTCTTCTTCATGGAAGCCCGTACTGGCTATTCTTTCTGATGACATCATTCAGCATGCCGATTAGTTTTTTTCTATGGGAAAGTCTATGGGGAGAAATTGAAGACCGGAAGCTCTGGATGCTTGCAGGATCACTCCGCGGTCGCACACTCTCGAGTATTGTGCTTGGACTGAAAGAATGGAGAGCCTTCTTTGCGCTCACCTTCATCATTAACGTATGGATGACGGTCGATAACGTATTCATAACGAACTTTGCCGCAGGTCCCAAATGGAAGCCGCTCTCCGCAATAATTTTTACAGCAACGAAGAGGGGATTTTCGGATCAGGAGTTTTTGACGGGTTTTTTTGGTTCACTCTGTATTCTCATTGTCGTCGGTGTTTCATTTCTTTTCGCACACCGTACGTTACAAGACACCAACTGAGCTAAACTTCAGTAACGTTGATTTCTGCAGATTGACTGGGGCGAGATAAGGGATTCGAACCCTTGACCTACCGGACCACAACCGGACGCTCTAACCAACTGAGCTAATCTCGCCATGTACTACTTGCTCGCTATGATGAGAAGTCAACGTACCGTAAATGTTCCTGTGACTTCCGCATACTACAAGGCAATTGCGCCCTGTGAAAGCGCGGAACCCGGTTATTATGGATGATCTTCCTTTCTCGATTTGGCTGCCGGAGGAGCAGGTGGGGGCGGAGGCGGTGCCTTCGGCTTTGCGACGTCTTCAGCTTTGATGATTGCTACTGTCTCTTCATCCGGAGCAGCGGCATCGGTGGACTTTCCCTCTGCTTCCCGCGCCTTCTTATTTTCACGGTAGCGCTGTCTCTTCTGGCGCTTTTTTTCACGGAGGCGTGCTTCTCGTTCCGCTACTGCTGCTGCGTCGACGGGTGCCTCTGTTGCCGGCTCGGCCGTTTGCACAGTAGGAGCACTCGGTGCAGGTGCCACAGGAGCCTGCGGTGAGATTGCCGCAGCAGGCATCGCTTTCTGCTCTGCCGGTTTCTGCAGTGGTGTGACGGGTGAGGTTGCGGGTGCAGGTGCCGGAGCGGGCGCTGGAGTCGGAGCTGGTGCCGGAGCAACGGGAGTCGTCACCACCGATTCTTCGACGATTGGAGCTACGGGAGCGACTGACGGTTCAGGAGTCGGGATTGCTGCGATGACAGTTTCCGGTTCGGGGGTCGGCGTGTCCGCTGCGAGTGCGACGGGCGGTGGCGCGGTCACTGTCTGGCCTTTGGCTTCTGCTGTTTGTATTCCTGCTTTCAGCCATGCCGGAGCGCTAGACACGTCCGCTTTGAGCTGATCTGCCGATGGTTCCATCGGCGTGTGCGGTGCAGCGGGAGCGGGAGGTGCTACGGGAGTTTCGGGTTCTGCGACAGGTTGCTGCGGGACAGCCTCGGCGCTCTTCAGCCATTCCGGGGTCTTTTCCTCAGCGGGGGGTTCCACCGGAGGTTCTTCTTCGACCAGAGTCGCAGGTTCCTGCGGAGGAGCCGGCACTTCGTCGATGACTTCCATGGTGAGGGGTTTGCCTGGGACCGGAGGAGTGCCTACCACCTTTTTCTCAGCTTGCTCCATAGTCTTCTCCAGAGAGAATCCCTTCTTACGAACTTTTCCAATCAAGAATATTGCTCCAATCCCGATACCTGCGGATACGACGAGGCCCAGGAGGATTTTTACGACCGTTGAGAGCAGTCCTCCTCCGGAAGATGTTTCCTCTTCTTCCTCTTCCTCCGGTTCTTCGGATGGTTCGTCGGAGACTTCCTCCTCGTCTGCGTCCTCCTGCTGCAGCCTGTTCACTACGATGTCATCCTTGACGGTGAACAGCGGTTTTCCGGACTGCAGGTCCCGTACGCTGACGCTCACAGTGAACGTACCGCCTTCGGCGTAGGTATGCACGGGGCGGTCGAGGAGGCTTTGGCCTCCGTCGCCGAAGTTCCAGAGATACAGTTTTGGTTTTCCGTCGTCGGCCTGTGCCGGTCGGAATGCGAACTGCAGTTTTCCATTGTCACTCTTGAGAACGGCGATCTCTCCTTCCGCGGAGCCCGTGTCCTGCGTCGGGGATTCAGGATTGTCCTGAGGGTTCACCGACGCACTGGCACCCGTGACCATACGGATGTCCTGGAACCGCGTCGTTCCGTCCTCCAGAAGCGCACCCGCTTTCATCGAACGTTCCTTCTCTTCCGGAAACCAGAGGTGGAGAGGGTTGCCCTCCGCGCGGAAGAGCGTGTCTTTCGTTTCATCGTCGTTCATGGTATTGCCGTCGCCGTTACTATCCGACTGTGTGTCCAGATCGATGGCGAGCACGGTGATATCCTCACGTGCATGCGATGCAAGAATGGTCTGCTTCCCTTCCGCGAGACGGATTTCCCCGTTCACTGCCGGTGGCGTGAACGTGACGATGTCGTTGACGTTGGCAATCTCCCCCATCCGGGCGTCTTCCGGCCGCCTCTGGCGGACGTTCAACATGAATGTCCGGATGGCGATAATGCCGCCGGCTCCGTCACCGATCTGTGCTTCGAGTGTGTAGGTTCCGGCCTGCGCGATTCGTGCCTGGAAAACGTGGGAGCGCGATGCTTCGAGGAAGTCCTGACCACGGCTGAGAACCCAGCTGAATTCCGCCCCGTCGCGGACCACGCCCTGAATTTCGAAAATCGCACCGACGGGAATATCGATTTCCTCCTGTGCCGGACCGCCGGCGAGCTGTGCCGATCCTGCCACGGTCAGCATGGCGACGAGAGACGCGGCGAGAACGGAGAGGCGCTTCATAGGTTTGTGTTTATGATTGCCCTGCATCGACCACGATGCGCACGAGGGCTTCTGCGAGGAGAATGATGATGAGACCGACGATGGTGTAGAGGATGATCTTCTTCGCCTTCTCCTTCGCCTGTTCGTCTCCGAGACTGACAACGAGGTGGATACCAGCGATGACGATGACGATGACGGCAACGAGAGCAAGGAACCTCAGGACGAGGAACAGGATATTCAACACCATTGCGCGCAGGTCTTGGTCGCGCGATACTCCCGCGATGCTCGCTGCCTGATCCACACCTGCCTGAATTCCTCCACCGGTGTACACCTGCGCTTCGGCCGGAAGCGCGAATGGTGTGCAGATACCCAGAAGCAATCCGAGCAGGACTGCAGTGAGAATGACGGGTGAACGTGCCTGTGACATGAGTGGTTTGAGAAGCAAACGCATCACGATATGATAGCACAAAACGCTCTTGTACGCTACTGTGTCGCTATGCGTCCCCGAAGCCCAGCACCCCTGTTTAGAGCACTTTCCGTGCGCACTTTTCTGGTCACAAATACGGTCAATATCCGCTATCTGACGGGTATGAACATGACAGCGGGGACACTCCTCATTACTCCCAACGGATTTCGTCTGTTTGTAGATGGACGCTACAGCGAAGCGGCTGCGAAATCCTGTTTCAGAGGTATAGAAGTCTGCGCACTGGCAGAACTGGAGAAGTCACTGGCACGGGTTCGCACATGCGCCTTTGAAGCCGATGAGGTGACAGTTTCACGCTTGGCCAAGTGGAAGAGCAAATTTAAGAATACAAAATTTGTTCAGTCATCGGGCGTCATCGAGGAATTCCGGCGGTCGAAAGATGCAGAGGAACTCCGGTGTTTTCGGAAGGCGCAGCGGATCACCGAGGATATTCTGAAGCGCGTTCCAATGCTCCTGAGGCGTCCGATTTCGGAGGTGCAGGTTTCATGGAAGATCCGCGAATGGGCGATGGAGCTGGGTGCGGATGATATGTCTTTCGAGACGATTGTTGCGTTTGGGACGCATACAAGCCGCCCGCATCACCGCCCCACGCACAGAGTGCTGCAGAGAGGTCATATCGTGCAGATCGATATGGGTGTGAAGTGCGGCGGGTACTGCAGTGACCAGAGTGCCGTGTACTTCACCGGTAAGCCTACGCCTCTCCAGAAACGCGTTCACGCTGCTGTTGCCGAGGCATTCTCCGCGTCATGGGCTGCGGTAAGACCCGGAGTGACGAACCGTGATCTCGACCGCATCGCACGTGCGGTACTCACACGTCATGGCTTTGAGAAATTCTTCGTCCATAGTCTCGGTCACGGCGTGGGAATGGATATTCACGAGGGTCCAAACCTTTCCATGAAAGCTCCGGAGACGAAGTTACTCAACAATGAAATTGTGACGATTGAACCGGGAGTGTACCTGCCCGGCAGGTTTGGCATGAGGCTGGAGAAAGAAATTGTCGTCGGAGGATCGTGAGGTCTGCGAGGTGTGCGAGGCCTGCCTGCCGGCAGGCAGGTCTGCGAGGTGTGCGGAGGATATGAGAACCTGTAGGAGTGCGAGTGTGGAAAGGTGGCAAGCCAAAGTGGCAACGGCAAGCGGTTTTCTCATGACAAGTCTGCTGTACCGACAGGACTGCCAAAATCTGCTATAATTTCAGGAAATATGCACATCCATCGACGCACCCTCTACAGAAAAACCCTGCGCGTGCCGCGGCATCTCCGCGCACTCCTCGCTGTGCTGATCCTTGCGGCACCGTATCACGCACTGACGAATCCGAGCGAACGCACGGAACCCTATCAGCAGGAATTCATCCTCACGGCGTACTACTCACCGCTTCCGGGACAGTGCTGCTACGTGAAGGGAGGACTCGAGGCTGACAAAATTTTGAACGGTGAAGGCATTCGCGGTGCAGATGGCACAGCAGTGTATCCGGGCATGATCGCGGCACCGTCATCGTACGCGTTCGGAACCGTTGTCGCGCTTCCCGGTCTCGGTACTCTCGCGGTCCATGATCGCGGAGGAGCCATCGTGGAACTCGGGTCTGCGCACCGTCTGGATGTGTGGGCAGGCTATGGCGAAGAAGGGCTGGCCAGAGCGCTTGCTTTCGGTGTTCAGCGCATCACAGGAACAGTCTATCCCCTCGGTACCAAACACCCTGCGGAACAGTTCGCTCTCGAATCGCTTCCTGCGCCCGTCGATGAGCTGACGACGTACTTCATCGAGCGGGACAATCTCCTCGCACTGAGACCACGTCTCGGAGACAAGGGTCTCTCCGTTTCGGTGCTGCAGGAAAAGCTCCGGGATCTCGGATATCTCGAGCGAAGTCCGACGGGGTTTTACGGGCAGAGACGGCAGGCTGCATTTGGAAAATTTCTGAAGGATTTTTCTGTGAACGCTTCTCCGGATGCTCTGACCGAAACATCAGCGTCGTACCTCGTCGGTGCCATCAAGCGCATCGATGCCGATGCACCGGTGTCTGCCCACGTCGATGACAGGGCAAGCCCCGGGGTTATCGCAGAGGCACAGAGAATTCTCCGATTTCTGGGTTATTACAGAGGTCGTACGGATGGTGTCTACGGAGATGCCCTAAAGGCAGCTATTCTACAGTTTCAGCAGCAATATGCGCTTGCAGGGGACGCGCAGAGCCCCGGTGCAGGACGCATAGGCCCGCTGACGTTGACGGTGCTCACTGACGCGTGGAACAAGCGCATCGTGGACAGAATCGCCGCAAGAGCGATGGATGCGCACAAGGTGGACGTGCTTCTTGCCGAGAGAGGCAAGCGCATTGCTGCCTTCCTAGAGGAGGGGTACACCGGCAATCAGGTGCGTGCACTGCAGCAGTTTCTTGCTGACCGCGCACTGTTTCCTTCCGAAAAAATCAATGGGACATTCGGCCCTCTGACCAGGGACGCGGTCGCGGCTTACCAGCTTTCCCGTGGCATCATTCAGAATACGAGTGACAAGGGAAGCGGGATTGTGGGACCGGAGACGTTGCGCGTGATGCGCACGGAGCAGCGCTCAGCGGCATTGAGGGTTGTGCGTGCCAGCGGGTGGAAGGCGCTGTAGGAACTGCGTGATCCGTGATCTGTGATTCGAGGGCTGACAAGAGTGTTCGATGAATCCGAATACCTAACGGATCACGAGTCACGAATCACGAAATTTTCGTTGCTTCTTTCCCATTCCCAACGCATGATTCCAACATCAGACGTATCGCACTGTTCATCGGTGTTTTCCTTGTGCCTGCGATAGTCTTCGCAGCAGGGGATTCCGTCACACGGAGAGAGGGTTTTTTGCTCATGTGGGAGAGCATTCTCAGGCCTGCTTTCGAATCGAAGGCATCGTTTTCGGACATCGCGGACGATACGCCGGGAGCTCTGGAAATACGCTATGCGAAAAACAGGGGAATTCTGCAGGACGAAGAGGAATTCCGGCCGGAAGACCCGCTGCTTCTGGGTGATGCGCTCCTGTGGCTCTTCCGCACACGCAATGTCCGGGAATTGCCGGAGATGACAGCCGACGATGTTCCGGAGATGATCGGCGCATATCCGAT
>Ga0194121_10011320_pt1 | contig 10650 bp, 8 predicted proteins | sample TA2MahCa50mmetaG_FD_148609 | JGI IMG/M metagenome (GOLD analysis project Ga0194121, IMG submission 148609) | Freshwater microbial communities from Lake Tanganyika, Tanzania - TA2015020 Mahale Deep Cast 50m | ecosystem: Environmental > Aquatic > Freshwater > Lake | place: Tanzania: Lake...
CCGAGCACGCCACCGCGTTCGGTGATGCGGTCAAATTCAGTTAAAACAGCTTCTTCTACCAAATCGGTGAGCTCTTCAATGATGAACGCACCTTGTAGTGGGTTTTCGTTTTTGGCCAAGCCGAGCTCGCGGTTGATGATCAGCTGAATAGCCATGGCGCGGCGCACAGACTCTTCGGTTGGCGTGGTAATGGCTTCGTCGTAGGCGTTGGTGTGCAAAGAGTTGCAGTTGTCGTAGATGGCGTACAGTGCCTGAAGGGTGGTGCGAATGTCGTTGAAATCGATTTCTTGGGCGTGTAAAGAACGCCCAGAGGTCTGGATATGGTACTTGAGCATTTGCGCACGTGCATTTGCACCATATTTGCGCGCAAGGGCTTTGGCCCACACGCGGCGCGCCACGCGGCCAATAACTGCGTATTCTGGGTCGATGCCGTTAGAGAAAAAGAACGACAAGTTTGGCCCAAATTCATTGATGTCCATGCCGCGGCTCAGGTAGTACTCAACGTAGGTGAATCCGTTTGCAAGGGTGAATGCCAATTGCGTGATGGGGTTGGCGCCAGCTTCGGCAATATGGTAACCTGAAATCGATACTGAATAGAAGTTGCGCACACCGTTGGCGATAAAGTATTCTTGGACATCGCCCATGAGGCGCAAAGCAAATTCAGTCGAGAAGATACAAGTATTTTGCGCTTGGTCTTCTTTCAAGATGTCTGCCTGAACGGTGCCGCGCACTTGTTTGAGCGTATCGGCCTTGATTTGTGCATAGATGTCTGCCGGTAAGACTTGATCACCGGTTACGCCAAGCAACACAAGGCCTAAGCCGTCGTTGCCTTCTGGGAGCTCGTCCTGGTAGGCTGGCCGAGCGGTGCCTTTTGCTTTGTAAATAGCTGCGATTTTGGTTTCCACTTCAGCCTCTAGGCCATGGGCTTTTATGTATTTCTCGCAGTTTTGGTCGATGGCGGCATTCATAAAGTACGCCAAGAGCATTGGGGCGGGCCCATTGATGGTCATGGAGACCGACGTAGCGGGGTGGCTGAGGTCAAAACCTGAATACAGTTTTTTGGCGTCGTCTAGGCAGCAAATTGAAACGCCAGAGTTGCCGATTTTACCGTAGATATCCGGGCGCAGGTCGGGGTCGTTGCCGTAAAGCGTTACCGAATCAAAAGCCGTAGAAAGGCGTTTGGCGGGCATCCCTAAAGAAACATAATGGAAACGTTTGTTGGTGCGCTCAGGGCCGCCCTCGCCGGCGAACATGCGCGTTGGGTCTTCGCCTTCGCGTTTGAAAGGGAAGAGGCCAGAGGTGTACGGGAATTCACCCGGAACGTTTTCTTGCAGCACCCAACGCAAGATATCGCCCCAGCTTTTGAAATTTGGGGTGGCAACTTTTGGTATCTGCACATGCGACAACGATTCGGTGTGCGTTTGGATGCTCAGTACTTTATCGCGGACATTGAACTCGTAAGTTGGGTTTTTGTAAGCTTGCTTTTTGGCGTCCCAATTTTGAAGAATTTCCCAGTTTTTGGGGTCAAAATTGAGTTTTTCGCCTTCGAATGCTTCTTGTAAAGCCTTAATTAGGCGATCTTTATCTTCTAAAGTGGAGCCTTTCAACGCGTCCATGGAAACCTGATAGCCATAGAGTTTCTCGGCTACCGCTACTTGGTCGTTGACCCATTTGTCGTAGGAGCGGTTGTTTTCAGAGATTTCGGAGAGGTAGCGTGTGCGCTCTGGCGGAATCACAAATACTTTCTGAGACATCTCGCGGGTGATCTGAAAAGTCGATTGCAAAGCACCGCCTGTTTTCTGCACAATGTGGTCCATGATCACTTTGTAGAGTGTATTCATGCCGGGGTCGTTGAACTGAGAGGCAATGGTGCCGTAAACTGGCATGTCATCAACCTGGCTGTCCCATAGGTTGTGGTTGCGTTGGTATTGCTTGCGCACATCGCGCAGCGCATCGAGGGCGCCGCGTTTGTCGAATTTATTGAGGGCAATGACGTCTGCGAAGTCGAGCATGTCGATTTTCTCGAGTTGGGTCGCGGCGCCATATTCTGGCGTCATGACATACAACGAGACATCTGAGTGGTCTAAGATTTCGGTATCGGATTGGCCAATCCCGGAGGTTTCCAAAATAATGAGGTCGTAACGGGCGGCCTTCAAAATAGAAAGTGCTTCAGCTACATGTTTTGAAAGCGCCAAATTAGATTGGCGTGTAGCCAAAGAACGCATGTAAACTCTTGGGCTTTTGATGGCATTCATACGGATGCGGTCTCCAAGTAGGGCGCCGCCTGTTTTTCTTTTCGATGGGTCAACAGAAACCACCGCTAGGTTTTTCTCTGGGAAATCGATCAAAAATCGGCGTACGAGTTCGTCTACCAAAGAAGACTTGCCGGCGCCTCCGGTTCCGGTGATACCGAGTACGGGAATGTTGTTTTTTTCTCCTGCTGTGCGCAAGGCAGCAAGTAATGCGCTGTTTTCTTCCGGAAAGTTTTCGGCTGCACTAATGCAATGTGCCAAATGCGGCACACTTTTTTGTTCGATGGCCGCTAAAATGGTTTCAGGACTTTCTTTTCGGGGTTCGCCAACGGCAAAATCACACTTTTGTATGAGGTCGTTGATCATACCTTGCAAGCCCATTGCGCGGCCGTCATCGGGGTGATAAATGCGTGTTATGCCGTAACCGTGTAATTCTTCGATTTCAGATGGCAAGATGGTGCCACCGCCGCCGCCGAATATTTTGATGTGTGGTGCGCCTTTTTCTTGTAAAAGGTCGTACATGTACTTGAAGTACTCCATGTGCCCGCCTTGGTAGGAGGTCATGGCAATGGCTTGCGCATCTTCTTGAATGGCACAGTTCACGACTTCTTCTACAGAACGGTCGTGGCCAAGGTGAATGACCTCGCAGCCAGTTGCCTGAATAATGCGGCGCATGATGTTAATGGCGGCGTCGTGGCCGTCAAAAAGCGCAGCTGCAGTTACAATGCGAATTTTATGTTGTGGGATATAAGGTTGAACCTGTTCCATAGGGTATGTGCTTGATGCGCAAATTTAGGTTTTTTTCGGCAACTTTAGCCAGCGATTATTTTCTCCACAATGCTTGCCACTGCGGGGCAAATGAGTGTGTTTTGGGCGGTAAGATCCATAATTTGGTACATATTTTTGCGGTCGGTGTGTGGGTACTCACGACAAGCGAGTGGGCGTTCTTCATAAACGGCGCAAGTATTGTCGGCAAGCAGATTAAAGCAAGGCGCATTTTTCAATACGTAGTCGCCGTCTTCGTCTAGCTTGAGGTATTGGTTCACGAGTTGGCTTTCTTTTAATCTAAGCGCTTTGGCCATACGACGTATATCTGGCTGACGAAAAATAGGGCTTGTGGTTTTACAACAGTTTGCGCAAGTTAAGCAATCGCGCCTTGCGAATTCTTTTTGGTGCGCAGTATGAAAACGCGTATCGAGGTCTTTGTGTTTTTGCTTGTTCCACTTTTTGAGTTGCTGCTGGTTGTGCTTGAAATTGGTTTGTGCCAAAGCCAAGATTTCCTTGTCGATATTTGATAACTCACCCATTGATATACTAACTTTGCACGAAGATACAATCAATATGGAATTTCCACAGTGCAGAAAGTTAAGTAATGGCAGGTCGTACTACCAAATTACAGCGCCCAATGCTTTTGTTGAAGTGCAATTAGTGGGTTCAAAATGGTTCAAATACGAATTCGAAGTGAGGCAATTTCCCGACCTATTGCGCATTCAAGACATGATCCAAAATCAACAAGTCTTCTTGCCTTGCACGCTTGAAGAATTCTATAACATTTACAAGCAAGTTTAAACAAACCAAACGCTAGAATCGTTAAACAACTATGAAAAATACTGCACTCATCACCGGCGCGTCTTCCGGTATAGGAAAAGAATTGGCCCGAATTCATGCTGCCAAAGGCCGAGATTTGATTTTAGTAGCCCGAAGAAAAGAATTACTAGAAGATTTAAAGGAAGAACTAATCAGTAAATCCAACGTAGCGGTTCAAGTCATTCAAAAGGACCTCAGTGTGGTTGGTTCTTCGCAAGAATTATACGATGAAGTCACGCAAAATGGATGGCAAGTTGATTACCTCTTCAACAACGCTGGTTTTGGTGGAAAAGGCGCTTTTCTAGACCGCGATCTCGAAAAAGACGTCGAAATGGTGCGTTTAAATGTCATGGCGCTGCTCAAATTGACGCACTTATTTGGCAAAGACATGAAAGCGCGTGGTAAAGGAAAAATTTTACAAACCGCTAGTACGGCTGGCTTTTTGCCAGGCCCATTTCAGAATACTTATTTTGCTACCAAAGCATTCGTGGTTTCACATACGCAAGGTTTGGCCCATGAGCTCAAAGGAACAGGCGTCAGCATAACGGCATTGTGCCCAGGGCCGGTTGCAACTGAATTCGCACAAGTTGCTGGTTTTGGGGGCTCCAAAATGTTTGACGGCGCTGCTAGTGCCTACAAAACGGCTCTAAAAGCCTACAGCGCCATGGAAAAAGGAAAGGTTATTTGTATTTCTGAAATACAGTTTGCATTGCTGATCCGCGTCCTTATGCCCTTACTGCCAAAGAGCTGGACTGCAGCAATCATTGCTAAAATGCAGCAATCTTGATGTTTTCTTTGTAGCTTTGCACTATGCAAGGCATTTCTCTATTCTTGAGCGATGTAGCAGGCTCTGAGGTCCTGCTCATTGTCCTGATTGTCTTATTGTTTTTTGGTTCCAAAAGCATTCCCGGAATCGCCAAAACGCTGGGTCAGGCTTTGTATCAAATACGCAACGCCTCCAATGATCTCCAACAAGAAATTAGAAAGTCTGGTCAAGAAATGAAGGCTGACCTCAACATCCAAAGCATTCTTAAAGAAACCGAAGAAACCCTCACGGGCCCTCTAGATCAAGTCACCACCGACATCGACAACACCATTCACTACGGATCGCTACCAAAACAAGTTAAACAGCAAGTAACAGCTGGTAATCCCATTGAAGCTGTTTTTGAAGATGAAAATACAGAAGCTACAGAAAAACAAATAAACCCCGAAGCATGACACAAGTAGGTATCATCATGGGCAGTAAGTCCGACTGGCCCATCATGCAAGAAGCACAGCACATTTTAGCGGCATTCGGAATTGCCTCAGAAGCCGAAGTCGTTTCGGCTCATCGGACCCCAGAAAAAATGTTCAGCTACGCCAAAACTGCGGCAAGTCGCGGTATCAAAGTGATCATTGCAGGAGCAGGAGGCGCTGCGCATTTGCCGGGTATGACGGCCTCCATGACTTCTCTGCCCGTGATTGGCGTGCCCATCAAATCTTCCAATTCGATCGATGGTTGGGATTCTATTTTGTCGATTCTCCAAATGCCAAACGGCATACCTGTAGCAACCGTGGCGCTGAATGGCGCTAAAAACGCAGGGCTTTTGGCCGCGCGCATTTTAGCTGCTTTTGATCCTGAACTACAAACCAAGCTGGATGCCTACATGAACGATATGGCCCAACAAGTATCGGACGCTAAACTGTAGTCAAACTGTATTCTTGAAATTTTATTCGTAAAGCAAGTACTTGCTACGCGTGGCCAAAAACGCATTGAGTCCCGGTTTCCAAGTAGCTCTGATTTCCTTGGCTGACCAACCTTTTTCGAGTTGTTCTTTTAAACTTGCCGTGCCTGCCAAACGGTTGAAAAAAGCCGTCTGATCAATAAATACGTTGGTGTCACCGAGCAATTCTTTGGCATTTATGAGGTAATTTAAATTGATTTGGTAAGCTCTTTTGACCGTGTTTTGGCTGAGGTCATAGCCCTGGCATAATTTGTTGAGGTGTAAAGGATTCTTGGCCCCAATGGTTGGAATCGGCATAAATTGGTAACTGAGTACAGGAAATTTGGGGTGACCATAAACCTCAAAAGGTTTGTCGGTACCGCGCCCCACGCTGACTGTTGTCGCTTCAAAAAAACAGAGACTTGGATACAAAGAAATAGCTGCGTCGGTACGCAAGTTTGGAGAGGGCGCCACAGGTAAGCTGTAGGGCAGTTTGTGTTTGTAGTTTTTGCAAGGGATGACCCAAAGTTGGCAGCGCTTTTGGTTGTGTAGCCAGCCTTCGCCATTGATCATCATGGCGTATTCTCCGATGGTCATGCCGTATACGATTGGAACCGGATGCATGCCCACAAACGATTTATAGGCAGGTTCAAGAACGGGCCCGTCCACGTAATGCCCATTTGGATTGGGTCGGTCCAAAACCACCATTTGCTTGTTGCTTTCCGCACAGGCCTCCATCACGTAATGCAGGGTGGAGATATACGTGTAAAAGCGCACGCCTACATCTTGGATATCGTAGATGACGATATCTACGTCGGACAACTGTGTGTCGGTTGGCTTTTTGTTGGAACCGTACAAGGAGACTAGCGGTAAGCCAGTTTTGTCATCGGTGCTGTGGCTGATGTGCTGACCAGCATCGGCATCTCCACGAAAGCCGTGTTCAGGAGCAAAAACTTTCACGACATTTAGTTGTAAGGCCAACAAAGTATCCACAAGATGCATCCCTTTGACCACCGAGGTTTGGTTGGCTACTACCGCAATGCGCTTGCCACTCAACGAATCAAGAAATAAATGCAAGCGATCGATGCCGAGTTGTGGTGGTGCTAAGGTAGGCCTTTGGTTGGTTTGGGTGGCTGGAAAAGCTGCGAGCGAGATGGAATCTTCTTCGATGACAATTGTTTCGGCAAATTGCACCGGATGTGGTGTGAAACGTTTGGATGGAATTAAGCCACAAGAAGCAAGCAAAATAGAGAGCAGCGCCATACATGCCAAAACCTTTGTGTATTTTTGGGCTACTAATAATGCTATTTTGTCTTTTGAACGCTTCATATCATCTCGGCTGATCCGTCAAAAACACCTCGGTTTAAGGGTGTCTAGACCTGTTTTGCGCATTTCGGTGGCTAGTATAGCGTTGGCCATATTAGTCAATACCTTGACGCTGGCAATTGTACGCGGATTTCAGCAAAAAATCAAGGACAAAATTACGGGTTTTAATGCTCCACTTTTCATTTCGAAGGCAGGATCTGCACATATTTTTGAAGCTGAGGCCCTCGATCGGCGCATTCCCTTTCTTGCAGAGCTAGCGCAAATAAAAGGCTTAAAGTCGGTTCAAGCGGTTGGTTTCAAGCCTATTATGCTGCAGTCTCAGCGCTTCTCAGATACCATTCAGTTGCAATCTGGAAAAGATTCTGTTGTAGCACGACAAGACCTACTTGGCTTGCTTTTTAAAGGAGTGGACTCCGACTATGATTGGTCATTTATTAAGACAAATTTATATCAGGGGCGCTTGCCGAGAAAGAAAAATATAAATGAAGTATTGATTTCATTAAATGTTGCTAAAAAGCTGAATATCAATTTAAATGATGAGGTTTCAGTTTTTCATATCAAGCAACAACCTTTACTTAAAAAAGTGAGGGTTGTCGGGCTCTACAATACCGGTTTTGCCGAATACGACCAACAACTCGTATTTGGTAATTTGGCTTTGGTTCAGCAAATGTCTGATAACGGCACCCAAATAGCCTTGCGTCCTCAACTTGATTTTAACGCTACGCTCATCAAAGTAGAAGTTCAAGGAGATGCGAGCAACCTGCTCTTTGATTGGGGCTTGGGCCCTGATGTTTATACCGCACACCGTTTTACCAATTTGGTTGATACCACGCTGAAGGTCATCGCATATCGTTTTCAAAACAACACAGATCAACTCGAGCGCATTGATAGTGCCACGGTTCTAATTGACGCGCCTCATCTTTTCAAACATAGCGACCTTCAATTTGAATCGGGAGAGCCAATTTGCTTAACAGACGGATTAACAAAACAAATTTATGCCTGCAAGAACGGGGAACTGCGCTTTGAATTTAAAGATGGTGCCGGCACCGGCGCCCATTTTGTGTCGGGCTTTGAAATTTCGATCGATAATTTTGACGAACTCAAGCGCATAGAATTGGCCGTACGGAATACTGTAGAGATGCGCCCAGTCAATCAGCATTTATTGCAAGTATCCAATATTAAGGATACCGAAGCAGATTTATTTTCTTGGCTTGATTTTTTAGACTTTAATGTATTGATAATCATTGTCTTGATGCTTGTTATTGGAATTATCAATATAGGTTCAGCAATGTTGGTTTTAATCGTTGTACGCACGTCTTTCGTGGGTTTACTCAAAGCCTTAGGCGCCAACAACAGGTCTATCCGACGCATCTTTTTATATCAAGCAGCCTACCTTTTGTTTAGAGGTTTACTCATTGGAAATGTCGTGGCAATTGTGCTCTGTTTTTTGCAACAAAATTATAGTATTGTTCAATTAAACCCCGAAGTCTATTACCTCGATGCGGTTCCTTTAGAACTCAGTTTCTGGAACTTTTTATTGGTCAACATACTTACTTTTGTCACCTGCATGATCGCACTATTGCTTCCGAGTCGGGTCGTCGGTCGGATTTCACCTGTCAAAGCCCTTAAATTCCAATGAGTTGGTTTGTAGGGCAAGAAGTCGTTGTATTGCAAGAGACCGGTATATTTAAAGTGGCCGTCATCGAGCACAGCCATCTTGTTTTGGAAGACGAAAACGGTTTTACTTATCGCTACCACCAAACGCAAGTTGCCGCTCGGCAACACATCCCTAGCGAACACCTTCCGATAAAAGATGTGCAAACAGTTAAAAAGGTTGTGTTAAATAAGGATCAAAGGCCAGGAAATCTCCAATTACCCACTATTGATTTGCATGCCGAAAACCTCAATTTACCAATTGGATTAGGGGTTCACGATATCTTGCTGGCGCAATTAAGTGCATTTAAAAACTTTTGTAATGCCCAACACCGCAGTCGAAAAACCAAGTTTTTGGTCATACACGGCGCAGGTGAGGGCCGGCTCAAACAAGAAATCCGTGGTTTGGTGAACAGCCGCTTGGGTATCCAAATGCACGATGCCCAATGGAGCAACGGTGCAGTCGGCGCTTCCCAAATTGAGCTTGTTTTGCACCAATTTGAATGTTTCTAAGGTCGACCTAAAAAACCAGCTTGCCCTTTTGGAATGTCAAAAACCCAATCGTAATAACCGATGTAGTGCGAACTAAAGTAACCGAGTCTTTTGGAGCGGCTTTTCGGGAAACTGATTTGCTGGTTTTCTTTAAGGCCACTCATACGCCATTGAGGCGCCACGCCGTCTTGATGACACGGCGCATGGCGTTGATTGCCATATAGTTTTGTGCCATATTGATAAACTGCTTGCCAGTCTTTGGTCTTGAATGTTTTCCCTTTCGGATTTTCAGGGGCGAACGCGTAATAAGCGCCAAACTGTATTTTTCCCTTTAAGATACTTGCCATGCCCACAAAGTAGGCGTGCCCCATGCTGTGGCTCACGGCAAAGAGCGTATCGTTGAGGGTGAGGTTGCCATTTTTGCTGAGTTCTTGCAACAAATTTCTGCCCGCCTGCTGTCCAGAAAGATAGCGCTTGCGAAAACCCACATAATTGGGCACGGTAGCCAACAAAGAATAGGTCCGGACTTCTTGTTGATTGGCAATTTTTGTAGTCGAACAATGATGTGTTCCCAAGCAAGGTTTGGGGTACAGCGCCGCACTGCTGATGAATTTCAATAAAGACTGGTGATTAGAGGTGCTCACGCTATGATGCCCGTCTGCAAATAAGGTTCGCTGTGGTGAGAATTTTCCGATGAGCGGCGCAATGAATTTGTCTGCTGGCCAATACCCGAAAAGATCGGAGGTATAGATGAGATTTTTGGAGCGTGGATTTTCCAAACCTTTGTTATTGATGGCTTGCAGTGCTTTTTCTGGATCTTGATCATTGGAAACTGGCCGATAGCCATTTACAAATAAGAGAATGCGTTGAGCTTTGTCTTGTTGTGCTTCCATCGGAACCAACTGCTTGTTTTCAAATCTGAAAAACAGGGTGGTGTCTGTGCCGCTTTTATTTTTTTGATGAAGTGCGATGAGTTGGGTAGTGGCTTTGACCCGAGAAGAATCTGGGTGCAATTTGTAGTAACGGGTATCTTTTTGGTAAACGATTTGCCTCTTGCTATTTTGCGCTAAATGCAAAACGGGCAGCGCACGTTGGGTATACCATTTGCCTTTTGCTTTGCGGTAAAGCTGAAAGCGCAATTTGTTGGTTTCTTTGGCCTGAAAATAGGTGCGGTCCGAAAGGCTTGCGCGCAAGTTGTTCGGGGCCACTTTCTTGAAATCACTGAGTTGATGGTAGCGAAAGTGAATTTGGGTATTGTAATAATCTACAGCCCAAATGATTGCTGCATTACCCGAAATAACGCTTACCCATAAGAACAGCTTTAAAATTCGATAAGACCAGCGTTTGAAAAAACGACTTTCAGCCATTTTTCTATTGATCCGTTGAAAGGTGAGTAATTGAAGAAGAATAGTTAGAAATAGCGCAAGAAAATGAATAAGCGTCCATTCAATTCCAATCCAGGTGTAGCGGATTTTAAAAAAGGGGTTGTTGGGGTCTTTGTAGTTGACAAACTGGTTGCGCTGTTCAAAGAAAATGAGGCCAAGATTGGATTCGGTATTTTGAATGGTGCCGTTCGGGTTTTCGGTCCAGGCAAGGTGTGTTACCCTACCGTTGTCAGCATATAAAAAAGAATGGGA
>Ga0194121_10011322_pt1 | contig 10649 bp, 10 predicted proteins | sample TA2MahCa50mmetaG_FD_148609 | JGI IMG/M metagenome (GOLD analysis project Ga0194121, IMG submission 148609) | Freshwater microbial communities from Lake Tanganyika, Tanzania - TA2015020 Mahale Deep Cast 50m | ecosystem: Environmental > Aquatic > Freshwater > Lake | place: Tanzania: Lake...
CGGCCGGCCGCACCGCGGCGCTCGTCGCCGCGGTGCGCGACGCCGGCACGCGGGCCGGGCGGATGCTGGCGGCGTCACCGCTGCGCGAGGCGCTGGCCGCCATTCCGGCGCTGCCGATCCACGCGACCGACCTCGCGATGCGGCTGCTGGACGACACGACCCGAGCCGACGACCTCGCGGACGCCATCAAAAGTGATCCGGCGCTGGCGAGCCTGGTGCTCAAGCGCGTGAACTCCGCCGCGTACGGGCTCGAGGTGAAGGTGACCGACCACTATCACGCGCTGCTGCTGCTCGGCACCGCGCTGGTCTCGCAGCTCATCCTCGAGAGCGCCGTCGACGACGTCATTCCGGCGACGCCGGAGTCGCGCGCGATCCAGGTGCGCGCGACCGTGACGTCGATCCTCGCGTACGAGATCGCGCTCGCGTCGCGCGGCAACGTGACGCCGCTCGCCGCGTCCACGATCGGGCTCCTCCACAACATCGGCGACAGCCTGACGCTCCTGCTCCGGCGCGATCGGCCGGCGCTCGCGGGCGTGCTCGAAGGCGTGCCCGGCCCCGCGGTGGGCGGCGCCGTGCTCGCGAGCTGGGGATTGCCCGCGCGGGTGTGCGAGGTCGTGCGGCGGCAGGACGAGGCGCCGATGCTCGGCGCGGATGCGCTGGGTGACTACGCCGACGAGCTGGCCGTGCTCTCCGTGGCGCGCGTCGCGCACGACGCGGTGGTGGACGGCGTCGCGCCGCCGGCGTTCATCGCCGAGCACATGGCCCGCCTCGGGCTGCGTGACACGGACTGCGCGGCGTTCTGCCGAGAGGTACTCGCGCCCGCGCTCACGAAGCGGGGCAACACGTTGCCCGCGGCGATCCGCGCCCGGCTGCGGGGCTGACGCCTCAGCGCGGGAGCAGCCGGCCCGCGCGCTCGATGGCCGCGACGTCGAACGGCGGGGCCACCAGCAGGATCAGCCGGTCGACGCCGGCCCGCTCCATCGTCTGACGCGCGCGCGAGTCGCCCTTCAGCCAGCGCTCGTCGAGGCCGGTGAAGACGCTCAGCGTGAACCGCGCGGGGTCACGGCCTGCCTTCGCGTGCTCCTCGCGCGCGATGCGCGCGAGGTCGGCGAGCTGCGGGTGCATCGCCTGCGTGTTGAAGCCGTCGGCATGGCGGCCGGCGATCGCCGCCATGCGCGGGCCGAACCCGCCGACGACGATCGGCGGTGGCGGGTCGGCGCGCAGGAAGCCGGCCTCGCCGCCCCAGAAGCGGCGCACGGCGGCGATCGTGTCGACCACGCGCTGCGCGCGCACCGCGTCGCCCGGAATCTCGTGGCCCATCGCGCGCTGCTCGAGCGCGTACGGCGTGCGAGCGCTGCCGCCGGCGCCGATCCCGAACACGAAGCGGCCGCGGGAGACCTGCTGCAGCGTCGCGGCGGCGTTCGCGAGCACGCCGGGGTGCCGGTTCGCGACGTTGAGCACGAGCGGCCCGAGGACCAGGCGCTCGGTCGCCTCCGCGAGCGCCGCGAGCACGGTCAGCGCCTCCGGCACGCCGGGGCCGTCCTCGCGGTCGGTGTCGCGCAGGTGGTCCCACGTCCACAGGCCGTCGAAGCCCGCGGCCTCGGCGGCGAGCGCGGCGGCGCGCATCTCGGCGTAGCGCGCGCCCATCGGGACCAGGAGGAGATCGGTCTCGATCGCTAGTCTCCCATCACCATGCCGCCGTCGACCTTGATGGCCTGACCCGTCATGTAGTCGGAGTCCGGACCCGCGAGGAACGCCACCACGCCCGCGACGTCGTCCGCGGTCTCGGGACGCCCGAGCGGGATGCCCGCGATGCGCTTCTTCCACGCTTCCCGCGGTCCGAGCTTGTAGAGCGCGCCCATCTCCTGGTCGATCTGGTCCCACATCGCCGTGTCGACCGCGCCGGGGCACACGCAGTTCGAGGTGATGCGATCGGCGGCGAGCACCTGCGCGGCCGAGCGCGTGAGGCTGATCACGCCGGCTTTCGACGCGGAGTACGGCGTCATCAGGTGATTGCCGCCGCGGTAGCCCGCGATGGACGCGGTCTGGATGAGCTTGCCGCGAAGCTCGGAGCCTGCCATCGGCGCCTGGCCCTTCATCCGCCGCGCCGCCGCCTGCAGCACGAAGAAGACCGCGCGCAGGTTCACGTCGAGCACGCGGTCCCACTCGGCCTCGGTGACCTCGAGCATCGGCTGCACGCGGATGACGCCGGCGTTGTTGAAGAGGACGTCGAGGCGGCCCCAGCGGCGATACGGCTCGTCGATCATGCGGGCGATGTCGTCCGCGCGCGTGACGTCCGCCTGCACGGCGACCGCGCCGAGCTCGCTCGCGAGCTTCGTGGTGTCCTCGGCGTTGACGTCGGCGAGCACGAGCTGGGCGCCCGTGGCGGCGAGCCGGCGGGCGGTGGCGGCGCCGATCCCGCGCGCGGCGCCCGTGATGAGCACGACACGATCGAGCTGGGCCATGGGGTGTGCCTCCCGCGCGCATCATAGAATGGCGCGCACGAATCCACGACAGGGGGTCCTGATGGTCGAATTCGGCGTGCTGCTGCCCACGCGCGAGCTGGTGATGTCCGGTGCTCCCGATCCCGCGCCGATGCTCGCGATCGCCGAGCGCGCCGAAGCGGCCGGCTTCGACGCCGTGTGGGTGGGCGACTCGCTCACCGCGCGCCCGCGCCACGAGCCGCTGACGCTGCTCGCCGCCGTCGCCGGCCGCACGCGGCGCCTCAAGCTCGGCACCGCGGTGCTGCTCCCGGCGCTCCGCAATCCCGTCGTCCTCGCGCACGTGGTCGGCACGCTGGACCGCCTGGCGGAGGGACGGCTGATCCTCGGCGTCGGCATCGCGGCGGACAACCCGGCCATCCGGCGCGAGTTCGCGGCGGCGGGCGTGCCGTTCGAGAAGCGCGTGGGGCGCTTCAAGGAGATGCTCGAGATCTGTCGCGCGCTGTGGTCGCGCGATCACGTGAGCGTCAGCGGCACGCACTTCACGCTGGACGACGTGACGATGGAGCCGAAGCCTCGGCGCGCCGGGGGGCCGCCGATCTGGATCGGCGGCAGCGGCCCCACCGCGCTGCGCGAGGCCGCGCGCTTCGACGCGTGGTTTCCGACGGGGCCGAGCGCGGCGTTCTTCGCCGAGCACTTCCCGAAGATCCAGGCGGAGGCGCGCGCCGCCGGGCGCGCCGCCGGCGCGGTGGCGGGCGCGGCGTACGTCACGCTCGCACTCGACGCGAACGCAGCCGCGGCGGAGCAGCGCATGAACGCGTACCTCGAGAGCTACTACGGCGTGCCCGCGAAGGCGACGCGGGCGCGGCAGGCGTGCTACGCGGGGCCGCCGGAGGGCGCCGTCGAGTTCCTGAAGCAATGGATCGACGCGGGGGTGCGGCATCTGGCGCTGCGCTTCGCGGGCGGCGATCAGCTCGCGCAGGTCGATCAGGTGGCGTCGACGCTCCTGCCGCGGCTGAAATAAATGAACGAGCTCGCCGAGCGCGACGCGACCGGAGAGATCGCGACCATCTACGACGAGATCCGGCGCTTCTGGGCGTTGCCGTACGTCTCGTCGATGCAGCGCCACCTCGCCACGCGCCCGGGCTGGCTCGAATGGGTGTGGGCGGCGCTGCGGCCGGCGTTCGCGAGCGGGCGCGCGCAGACCGCTGCCTGGCGCGCCGCCGATCGCCTCCAGGTCCCGCGCCTCGCGCCGATCTCACGCGACGCGCTCCGCGTGTGGGGCGTGGACGCGGCCGGCGAAGCGGCGATCCGCGCGGTCTGCGACAGCTTCATCCGGGCGAGCCCCGCGAACCTGATGCTGTCCGGCATGCTGCGCCGCCTGCTCGCCGGTGAGCGTCCCGCTGGTCCGGCCGGTCCGACGGCGGGCGACGCCGCGTGGACGCCGCCGCCCGCCGTATCGGCGCTCCCCGCGCTCGTCGACCTCGCGAAGGTGGCGGACGCCGAGCGCGGCGTCCTGCTGGCACTGGCGACGCCGGTGGACGGCCGGCCGTTCGTGCCCGGGCTCTATCGCATGCTCGCGCAGTGGCCCGCGTTCCTCGCGCATCTCGCGACCGTGCTCCGGCCGCACGTGACGGACGCCGAGACGCGCGCGGCGTGTAGCCGGCTCCTGGAGGCGCTCGACGCCGAGGTGCCGGGCGTGTTCGCGACGCTGCCGCCGCTCGCCGCGACGCCACCGGAGCCCCCACGGCAAGAGTTTTCGTCGGTGCTCGGGGCGCTGGACGCCTATCGCAAGACGAGCCCGGAGATGGTCGTCTACAGTCGTTTGATCCGCGACGCGCTCCCGGCATAATGCGCGCATGAAGCTCACCGTCGAGTTCCCCAGCGTCTCGTATCGCGAAGGTCCCGAAGCCGTGCGCAAGTTCGCGCGCACCGTCGAGGAGATCGGCTTCGACCACATCGACGTGTTCGACCACGTCGTGATGGGCTATCCGATGGAGGGGCGTCCGCCCGGGCCGTACGCGGCGCAGATGCCGATCCTCGAGTGCTTCATCCTCATGTCGCACCTCGCCGCGGTGACCACGCGGATCGGCCTCGGCACCGAAGTGCTGGTGCTGCCGCAGCGCCATCCGACGCTCGTGGCCAAGCAGGTGAGCACGCTCGACACGCTGTCGGGCGGCCGCATCCGGCTCGGCGTCGGCGTCGGCTGGCAGGAGTCGGAGTACGAGGCGCTCGGCGAGAGCTTCAAGGACCGCGGCAAGCGCATGGACGAGGCGCTCGAGCTGCTGCGCGTCTACTGGAGCGAGGCGCGCGTCGACTTCAAGGGCACGTACTACCCGATGACCGCGATGGCGATGGAGCCCAAGCCGCCGCAGGGCGCGAAGCTCCCGATCTGGATCGGCGGCTACTCCGAGGCCGCGTTCCGCCGGGTGGGGAAATACGGCGACGGCTGGCTCGCGAGCCGCATCGACGACGCGGCCAGCGCGCGCAAGGGGCTCGACGCCATCTACCGGGCCGCGGAGGCCGCGAAGCGCGATCCCAAGTCGATCGGGCTGCAGAGCATGGTGGCGCCGCCGCCGCGGGATGCCGAAGGCAAGCGCTTCTACACCGAGCACGATCGCGTGATCCGGCGCGTGGCCGAGCTGAAGGCGATGGGCTTCGAGTGGGTCGCGCTGAACGCGACCGCCATCTTCCAGGCCGGCGCGCGCTCGGTCGACGCGATGCTCGATCAGCTCCGCACGCTGCACGGCAAGATCCGCGCGGAGGTCGGGTAGATGGCCGGCGTGAAGGCGATGGTGCTCACGAAGAAGGAGACGATTGAGGCACGCGAGTACCCGCGTCCGCGCATCGGCGCGGACGACGGCCTGCTGCGGCTCGAAGCGTGCGGCATCTGCGGCAGCGACTACGAGCAGTACGAAGGCGCGCAGCCGGTCACCGACGACTACTTTCCGTTCCCCGCGATCCCCGGCCACGAGCCGCTCGGGATCATCGAGGAAGTCGGCAAGCACGCGGCGCAGCGTTGGGGCGTGAAGGAAGGCGACCGCGTCGCCATGCGCTCGGGCTACGGCTGCGGGACGTGCGAGGCGTGCGCGCGCTGGGAGCCGCGGCTCTGCAAGACGCGCGGCGGTACCTACGGCTACACCGACGTCGACAGGGCGCCGCACCTCTGGGGCGGGTACGCCGAGCACATGTACCTCTCGCCGTACTCGGTGATGAAGAAGATGGATCCCGCGCTGCCCGCCGGCGTGGCCGTCATGTTCAATCCGCTCGCGGCCGGGATCTCGTGGGCGGTGTCGATCCCGAAGACCATGCCCGGCGAGCGCGTGGTGATCCTCGGCGCCGGGCAGCGCGGCATCTGCTGCGCGATCGCGGCGAAGGAGGCGGGCGCGCGCCAGGTCGTGATCACGGGGCTCGGCCGCGACCGCGAGAAGCTCGCGCTCGCGCGCGCCCTCGGCGCCGACGTCACGGTCGACGTGGAGGCGCGCGACGTGGTCGAGGCCGTGCGCGAGGCGACGGGCGGCGGCGCGGAGGTGGTCGTCGACACCACGCCGTACGCGCCGGAGTCGCTGAACCACGCGATCGCGATCGCGCTCCGCAAGGGCCGCGTCGTGGTCGCCGGGCTCAAGGGCATGCGGCCCGCGCAGGACGTGCCGGTGGATCAGATCATCTACAAGGAGCTGACGATCCGCGGCGTGCTCAGCATGCCGGTCGACGAGACGTTCCGTGCGGTGGAGATCATCGAGTCGCGCACGTACCCGTTCGAGAAGATGCACACGCTCTCGCTGCCGCTGGAGCAGGCGGAGATCGCCATCCACATGCTCGCGGGCCGCGTGAAGGGCGTGAACCCGGTGCATCTGGCGATCGAGCCAAGCGCGAAGCCCGTCGCTCTGCCCGCCTGAGTGGACGCTCCGTTTCCGCATCGCGGCCGGCTCATGGCCGTGCTGTTCGCCGCGCAGGTGGCCGGGAGCACCGGACACTCGATGTCGCTCGCGATCGGCGCGATCGTCGCCGCCGATCTCGCGGGCAGCCGCTGGTCAGGGTTGCCGGTTGCGCTCGGCGCGCTCGGCGCCGCCATCGCGAGCTGGCCGCTCGCGCGCCTCATGGACCGCACGGGCCGGCGGCGCGGCGGGCTCACGCTCGGCTACGCCATCGCGGTCATCGGCGCGGTGCTCGGCGTCGTCGGTGTCCTGATCCGCAATTTCCCCGTGATGCTCGCGGGCATGACGCTGTTCGGCATCTCGAACACCTCGAACCTGCTCGCCCGCTACGCGGCCGCGGACGTGACGCCCGCGGCCCAGCGCGGCCGTGCGATGGGCCTCATCGTCTGGGGCTCGACGGCCGGCGCCCTCATCGGACCGAACCTGATGCAGCCGGCGCTCCGCGCGGGCGCCGCCATCGGAGTGGACGGGCCGGCGAGCGCGTTCCTCATCAGCGTGGCCGGGTACGCGCTCGCGGCGCTGCTGGTGGCCGCGTTCCTGCGGCCCGACCCGTTGGCGCTCGCGCGCACGCGCGAGAGCGCCACCATGGTGGGCCGCCCGGTCGCGACGCCGCGGCGGTTGCGCGGCGCGCTGGGCGACGTGCGCGTCCAGATCGCGTTCGCGACGCTCGGCATCGGGCAGTTCGTGATGATCTCCACCACCTCGACGTCGCCCGTCTATCTGCACATGCACGGGTACCCGGTGGCGTTGATCGGCATCGCGGTCTCGCTGCACATCGGCGGCATGTACGTGGCCTCGCCGTTGTCGGGCTGGCTGAGCGACCGCTTCGGCCGCATGCCGGTGATCCTGCTCGGGGCGCTCGTGCTCATCACCGCGATCGCGGTCGCCGGCCTCGCACCGGGCACCGACCGGTGGACGGTGATCCTGGCGCTGTTCTTCAACGGCGTCGGCTGGAACCTCACGTTCGTGGCGGGAAGCGCGCTGCTCACCGACGCGCTGTCGCCGTCCGAGCGGGCGTCCGTGCAGGGCTTCGCCGACCTCGTGCTGCAGCTCATGGGCGCGCTCGGCTCGACCGCGGGCGGGATGATCCTCGGCATCTGGGGCTTCGCGATCCTCAACGCCGTCGGCGCCGCGCTCGTGCTCGCGCCGCTCGCGGCGACGCTGCTGCGCCGGCCGATCGCGCGCCCGTCGTGAATCGCCCTCAAGCCCGCGCGCGCCCCGGCCGATGACGGGGGCGTGAAGGTCCTGATCGTCGACGACGACCCAGAGCTCCGCGCGATCTTGCGCGAGCACCTCGAGGCGCACGGCGCCGAGGTGCTGGAGAGCGGCAACGGGCTGGAGTGCCTGCTGCAGGTCAAGCGCGCGCGTCCGGAGGCGATCCTGCTCGACCTCAACATGCCGCGCCTCGGCGGGGTGGAGGCGCTCAGGCACATCCGGAAGTTCGACCCGGCGATCCGGGTGATCGTGCTGACCGCGTCGATCGATGACGGGGAGCACGAGCAGGCGCGGCGCCACGGCGCGCGCGATGTCTTCGCGAAGCCGTACGACCTGGAGGAGCTGCGCCTGGCCCTCATGACGCCGGGGCCCGCGAACGCGGTGACGCGCGCCTGAGGCGTGGCCGGGCATAATCCCCCGCGGGAGGACCCGCCATGGCCGATGACCTCGTGCGCTACGACGTCGACGGACGCGTCGGCATCGTCACGCTGAACCGTCCGGAGAAGCTCAACGCCATCAGCCTGGAGCTCAAGCGCGCCCTCGTGGCCCGCTTCACGGAGGCCGACCGGGACGCGCGCACGAGCGTCGTGGTGCTCCGTGCGAACGGCCGGAGCTTCAGCGCCGGCTACGACATCGGCCCCAATCCCGCCCGGGCCGCCCGCAAGGGCAACGCCCTCGCGTGGCACGACTCGCTGAGCGACGACGTCGCGCTCGAGATGACGCCATGGGACATGGGGAAGCCCGTGATCGCGTCGGTCCAGGGCCACTGCCTCGGCGGTGGCTGCGAGCTGGCGCTGATGTGCGACCTGGCGATCGCGGCGGACGACGCGCGGTTCGGCGAGCCGGAGATCCGCTTCTCGAACGTCGGGCCGGCGCTGGTGCTCCCGTTCGTGATCGGGCAGAAGCGCGCGCGCGAGCTGCTGTACTTCGGCGATCCCGTCGACGCGCCGACCGCGCTCGCGTGGGGCATGGTGAACCGCGTGGTGCCCCGGGCGGAGCTCGAGGCCGCGACGCTCGCGTGGGCGCGGCGGCTGGCGCTGATCTCGCCGGAGGCGCTCACCGCGACCAAGCGCGCGCTCGGCCGGGGTGCCGACGCCGCGGGATTCCGCAACGCGATCCGCGCCGGGCTCGACGTGCTGGCGCCGCTCTACGCGGCCACGACCGAGGTCGGCAGGGCGTTCGACGACATTCGCGAGCGCGAGGGGCTGGGCGCCGCGCTGCGCTGGCGCGCCGCGCAGTTCGACGCCGACGCCTAGGGCCGCATCGGGTGCAGCGACGGGCCGGGGCGGCGCAGCGGCGCCGCGAGGTTCGCGAAGTCGCAGAGGAGCGGGCGCGTGTCGCGCGGGTCGACGATCTCCTCGATCCAGAACGTCTCCGCGGAGCGGAACGGCGAGCGCAGCTTGTTCAGCCGGTCCTCGATCTCCGTCATCTTCGCCGTGCGGTCGGGCGCCGCGTCGAGGTCCGCACGGTAGGCCGCCTCGATGCCCCCCTCGAGCGGCAGCGAGCCCCAGCGCCCGGACGGCCACGCGTAGCGCATGCAGTAGCGGCTCTGGTTGCGATGCGCCGCGCCCGCCACGCCGAACGAGTTGCGCACGATGATCGCGCACCACGGCGTCGTGGTCTGCCACATCGCGGACATCACGCGCACGCCTTCCTTGATGGTCCCGGCCTTCTCGGCGTCGAGGCCGATCAGGAAGCCCGGGCAGTCGACGAGATAGGCGACGGGCAGGTGGAACGTCTGCGCGGTGTCGATGAAGCGCTCGACCTTGCGGCACGTGTCCGCGGGCCAGGCGCCGCCGTAGAAGTAGGGATCGCTCGCCATGAGCGCGACGGGCCAGCCGTCGAACCGCGCATAGCCGGTGATCACCGAGCGGCCGTAGAGCGGCGCGACCTCCATGAACGAGCCCTCGTCCACCACGCTCTCGATGATCCGCCGCATCTTGTACGGCTTGCGCGGGTCGTGCGGGATCGCCTCCATCAGCCACGGATCGCGGCGCTGCGGATCGTCGTGGCGTGAGCCGCGCGGCGGCAGGTCGTCGATGGACGACGGCATGTAGGAGAGGAAGCGGCGCGCGCGCGCGAACGCCTCTTCCTCCGTGTCCACCGCGTCGTCGACCGAGCCGGCCTTGAGCGAGATCTCCCAGCCGCCGAGCTCGTTCTTCGTGAGCTTCTGGCCGAGGCGCTCGACGACGGGCGGGCCCGCGACGAACAGCGCCGACAGGTTCTTCACCATCACCGAGTAGTGCGCGGCGGCGAGGTGGGCGGCGCCGAGCCCCGCGACGGAGCCGAGGCCCAGCGCGACGCGCGGGATCGTCCCCATGTTGGTCACGACCCACTCCCAGCCGTCGACGCCGGGGACGTTCGCGCGGCCGGTCGTCTCGATCGTCTTCACCGATCCGCCGCCGCCCGAGCCTTCGACCATGCGGATGAGCGGCAGGCGCAGGTCGTGCGCCATGCGCTCGCACTGGTTGTGCTTGCCCTTGATGGTCGCGTCGGCGGAGCCGCCGCGCACGGTGAAGTCGTCGCCGCCGATCACGACGGGCCGGCCGTCCAGCTCGGCGCGCCCGAACACGAAGTTCGACGGCGTCAGCTTCACGAGGTCGTTGTTCCCGTCGTACTCCGCGCGCCCGGCGATCTTGCCGATCTCGTGGAAGCTGCCGGGGTCGGCCATCTTCGCGATGCGCTCGCGGATGGTGAGGCGCCCGCCGTCGTGCTGGCGCTTGACGCGCTCGGGCCCGCCCAACTCTTCGGCGAACGCCTCGCGGCGCCGCAGCTCGTCCAGCTCCTTCTCCCAGGTCATGCCGGCTCCTTCGACTCGTCGCCGAGAGTAGCCGCGGCGTGACAACGCGTCAAACGACGAGCCGGATCTGCTGCCGGGCGTTGCTGCACGCGAAGCGGCGGCGTCGCCCGTGGAGGCGGCGCCGCCGCTCTGCGCAGCGGTCGGTGGTGGCTCTAGTCCTTGTGACAGGACAGGAGCTGCAGGTACGGCGCATTCGTCCCCTCGATGGCGCCCGCCGGGCTGATCGTGATGCCGGTGAAGGCCGACTGGGTCACC
>Ga0194121_10011323_pt1 | contig 10649 bp, 2 predicted proteins | sample TA2MahCa50mmetaG_FD_148609 | JGI IMG/M metagenome (GOLD analysis project Ga0194121, IMG submission 148609) | Freshwater microbial communities from Lake Tanganyika, Tanzania - TA2015020 Mahale Deep Cast 50m | ecosystem: Environmental > Aquatic > Freshwater > Lake | place: Tanzania: Lake...
CGATTCGCTGCGCCTGCTGGGCGCGGGCAACTTCACGCTGAACGGCCCGTGCAATGACGTCAACCTGCTCGCGGCCTGCGTGAACGGGATGCTGGCGCTCACCGACAAGGACGGGCTCACCATCGGCACCATCGGTCCGACCGTGGGCATCAACACCGGCGGCCCTTCGCTCAACATCAAGGCGTGCGGGCTGGTTTCGGTGAGCAGCGCGATCACCACGGGGACCGGCGGGGTCCTCATCGACACCACCGGAGACCTGGTATTCAACGCCGGCGGCATCTCCACCGTGGGCGGAACCACCCGCCTCCGTGCCGCCGCCATCCGCGACACCAATGCGGCGCTGGACGTCACTGCCAACCTGTTGCAGATGAAGGCCCCATGCGGCGACATCGGCGGGTGCGGCAATCCCCTGGAGACCGCGGTCTCGGCGCTCCAGGTGCCTGACTGCGGCTGCCTGCCGGGCGCGGTCAACCTCTCGATCAGCAACAGCGGGGCCGGGATCACCCTGCAGAACGTGCGCGTGGCCAACGTCGCCACCATCAATGCCAGCGGCAACGTCATCGTCGACAACGTGACCGCGGGCGCCGCCACTTTCAACGTCACCGGGAGCATCCTGAAAGGCAGCGGGCCGGGCATCACGGCGACCTGCGGCGTCACCCTGACCAGCAACACCGGGACCATCGGAACCTGCACCGCCGCGCTCCTGGTCTCCACGCCCAATCTCACCACGAACGCGCTGGGCTGCGCGCAGGGCACCTGGATCACCGACGGCACCGCGCTCGCCAGCGGCAACCTGCGCACCGACGGCGGAATCATCGATATAACCTACGCGAGCGGCGGCCTCATCAGCCTGAACGGCTGCGGCGGCCTCATCAGCCTGAACGGCTGCGGCGTCCTCAACGTGTGCCGCGGCGGCGCCAATCCCAACCTGACCGTTCTCAACGAGGCGGGGCCCGGAAACACCGTGAAACTGGGCCTGGTGGACGTGGGCAGCGGCGCGCTCACGGTACACGCCAGCGGCGCCATCACCGACAACAACGGTGCCGCGTCCAACAACCTCATCGCCTCCACCGCCACGCTGATTGCCGACGCCGGCGCCATCGAGGCGGACGTCACCGTCAACACGATCCGCGCGCACGCCGACGCGAACTGCGCCGGGGTCACCATCCGCGCGAACGGGACGCTCAACGTGGGCGACGTGACCGCGGTCGGGAATTCCGGCGACGTCTCGATCACCGGCAACGCCACCCTGAACGTGCAGAACGTGGCCGCCGGCAACGTGGTCGTTCCGGGCACGGTCCTGCTGCACGCCACCAGCGGGAACGTCACGCTGCTGGAGAACACCAGCGCCACGCCGACGGTGACCGCGCCCTCCGGAGCGGTCACCGTGCGGACCGACAACGGCAATATCCTCGACACGAGCGGCCTCACGGCGCTGTGCGCCACCAGCGCCACGCTCCAGGCGAGCAACGGGGACATCGGCACCAGCGCGAATCCCCTGGACACCAACCTCAGCCAGTTGACGGCGAAGGCGCTCAGCCTCAACAACGTGATCAAAGTGCAGAACGCGGGAACCGGTCTCACCACGCTCAGCGTGGTCACCACCGACGGCGACGTGGCCGTCGCCCTGGGCTGCGGGCAGAACCTGACCTTCCTGGCCGCCAGCGACACGCTGGGACTCAACGCCAACGCCACCAACCCGACCTTCTCGTTCGACAACAAATGCGGCGGGCTCGCGCTGGCGCTGGTCGACGTGGGGACCGGCACCGTCACGCTCGACGCCGCGGGCAACATCTCGGACACCAACGGCCCGGGAAACAACCTGGCTGGAAACAGCGCCAGCCTCAAAACCACCGGTACGATCAACCTGGATACGACGGTGTCCCAGATCACCACGGTTTCTGGCGGCAATACGACCCTGCGCAGCACGGGCCCGCTCCAGATCAACGGCTTGCAGGCCGGCGGCACGGGAACCACCGTCAACACGGCCGGGCTGCTCACGCTGAACGGGAACGTGACCTCGGCCGGGACGCTTGCGATTTTTTCCGCGGGCGTCACCCAGAGCGCGGGAAAACTGCAGGCCACCTGCATGAGCGTGACGGGCAGCGGGGCGTTCACGCTCAACGCGGCCTGTAACGACGTAAACGGCCTCGCGTTCTGCGTGAACGGCGCCTTCAACTTCGGCGACAAGGACGACCTCACCATCGGCTGCGTCTGCTGCACCGGCGCCAGCGCCAGCAAAGGATCCGCCATCACCCTGCAGACCGGCGGCCTGCTGCGCCTGGACAAGGATCTCAACGCCGGGCCGGCCGCCGTCACCCTCACCAGTGGCTGCAACGTGCAGTTCGGCAACGGGGGCACCAAAGGCGGCGTCTTCGGAGGCTGCGTCACCGTGACCGGCCAATCGCTGGTCGACGGCAACGGGGCGGTCATCGACGTCACCGCCTGCACGGCCAACCTTCGCGCCACCGCGGGAGACGTGGGCGCGGCTGGCGCCAGCCTGGACCTCGCCGTCTCGACCCTCAAGGTGAAGAACGGCGCGTGCATCGGCGCCACCAACGTGTACGTGAACGACAGCAACGCCATCACCCTGGCCGACGTGCGGGCCAGCGGCACCGTGGACGTGCTTGCGCCAGGCAGCATCACCGTTCAGACGGTCAACGCCGGGGACGCGACGCTCACCTCGCAGAGCGGGTCGATTCTGCAGAGCGGCGCCGCCGGAGTCAGCGCGCCCACGGTTGTCCTCACGGCGACCGCGGGAACCATCGGGACCTGCGGCACGCCGCTCGTTACGAATGCGCTCAGCCTGTCCACTGTGACCCTGGGCGCCTCCCAGACAACCACGGTCAACAATGGCGGGGCGCTCACCAACCTGTCGGTGCGGACCAACGGCGCGGTCAACATCCTCTTCACTGGCGGCAACCTGACGTTCACCGGCGCCTCGCTCCTGGACGTCAACGCGGGGAGCAATCCCAGCGTGACATTCCTCAACGAGGTCGTGCCGGGCCGCAACATCAACGTCAACCAGATCAACATCGGGACCGGCGCGCTCACCTTGCACGCCAGCGGGGCAATCCTGGACAACAACGGCGTGGGGACCCCCAACGTCACGGCCGGCAGCGCGACGCTTACCGCGGACAACGGGGGGATTTCCCTGGACACCGCGATCTCCGGCCTGACCGCCAACGCCTCGGCGGGCGGCCAGAGCGTGAACCTCCGCAACAGCGGCGCGCTGAACGTGGGCGCCGTCGCCGCGGGCTGCAACGTGACCCTCTCAACCGCGGGAGGCAATCTCACCTTGGGGACCGTCACCGCCAAGAACACCGCCAGCCTGACCGCCGGCAGCGGCATTCTCGATGGGAACTCGTCGGCGCTGAACGTCTCGGCGCCCACCGGCATCTTCACCGCCAACGGAGGCGGCGTGGATATCGACGTCGCCGTTTGCAACCTGACGGTCAACGCCAACGGCGGTACCATCGCAGTCGACGAAGCGAACTGCCTGCTCGCCGTGAACGTGGCCACCGCCAACAAGGCGATCAACCTCAACTGGTGCAACAGCGGGACACGCTTCTTGAACTTCGCCGCCGGAGCCCTCAGCATGATTGGCGCCGGCACTGAAGTCCAGTTCAGCAACTCGGCCGGCGGGTACCAGCTCGGCAACGGCTCGACCGGAGTGAGCGTGGGCGCCTGCAACAGGCTGGCGCTTCTGGCCACCGGCAACGTCACCTGGGACGGCGTGACCACCACCCGGGCGCAGTGCCTCACGTTCAACGTAGGCGGGTTCGACCTGGGCACGCTGGGGATGCCGCTGGCCATCGACGCGGTGAACCTGCAGGTGATGAACGGCGTGGCGTGCGGAATTCCGCAGGCCGGGGCCGGACGGGTGTTCGTCAACGACGCCAACTCGGTCAACCTGAACAACGTGGCGGCCAGCATCAAGGCAAACGTCCGCAGCCAGGCGTGCATGACGACCAGCGGCTTTGGCGTGCTGGCGCCGACAATCACGCTCACCAGCGTGGGCGGGTCGATCAACGCCACCACCCGCGGCGGCACTATCATCGCAAACGCCTCCAATATGCTGACGCTCTGCGAGTTTGACAAGGCGCTCCTGCAGTGTCTGTCGTCCGCCTGCCTGACGGTGTCGAACACCTCCGGCGACCTCACCGTGGGCACCGTCCTCGCCGGCGGCACCGCCACTCTTACCGCGGCCGGCAGCCTCCTCGACGGCAACGGGAGCGGGGTGGTGAACGTCACCGCCGCGACCGGCAACTTCATCGCCCTGTGCGGCAACCTCGAGCTGGATACCGCGCTGGGCGGCGTCTCCACCTGCGTCCCCAACGGCGGCGTGGCGCTGCGCGAGGCGGACGGGCTCACCCTGACCTCTGTCATCGCGGGCGGCAACGTGGCGGTTTCCAACGCCAGTGGCAATCTTGTCGTGAAGGCGGTGAACGCCGGCGGCACGGCGGGTCTCTCGGCGGCCTGCGACCTGCTGGGCAGCGGCACGGTGACGGCGCCGCAGGCGGTCCTGCGGGCCGGCGGGGACATTGGCGCGTGCGGCACGCCGCTGGGCACCTGCACCAATGTCCTCGACGTGGCCGCCAACGGGATGTTCGTGAGCGACGCGGGCAGCCTCACCACGCTACGGCTCGTCGCGCTTGACGCGGATTTCCTGGTGAAATGGAGCGGGGGGAGCCTGCAGCGCGGCGGCGGCGTCCTCAGCGGCACGGGGGCTGGCGCCGATCTGGAGCTGACCAACAGCGGCAGCGCGGCGTTCTCGATGGGCTCGATGAACTTCGCGGGAAGCTGCGTGACGCTCAGCGGAACGCCGTCCTGGCTGGACGGGAATGGGACGGGGACGCTCAACCTCACCGCGTGCACGCTCAACATCGCGGGTAGCGCCTCCACTGTGGTCGATCTCGACACCAACATCGCCACGCTGAACGCCAACGGCGCGTGCAGGGTCACGCTGCGCCAGGCCTCCACCATCACCCTCGACACCGTGGTGAACGTGGGCTCGCTGCACGTCGGCGCCAGCGGCTGCATCCTGGTCGACCAGGTCCAGTTCACCGCGGCGCAGACGCTGGTGCTCACCGCCACCGGCGCGATCCTCGATATCAACGGCGCGGGCGTGCTCAACGTGAGCGGGCCGACGCTGGTGCTCACCGCGGGAGGCGCCATCGACCTGGACACCTCGGCCTGCACCATCACCGCCGACGGCGCCAGCGTGACGCTCTGTGAGGCGAATGGAGCCATCCTGCAGAGCATCGTTGCCGACGGCCTGGTCAGCATCATCAGCGCCAGCGGCAACCTCTTGCTGGTTGGGGTGATCGCCGGCGATTCGGTTACCCTGCAGACGGTGGGGAATATCCTGGGACAGCCCGGATCCCCGCTGCACCTGCGGGCTGGGGACAGCTCCACCTTGAGCGCCCTGGGCGGCGGCGTGGTGGGCACCAGCACCAATCCGCTCGTGGTGGACGTGATCGGGACGCTGAACGTGCTCGCCACCGGAACGGTGAACGGGGTCTCGGTCGGCATCACCGGCTCGGTCGTGCCGGGCGGCATCGTGTATCTCGCCCCGCCGCCCGGGCAGATCTTTGTGACCGGCGTGACCACCGGCGACTGCGCCGGCGGCAACTCGGTGGAACAGCAGGTGGCCGCGTTGGTGGCGCTTATCGCGAACACCGGGACGTCCGCCACGTTGACCACGCTGGTGGAGATTGACGACGTCAGCGGAGACGGCAACCCCTGCATCGTGGTGGCCGAATGCGGTCCCAGCGGAGGCGAGTGCGGCTCCACGCCGGGTGGATGCGCCTCCACGCCGGGCGGCGAAACCGCGACCGGCGGGTGTGAGACGCCGGCCAACGAAGACGGGAGTGCCACGAAGACCAGAACCGAGGAGACCGAGGAAGCGGGGTCCGAAATCGCCCTGATCGAGGACACCGGCGCGAAACTGGCGCAGGCCACCGCGGCGCTCGAACATGTTACCCAGGCGCTCGAAGCGGCCAGGGCGTCCGGTGACCAGGTCGGCGTGATCGAGGCTTCCACCGAGCTGCCGGAGCTGCTCATGCAGGTCAAGCCGGAAGGCTGGGCGGAGCAGGCGCAGGGCCACATCGACACCGCGCTCAACCTGAGCAAGTCGATCGACTTCAAGCCCGGCGAGATCACCGCGCTGGCCAACCTGGGCAAGCTGCAGGCGGCCACCGGCAACACCGACGGCGCGCTGTCGAGCCTGGAGTCCTCGCTGGGCATCCTGGAAAGCTACGCGCAGAGCGTGGGCGGCGCCGGACTGCGCTCGGCGAAGCTCACCGACCGCACGGCGGGCATCTACCAGAACCTCGCCAGCCTGCAGATTTCCAACGGCAACGCGCAGGCCGCGCTGCAAACGCTCGAGCGGCAGCACTCCATGGCGGTCGTGGAAAACCTGGGCGCGGGGCTGGACCGCATCAACGTGACCAACCCCGGTCTCAAGGGGCTGCTACGCTCCGCCTCCGGAAATCAGAAGAACACCCAGGACCTGGAGAAGGAGCTGATCGAGCAGAAGTCGCTGCCCGCCGACAAGCAGGATCACACCCGCATCAAGGTGGTTTCCGAGCTGCTGGCGGCGAACAAAGAGGAATTCGAAAAGACCCTGGAGGCGCTGCGCAAGACCGAGCCGGGCTACGAGAAGCTGCTGGCCGTGCGGCCGGTGCACTTTGCCGAGATGCAAAAGGGCGTCCCGGGCAACACCGCCGTCTTCGAGTACATGATCACCGACGAGAAGCTTTACGTGTTCTCGATGACACAGACGAACTTCCGCATCCACGCGGTGGACGTCAAGCGCGCCGAGGTGGAGGGACTGGTCAAGCGCTATCGCTCGCTGGTGATGCGCTTCGCCACGCTGCGCGCGTCCGGTACCACCATCCCCTGGAACAACGACGGATCGGCGCAGTACACCAGGTACATCAAGCCGCTCAAGGAAACCATGACGCGGCTGCACGCCATCCTCATCGATCCCATCGAGGCGGACGTGAAGGACAAGCAGGTCGTGTCGGTCATCCCCACCGGCATTCTGATGTACCTCCCCTTCCAGTCGCTGGGGCGGTTGCGGGCGGACGGCGAGATGGACTACCTCATCGAGCGCAAGCAACTGTCGGTGATGACCAAGGCCAGCGAGCTGGTCGGGTTAGCGTCCGCGCCGCCCAGCGCCAGGGGCAACCTGGTCGCGTTCGGCAATCCGGACGGCTCCCTGGCCGAGGCGCAGAACGAGGTGCGCAACCTCGCCGCGCTGTTCCAGGGCGCCACCGTGTACATGCGCGACGAGGCCACCAAGAACCAGATCCTGTCGCTGCCGCCCGGGGTGTCCTACGTGCACCTGGCGACGCACGGGATTCTCAACTCCGAAGATCCGACCACCAGCTACCTCGTGATGGCCGGGGCAGGGCAAGAAGGGAAGTTGCTCGTAACGGACATCTTCTCGCTCCCGCTGGCGGGCATCCGGCTCATCACCCTGTCAGCGTGCGAGACCGCGCTTGCCGAGAAGCGGCCGGGCGCCGAGCTGACCAGCCTCGCCGAAGCCTTCAGCATCGCCGGCGCGCCCAGCGTCGTGGCCTCGCTGTGGAAGGTGGACGACGTCGCAACCCGGGCGTGGATGCTGAGCTTCTACAGGCAATTGAAGGACGGAAGGAGCAAGAGCCAGGCGATGCAGCAGGCGGTCGTCAGTACCTTGCGGGCCTCGGGTTTCGAGCACCCCTTCTACTGGGCCCCGTTCGTCGTCCTGGGAGATTGGCGTTGAGGCGATTTTTCCTGTGGGGTCTGGTGACATGGCTTCTGGTCTGGGCGGCGCCGGTCGGCGCGGATCCGGGAGGGGCGGTCCCGCCACGCGTTGTCGCTGGCCCCGCGCCGTCTGCTTCGCCGTCAGGCCCCGCACCGTCGGGGCCTTCGTCGTCCGCGGACGATACTCGGGTCACCATCCGCAGGTTCCTCATCGAGGGCGCCCGCACGCAAAGAGTGGAAGCGCTTCACAAGCTGGTGGCGCCCTATGAAAATCAGGAGTATTCCCTCAAGGAATTGAACCGCGTGGCCCAGGTGGTAGCCGCGTACTATCGCGGGCTGGGCTATTTTCTCACCAAGGCCTACGTGCCGGTGCAGACGATTGGCAATGACGGGGTCGCCAAAATCCAGGTTGTCGAGGCGCTTATCGGCGAGGTTTTCGTCGAGGGCAACAAGTATCGCTCGAAGGCGCAGATCGCCAGCTTCTTCAGCGCGCTGCAGCGGAGCGCCGCTCCGCGATATTCCGAGTTCGATCGCGCGGTGCGGCTGCTCAACGAATTGATCGGCGTCAAAGCCAGCGCCGTGCTGCGCCCTGGCAAAGAGCCCGAGCGGGTGGACGTGACGGTCAAGGTGGAGGACAAGAATCCGGTCAAGATCTACGCCGACTACAACAACTACGGCAACCGTTTCGTGGGCGTCAATCGGGCCGGCCTTGGGTACCTGCACGGCAACCTGACCGGCAACGCCGACGCGCTGCTGGTGCGCGGCGTGTCGGCATTCCCCTCGCGGGACCTCACGCCGTTCGTGCAGACCGCCTACACCTTTCCCCTCAACCGCAACGGGACGGCGCTGGCGCTCAACTACACCAACGGCGCCACCGCGGTGGGCGAGGAGCTGGCCTCCCTTGACATCCGCTCGCGGGCCAACGTCTACGGCTTCACGGTGACCCAGGCGGTGGTCCGCGACAAGGACGCCTCCTCGAATTTAAGCGCCGGGTTCGTGGGCAAGAGCTTCACCAGTTTCATCCTGAACGTGCCCAGCAGCAAGGACGAATTGCGCGAATTGTTCGTGGATTATTCCGGCGACTTTTCCAGCGCGAGCGGCAAAAACATCTACAGCGTCACGGTGAGCCGGGGGCTGGGAACCATGTTCGGCGGCAGCTCGGTGAACAATCCCCTGTCGAGCCGTCCGGGCGCGGGCGACACCTTCACCAAGTTCAACGGGGCGTACGTGCGCATCCAGCCGGTGGGAAGCGCGGCGTTCCTGGTGCTGCGCGGCATCGGGCAATTGAGCACGGACAGGCTGGTGGTCGGCGAGCAGTTCGCCATCGGCGGTCCGGACACGGTGCGCGGCTACGCCCAGTCCCAGGTGCTGGGCGATTACGGATACGCCACCACGCTGGAGCTGCGCGCGCCCATCCTCCACACGCCGGACAGCGACCTGCAGTTCGCGGCGTTTTTTGATCACGGGACGGTGTACACCTATTCGCCGGGGGTGGGTCAGAATTTCAGCCAGTCGCTGACCGGTACCGGCTTCGGGTTTTCCGGGTCGTACAAGAACTACAACGGAAAGATCGACTTCGGATTTCCCGTATCACCGGCCCGCAACGCGACGAACAGCATCCCGATGGTGTACGTGCAGGTCTCGGGGCAGTTTTAGGGTCCTGGAGGAAAGGACGGCAGGCATAGTGGCGCTTCGTCATCCCAGGGAGCGGTATCCATCGAGCGACGGCCATCCCATGACCGACAAGGATATCAATCGGCTCCTCATGGAGTACGCGGAGTTCGCCATGAAGTGGAAGTTTCGGGACGATCCGAGCGTTTACGTATCCGCGAACCTTTTCGTCTACTATCAACAGCGTCCGCGCAAGCGGGTTTCGCCGGATGGCTTCATCGTGCGCGGCGTGGGCAACCACCTGCGCGACGTGTACGTCATCTGGGAAGAGGGCGGTCGCGCCCCGGAAGTCGTGTTCGAGTTCGTGGCTCGGGCCTCGTATCGAATGGACCCGGAGGTAAAGAAAGAGATTTACGAGCAGATCGGCGTGCTCGAGTACTACGTGTTTGATCCGAAGGCGCGTTACATGCGTCCTCCGTTTCGAGCGTTCCGGCTCCACGGGGGAAGGTTCGAGGAAGTGCCGATCATTGACGGCGAGATCACCAGTCCCATCCTGGGGCTGCGGATGCGCGCGGACGGACAGTGGCTGCGCTTCCACGACGGCGCCAGCGGTGAGTACATTCCGCCGCCCATAGAGGCGCTGGAAGCCGCCGGACGGCAACTCAAGGCGGAGGGCGAACGGGCGCGGGCGGAGGCGGAACGCGCGCGGGCGCTTGAGGAAGAAGTGGAGCGCTTGCGCCGTCAGCCCGGCAAGCAAAGGTAGCCGTCAGAACGACGCGGTCAGCTGATAAATCGGCATGAACGCCGCCAGCAGCAGCACCGCGACGGCGCCACCCAGCAACATTACCACCGCTACTTCGATGAACTTCGTGATGTCGGTAAGCCCGATGGCCATTTCCTGGTCGTAGAAGCTGGCCAGGCGCTCGAGCGTGCGTGGCAGCGTGCCGGTTTCCTCGGCCACCACCACCATTTCCAGCACCATGGGCGGAAACAGGCCCACCGTCTGCATGCCGTACGCGATGGGCAGGCCGTGGCTGGCCGCGTCCGCCTGCATGCGCACGGTGACGCGCAGCAATTCCCGGTCCAGCGACTGCTCGAGCACCGCAAACGCCATCCCCAGCGGCACCCCGGAATTCATCAGCGTGGCCGAGGAGCGCAAGAAGCGGCTCATCATGCGATAGCGGATCTGGCGGCCGTAAAGCGGCAAGCGCAACGACCAGCGCTCCAGGGTGATTTTTCCCAGCGAAGTCTGGCTCCACAAATAGAACAGGTAGCCAAACACCAGG
>Ga0194121_10011326_pt1 | contig 10647 bp, 13 predicted proteins | sample TA2MahCa50mmetaG_FD_148609 | JGI IMG/M metagenome (GOLD analysis project Ga0194121, IMG submission 148609) | Freshwater microbial communities from Lake Tanganyika, Tanzania - TA2015020 Mahale Deep Cast 50m | ecosystem: Environmental > Aquatic > Freshwater > Lake | place: Tanzania: Lake...
GCGGGACTGGGAGGACACCTACAACCACGTCCGTCCCCACCAGGCGCTGGGCTACCGCACGCCCAACGAGTTCCTGGCAAGCCGCGCATCCGCCTGATGCGCACCCACGAAAGGACGCCGGTTGTCTCGCATGTACTGAACGAGTACAGAGGCTTGCGGGGAGATCGGCGATCATGTATCACCAATACATGTCAATGTTCCTATGTCAGCCATGACCGAATCGGAGGCCGCCTGGGTGTTCCGCGCCCTGGCGAGCCCGGTCCGGCTGCGCATGCTCGCCTTCGTTCGCGATGTGTGCGAGACAAGCAACTGCCCGCGGGCGATGCGGGCGTCACCGCGATGGCCGCGTACGCCCGCGTCACGCAGCCAACGGCCTCCCACCATCTGCGTGACCTGCGGGCCGCCGGCCTGGTCCACGTGGAACGCGTCGGGCAATCCGTCTGCTGCGCGCTCGATCGCGCGCGCCTGCTTGAGATCGCCGGCTACCTGTCGCAACTTGCAGGCACGCCGGACAGCGAGCCTGTGCCATCCAGAGGCGCTCGATGACTGATCGCGCATCCCCGCCCGTCCCGATCACGCCGGACGACGTCCGTGGGTTCTACACCGAACTGATCGGCATGAATGCTGCGGGCTGCGGTACGTGTTGCACGCCGACGCCCGCCAGCAAGGAGGACGCTTAGCCAGGCCGGCAAGAGGTTCCCTCGTTTGGCTGCGGTGCGCCGCTCGCCTGGGCGCGCCTATCTCCGGGCGAAACCGTCCTCGACGTGGGGTCGAGGCCAGGCTTCGATGCACTGGCCGCCGCGGCGGCAGCAGGGCCACAGGGTCACGTTGTCGGGGTCGATCTCACGCCGGCCATGATCGACCGGGCCACCGCTTCCGCGCGCCGCCGCGGGGTCGCCAATGTGGAGTTTCGCTTGGGAACCGCGGAAGCCTTGCCGGTTCCCGCTGCCAGCGTCGATGTCGCGGTCAGCAACTGCGTGCTCAACCTCGTCCCAGACAAGGCCATGGCGTTCCAGGAACTCGCCCGGGTCGTACGGCCCGGTGGCCGCTTGGCACTGGCCGATATTGTGGCAGACCGCCTCCCAGCTGAGATTCGGGCGAACCGCGACGCATGGTGCGCCTGCGTGGGCGGGGCCATTGCGGAGAGCGTGTACTGTGAACTGCTGCGGCGGGCCGGGTTTGACGGCGTGTCGGTCGTCAGCAGCGCGCCTAGGGAATCGGGCGCAGGCACGGATGGAGCTTCGGTACGGTCGATCGTGGTGACGGCGACGCGGCGCGACCCGCGCCGCCGATCGGCGGTGCACGTCGCGTAGCCTTCTTCGGTCTCGACGGAACGTTGACGACCGGTCACTTGTGGGCCGCGCTGGGGAGCTGGAACCGCGCGCAACGCGGGTCGGCCTGGCCCGCGCGCCGGTTTGCGCTCGCGCACTTGCCGCTGGCCGCGCTGCGCTGGGCGCGGCTGGTCAGCTCCGAAACTTTCGGCCGTATCTGGATGCGTCACATGGCCGGGCTGCTGCGCGGCCTGCGGTGTGCAGACCTGGACCGGCTCGCGCGGCACGCCTGGTCCACCACCTACGAGCCCGGTATGCGACCGGCGACCTTGGGCGCTTTGCGCCGCCATCAGGCCAGCGCCGACCTGACGGTGCTGGTAACCAGCTCGTACGCGCCGCTGCTAACGCCACTGCAAGAGCGCCTGGGCTTCGACTACGTCGTCGCCACGAAGATCGAGATCGTGGGCGGCGCAGCCACCGGCAGCGTGGCGGGGCGCGTCGTCACCGGCGATGAGAAGGTCCGGCGCGTGCGCCGCCTCTTCGCCGAGCATGACCTCGCCGTCGATCTGGCCGCCTGCCCCGCGTACGCCGATACGGAACGTGACCTCGATCTGCTCCAGCTGGTCGGCCACCCTGTGGCGACGTACCCAAGTCGCGGCCTCGAACGGCTAGTGCGACGGCGTGGGTGGCCGGTGCTGCGCGACGCATGAACGCCGGCCACGTCCATGTCGTCGGCCTCACCGGCAACCTCGGCGCCGGCAAATCCACCGTCGCGTGGCTGCTGCGCGAGCTGGGCGCGCGTGTCATCGACGCGGACGTCATCGTGCGCGGCCTGCTCGCGGACGATGCTGAGCTGCAGGCGGCCATTCGCGCGCGCTTTGGCCCTACCGTGTTCGCGGGGCCGCAGGTCGATCGCGCGGCGCTTGCCGCGCGCGTGTTCGCCTCAGCGTCGGAACTCGCCACGCTGGAGCGGATCGTGTACCCGCGCCTCGCGCGCGAGACGGCGCGCCTCCTTGAAACGCCCGCCGACGCTCCCCTGACGTTTCTGGAGGCCATCAAAGTCGTGGAGGGGCCGAATGGGGATCGCCTCGACGCGCTCTGGGTCGTCGAGTCGGATCCCGCGAGCCAGCTGCAGCGCGCCGTTGCGCGGGGGATGCGCCTGGCCGACGCCGAGGCGCGCCTGGCCGTCCAAACCGGCGTTGACGCGAAGGTCACGGCCTTCGCGCGACGGCGTCCCGGGCGGCCCGTGTGGCGCATCGCGAATCGAGGCACGCTTGCCGATCTTCGCGACGCAGTGCGCACGGCCTGGGAGGCCACCCGCGCGGCGTTGCGCTAGGGTCGCACCCCGCGCGGCCCGATCGCCGCGCCTATTCGCGGCCCATCTCGCTGCGGGCACCCTGAATCCGGCACTCCGAGGACAGCCGGCTGCGCCACTTGGCGCGCAGGTAGAACAGCGACAGGATCTGCTGCTGCGAAAGCCCCTGGTCGGTCAGCGAGCGGATCTCGTTGCGGATTCGCTCCGAGCGCGTCCGTGCGTCTTCGCTATGCATGCCGCACATCCTTGCGTGAGAGCGCCCACGAACCCGAGCGCCTGCCCCTGATTACGAGGATGTCAACAAGGGCTCAAGTTCGGAACAAGTCAAGTTCTTGCTATTTGTATGGAAAAACTATTACCGGTGTCATTGTTTTCCATGTCTTGGTCGGCGGCGATCGAGCGGCAGGGCATGGGAACGCGCCTCGAGTCACGCGGGATCAGGTGTGCGCACCACCGCCCGCGGCGCCCCGCGCCGGGCAGGGCTCCCACGTGCGCGCCGTTGCGCAGCGGCCCATACTGGAGCCGGTAGGGCTCCAACCCGCAGGCGCGAGCCAGGACCGCATGGCACCCTCGATCGGCTACGTGGCGGAGACCGTTCTCGAGGTCGTGTGTGCCCGTTGCGGCCGGGTGCTCGTTCTGCAGCCGCGCGAAACGCTCAAGCCGTGCCCGAGTTGCATGAACATCCATTTCAACGTGCGCGACCGCGCCGCCGAAGCGGCACGCGCGGAGACTCCGGCCCAGCGCGTCACACGCAGGGCCGATCACCTGCTCGAGCGGCACGCCAACTGGCTCTCGCCCCACCAGCGTCAGGGCCTCGCGCGTGCCCTTGGTGAGCTCCTGGCCGAGCTGACGGCCAAGGTCGAGAGCTGAAATCGTCGGTCCTGAGGGTGTGGGTCCGAGACCCGTTCCGCGTGCGATGGTGGCGACCCTGACAGGACGCCCAGGTACACGGCCGTCCGGTACGCGAGCAAGAATTCCACGGCCGGACCCGCTGGGTTGGGATGCTCCCCGAGGGCCGTGATGGCGCGGAGCCCATCCTCGGTGCGCGCCTGCGCCGCCAGGTGCTTCTCATCCAAACCGACCGTCCAGGGGTGCTTCTGCCGAGCGGAATCCATACCCACGCCCGCCCGGCCCCACACGAGCAACGCGTACGTGGCTCGATGCGCCGTCCTCCCGCCGAGGGAAGTCAAAAGGGCCACGTGTCGCGGCCGTAGGCCGGCCTGGTAGTGCCGGCCGGCGACGTCGTTGCGCAGGTGGCCGTTGGGTCCGGGCCCGAGCGCCCGGCTTTTGAGCCACTCGCTCAGGCGCGATTCGAGCTCGTCGGCGAGCGAAAGCGCCAGGTTCGTCGGCGCGCGGCGGCTGCCGGCCATGGCATTGGGATCGGCTGCGGTTTCGACCGGCACCGGCAAAGGCCGCAGGGCCGCAACAGGATCCTTGGGTCCAGCGCCGGTCAACACACACCGGACCCGGGCCGCCCTCCCGTTCTTGGGCCTCGGCGAGCCGCTGGCGGGGACGACGCGCATGAATGAGGCAGAGCAGACGTGCGGACGGGCCAAGATGGCAATCAGGGGGTCTGTGTCAGCAACCCGATGGCAAAGGTTCCCACCTGACGATTTGTGCAAAATCGGCACTACCCCCTGAAAGGCGTACGCTCCGGCCCCGGTTCATCCCTGGCCGATAAGCGGCATGCGCGCGGGGTGAGGACGTTTGGGTCGGCGCGTACGTCGGGTGCTGCAGCTCGACTCGAACGGTTGCGACCTGCTCGCGCGCCTGGCACGGGCGGGACGCGTCGACTGACCGTTCGTTTTGATTCGGGTTCCAGGGGACGCCCTGGGGGGCCTCGCGGCGAATACTCGATGCCGCGAGCCGCGATGTGGTACGGCGTCCCGTGGGCGCACGGTCATACGCCACGCCGGCCGATTTGGTTGGGCGTTACCACGCAGCCAACGGTGGCGAGTTGGGGCAGTACTGGGGGAAAAGTGCTTGGTTTGCGTTCCGTCTTGGGCAGGGTGTTCACCGCTGCCATGCTCGCGGTCGCCGCTGCGGTCGTGCTCGCGCCGCTGGCCGGCGCGGCCACGCCTACGGTCACCGTTTCAAGCATCACGGTGGGAGACTCGCTACTACGCAGCGGGACCCGTTGGCTCGACGCCGGACGCCATCAGCGCGTTCAACGGGGCATGTACCGACGTTGGCGGCTACACCAACGCCCCAGTCAGCCTCACGTCGCTGATCTACGTTGAGAACAGTTCGCTCCCCGGGGCCGGCAGCAACTTCAACATCGCGAACCACGGCGTCATCGCCTTTTCTCTCTCCGCGCCCCAGTCCTTCTCGATCCGCCTCGGACCCGATTTCGGCTGGGGCGCCACGTCGCAACTCCTGGGCGGGACCGTAAGCCTCGCGGCCGGCCCCCACACCATCGAGATCTACGGGTTCGCGGGCTGCTGCGACGGGTGGATGCAGGCAGACTGAAGCCTCAACGGCGCTGACTGGTACACGTTTGCCGTTGGGACCTTGCCCGCTGACCTTACCCCGCCGACCATCGCGTCGGTCTCCGACAGCCCAAACACCCTCTGGCCACCGGACCACAAGATGGTCTCTGTCGGCGTAGCGGTTTCGGCATCGGACGGCTTCGGCCCGCCGCCGACGTGCGCGGTCACATCGATCTCGAGCAATCAGCCGACCAACGGCAAGGGCGACGGCCCCACCGGCTAGGATGCCGTGATCACCGGGCCGCTGTCGGTCGACCTCAGAGCCGAGCGGAGCGGGGGTGGTAACGAACGGATCTACACCGTGACGGTCACTTGCACGGACGGCGCCGGCAATAGCGCCCCGGCGACCACCGCCGTCGTCGTGCCCCACGACCAAAGGTAGCCCGGGGACAGGGGCGGCGGATAGCCTCGTAGGGGCGGCTTGCGAGCCGCCCCTACGGGCTCCGCGTAGGGGCGTTCAATTGCACGCCCCTACGAATACGACCCGTCGCGGCCTGGCATGCCGCTGCCCGGGCCTACGCGCTCCAGCCCAGCGCGGCGGCCATGGCGTTGGGATCGGGCGCGGTACCGACCGGGGCTGGCGAAAGCCGCACGGCCGAATCAGGATCCTTCAGACCCGAGCCAGTCAAGATGCATACGACACGATCCGCTCGCGGGTGGCCGGCGGAGGCGCGCTGCAACAAACCGGCCACCGCCGCGGCCGAGGCGAGTTCCACAAACACCCCCGCCTCACTGGCGAGCAGGCGGTAGGCCGCCACGATCGCGGCATCCGTCACCGCCTCGATTGTCCCGCCGGAGGCGTCGCGTGCCGCCTCCGCTAGCTTCCAGCTCGCGGGATTCCCAATGCGGATCGCCGAGGCCACGGTTTGCGGATCCACCACGCGGGATCCGGTGACGATGGGCGCCGCGCCGGCCGCCTGGAAACCGCGCAGCACGGGCTTCTGGTGCGCCCGTCCGGCCTCGGCGTAGGCTGCAAAGCCCATCCAGTACGCCGTGATGTTTCCGGCGTTGCCCACGGGGATGTAGAGCTCGTCGGGGGCGTCGCCCAGCGCGTCCACGATCTCGAACGCCGCGGTCTGCTGCCCTTGGAGCCGAAACGGATTGAGGGAGTTGACCAGCGCGACACCCTCACGCTGGGCGAGCACGCGCACCGCGTCGAGCCCCTGATCGAAAGAGCCGTCGATGGCCAGTACTTTCGCACCATAGATGAGCGCCTGCGAGAGCTTGCCGATGGCCGTTCCGGCCCTGGGTACCACCACGACGACCGACCGGCGATAACGCGCGCCAAACGCCGCCGCCGAGGCGGCCGTATTACCGGTGGATGCGCAAATGAACGTGTGCGCGCCTGCCTCCACGGCCTTGGCGACGGCGAGCGCCATGCCTCGGTCTTTGAAGGACCCGGAGGGGTTACAGCCCTCCAGCTTCAGCCACACCTCGCGGATCCCCGTGCGGCGTTCCAGGGCCGGCGCGCGCACCAGCGGCGTGGTGCCCTCGCCGATCGTGATCGCCGGCGTGGCGGCGGTTACCGGCAGGAACGCGCGATAGGTTTCGATCACGCCGGGATGGGGCCCCGGCGTCATTCGGGCAGGTCCTCAATGCGGATGAAGCTCGCCACGCGCGCCACCACGTCGAGCGCACCGATGCGACGGACGGCCGTTTGCATCGCCGCCTCCACCGCCGAATGGGTGAGCAGCACGATCTCCGCTTGGCCGGCGCGCACATCCGCCTCCTTTTGAATAATCGACGCGATGCTGATCTGCTCCTCGCCGCACACCGCCGTGATCTTGGCGAGCACGCCCGGCCGGTCGGTGACCCACAGGCGCAGGTAGAAGCGGCTGCGCACGGCGCTCATGGGCAGCGCCGTCGCCTGCGTTTCGATGAGTACGGGCACGCGCGCGTGGGCGCCCGCGCGCAGGTTGTGCCCCAGGTCGATAAGGTCCGCCACGATGGCGCTGCTGGTCGGCTCCGGCCCCGCGCCACGCCCGATGAACAGCGCGTTGCCGACCAGATCGCCATTGATCCGGACCACGTTGTACACGCCGTCGACCTGGCCTACGACGGAATCGCGCCCCACCAAGGCCGGATGGACGCGCAGTTCGATGCCCTCGGGGCGCTGCTTGGCAATGGCCAGGAGCTTGATGGCGTAGCCCAGCTCCGCGGCGTACTTGAAGTCGGCGCTAGCGAGCTTGGTGATGCCCTCGCGATACACCTGGTCCGGCCGGATCTCGCTCTCGAACGCGAGCATGCCCAGAATGGCCAGCTTATACGCGCTGTCGTGGCCTTCCACGTCGTTGGTGGGATCCGGCTCCGCGTAGCCCAGCCGCTGGGCCTCGGCCAGCGCGGTGGCGTAGTCACCCTGCCCAGCCGCCATCTGCGTCAGGATGTAGTTGGTCGTGCCGTTGAGAATGGCGTGCATTTCGCGCACGTCGTTGGCGGCCAGGTCCTGGCGGAAAGGGCCGATGAGCGGCAACCCCCCGCCCACACTGGCCTCGAAATACACGTCCAGGTTGCGCTCCGCGGCGTGCCGCATCAGTGCCACCCCGTGCGTGGCGATGACTTCTTTGTTGGCGGTGACGACGTGCTTTCCGGCGTCGAGCGCTCGGCGCAGGTACTGGTGCGCGGGCTCGACTCCGCCCATGACTTCGACCACCACGTCCACGTCCCGCGCTTCGATCGCATCGGCCGGATCGGTGGTGAGCACTTCCAGACCAAATGGAACGTCCCGCAGCCTCGTCAGATCGCGCACCAGCGCGCGCCGGATGGCCAGGGTCCGGCCAAGGCGGCGTTCGAGGTAGGCGGCCCGCAAGCGCAGCGTGCGCGCCACGGCCGATCCCACCGTGCCCAGCCCCAGCAACCCGATGCCGATTGCGTACGCCATACCTGCCTCATAACCCGCGATCGCCGCCGCGCAGGCGATACGCGAAGAACACCGCCACGTCGTTGGCGGCGTAGTACTGCTCGTCGTAGCCGGCCATCGCAAACCCGGCGCGTTGCAGGAACAAGATGGCGGGATCGTTGCGCGCCGGCACGGTCACGGTGAGCGCGCGCCGAGCCCGCGTCTGTGCGCTCGCCACGCACTCCGCAAGCAGCATCGTGCCAATGCCCTGGCGACGGGCGTACGGCGACACGGCCAGCATCGGCATGGCGCTCACATTGCGGGCGTGATCGTCCAGCAGCACCGCAAAGCCCACCGAACCGCCATCACGTTCGGCGACTACGAGCGCCCCGTCCGTCTGAAACTGCGCCAGCGCCGGCTCGCCTCCCCAGAGAGGGTCCTTCAAGGTGATGGGCCGGGGGAGGCGCACGCGCGTGAGGGCCGCCGACCGCGATTCGCCCAGGGGGTGCACCTGGAGCTGCCACACGTGGTCCGTCGTGTACGCCACGTCCATCGCCCAACAGGAGGCCCAGTCGGCGGCGCTGCCCGCGCGCAGCCGCGCGCCGGTCACGCGGACGCCCCGCTGCGGCGTGACGCGTACGTCAGCAGCACTCGGATCACGCCGGCGACTGGCAGCGCAATGGCCATGCCGGTGATGTCCCAGATGCTCAGACCCGAAAAGATGGCAAAGAGCGCTACGAGCGGATGCACGCGCACCCCGCGGCCGATGACATGCGGGATGACCAGGTAGTCCTCCGACTGGCGCAACACGGTGTACATCACGGCGATCACTAACGCGGCCACCCAAAGCGATTGTCGGTGGCCAGCGTCGGCAGGCCCAGCACGAGCGCAAACACGAGGGCCACGCTGGCACCGCGGGGGAGCTGCCCGGCACGGCTGATCCACCCCGCCGCCGGGTTGAACACGTCCGCCAGGATGCCGCCCCACACGAAGGGCCCCAGAACGTCGCGCGCGCGCCACAGCAGGAGCGCGAACGCCACAGCCACCAGGATCATCACGTTGCGTCGGGTTGCGGCGGTCCAGGCCGGCCGTGGCTGGAAGGACGTGTCGCCGTCAGGTCTGTGCCCGGGAGTCATCAGACGGCTAAGGCCCCCCCCGGGTCCGTCGCCAGATCGTGGTCTGCGAAGAGCGTGGCGATTCCGACGGTGCAGCCACGGGCAACGAGCTATCCTGCGACACTGGGCATGTGTTCATCGTAACGAACAGGCTTTTCGATCGGGCGGCGTTAGTTGCGCCCTTGTGCCTCTCCCTGCCGTGGATGGTCGCACCCCAATGATGGATTCCCAGCCGCGCTTGGCCTTGGGCCGGCTGCTTGCACGTTCGTTCGGGGCTGGAATCGTCCGAATCCCCTGGCGACGCGCGCTCGGAACGTCCGATCGCAGGCTGTACTTCAGCCACGTCGCGCCTTCCCGCCTGAGGATTCCGCGCCCGCAGCCGCCGATTCGCCCACGTCTGGCCATCACCTTCGTTGCGCTCGCCGCGGTGGGGGCGGTCGTAGCCGTGCTGTTGCTCCGCCGCGCGGACGGCACGGTCACGGCCCAGCCGGCGTATGAAACCGTCGCCGTGGAGCGCCGGAGCATCCGCGCCACAGTTAGCGCCGTCGGCAGCGTCGAATTTGGCGTGAGCGGGAACTTCGGCTTTCGCCAGTCCGGCCAGATCGCCAAACTGGCCGTCGCCGTTGGCGATGTCGTCGCGAAGGGCGCGGTCCTGGCGGTGCTCGATACGCGCGACCTCGAACGGTCACTGGCGGATGCCCGCTCGGCCATCCGCCAGGCCGAGCTCCAACTCCTCCTCGCCAGGCAACCCGCTGATCCGCTCGCGATCGAACTCCTGAAGCTTGATGTCGCCGACGCGCAGGCGTCCCTGCAGGATCTCCAAAAAGGGCCGTCCGCCGCCGACGTCGCCGGACGCGACGCGTCGATCGTGTCGGCCGAGGCGGCGATTGCGCGCGCGACGCGCGAGGTGCAGAAGCTCCAAGAAGCCCCGACCCCCGCCGAGCTGGCGGACGCCTTGAGCAGCATCGCGTCGGGCCGCGCCAGCGTGGTGCGCGCGGAGGACGCGCTGCGTACCCTCGCCGACGGACCCACCGCCACCGAGCTGCAGACGGCGCGCGACGAGGTGTCCGTTGCGCAGGCTGCGATCATGCAAGCTGAGAAGGCGCTGGCCGATGCCAAGGCCGACCCGGCGGCGACCATCGCCGACGCCGAATCGTCAGTCCGCTCCGCCGAAGCCGACGCGCTGACCCTCAGGCTGGCCCTGGCCGACTTGCAGGCCAAGCCCACTCCCGACCAGATCGCCCGGGCGCAGGACGCCCTCGAGCGGGCGCGGCTCACCTACAACGACGTCGTTCGCACAGGCAACCCGGCCAGCGCGGAGACGAAGGCCCGCGCCGAGGTCGAGTACCGCGAGGCGCAGCGCGCGTATAACGAGGCGGTGCAGCCGGCGACCGAGCAGAAACTGGCGGACGCGCGGGCCCGGCTCGCCGCCGCCGAAGCGCGCCTGGCGGCCGCGCAGCGCCGCCTGGAGGACGCACGGCGCCCCGCCGATCTCGAAACCTTGCAGCTTAATCTGGCGAGCGCCAAACGCCGGCTCAGCAGTGCGAATCTGCGCCTGGCCGAACTCGCCAAGCCGCTCAAGCCCGAGGAAATCGCGCGCGAAGAACAGAACATCGCCGCG
>Ga0194121_10011327_pt1 | contig 10647 bp, 7 predicted proteins | sample TA2MahCa50mmetaG_FD_148609 | JGI IMG/M metagenome (GOLD analysis project Ga0194121, IMG submission 148609) | Freshwater microbial communities from Lake Tanganyika, Tanzania - TA2015020 Mahale Deep Cast 50m | ecosystem: Environmental > Aquatic > Freshwater > Lake | place: Tanzania: Lake...
GCGCGACGCATCGCCAGCCGCCACATTGGTATGGCTTTGCTGCTGAGCGCAGTGATGGCGTTGGGGGGGGTCTTACTCTATCTCTGGCCACAAGTCCGTCTCGTCGGACTGAACTATCGACAGAGCCAGCTCCTGGCGCAACGGACCCAGGCACTGCAGCGCCAGAAAGAATTGCATGTAGAACTTGGGTCACTACGACAATTACGACGTATTGAAGACATTGCGGCCCAACACCTGGGGTTACGTACACCTCAACCTAACCAGGTGATTTATGTGCGGCCAGGGCAACCTGCCTCACGCTGAGCTGTCAGGAGGAAGGGATGCGACTCGTCGGACGTTTCAAACCGTATAATGGTCGTCGGTTACGCCTGGTTGTAGGCGCCTTTGCCTTCCTCTTCTGTGCGATCTTTCTCCGTCTCGTCTATGTGCAGGTGTTCCAGCATGCCCATCTACGCACCCTGGCAGAGCGGCAATACAATCGCCAGATTACGTTGCATCCAGAGCGTGGCCGCATTCTGGATAGACATGGACGCGTCCTGGCCACGAGTGTGCCTGTGCCGTCGGTGTATGCTATTCCTCAGGATATTGAAGATACCGAGGCTGCCGCCAAAAAGGTGGCAGCGGTTCTCGGTCAGCCGGCAGCAACGATAGAGCGTCTGTTGGATGCGGAGGCCACGTTTGTGTGGATCGCCCGACAACTGCCACCAGAAGTGGGAGAACGCATCCAAAAACTCAACATCCGTGGTGTGCAGGTCTTGCAAGAGACCCGCCGCTTCTACCCGAAACGGCACCTTGCAGGCCAGGTTCTCGGCTTTGTAGGTGTTGATGGGGCGGGCCTGGGTGGCCTCGAACATCTGTATAACCGGGAGCTGACCGGTACACCGCACCGTGTGCGGTTGCAACGGGATGCGACAGGGCGCACCGTACAAGTGACGGCGGGGGATCCGAGTGAACAGCCGCGTGGTGCTGATCTCTATCTCACCCTGGACGAACGGCTGCAATATATTGCCGAAAAAGAGTTGGCCACTCGTATGCAAGAGACACAGGCCAAGAGCGGCATTGTGGTCGTGATGCATCCGCCCACGGGCGATATCCTGGCTCTGGCGAACTACCCAGCGTTCAATCCAAATGATTTTCAGGATCCCAAGCAGCGTCCCTGGCAGCGGAACCGTGGAGTGACAGACCCCTATGAACCCGGCTCGACGTTCAAAGTCGTAGCGGCATCTGCGGCCCTAGAAGAAAACGTCGCCCGTGTACACGAGATGTTCCACTGTGAAAATGGCTTCAGTATCCGTAATGGCAAGCGGCGGCTGCGCGATCACCATCCCTATGGTCTGTTGAGCTTCGTGCAAGTTATCGAGAAGTCGAGCAATATCGGTACCGCAAAGATCGCCGAGCGGCTCAGTGATCAGACCTTTTACAACTATATTCGGCGCTTTGGCTTCGGCGAAAAGACGCTAGTCAATCTGCCCGGCGAAGAAGAGGGCTTTGTGCGCGTCCCGAAAAAGTGGTCGAAACCGACACATGACTCCCTGGCGATTGGTCAGGAAATTACGGTGACACCGCTCCAAATGGCCAACGCCTATGCCGCGGTGGCGAACGGTGGCTGGTTGATGCGTCCGCGCATGGTCGAGCATATTGTGCAAGGCGAGGAAGCGCAGTTTTTTGCCCCTGCAGCCCGGCATCGTATCCTGTCGCCCCAGACGCTCGAACGGATCAACGAAATTCTTGTAGGAGTCGTCGAGCGGGGGACGGGTAAGCAAGCTATGGTAGAAGGTTACACTGCAGCAGGGAAAACCGGCACGGCGCAGAAGGTGGAACATGGCACGTATAGCCATAGTAAAGTGATGGCGTCCTTCGTAGGATATGTCCCGGCAGAGGCGCCACAACTGGCTATCGTGGTCATGATTGACGAGCCACAGCGGGCAAAATGGGGCGGTGAGGCCGCCGCCCCCGTTTTTAAGAAAGTGGCCCAGCAAGCGCTGTATTATTTGCAAGTGCCGTCTCGACAAACACAGACCTTGAGCCTTGAAGCAGCCTTGAACCCTGCGGCACCCCTGCAGCCCACCACGCCAGATCTGCCGCGCATCACCTTGTCTACAGGCCCGAAAGCAGGAGAACGTGAACCCACGCGTGTGGCACTGTCCACAGGATCGAAACCAGAGAAGGACCGGCGGCCGTAAGGCCAGGAGGTGTCTCGTGGGAGAATCGCCCCGTCAATTAGCGGACCTCCTCAATGGCAGCAAGGTGTGCATTCTGACCGGGCCAACACGCCGTCCTGTCCGCCAGTTGACGGCAGATTCCCGACAGGTACAGCCAGAAACCTTGTTCATCGCGGTGCGCGGAGCGCACACGGATGGGCATCAGTTTCTCGGCGAAGCACTACAGCGTGGAGCCACGGTGCTGGTGGTTGAGTCCTGTCCACCTCCCCTGCTGCAAGAGGCTCAGCAGGCTGGATGTACCGTTGTGCAAGTCGCCAACAGCCGCCAGATGTACGCCCTGCTGGCGAGCGCCTATTATGGTCATCCCGCACGGCAACTCCGTCTGGTGGGCATCACGGGTACCAATGGCAAAACCACCACCTCATACATTGTGGAATCGATACTCCAGGCCGCAGGGAAAGCCGTAGGGGTGCTGGGCACGGTCAATTATCGTATCGGTGCTCAGGAAATCCCAGCGAGCCATACCACTCCAGATGCCCTGGAACTGCACCGCCTCTTCGCCCAGATGGTCGAGGCACGCCTGAGCTATGCCGTGATGGAAGTGTCCAGTCATGCGCTCGACCAGGAGCGCGTCTGGGGCTGTCGCTTCGAAGCGGCAGTGTTTACCAACCTGAGTCGAGACCATTACGACTATCACGGCACTGCAGAAGCCTATTTTGCCGCCAAAGCCCGCCTGTTTCAGGACGTATACGCCGTGTGGCATGTGCTCAACCTCGACGATCCTGCCGGGCAGCGCCTCATGCATCTATCACGGGGACGCCTGCTCACGTATGGTCTCGAAGGCGAAGCTACGTTCAAGCCCTCGGCAGTACGCCATGGCCTGGAGGGCATCCGTTTTACGCTCTCGACCACCAAGGGACAGCTGAAGATCGTGTCACCACTGGTCGGACGGCATAACGTGTACAACTTACTGGCAGGCATTGCGACAGCCATTGCGCTCGATATCGACGCCGGTGCCATCGTGCAGGGCATCGCCCAACTGCAACGAGTGCCAGGGCGCCTCGAACGAGTCGATGCCGGGCAGCATTTTGGTGTGTTCGTGGATTATGCGCATACCCCGGATGCTCTGGAGCAGGTCTTACAACTCGTCCGCGCAGAAACGCCGGGACGCCTGATCACCGTCTTTGGGTGCGGTGGTGACCGTGACCCAGGGAAACGGCCTCTCATGGGGGCAGTGGCAACCAGGCTCAGCGATTACACGGTGATCACCTCAGATAACCCACGTACGGAAGATCCACAACAGATCATTGACGCGATCATTGCCGGGATAGAACGCTCGGGAGAGTATATTGCGCTGCCTGATCGTCAAGAGGCCATTGAGCATGCCGTAGCGATGGCCAGTCCAGAAGATACCGTCCTCATTGCTGGGAAGGGACATGAAGACTATCAAATTCTGGGGCAAACACGCCGTCATTTTGACGACCGTGAAGTGGCGAGAGCAGCCCTTGAACGTCGACGGTGAACCATGATGCCAACGTGGAATGTGACAGATATCGTCCAGCATACGCAAGGGACTCTCCTGTGGGGCGATGCGCAACGCCAGGTCCGAGGCGTCAGCACGGATTCGCGCACAGTGCCAGCAGGCGCGCTCTTTATCGCCTTGCGTGGGGAACGCTTTGATGGACATCAATTCGTTGGCACAGCCTTACAACAGGGGGCTGCAGCAGTCTTGGTAGCGGATCGCCAGAGCGTTGAGACCGTGCCGATGTGTGCCCGGTCGTCTGCCGGCATCCTCGTGACGGACACGGAACAAGCCCTCCAGGATCTGGCTCGGGCCCAGCGCCAGCAGTTCACGGGCACTGTCATCGGTATTACCGGCAGCAATGGCAAAACGAGTGTGAAAGAAATGACCGCGGCTGTACTACAACAGCACTATGTCACGTGGAAAGCCGCAGGCAATCTCAATAACCATATCGGCGTGCCGCTCACGTTGCTCCAACTGGAGGCGACGCACCAGGTAGCTGTGTTGGAAATGGGCATGAACCACCTGGGCGAAATTCGTCATCTGTGCGCCATTGCCCGCCCCAACATCGGCGTCCTGACCAACATTGGGCTGGCGCATGTCGGCTATCTCGGCTCTATTGAGCGCATTCAGCAGGCCAAGGGAGAACTCATTGAGAGCCTGGATGCAACCTCAGTAGCCATTGTGAATGCCGACGATCCCCGCACGCTCGCCTTAGGACAGCAAGCGGCTGGACGGCTGCTCACCTTTGGGCAAGGACCAGAGGCCGATATACGTGGTTGGCTACGGGAAGACCGTGGTCTGGACGGTCTTGCCTGTACCCTCATGCTGGACGGCATGGCCTGTGAGGTCCTCCTCCCAGTACTCGGAGCGCACCAGCTCTCCAATGCGTTGGCAGCCGCAGCCGTGGGTGTTGCCCTGCACGTTCCAGCACCGGCAATCGTGGCAGGCTTGCAGAGCTACCGTGGTATGTATGGGCGCATGATGGTCAAACGCGGCCAACATGGTGTCACGCTGCTGGATGACACATACAATGCCAGTCCACAGTCAACCCAGGCCGCGCTCCAATGCTTAGCCCAGACGCAGAGTCCCGGGCGGCGTGTGGCGGTGTTGGGAGATATGCTAGAACTCGGGGAGCAGGGTCCTTCTCTGCATACCGCCATTGGTGCACTGGTGGCCCACAGCGGTGTGCATTACCTGATCACGTTTGGTGCCTTAGCCCAGCATATTGCCCAGGGAGCCCGCAATGCCGGTATGGCGGCGGCGTGTATTCACAGTACCACCCAGTCTGACGAGGCCATTACACTGCTAACGGCTCTGCAACAACCCGGTGATGTTATCTTGCTGAAGGGCTCGCGCGGTATGGCCATGGAACGGCTGGTACACGCTCTGGCAGCCCATGAAGGGAGCAGTTGATGTTTTATCACCTGCTGTTTCCTTTGAGCCAGACTTTCTCTGCCTTCAACGTCTTCCGCTATCTGACGTTCCGGACGGCGTACGCCGCGCTGACAGCGTTGCTCATCAGTATCCTGATCGGGCCTTACGTCATTCGCCTGCTGCAACGGTTACAAGTCGGGCAAGTGATTCGCGAAGACGGCCCCAAATCACACTTCAGTAAAGCCGGTACCCCCACGATGGGCGGTCTCTTGATCATCACGACGATGACCCTCGCGACCCTGCTGTGGGCCAATCTCACCATGCCGTATGTCTGGCTCACCCTGGGGGCGACCCTCGCGTTTGGGGCCGTAGGCTTTTGGGATGACTATCTGAAAAAAGTGCAGAAAAGCTCTGCCGGGTTGCGCGGGAAATACAAGATGGGCTTGGAGATAGTCATTGCGCTAGGGATTGTAGGTCTCGTGTATCTCACCGCTGAACCTGGCGGCAATGTAACACGTCTGAATGTCCCTTTTTTCAAAGAAGTGCGGCCTGACCTGGGCATCTGGTACGTGTTGTTTGGCGCCTTTGTTATTGTCGGTACTAGCAATGCGGTGAACCTCACGGATGGCCTTGATGGTCTCGCCACAGGCCCGTTTATCATTGCGGCCTTTGCCTATGCGGGCATTGCGTATGTCGTGGGGAATGCGAACTTTGCCGAATATCTCAACCTCATGCACATCCGTGGCGCTGGGGAACTGGCCGTGGTGTGCGGGGCATTACTCGGTGCCAGTCTGGGCTTCCTGTGGTTCAACGCCTATCCTGCGCAGATCTTCATGGGTGATGTCGGCTCGCTTGCCATGGGAGGGGCGCTAGGTACGGTAGCCGTACTGGCCAAGCACGAGATCCTCTTACTCTCCATTGGCGGACTCTTTGTTCTTGAAACCCTGTCAGTCATCATCCAGGTGGCCTCATTCAAACTTACCGGCAAGCGGGTGTTTCGCATGGCCCCCTTGCACCATCATTTTGAGGCAAAAGGCTGGCAAGAACCCAAGGTGATTGTACGGTTCTGGATCATTGCTATCACGCTGGCTTTATTTAGTTTAAGCACCTTGAAGCTCCGGTGATTCTATGGCGCGGCGCACAGATTATGCCTTACTTGGTCTGACACTTTTGCTCGTCACCATCGGGCTGGCTATGCTCTACAGCACCAGCGCAGTACTGGCTCAAATGCGCCATCAGGACTCGCTGTATTTTCTGAAGCGTCAGATGCTGTGGGCTGGGCTCGGGCTGATCGGCTTATGGGTCATGCGCTCTATTCCCTATACCATGCAGCGACGTCTGGCAGCCCCAGCCTTGTTACTCACGACCATAATGCTCATCTTGGTGCTTGTCCCCATCTTTGGGAAAGAAGTCGGTGGAGCGCGCCGCTGGCTCATGCTCGGTCCGCTGTCGATCCAGCCTGCCGAGTTTGCAAAATATGTCCTGGTCCTGTACATAGCGCGTAGCCTGACACTCAATCAGGAACGGCTGCAGAGTTTTATGCATACCTATTTACCCAACATGTGCGTGCTGGCAGTGCTGACGCTCCTGGTGTTTAAGCAGCCTGACCTGGGCACAGCCGTGGTGCTCGTGGTCACGACCAGTCTGCAGCTCTTGATTGCCGGAATCCCCTGGTCCTATCTCGGCTTTACAGCACTAGCTGGACTACCGGCCCTTTACCTGGCAATCACCCGTGTCCGCTTTCGGCGGGGACGCATGCTCGTCTTCCTGAATCCCTGGGAAGATCGTCAGGGAGGAGGCTATCAGGCAGTGCAGGCCCTCCTAGCCCTGGGTCAAGGGGGGCTGCTGGGCATTGGCCTGGGCAAAAGTCAGCAAAAGCTGTTTTATCTGCCAGAAGCGCATACAGATTTCATTTTCGCCGTCATTGGCGAGGAGCTGGGCTTATTGGGTGCCCTCGTGCTCATCAGTCTTTTTCTTCTCCTGTTATGGCGCGTACTGCGCATTGCGGTATCCTGTAACGACCCGTTTGGCACCTATCTGGGGCTGGGCATTTTTATTTTATTGTCCTTACAGATTGTGATGAATCTGTGCGTCGTGATTGGCCTCATGCCTACCAAGGGACTACCGCTGCCGTTTATCAGTTTAGGTGGCTCCAATCTGCTCATTTCCCTGATGGCGATTGGCACGATGCTGAACATTGCGGAAGGGGGGAAGTCATGACCCCAACCGCAGCCTTACGCCTGGTGATTGCGGCAGGAGGGACGGGAGGCCACCTGTATCCCGGGATTGCTGTCGCCCGACGTTTTCTCGCCCGTTGCCCTGATACCGACGTGCATTTCATCGGGCATGCTGGCGGTCTGGAAGAGCGTCTTCTACCACGCGAAGGTTTTGCGCTCACAACGGTGCAGGTCCAGGCCCTCAAAGGCCGTTCACGCCTGGCGCAGGTCCAGGCCCTGGCAGTTCTCGGGCTGGGAACGTGGCAGGCGCTACGCGTGCTGCGCCAGAGGCGTCCCCATCTCGTGCTGGGTGCCGGGGGCTATGTCATGGGACCCGTGATCCTGGCAGCCACGCTATTACGCGTGCCACGTGTGATCATGGAACAGAACCTCATTCCAGGGCTCACCGTACGCGGTCTGGCACGCTATGCGCATCGCGTGTTCACCTCCTTTCCGGAGAGCGCGGATCTGTTGCCTGGCCGGTCTGTTACTTATACCGGCACTCCAGTGCGCGAGGAGATTGCCGATGTTGGCGCTGCTGCGCCTGCTCCAGCACATGCGCGCCTCCACCTGTTCGTTTTTGGCGGGAGCCAGGGAGCCCATCGTCTCAATCAGGCCATGATGCAGGCAGCTCCACTGCTCGCAGCTGCACAGACGCGTTTGCAGATCGTGCACCAGACCGGCGAAGCGGACCATGCGGCCGTCACCCAGGCATACGCGCAAGCCGGCTTACACGCAGAGGTGCAGCCCTTTCTTTATGATATGGCGGCCCGCTATCGCTGGGCTGACCTGGTGATCTGCCGCTCTGGAGCCAGTACGCTAGCGGAACTGACGGCCTGTGGGAAACCAGCCATCCTGGTGCCCTATCCTTATGCCGCTGACGATCATCAACGACACAATGCCATGGCCTTACAGCGCCAGGGCGCAGCCCAGATACTGCTTGATGCCGACTGTACGGGGACACGCCTGGTGGAGATGCTGGAACCGTTGCTGCACAAGCCAGCATTGCTCCAGCAACAAGCTGTGTGTAGCCGCAGCCTCGGCCGGCCATACGCTGCGGACAGCATTGTGACGGCCTGCCTGCAATTGCTGGGGCGCCAGCCGGAGGACCAGGCCTGATGCGCAATATCCAACGCATTCACTTTGTAGGCATTGGTGGCATTGGCATGAGCGGCATTGCTGAGGTCCTCCTGAATCTGGGCTATACCATCAGTGGTTCAGATCTCGCCCTCTCCGAGGTCACGAAACGGTTGCAACACCAGGGCGCTCTGATATTCCAGGGACATGCTGCCGCCCACGTGCAAGCGGCGGATGTCGTGGTCATTTCCTCAGCCGTCAAACCCGACAATGTCGAAGTCCTGACGGCCCGAGCGCACCACATTCCCGTCATTCCACGGGCAGAAATGCTCGCCGAACTCATGCGCATGAAATACGGTGTGGCGATTGCTGGGACGCATGGCAAGACCACAACGACTTCACTCGTGGCCACCGTGCTCGCCTATGGAGGGCTCGATCCCACCGTAGTCATTGGAGGACGCCTCAACAGCCTCGGCAGTAACGCCAAGCTGGGACAAGGGGAGTATCTGGTAGCAGAAGCCGATGAAAGCGATGGCTCCTTTCTGCTGCTCTCCTCGACGATCAACGTGGTCACCACGGTAGACGCTGAACATCTGGACTTCTATGGGGATATCGACGCGGTGAAACAGGCGTTTACGCAGTTCATCAACCGTGTCCCGTTCTATGGTTGTAGCGTCATTTGCCTGGACCAGCCCAACATTCAAAGCCTGGTACCGCAGATCCATCGTCGCTTTATCACCTATGGGCTAACGGCGCAGGCCGATTATATGGCCCGTGATGTGCATTTTACCGGTCCGCGTTCACGTTTTGACGTCTGGCATCTCGGGCAGCGACTCGGGCAGTTCACCCTCAATCTCCCCGGTACACACAATGTCTCCAATGCCTTGGCAGCCATTGCCGTGGGGCGGGAACTCGAGGTACCACTGTCAACCATCGCCAATGCCCTGGCAGAATTTAGTGGTGTACATCGCCGTTTCGAAGTCCGTGGAGTGTCCAACGGTATTACGGTCGTAGACGATTATGGTCATCATCCCGAAGAGATCCGCCAGACCTTACGGGCTGCGAAATCCGTCTGGCCAGCATCACGCCTGCTCGTGGTGTTTCAGCCGCATCGCTACACCCGAACGCACCTGCTCTTGCAGGAATTCTGTACAGCGTTCTATGACGCCGACGCCCTGGTCTTGCTCGACATTTATGCTGCCGGCGAAGCGCCCATCCCTGCCGTTACGACCGCACGTCTCTACGAAGGGCTGATCAGCCACGGTCAACGCGAGGTGTATTACCTGCCAACACGCGCCGACGTTGTGCCCTTCTTACAGCGCTATCTGCAGGAACACGACATTCTCCTGACGCTGGGTGCCGGAGACGTCTGGCAAATTGGCGAAGCCTTTATGCAGACGGCAGGGGGTGTTTGATATGCCTCAAGCACACACCTCTCGCTGGGATTTGCCTACCCTGCTCCGTGATATCCCGGGGCGTAAGGAGTTTGCGCGGACGCTTGCGCCCTTTACTTCCATGCGCGTCGGTGGACCTGCAGATGTGCTGGTGCGTATTGAAACAGTGCATGCCCTGCAGGCGCTGCAAGCCGTAGCCAAGGCACACGCGATACCGCTCTTCATCTTGGGCGGTGGTTCCAATCTGCTCATTCGCGATGGCGGCATACGCGGCATTGTCGTGCTGTTGCGCGGCACCTTTCGTTCCTATGGCGTACAGCTGTGTCAGCCACCGGGTGACCCAGTCGTGGCACACGCACAGGTCGGGGTCGCGTACCCGCTGTCACGCCTGGCGCTACAACTCGCCCGACAGGGCTGGAGCGGGCTGGAATTTGCCTATGGGATTCCAGGCACACTTGGAGGCGCTCTGGTGATGAACGCGGGTACCCACCTGGGCGATATGAGCCAGGTGCTGGTGCAAGCACGTCTGTTACTGTGCAATGGGCAGATGCAGGAACTCCCTCTGGCAGCCCTGGGACTACGCTACCGCGGCTCGTCCTATCCATCAGGGTCAGTGCTTCTAGGGGCGACGCTACGATTACAACAGGGAGAACGGACGCACATCGAAGCGACCATGCACGCTTCCTATGCACGGCGGCAGCGTACCCAGCCACTATCGCAGCCCAACGCCGGATCTATCTTTAAGAACCCTCCAGGGATGGCCGCAGGGCGCCTGATCGAAGACCTCGGCTGCAAAGGGTTACAACGAGGGGGAGCGATGATTTCCCCAGTGCACGCCAATTTTATCGTGAATGTCGGTGGTGCCACGGCTGCCGATGTGCAGGCATTGATGGCCCATA
>Ga0194121_10011336_pt1 | contig 10637 bp, 7 predicted proteins | sample TA2MahCa50mmetaG_FD_148609 | JGI IMG/M metagenome (GOLD analysis project Ga0194121, IMG submission 148609) | Freshwater microbial communities from Lake Tanganyika, Tanzania - TA2015020 Mahale Deep Cast 50m | ecosystem: Environmental > Aquatic > Freshwater > Lake | place: Tanzania: Lake...
CGGACAGCGGTCCGGCCATGGCAAGGAGTCTCCAGTAGGTTTTCACGCCAAATCAAGAATTTCGGGAACCCTTGTCTTGGGCGCTCTTTTCGTTTTGTTGCCGACGCAAAACCGCCAATCGTTGCCGTAACTCCGCTTCCTTCTCGCGGGGACAGACCAAAATCCCGTCTGGTGAGTCCGTAACAATAAAATTCTCCAGCCCGTCGATCAATGCAATTCGCTGACCGGTAATGTGAATCATGTTGTTATGCGCATCAAAAAGCGCCACCTGGCTTCCGTTCACCGCGTTGCCAAAATAATCCTTGTCGTGCTCCCGGTAGATCTCGGCCCAATAGGTCAAATCCCCCCAGCCAAAATCTCCCAATTGCAAGCGCAGGCCCTCGGCCTTGTCCAGAATACCTTCCCGGAACGAGGCGGATTCGCAACGAGGGAAAATCTTGGCGACCATGGCCGGCCAAAGACTTCGGTCCGGGGTAGCCGCCAGTTCTGCAAAGGCATCCACCAAGTCCGGCATCCAACGCCGGTACAAATCCATGAAGGCTTGAACGGAGCCTACTTTGATCCCCGTGTACCAGGCAAAATCCCCGGAACGGTAAAAAGTGTTGGCAAGCTCCGGAGTGGGTTGATCCGTGAAGGTTTTGACCTTGTAAACATCGGTTTCGGTCTCCGAATCCTGAACATATTGCACATAACCGTAATTAGGTTCCGGCCGAGTGGGTTTGATGCCAATGACTTGGATCCACTGCCGCTCCATTGCGTGTTCAATGGCCTGCTTCAAGGTCGCCGTAAAGCGCTCTTGGTCGGTCACATAGTGATCACAAGGCAAGATAACCACCGAATCTGATTGCCCCTGCCCCGCAAGGCTCAACAAGCCGTAATAGGTTGCGGTGGCCGTTTGCTTGCGAATTGGCTCCAGCAGCAAATGATCTTCCGGTAAATCAGGCAATTGCTCCCGTACCAAATCTCCCCAGCGCGCCTGAGTTATCACCCGAATATGTTCGGCTCCGCCACAGAGGCTCAAGGCACGATCAAAGGTATGTTGCAACATTGTTCGACCCATTCCCAAGAGATCGTAGAATTGCTTGGGTTTGGCAGTCCGGCTAACCGGCCACAAACGGCTCCCGCTGCCGCCGGCCATGATCAAGACCTGGAGAGAAGGAAGGTGGGAGGAGGAATTCGGCATGGTTAAACAACGCCCTCGCGTAGCAAATCGTGCAAATGTACCACTCCTGCATAGTGCCCTTGCTCATCCACCGCCAACAACTGGGTAATTTGATGCGAACGCATCATCGCCAAGGCCTCCACGGCCAGCGAATCCATGGTCACCGTCCAGGGCGATGGGCTCATCACCTCCTCTGCCACCAAATTCGTGGTTTCCTTCCCGGATTCCAATAATCTTCGTAAATCCCCGTCGGTAATTACCCCTACCGGCCGCCCAGCATCCACGACGGCGGTTGCCCCCATGCGGCCTGAGGAAATTTCGGTCACCACGGCCTTGAAGCCTGCCTGGAGACCCACTTCAGGGCGGGCATTGCGGGAGACCAAATCCTCAACGCGGAGGTACAAGCGCTTGCCCAGGGCCCCACCGGGATGGACTCGTGCAAAATCCCCTGCGCTGAACCGTCTTAATTCGATCAAAACCACCGCAAGGACATCCCCCCAGACGGTTTGCACCGTGGTGGAGGTGGTTGGGGCGAGGTTATGAGGGCAGGCCTCGACCTCCACATGGCTCAACAAGACATAATCCCCGGCGGCGAGGCCCAAGGCGGATCCGGCATCGCCGGTGATGGCCACCAAGCGCTGCCCTCCTTGGTGAATCATCGGCAAGAGGGCCCTGATTTCAGGCGAATTTCCGCTTTGGGACAAGACCATCACCAAATCTTCCGGTTGCACCATGCCCCAATCCCCGTGGACGGCATCGGCCGCATGCATGAACAAGGCCGGGGTTCCGGTTGAATTCAGGGTCGCTACGATTTTCTGAGCGACCAAAGCGCTTTTGCCAATGCCACTGAGCACAACGCGGCCTTTGCAGGCCAAAATCGCTTCGACCACCTTGACCAAAGGCTGTTCCGGCAGCGCTTTGAGGGCTTCTATGGCTTTGGCTTCCAGGTTCAAAACCCTCTGCGAAATTTTTTTGATACGATTTGAATCCAAAATGACTTTTCTACGTTACCTTAATAAACCAAAAACAGCAAGCCCTTTGGCTTGTTGTATTCACAAAAATACCCTAATTCCCATGGCGGAAGGCCTCGTCGAAACAAACATCTCCCAGCAGCTCCGCAAGGCGTTGAGGGAGTTTTTTGGCTTTGACCGATTCAAGGGCCAACAGGAAGCCATTATCGAAAGCATCTGCGAAGGGAATGACACCTTTGTGATCATGCCCACCGGGGCAGGCAAATCCCTTTGCTACCAATTACCCGCTGTCATATCTCCCGGAACAGCCATCATCATCTCGCCGCTTATCGCGTTGATGAAAAACCAAGTGGATGCGGTCCGTGCCTTTTCCGGAACCGACGGCATCGCTGAATTTCTGAATTCCTCCCTCACCAAGGCCGACCTCAAGCGCGTCAAGGCCAACGTGGACTCCGGCATCACCAAGATGCTGTACGTTGCCCCCGAATCCCTTGTCAAGCAGGAGAACCTGGATTTTCTTCACGAACACCGCATTTCCTTCGTGGCCGTGGACGAAGCCCATTGCATTTCCGAATGGGGTCATGATTTCCGCCCGGAGTACCGCAACATTCGCCAAATGGTCAAAGCCATCGGCGATGTGCCCATCATTGCCCTGACCGCCACCGCCACCGAGAAGGTACAGAACGATATCATCAAGAATTTGCAGATGGCGGATGCCCGGCTCTTCAAATCCTCGTTCAACAGACCAAATCTGTACTACGAATTGCGGCCCAAGGTCGATGCCATCAAAAGCATCGTCCGCTACATCAAGGACAATGCCGGGAAATCGGGCATTATCTACACCCTTTCCCGCAAGAAAACCGAAGAGCTCTCCGAAATCCTCCGAGCCAACGACATCAAAGCCGTGCCTTACCATGCGGGCCTTGATTCCGCCGTACGCGTCAAGAACCAAGACGATTTCCTCATGGAAGAAATCGATGTTATCGTGGCCACCATTGCCTTTGGCATGGGCATTGACAAACCCGATGTGCGTTTCGTCATCCATTACGACATCCCCAAATCCATCGAAAGCTATTACCAGGAAACAGGCCGTGCGGGCCGCGATGGCCTTGAAGGGGTCTGCATGGCTTTCTACGATGAACGGGATGCCGAGAAGTTGCAGAAATTCATGAAGGACAAGCCGGTGGCGGAGCGTGAAGTGGGGAACTTACTGATCCAAGAGGTGATGTCCCTCGCCGAATCCGGCTTATGCCGTCGCCAACAAATTTTGCATTATTTCGGAGAGGAATTCGAAGAAAGCCATTGCAACAAAATGTGCGACAATTGCCGCAACCCCATGCCAACCCACAGCGTCCTCGAAGAAATGTGCCTGTTGTTGCGCACGGTACAATCCTTCCAAAAATCTTTCACGCCCCGTCACCTTAGTCATTTCCTGACGGGCGATCTCATCCCGGAAATTGAGGATTACGGCCATCAGAAATTAGCCGGCTTCGGTATCGGCAGAGAACGCGGTTTGGCGTTCTGGAAAGCCACCCTCCGTGTAGCCCTTTTGCACAATCTCCTTCACAAGGATATCGAACAGTACGGCACGCTTAGAGTCACCTCCAAAACAAGCGCCTATCTGGCAGAACCCTACAGTATCAAAGTCCCTGAAGATCACCGATTTGACATGGTAAGGGACAATGATTTTGAGGGTCAGCGTTCCGACGCTCTTGACCAAGCCCTGCTCGATCAGCTCAAAGATTTGCGCAAACGACTGGCCAAAGAAAAAAACCTTCCCCCCTATGTCATCTTCCAGGATCCCTCCTTGGAAGAGATGGCCACCATCTACCCTACCAGCCTTAACGAGATGCAGCAAGTGATAGGGGTAGGGCCCGGCAAGGCCCTCAAATTCGGGAAGCCTTTTGTGGAATTGATCAGCAAGTATGTGGACGATAACGAAATTGACCGGCCTGCTGATTTTGTGGTCAAAAGCTCTGCCGCCAAATCCGGTAATCGGGTCTTCATCATCGGGGCGATAGACCGTAAACTTCCCCTGAACGAAATTGGAAATAATCGGGGGCTAACCTACGAGCAAGTGCTCGATGAAATCAAAGGGGTGGTGGATTCCGGGACCAAAGTGAACATCGATTATCACATTCAATCCGCATTGGACCAGGATATTGTGGACGAAATTTACCAATACTTCCGTAGTGCCGAAACCGATGATTTGCAGGTGGCCTACCAGCATTTGCTGACGGGGGATTTCACCGAAGAAGAAATTCAGTTGGTTCGCATCAAATTCCTGAGCGAACAAGCCCACTAAGGCCGCAGTGCCTGTCGCAGGGCTACTGAACCCGTCTCAAGGCCTCGAGCATCGTATCGCAAGTTGCCGCCAAATCAAAGCGTGGTGACCATCCCCAATCCTGGCGAGCCTGGCGATCGTCCACGCGCATGGGCCATTGGTTGGCAATAGCCTGACGGAAATCCGGTTCATATTGGATCGTGAAGGACGGGATGCGTTGACGAATTTCAGCAGCCAATTCCCCTGGACTAAAATCCATAGCCCCCAGGTTATAGGATGTCCGGCAACGAATCTGCGCGGCAGGTGCGTCCATCAGCTCAAGGGTCCCACGAATCGCATCGTCGATGTACATCATGGGCAAGCGACTGCCTTCTTCGAGAAAACACGTATAATGTTGGCGGGCCAAAGCTTGATGGAAAATATCAACGGCATAATCGGTGGTTCCCCCACCGGGTAGGGTTCGCCAAGAAATGATCCCCGGGTAGCGTAAGGAACGGACATCGAGCCCGTGGACATTGTGGTAATAGCGGCACCATAGCTCCCCACTCAATTTGGAAATGCCGTACACGGTTTTGGGATCCATATAACCGGCTTGTACCGCAGGGTCTCTAGGGCTCTCAGGCCCAAAAACCGCAATAGAACTGGGCCAAAACACCCTTTCCACCCCAAAGCGCAGGCTCAAATCCAAAACGCTGATCAAGCCGTCCATATTGAGTTTCCACGCCGCACCGGGGTTCGCCTCGCCTTTGGCCGATAGCATCGCCGCCAACAAATACACATGTCGTGGTTTATGCCGTTCCATCAGGTCTTCCACGGCCTTGAAGTCCAAGATATCCAGGGTTTCGAAGCGAGCAAGCCCCGCATCGGCGCCCGCTTTCAAATCCGTACACAACAAGAGGGAGGGATCCATCCGTTCCCGTAAGGCCAAACGGAGTTCCGAGCCCAATTGGCCTTCGGAGCCAAGAATAAAAGTGTGCGCTGCTGGGGATGCCATTAAGAATTGGATTGCCCAAAGGTACTTGGGAAGAAGTATTTTTGAAGTTCCATTTGAACCACGTCCGCTTTTCCCAAATCGCCGCAACCAACCTCCTTACAATGTTAAACCTCAAGCGCTTCCCCCGGGTAATAGCATTGCTCTTGATTCCAGCGAACATCGTATGGATGCAGGCTTGCTATTACGACAATGAGCAAGATTTGTACGGGGTTCCTGCCCCTTGCGATACCCTCAATCTAAGTTATACCGCAGAAATCAAGGGTATACTTACCAACAATTGCCAAGGATGTCATAACAATACCTCTGCATCAGGTAATTTAAATTTGGAAAGCGATAGTGCGCGCGTTACGAATATCGCAGAAATAATTGACCGTATCAGCCGACCTGCAAGCGATCCTTTGGTCATGCCTACTTCTGGGCCCATGTCCTCTTGTAACATCCAGAAAATCAAGGCCTGGCGAAACCAAGGCCTGTCCATCACCAATTAAGCGTTTTTTCCTAACACCAACGTATATGAAGCATATCGTTATTGCGCCGATCTTCCTCCTCGTTCAAGCATATTGTTTGACGGTTGCGGTATGGGCCCAAAGCACGGGTAACAGTAATGGTGAAGTCGATTTGCTTGCTGATTTGGCTCCAGAAGGTCCGGTTCGGAACTACGCCGCCTATACCTTCAAATCCACCCGAATCATCAACACCCATTCCATCGAAAACGTGGCGGCGGGCGTTCTTGAGTTTAGAATCATGCACCGCTTTGGCGCCATTAGCGGGGGTTGGTACGAGTTGTGGGGGCTGGACCAGGCCGGAATGCGCATGAGCCTTGACTACGGGGTCACACCATGGCTAACGGTGGGGGGCGGCCGGACCAACGTGGGCAAAGCCTACGACGGCTTCCTCAAAATCAAAATCCTCCGCCAATCCTCCGGCTCCGTCAAAAGCCCCGTCTCCATGAGTCTTGTGAGCGGTGGTATTGCCTCCTTGCTTCGCTGGGATCAACCCGACCGCAAAAATTACTTCTCCTCGAGGCTCACCTATTATCACCAATTACTCATCGCGCGTAAAATCTCTGAAGAGATCAGCCTGCAATTGACCCCCACCCTACTTCATCGCAATTTCGTGGCCAGTCCCGAAATCCCCAACGATTTATGGGCCTTAGGAACCGGAGGACGACTCAAACTTAGTCCAAGGGTTTCGGCAAATCTGGACTATATTTGGTTGCCCAAAGCCGCAGAACTCAATGTTCGTAACAATTTATCGCTTGGCGTGGATATCGAAACTGGAGGGCATGTTTTTCAACTCCATATCTCCAACGGAAGAGGCCTCAACGAGGGTCAGTTTATTGCGGGTTCCGTAGGCAATTGGAACAACGGAATCGTTTATTTCGGCTTCAACTTATCCAGGGTCTTTACGGTTAGGGAACCGCGAGCTCTCCAATCCATTCGCTGAGCTCCCATCAACTCGCTGAGCTCCCATCAACCCGCTGAGCTCCCATCAACTCGCTAAGCTCCCATCAATTCGCTGAGCTCCAGCCATTCCCACTCTGCTTTTTCGGCTTCCTCTTGGAGGGCTTTGAGGCCCATGCCCCACTGTGCATACTCCTCTGCGCTTGCACCGCCGGCATTCAAGCGTTCCAACAACTGCGATTGTTCGAGGCGGATGGCCTCCAAGCGTTGGGTGAGTTCTTGGTAACGTTTGCTTTGGGCAAAGGTGGGTTTGTTCGAAGAAGTCTTGGGGCGTTGGCTTACCACTGCTACTCCTGAGGGACTCGCATTGGCAACAGGGGCGCTTAGGGACAAGCGATAATCGGTGTAATTCCCCGGAAAATCTCGAACCTTGCCCTCGCCTTCAAAAACCAGTAGGTGGTCCACCAAGCGGTCCATGAAATAGCGATCATGTGATACCAGCAAGAGGCAGCCCTTGAACTTTTCCAAAAAGTCTTCCAAGACTTGAAGGCTGACCAAATCCAAATCGTTGGTGGGCTCGTCCATGATCAAGAAATTCGGCTGAGCAATCAAGACCAATAACAATTGCAATCGCCTTTTCTCCCCACCGCTAAGCTTGTCCACCTTGTCATGCTGCTGCTTGGGCGGGAACAAGAATCGGTTGAGGTAATCCGCAGCCGAAATTTCGCGGCCTGTGGACAGTTTGATATGGTCGGTGACTTCCCGAACCCGGTCGAGGACGGTCTGCCCGGGCTTGTACACCAAATTTTCTTGTTTGTAATACCCAAAGACTGTTTGCTCCCCCTTTTCCACTTCGCCACCATCCGGACGCAATTGGCCGGTAATCAAATTCAATAGGGTGGACTTCCCAAGGCCGTTGCGGCCAATGATGCCGACGCGGTCCCCCTTGACAAAATTGTAGGTAAAATCTTGGATCAAATACCTATCCCCGTAGCTCTTGCGCAGGTAGGACATTTCCAAAATTTTGCCACCCAGAGGCCGACCTGCTCCGTCCAATTCCAGTTTGCCAGTCACTTGACGATTGGAAACTTTATCTTGGACTTTGTAGAATTGATCGATGCGGGCTTTGGACTTGGTGCCTCTGGCCTTAGGCTGCCTGCGCATCCATTCCAACTCTTTGCGTAACCAAGCTTTGGCTTTGTGCGCATCTGCTGTTTCGATTTGTTCCCTGGTCTCTTTGTTCTCCAGAAAGGAGGCGTAATTCCCTTGATGATAATACAATCTGCCTTGTTCCAATTCGTACATCCCGTTGCAAACTGATTCCAGAAAGTAGCGATCGTGCGTCACCAATAACAACGTGGTTTTTTGATTTTTAAGTCGATTTTCCAGCCACTCAATGGTATGCAGGTCCAGGTGGTTGGTCGGTTCATCCAACAAAATCAAATCTGCATCCGTGACCATCAAGGCGGCCAAGGCGACCCTTTTGCGTTGACCTCCCGATAGGGTAGTCAAATCTTGTTTGAGATCGGGAATTTCCAATTCCCCCAAAAGGCGGTTGAATTCCCTCTGGTATTCCCACAGACCTTGTTCCTCCATGACTTGGTGCAGCCTGTTCATGCGCTCCACCTCCTCGTTACTAAGTTGTTCCCGGTCGGTCAAATCGTAATATTCCCGAAGCCAACGGCTTTGGGGTCGGTCGTAATGCAGGATGGCATCCATCACGGCGCCTTGGATGCCCAACAAGGGATCTTGTTCCAGGTATGCTACCCGAATTTGTTTGTTGATGCGGACCTCCCCTTGGTCAGGGCTGTCCATGCCGGCAACCATGCGAAGAAGGGTTGTTTTGCCGCATCCGTTACGGCCCAGCAGGCCAAGCTTTTGGCCTTGATCCAAACCAAACGACAAATTTTGAAACAAAACCCTTTCGCCAAGGCTTTTACTAATTGACGCAACAGAGAGAACATTCACGGCACGAAGATGCAATCCCTGCCTCCAATGTCAACCTTTGCGTTGAATTCCTTGAGATGTCTTTGCCCACACCCAATTCCGTGACGACGATCAAAGCTTGGCTCAGTGCCATTCGGCTTCGAACCTTGCCTTTGGCGGCCGCTGTCATCCTTCTGCCCTCCGGAATTCTGGCCCTGCAAGGCCTCGTCCAAGGGCCGGTCGTCCTGCATGCCCTGTGGACGGCCTTTCTGCTGCAAATCCTCTCCAACCTGGCCAACGATTACGGAGACGCAGTTAGCGGTGCCGATCGTCACCGTATAGGCCCCGCCCGCATGGTGGCCTCTGGTCAAATCTCATCCACCGCGATGCGCAAGGCAATCCTGGTGGTCGCTGCGTTGGCCCTGATCAGCGGGGTTTGGCTCCTGATTCCCCTTGCCAATTCCGGTCAATTGCTGGCGGCGGGCCAAGGCCGCTTTTGGGGATGGTTGGCCCTGGGCATTGCGACAGTCGTTGCGGCGATTAGGTACACGGTAGGATCCAATCCTTACGGCTACCGAGGCCTGGGCGAAGTAGCAGTCTTGATCTTCTTCGGGCCGGTTGCCTACGCCGGCATACGGACTCTGCATGGTCAAAGCATGGCCATAGGGGATTGGGGCCCCGCCCTGGCTACAGGCTTGTTGGCCGCCTCGGTCCTTAACCTTAACAATTTGCGTGATCGGGAACAAGATGCCCAAGCCGGCAAAATAACATTGGCCGTACGAATGGGTAATCAAAGAGCTCTTTATTTTCAGACTCTCCTGGTCATGACTGCAGTGATCGCCCTGCTCGTCTTTGCCTGGTCCCGCTCGGTGCCTTTGTTATGGGGATGGTCCTTGATGGCCGTAGCCTACAGCAATCTCCTTCGCAGAATTTGGCAAGTGCAGGAACCCCGCAAATACGATGCTTTCCTCAAGCCCACGGCTTTGTATTTGTTGGGGATGGCCATGATGCCGTGGATACTCTACTGGAGAACGATATAACCGTGAGTGATTCCCTTGGACAATGAATCATGGTCTTGACCTCAACTATACGCTGGAGAGCCAAAAAGCAGTGCTCCAGTTCCGCCTTCCCGCTCAAACCTCCCGTAACACCTTAATTCATAGAAATATATGGATTCTTTCTTGGGGAAGCTTGCGATCCGAATGCGCTCCGCTGCCCGGTCTTAGTCCGGACTGGCATTCCGAAAAAGATTGGGAGCAAGCTCTTGCATTGGCCTTGCGCGAGTTCAATACCCAAATGAAAGGAGATCCAACTCCTTGGTCGCGCGAATCTTGGGAAACATGGCTGGATGAATGGCGAAGTAAGTACCCCTCCATTGCCTTCGGCCTTGAAAACATTCTTCACCAAATATACAATATTCCGAACACAGGATCAACGAATCCCCTGCGCATCAACGGCCTCGTTTGGATGAATGATGTGGAAACCATGCGGAAGGAGGCACTCGACAAAATCGCTCAAGGTTTTGATTGCCTCAAATTCAAAATCGGTGCGCTGGACTGGACAGCCGAATTGGACATGATTGCCGAAATCCGTAGCCTTTATCCCGCTTCGGTCCTCGAAATCCGTGTGGATGCCAACGGCGCCTTGGACCCTGAACGAGCCCATGCGCAAATGTGCGAACTCCATGGGCTGCAGGTCCATAGCATTGAGCAGCCCTTGGCCCCCCGCTTGGACCCTCTCTTGCCAAACCTTGCACAAGCCTCATCCTTACCGATTGCCTTGGATGAATCCATCCTTCTTCGCCAACCAGACGAAGCCTCGTCCCTTTGGCTCGCCAAGACAGGGGTGAGGTATTTGGTCCTCAAGCCGGGTTTGCTTGGCGGCTTCAAGGTGACGG
>Ga0194121_10011338_pt1 | contig 10636 bp, 8 predicted proteins | sample TA2MahCa50mmetaG_FD_148609 | JGI IMG/M metagenome (GOLD analysis project Ga0194121, IMG submission 148609) | Freshwater microbial communities from Lake Tanganyika, Tanzania - TA2015020 Mahale Deep Cast 50m | ecosystem: Environmental > Aquatic > Freshwater > Lake | place: Tanzania: Lake...
GGCGTCCGGCGGCGGCCGCGGTGCCGGCGCGTCGCGGCGCTCGCCGCGCAATTCGTGCAGCTTGGCGAGCCGCTCGCGGATCTGGTCGCGGGTGAGGCCCTGCGCCTGCCACTCCTCGATCCGGTCGAGCAGGTCGGGCTGACCCGACGGTCCGGGCGGACCCGACGGTCCGGGCTGACCCGACGGTCCGGGCGGACGCGACGGTCCGGGCGGACGCGACGGTCCGGGCTGACCCGACGGTCCGGGCGGACGCGGCCGTGCTTCGCGCCGCTGCTCGACCTGCTCGCGGACCTTCTCCTTGATGCGGTCATGCAGCTCGCCGCGCGGCGGGAGCGGCGGCACCCTGCTCGGTGGCTGCGGTGCGGCATCATCGCCGCGGCCGTCACGGGCGTCGCGGACGCGCTCACCGATCCGCTCGCGGATCCGTTCGCGGATCCGGTCACGGATTTCACCGCGCCGCGCGCCGCCCTCGGCGGGCGGAGGCAGGATCTCGCCGTCCACGCGCGGGCGGTCGAGCGGCGGCGGACGCGGCGCCGGCGGGGCGGAGGGGCGCGGCGCCTCCTGTGCGGAAGCGGGCAGCGCGCACGCGGCCAGCAACAGCGTCGAGAACAAGCTGCGGAGCATCGTTGATCCTCCAGTTTCGGGTCGGGGGGGCGGCCCGCTCGCAGGTCGATTTCCGGCCTGCTCCGGCCACGCTCGGCCGGTGCCGCTCGGGCCGGTTCTACCGGCTAGTTTCGGCCGGTTGAACCCGCCGAGCCACGGTCTGGTTGCGGTCCCCGTCGCTGCCCGGCGACCAGACGATCCGGACGGGAACTATCATCCGCCGGCTCAGGACGCGTCGTTCGCCGCCACGCCCGTGCGCCGAGGTGCCCTTGGGCCTGCCGCCCGTTCCCTCTCCGGTTCCCGCTGAAGCCGCCACCCCCCCGACGAACGGGGTCCGCGGCGGTGCGTCGGCGCTGTTCGAGCTCGATGCGCTGGTGGTGCGGTACGGCCGCAATACGGTGATCCCGGGCATGACCGTGCAGGTCGCGCCGGGAGCCGTCGGCCTGCTCGGACCGAACGGCGCCGGCAAGTCGAGCCTGATCAAGACCATCCTCGGCCTGGTGCGGCCGGCCGGCGGGCGCATTCGCGTGCTGGGGCGCGAGGTGCCGCGCGAGGCGCTCGAGGTGCGTGGGCGCGTCGGCTACATGCCCGAGAGCGCGGTCGTCTTCCCCGGCATGACCGGCATCGAGAACGTCGCCTACGCCGGCGCCATCGCCGGGATGCCGGGCGGCGAGGCGCGTCGCCGCGCGCATGAGGTGCTCGAGTACGTCGGCTGCGGCGAGGAGCGCTACCGGCCGGTCGACGAGTACTCGCAGGGGATGCGCCAGCGGATCAAGCTCGCGAGCGCGCTGGTGCACGATCCCGAGCTGCTGCTGCTCGACGAACCGACCAATGGCCTCGACCCGGGCGGCCGCGCCGAGATCCTCGAACTGGTGCGCGACCTCGGCCACGCGAAGGGCATGTCGATCCTGCTCTCGTCGCATCTCCTCGACGACGTCGAGTTCGTCTGCGACCAGGTGCTGCTGATGGCGCGCGGCGAACTGCGCGCCGCCGGCTCGATCCGCGAGCTCGAGGCGAAGGTGGCGGGCGAGCACGTCCGCCTGACGCTCGAGGGCGACGCCGCGCGCTTCCTCGCCGCCGCCGCCGAGCGCGGCTTCGCCCCGCACCTGCCCGATCCGCTCGACGCCACCGAGTGCCTGGTGAAGCTGCCGGCGGGTGCGCCGCCCGGCGCGATCCTGCGCCTCGCCATCGAGTGCGCCGTCCGCGTGCGCCGCTTCGTCCCGAGCCGGCCGTCGCTGGAACAGGTCTTCCTCGAGACGCTCGACGATTCGTCGGGGACGCGCTGATGCCGGTCTACGACCGCACCTATCGGCGCTGGGACGGCGAGCTGAAGCGCCGCGCGTTCCGTGCGGCGCCGATCGTCATGGCCGGCATCCGCGGCGCCTTCGCCGGCAGGTCGAGCTGGTTCTGGACGCTGCAACTGCGCGGCTTCATGGTCGTGAGCTGCCTGCCGACGCTGCTGCTCTTCTTCCTCAACTTCCTCTTCTGGTACCGGCCGGCGTGGCTGCCGCCCGAGACCTTCCGCTTCTTCGACATGATCGCGCCGTACCGCGCGATCCAGTACCCGCTGCTGACGCGGCTCAACTCGATGTTCCTGATGATCTACTGCGTGCTCATCGGGTCGGGACTGATCGCCCGCGATCGCGCCACCGGCGCCCTGCCGCTCTACCTGTCGCGGCCGCTGACGCTGACCGACTATCTGCTGGGCAAGATCGGGATCATCGGCTGGTTCATGGCGATGTTCACGCTGGTGCCGAACCTGCTGATCTGGCTGGTGGGCGCTCTGGCCGATCCGGTCGAGGGGGCGTGGGGCCGGGCGCTGCCGCTCTTGTTCCCGATCGTGGCGCACAACCTCGCCGTGATCCTGACCTACTCGCTCACCATCCTCGCGGTGTCGTCGCTCTGCCGGCGGCCGATGTTCGCCGCGTTGATCTGGTTCGCGCTCTTCATCCTGCTGCCGTCGTTCACCTCCATGATCGGCAGCGGGCGCGGGCTCGGGGCGCTGGCCGCGGTGTCGCCGAACGACGCCCTGTTCGCCGCGGGGTACCAGCTCTACGACGTCGCCGGACTGTTCGACCGGGCGCTCGGGGAGCAGGACGGCGGCGTGCGGGCCGGCATCGAGGCGCTGTTCGATGCGATGAAGTTCTTCGCCAGCTCGACGTCGCTGCAGGCGTGGACCTCGGTGGCGAGCTGGTGCGGCCTGTCGCTCCTGGTGTTGGTGGGCGTGCTCCGGCGACAGGACGTTGTCGTCGATGCGGGGGCGCGATGAGCGGCGCGGCGACGGAGACGGATGCGGCGGTCGCCGAGCCGGCCGTGGTGCTGGAGCGCGTGTCGCATTGGTACGGCGCGGTGATCGGCCTGAACGACGTGTCGCTCCGGTTCGAGCGCGGCGTGACCGGACTGCTCGGGCCCAACGGCGCCGGCAAGTCGACGCTGATGCGGTTGATGACGGGGCAGATGGCGCCGAGCCAGGGCGACGTGCGGGTGTTCGGGCAGCTGCCGTTCGCCAACCCGGCGGTGCTCGGCCGCCTCGGCCATTCCCCCGAGCATGAGCAGCTGTGGGATCATCTCGACGGTGCCGCGCACCTCTTCGCGCTGCTGCATTACGGCGGCTTCCCGGCCGCCGATGCGCGCGAGCGGGCCGCACGGTCGCTCGCGCGCGTGGGGCTCGCGTCGGCCGGGTCGAAGAAGTGCGGCGCCTACAGCAAGGGCATGCGCCAGCGGTTGCGCATCGCCCAGGCGATCGCCCACGACCCCGAGCTGATCGTGCTGGATGAGCCGCTGAACGGCCTCGACCCGGTCGGCCGGCGCGAGATCATCGACCTGGTGCGAGGCCTCGGCACCGGCGGCCACACCGTCGTCGTCTCGGGCCACGTGCTGCACGAGGTGGAGAAGATGACGCGGCGCATCGCGCTGGTGCACAAGGGGCGCGTCCTGGCCGAGGGGACGATCGACGAGATCCGTCGGGCGCTCGACCAGCGGCCGCACCACGTGCGCGTCGCCACCGACGATCCGCGCGGTCTGGCGCGCCTCCTGCTCGAGGAGCCAGGCGTGCTGAGCGTCCGGGTGGCGGCGGCGGAGGCGCGCTTCGAGGTGACCGATCCGGGAAGTTTCTTCGACCGGCTGGCGCGCATCACGGCGGACGGGCACATGGTCGTGCGGGAATACGAGTCGACGGATGACAACCTCCAGGCCATCTTCGACTACCTGGTCGCCTGAGCTCGCGCCGCGGCGCGGGTTCTTCGACGGCATCGCGGTCACGATCCGCGTGGCCGGGCTGTCGCTGCTGCGCGGCCGGCGTGGCGTGGTGCTGGCGCTGCTGTGCGCGCTGCCGCTGATCTGGCCGGCGCTCGAGCTGTTCCATTCCGGTCTCGGCACCAAGGGCGGCGTCGGCTTCGTCCAGCTGCTGACCGAGCTCTGGTTCCCGCGGATCAACCTGATCGTCGCGCTGTTCGTCGGCTGCGGCGCCCTCGGCGAGGAGATCGACGGCAAGACGGTGCCCTACCTGCTGACGCGGCCGGTGCCGCGTTCGGCGCTGCTGATCGGGCGCTGGCTGGTCGCCGCGGTCACCGCCAGCGTGCTGCTCGGCGCCGGCTACCTCGCGCTGTACGTCGCGACGGTGGCGCCGATGGGCGGCGACGCCCTTCTCGTCGACCTGCCGATCCTCGGCTACGCGCTGCTCGGGATGGCGCTGTCGATGCTCGCCTACTGCGCCGTCTTCATGCTGTTCGCCGTGACGATCAAGTGGCCGCTGCTGGTCGGGCTGGTGCTGCTGTTCGTGTGGGAGGAGTTCGCGGCGACGATGCCCGGCAACCTCGCGCGCTACACGCTGCTGCACCACGTCTACACGCTGCTGGCGCACGGGTCGGGCGACGAGGCGTATCACCTGCTGGCGCGGCCCGAGGAGATCGAGCTGCTGCCCGCGGCGGAGTCCCTCCAGGTGCTCGCGGGCGTGACCGCCGGCAGCCTCGCGCTGGCGCTGGCGAAGTTCCGCCGCAAGTCGTACCTGGTCTGAGTTCGTTCGCGCTGCCGCGCTGCAGCGCCGCAGCGCCGCAGCGCCGCCGTCAGCTCCGCGGCGAGTCGACGAAGCAGTTCAGCATCTTGTAGGAGAGCTGCGCGGCGAGGAACTCGCTGTGGTGGTTCACGCCGTCGGGCTTGAGTTCGTTCACGTCGCAGGCGATCACCCGCTTGCGCGCGCCGATCTCCTGCACCAGGTCGCACACCTGCCACCAGTCGAGGCCGCCCGGCACCGGCGTCCCGGTCGAGGGCATGATCGTCGGGTCGAGGCCGTCGACGTCGATCGTCACGTAGACCGGGTCGGTCAGCAGCGCCACTGCCGCGCGGATCCAGTCGGGCCGCCGGCGCAGCTCGTGGCCCGGGAAGAGGTGGATGCCGCGCTCCTGCGCGTAGGCGAGCTCCTCCTCGCAGACCGCCCGGATGCCGATCGAGACGATCGTTGCGGAACGGTCGTCCTCGGCGATGGCGTGGATCGCGCAGGCGTGGTTGAAGGGGGAGCCCTTGTACTCGGCGCGCAGGTCGGCGTGGGCGTCGACGTGCAGCACCGAGAAGCGGCCGTGCACCGCGCGCACCGCCCGCGTGAGCCCGATCGAGACCGAGTGCTCGCCGCCGAGCCCGAGCAAGAACTTGCCGTCGGCCAGCGCCGGCCGCGCCGCCGCCTCGATCGCCGCGACCGCCCTGGCCGGATCGTCGCTGCGGAACTTCACCGCGGGCAGCGTCGCGATCCCCTGCTCGCAGACCTTGCGCTGCAGCGCGAGGTCGAAGAATTCGACCTGCCCCGACGCTTCGATCAGCTTCGCCGGCCCCCGGTCGGCGCCCTTGCCGTAGGTCGAGGTGCCGTCGAACGGGCAGGGGAGCACGGCGATGCGAGCGGTCGCGTAGGCGGACTGCTCGGGCGGCAGATCGAGGTAGCCGGGAGCGGCAGCGCGCCGAGGCGAGCGCTTGGCGGCCGGCGTCGAGCGCGCGGCCGATCGGGGCGCCTTGCGGCGAGAGGTGGAGCGGGAAGCGGCGCGGACGCGGCGGGCCATCGAGAGCTCTCCGGATCGTCGCGCGCGCCGATCAGGCGGCGCGCGAGCGGGGTGGGGAGCGTAGCGCGGACTACTCCCCGACGCGCCGTGCGCGCCATGCGGGATGCCACGGCAGCGGGCTCGTGGCGCCGTCGGTGCCCGTGGCGAAGAGGCTCGCGTCGAGGAACGCTGCCGCCGTGGCGGCCGACGGCAGCGCGAGCGGCGCGCCGGTCGCGCGGGCGAACCCCGGGTCCGCGACGACCGAGCCGCCGTCGCAGCCGCGCGCCTGCCAGGCCGCGAAGTCGCCGCCGGCGAAGCGCGGCGCGCTGCCGTCACGGCACCACCAGAGGTTCTCCTCGAGCACGGCGTTCCCGCGGCTCCAGTCGCCCGCCAGCGCGTCGCCACGCTCCCACACCACGACGTTGCGGCGGAAGGTGAAGCTCACGTGCTCCTCGAAGCGCGTGCGCTGCACCTGCGCGTCGCGGCCGTCGACGAGGAGATTGCGTTCGACGAGGTTGTCGCGGCCGTAGTGCTGGTGGAAGCCGCCGTGGGTGGTCCGTTCCACCACGTTGTCGCGAGCGACGATCGCGGTCGTCCCCTCGTCGAAGTAGAGGCCCCAGCCGCCATAGGTGCGCGCGGCGACGTCGCGGAAGCAGTTGCGCTCGATCACCGTGCCGGCGTGGTGGCCGAGCGTGTAGATGCCGCCCAGGTCGGAGAGCAGCGGCCCTTCGCCGTCCGGTCGTCGACCGAGGTCGTGGACCCGGTTCGAGGCGATCCGCGATCCGGCCGCCGCCGCGGCGCCGTAGCCCCAGGTCCAGCCGAGCGAGATGCCGCTGTAGAGGAAGTCGCCGATCTCGTTGCCGAGCGCATGGAGCGGCGCCTGGCCGCCCCAAAGGCCGACGGCGCTGGCGAAGAGGTGGCCGCCGCCGACGATCCGGTTGTGCAGCAGGAAGATGCCGGCAAGCGCGTCGGCCGGCGTCTCCGGCAGCGTCGTCTCCCCGACCTTGATGCCGCCGCCGCCGAGGTCGGTGAACTCGCAATCGCGCACGAAGACGTCGCGCGAGCCGCGCCCGATCGAGAGCGCATAGCTGCCGAGCGCCGCGAATCGGCAGCGATCGAAGCTGATGTTGCGTGCGCCGACGGCGCGGACGGCCGCCGGCACCAGGATGGCGGCCTGCGGCGACCCGCTCGCGCGCGGCGCGGCCGGCGTCGCCCCCGGCGCGAACCACCACTCGCAGTGGCGGAACTCGAGGTCGACGAAGCGAAGGCCCTCGACGAAGCGTCCGGCCGCGGGCTCGCCGGCGAGTTCGACCAGATGGGTGAGCCGCGGCGCGAAGACCTCGCTCCGCGTCAGGTCCTCGCCCGCTTCCGGCAGCACCCAGAGCATTCCGGCCGCCTCGTCGAGCCACCACTCGCCGGCAGCGTCGAGGAAGGCGCGCGAGCCTTCCGCCCACCATGGGTCGCCCGGATCGAGCCGGAAGACGGTCGGATCGCGGAGCTCCACTCGTCCGGTCGCCGCATCGAGCGCCGCGACGCGGCAGTGGTTCTCGATCCAGCGGCAACAGGCGACCAGGTCGCAGACCGTGCCGTCGGGGCGTGGTGCGGCGGCTGCCGCGGCGAGCGGCGCGAGGTCGGCCGGCGCGGCGACGAACTCCGCGATCGGCTGGTTCCACGGCTTGGCCGCGTCCGCCGCCGCCAGCGCGGCCACCGAGCAGCTGCCCCGATCGGGATGGCGCGCGCGCGGCCGCCGCTTGCCGTCGATCCAGAGCTCGCGGAACGCCGAGCCGTGGGCGATGACGGTCGCGACGTCGGCGACGAAGAGCGCTCTCCCGTCGAGCTCGGCGCGGCGCCAGCCGGTGATGCGCTTCCCGCCGCTCAAGATGGCCGGGCCGGTCGCGCCACCCTCCGCGGGCGTGGCGCGCGTCACCCGCAGGTCGAAGTGGGGCGCGGCGGAGTCGTCGGCGGTGAGCCGCAGCGGTGCGTCGAGGCGGTGCGTTCCCGGCAGGAGTTCGATCCGCATCGGCTGGGCCGGTGCGGCGGCGCGCTCCGATCGCGCAGCGGCGAAGGCGCGCTCGAGCGTGCGGAACGGACCGCTTCGCCCGTGGCGTTCGCGCGCGCGGCCGTCGCAGGCGTCGTCACCGTCCGCGGCGACATACCAGCGGGAGAACGGCAGCGGGGGAGCCACCGGTCGTTCGTCGGCGTCGATGCCCGGCGCCGTCTGCAACGCCGCCAGCAGGGGAAGGAGCCGTGCGACCACGAGCATCTCCTTGGCGAGCCGGCGCCGTGTTGCCGGTTGGCGGCGATGCGCTGGTCATTGTCCACCCGACCGCGCCGACGGCGTGCGCCGCAGAGATCATGGACGAGTCCGGCCGGCGGAACCAATCGCGCTCCGCGCGGGTGCCGCGACGCATGTTCGCCGTCGCGGGAGAAGACACGGTGCCGATCGGGACCCTCCGGGGGAACGTCGTCATGCCATCGCCACGGCAAAGGCGCGTCTCCTACGATGCGCGACCGCCATGTCCTCTCCCGCATCGCGCTCGCGGCTCCTGCCGTCGACTCTTCCGCTCCCGCCCTTCGCGCAGCGCGCGTGGGGGGCGGCGGTGGCGTCGGGCGACTGGCATGACTGGCGCTGGCAGCTCGCGCACCGGGTGACCTCGGTCGGCGCGCTTCTCGACCTGCTTGGGGCGGACTTCCCGGTCGCGCCGGCGACGCGTGCGGCGCTCGAACGCGCCGGTGCGGCGAGCGTCGTGTCGGTCACGCCGTGCTACCTGGCGTTGAGCCGGCCGGACGATCCGCGCGATCCGATCCTGCCGCAGGTGCTGCCCGATCCGGCCGAGCCGGCGGGGGCGGCAGCGGGCAGCGGCGTGCCCGATCCGTTCCGGGAGGAGGAGCTCGAGATCGCCAAGGGGGTGGTGAACCGATATCCCGACCGCGCGCTCTTCCTGCTCACCAACTTCTGCAGCACGCTCTGCCGCCACTGCATGCGGCGGCGCGAGTGGGAGGGGGGCTTCACGCGCCTCGCCGACGCCGAGATCGACGCCGGAGTGGCCGCGATCGCCGCGCGGCCGGCGATCCGCGACGTGCTCCTCTCGGGCGGCGATCCGCTCAACCTGCCGTCGGCGTACGTCGGCCGCGTGGTGCGCGCGCTGCGCGAACGCTGCGATCTCGACTTGCTGCGGATCGGCAGCCGCGTGCCGGTCACGTTGCCGCTGCGGATCGACGACGAACTGCTGCGAGAGCTGGCGCCCGCCGCGCCGCTCTGGCTCAACACCCACTTCAACCATGCACGCGAGGTGACGGTCGAGGCGGCTGCGGCGGTGCGGCGCCTGGCCGGCGCCGGCGTGGTCGTCAGCAATCAGGGCGTGCTGCTGCGCGGCATCAACGACACCGAGGGCGACCTGCTCGATCTCTCGCGCGCGCTGCTGCGCGCCGGGCTGCGCGCCTACTACCTGCACCAGTGCGATCCGGTGGCCGGTGTGCGCCACTTCCGGGTCGGGCTGGCGCGCGGCATCGAGCTGGTGCGCTCGCTGCAGGGCAAGGTGAGCGGGCTCGCGATCCCGCGCCTGACCGTCGACCTGCCAGGGGGTGGCGGCAAGGTGCAGGCCGATGGTCCGCAGTTGCTCGAGCGGCGCGGCGACACTTTCGTCTACGCCAGTCCGCTGACGGGCGCGCGGATCGAGGTCGACGGCTCGGAAGGGAGCTTCGGCGGCGCGGGAATCTGGCGCGAGCGCGGCATCGCCTGGCCGGCGTGAGCGGCGCAGCGGCGGGCGCGCCGAAGGGGCGCGGGAGCGTCGTGGCCGGGGACTCCGGCGTGGGCGGCCCCGTTGTCGGCCCGAACAGCCGCCGATATGCTCCGAGCCCCTTTCCGGTCGGAAGGTGCGCTGAAGTCAGACGGTGTGGTCGACCGATCGGAGTGGGACCGGCGGCGGGTGGTGCGGCCGCAGCCGGCGGACGGGATGGCTGCCGATCGCGAGATCGGCGTGCGTCGCGTCCAGTCCGCGACGCGGTTCGTGACCCTTGCCTGATCGTCTAATTGGTAGGACAGCGGACTCTGACTCCGTAAGTCTTGGTTCGAGTCCAAGTCGGGCAGCCACGCGATCCAGCGGCCGTCAGGGGCGACCCTGACGGCCGATCGTGTTTTGAGGGCACGCTGGACACGGCTCGCGCGACCGGCCAGCGTGGGGAGCGCCGAGAAGCTTGCGCTCCGCGAGCGGGGCAGGAGAGGGCGATGCGTCCGGGAGACTTGGCGACGGCGGCCATCCGCGAACTGGCGACCGGAGCTGACGGCCGCCGGCGCGCGACGCTGCGGTTCCGCCACGGCGACTACCGAGCCGACCGCTGGTGGAGCTGGTGCGATCTGGTGGTCGTGCTCCCGCCGGAGGCGCCGCCGCTGGCGCTGGCCGACGAGATCGAGTTCGTGCTGGCGAGCGGCGCCGAAGCGTCGCGCGTGGCCGACGGTCCCGGCCACTATTCCTGTCGCCTCCATCCCGCCGTGCAGGGGCCGCAGTTGCCGCCCGAGCGCTCGACCGACGGCGTCTACGGCGGGCTGGTCGAGCGGACCGAGCCGCCGGCCGGCGGCGACCTCGTGCTGCACCTCGGCAGCGGCGTGACCTGCTACCCCAGACTCGACGGCGAGGGGCCGTTCCCGGCCGCATCGCTCCAGCATGGCGAATGGGCCGAGTTCATCCTGCGCGAGCCGCTCGAGCTCGCCTTCGTGCGGCGGGTCGAGCGGCGGGCCTGATCCGACGGCCTACTGCCGCTGCAGCCGCATCAAGAGCGCGTAGAGATCCTGGCCGGCGTCGCCGCGGAAGGTGAAGTGGGAGGGCGGCTTGACGGCGGCGCGCAGCAGCGACAGCGGCGGCACGCGATCGGCTTGCGGCTGCAGCGCCAGCAGCGGCACGGCGTCGTCGAAGGCGTCGGCGAACTCGCGCAGCCCCTGGCGGCCGACCACGGCGGAGAGCTCGGGCAGCGCGAGCCCGGCCGCCAGCGCCGCCAGCGAGCCGGCCGCG
>Ga0194121_10011339_pt1 | contig 10634 bp, 8 predicted proteins | sample TA2MahCa50mmetaG_FD_148609 | JGI IMG/M metagenome (GOLD analysis project Ga0194121, IMG submission 148609) | Freshwater microbial communities from Lake Tanganyika, Tanzania - TA2015020 Mahale Deep Cast 50m | ecosystem: Environmental > Aquatic > Freshwater > Lake | place: Tanzania: Lake...
GCAGGCGCTTCATGGCCCAGTCGAAACTGATGAGGGTGCGGCCGGATGGTGAAGATTCATTCATGCCCGCAATCTAGCGACAGGCGGAGGCAGGAGTCGTATAGCAGACGTGTACTTATGGAAGTAAGCGTAAGCAGTTTGAAAGAGGCGAAAAAAGCTGCTGTTTAAACGCGTGAACGGTGCGAACTAAAGCCAGGTTTAGTCCGTATAAATCGACTCATGAAAGAAAACGCAGAGCCCAAATAGGGTTGTGAACCCTACAATTTACCCGTAATATCCGTTGAGGTGGGCGAAACACTACTCGGGAAGTCGCCTATAAGGCGACCTTCTTCATCAACCAGGAACTTATGGAAGTTCCAGCGAACCGTGGCGTCGGTCTTGCCGTTGAGAGCCCCCTGGGTGAGCCATTGGTAGATGGGGTGCGGCGAATTGCCCTTAATCTGCACTTTGTCAGCCATGAGGAAGTCAACCCCGTAGTTTTTTTCACAGAAACTGGCTATGCTCTCGGCGTCGCCGGGTTCTTGTGCGCCGAAGTCGTTGCAAGGGAAGCCGATGACCACCACTTTTTTGCCAAATTTTTCATGGAGCTCCTGTAGCTGCTTGTATTGTGGGGTGTAGCCACAACGCGATGCGGTGTTCACCAACAGTACTTTTTTACCCTTAAATTGGGATAATTTAACATTTTCGCCGTCGATGGAGGTGAAGGAGTAGTTGTGGAACATTTTTTTGGGGGTTTGGGCGGTGGTGCAAGCGGCCGACAACATCAAGATCAACAGCAGCAGGGTAAAGGAAAGGCGCGGGTGCATAAATGAATGGTTGATTCCGCTCATAAAACGCATCTACAGGTGAAAAGTTTGCCTCAACTGCATTAGATTTGACCCAAAACAAGCTTTGTTCGGCATTCATCCCTCCGTAGAGTTGTGGCTGGCCGGTTTAACCGCCTTTGCCATCACGTATTTCAGTATACCAGGCATCATAAAGCTGGCACGGTTGAAGCGTCTCTACGATGAGCCCAACCACCGCAAAGAGCATACGGCCCGTATTCCAACTCTGGGTGGACTGGCATTATTCGTGGGGTTCTTTTTCTCTTTTGTGTTTTGGGGCTACGACCTGCACATGCGGAGCTTCCACTCTATTCTATCGGCCTTGATCATACTGTTCGTGGTAGGAATCCGCGACGATCTCTATCCGCTTAAGTCGTGGCTGAAATTGGGGGCTCAGACCGTGGCCGCCTTAATTGTAGTGGTGCAGGGCGATGTGCGCATCACCAACCTGTATGGCCTTCTCGACCTGCACGACCTTCCCTATATGGTGACCGTGGCCATCAGTACTCTGGCCATCCTCACCATCATGAACGGGTTCAATTTGATCGATGGCATCAACGGACTATCTGCAGGGGTTGCCGTGATTGTGTTGTCGACCTATGGCTATTGGTTCTACAAGATGGACAACCTTGTTTTCGTGCTCCTGTGCGTGACCCTCATCGGGTCGTTGCTGGCCTATTTGCGCTACAACTTCGTGCGCAAAGCGAATATCTTCATGGGCGATTCGGGTTCACTGGTGATTGGCTACCTGATTTCGGTAATCAGCATCCGCTTCATCCAGCAAAGCCGCGAATTTGATCCGAATTATTTTTTCAGCATCGCCGGCGCGGTGTATGCCTTCAACCTGCTGATCATTCCCCTGTTCGACACGCTGAGGGTTTCGGTGGTGCGCATCTTGAAAGGCTATTCGCCCTTTCGGGCCGACCGCAATCACATCCACCACACCCTCATCGACATCGGGATGAGTCACCGCCAGGCCTCTTTGTTGCTGTTCGCCGTGAACCTTGGCTTTATCGCCATGGGCAGCCTCCTCGGTGAATTTCGTCCACGCCACTACCTCTTCCTATGTCTGTTGGTGGCGCTTGTCCTCAGCCAGATTCCCTTTTTCATCAAGAGGCGACAAAAATCGCGGGGCACATACCTGCCCCACAAGTCGCAATAGGGTTCTTGTTTTTCGCCTTATCTTTGCACGCTTTTCACCCGGCGCGTTTGCGGATTTCATTCCTAGCCGTAAGGGGATCAGAGGAAAGCAAACTAAATTTATTCTTAATCCGATGAGTTTATGAGTAATTTCGATCTAATAGTAGTGGGCGGAGGTCCGGGCGGTTATGTGGCGGCGATTCGCGCGACCCAGTTGGGACTCAAAACTGCGGTTGTGGAGCGTGAAGCGATGGGTGGTATTTGCCTGAATTGGGGATGCATTCCCACAAAAGCCCTGCTGAAGAGCGCGCAGGTTTTTGAGTACATCAAACACGCTGGCGATTATGGCATTCAGGTATCGGATGCCCGCCACGATTTCAGCGCTGTGGTGTCTCGCAGTCGCAAGGCGGCCGACGGAATGAGCAAAGGGGTTGGTTTTTTGATGAAGAAAAATAACATCAGCGTGGTCATGGGTGCTGGTCGCATACTGCCCGTAGGCAAGGTTGAGGTGACCGATGCATCGGGTAAAAAGCAAATTCTTTCGGCGCCCCACATCATCATCGCGACGGGCGGGCGGGCAGTACAACTGCCCAACATTCCAATCGACGGAAAGCGGGTGATTGAATACCGCAAGGCGATGAGTCTAGAAAAGCAGCCTGAGAGCATGCTGATCGTGGGTTCGGGAGCCATTGGGGTCGAATTTGCCTATTTCTATAACGCCATGGGCACACGTGTGCACCTGGTGGAATACATGCCCCGGATTGTGCCTGTGGAGGATGAGGAAATCTCCCGTACCCTCGAGAAGATCTATAAGAAGGCGGGTATCGACATCCACACGGGTGCTTCCGTGGAGTCGGTGAATGTAAGTGCCAACGGGTGCGTTTCGAGGGTGAAGACGGAGAAGGGCGAGATGACTTTGGAAACGGAGGTGGTGCTATCGGCCGCCGGTGTGGTAGCGAATATTGAAGGCATCGGTCTGGAGGAATGTGGGATTGCCACTGAGAAAGGCAAGATTGTGGTCGACGATTACTACCGCACCGGGGTGGCCGGGTATTATGCCATTGGTGATGTTGTGAAGGGACCAGCCCTGGCGCATGTGGCATCGGCGGAGGGAATCATCTGTGTGGAAAAGATTGCGGGTCACCACCCGGAGCCGCTCGATTACGGCAATATTCCCGGATGTACATATTGTTCACCAGAGATTGCATCGGTGGGGATGACTGAACAAGCAGCGCGCGATGCGGGCTACGAATTGAAAGTGGGTCGTTTCCCCTTTTCGGCTTCTGGCAAGGCCAGCGCGGCGGGCCACAAGGATGGTCTGGTGAAATTGTTGTTCGACGCCCGCTACGGTGAGCTGTTGGGAGCGCATATGATTGGAGCCAACGTTACGGAGATGATTGCTGAAGCGGTAGTGGCGCGTAAGCTGGAAACAACCGGGCCTGAGCTCATCAAATCAGTACACCCGCACCCCACCATGAGCGAGGCCATAATGGAGGCAGCCGCCGCTGCCTACGGCGAGGTCATCCATTTGTAGTCGAAACGCCCGAGTTACCGTCAACCCAGGACACTTCTTTTGAATCTGTGGGCAGGGGCCAAACCCAGATCATGAGGGTAGCACTGAATACACCGAGAAAAGAGCCTGCCACCACATCCTCAAAAAAATGTTGCGAGAGGTACACGCGGGTGTAGCCTATCAAGAGGGCCAGGGTCAGTAGGGTTACCTTGCGGGTGGATGCAGGAAGGGCCGACAGCGGCCTGGGGGGTGACAGAAAAGAGAGCAGGGCGGCCATGGCAAAAGCCGCTGCTGTATGTCCCGATGGAAAACTCTGGTGACGGTGTTGATCTACGCCCGGAATCAGATGGTTGACCCGCGACCCGATGGCCTCAAAATAGGCAGTTGGGCGAAGGGCGTCGTGGAAGATGAGCTGTTTGCAGATTTGAACCAGAGCAAGGGTCAGGATCAGAGCCAGAGCCGCGCGCCAGGCTAGCGGGCGGTGTACAAAAAACAGCATCACCGGGAGTAGGGCTGCGGTGCGCCCATCTCCCAGAATGGTGAGCCAGGGTGCGCAGACATCGGCCACAGGGGTGTGGAAGGCGTTCATAAATAGAAAGAGTCCCGCCTTTGTGGTCAAGAGCAGCAGGGTAGTGCCGACCAGCATCAACAGGCCGTAGGCCTGCATAAATGGTGAGCTTAATAACTGCGGCAGGCGTACCATTTAGCCGATATTGTAACAACTAATTTTTGGAATCCGACCGCTTTTGCGGGTTCAGGCTGGTAGTTTTACTTCTTCCTCTTCGCGCTGCTGCCCGATTTGGCTGCCGCGCTGCCGGGCTTGGGCGCCACCTCCGGGTCGCTCCGGCGGAGTTCTAGTCCCTTTTCCGTATCGGTGGGTCCCCAACGCGGCTCATGGCGGTCGCTGTAGCCCCTTTCGGCGATGACCACCTTATTCTCATAGACGGTGTACGAATACATCACATACTCATCGTCTTCTTTGACTCCGTGGATACAATTTTTCTCCACACTTCCACCCTGAAATCTCGATTCGCCCTTCAGCTGAAAGAACAGATTACAGTCGGGCAATTCATCGAGGTCAGTCCGCGGTTCGTAGCCCTCGAACGGAACCTTCTTTTTGTATTCGCCTGCCACGGCTGATATATCATACATGGTGTATAGGACAGCTTCTATGGTGCCGTTGATGCCATCGGTGAGCCGGAAGAAGCGCTGGCTGATGGGATTGCCTTTACCATCGGTGATCTCTTCGTAGAGCCAGGCCGCGTCGGAGTAGAGGTTTTCCCAGACCCGAACGATGTGGGCCTCGCGAACGGCTACGCTGGTGTCGCGCTTGGCGATGTTGCGGTTGTCGAAATCGCCGCTCATCCAGCTGAGCAGCTGCTTCATCTCCTTCGAAAAACGGGGCGGTTCTGCGGCCGGAACAGGGGTGGCTGAACACAGCAGAGCAGCAATCAGGATGAGGAGGAAGAGGAATCGTGATGGGTTCATATTCGGAGGCTTGAGGTTATGAAGGGATAAAAGTACAACTGTCTGTTGAAAAATACACAGGTGGTGTGTAAAGTCAACCCAAAATCGAGGCTTGGAGACCACCCATTTCGGGCTTCGGGGGTCGGTTGTGCCTTGGGGCGATGCGGGCAGCGATTTTGTTTGCGTGTGCCTAACAACGACTTAAACAAAGCCTTCATTGAATGTGCAAAACTTCTCTCTTTTTGTGGATTTCCCTGCCTCTTTCTTTTCAATTTTTGTCAACCGATTGGTCACTCGATCGGGCCTTTTTCCGGACTAAATTCCCGCTGCCCCGGTGGAGTTCTATCCGGCGATAAACCCGATGATGACGACAAACATAAAAGCAAATCTGCCATGATTGAACCCATTCTCACCGAGAATAAAGACCGCTTTGTCCTGTTCCCCATCCGCTACCACGACCTGTGGATCTACTACAAAAACTCCGAGGCCAGCTTCTGGACGGCTGAGGAGATTGACCTCTCGGCTGACCTGCACCACTGGAACAACCTCCTCAACGACGACGAGCGTCATTTCATCAAGCACGTATTGGCTTTTTTTGCGGCCAGCGATGGTATCGTCAACGAAAACCTCGCGGTCCACTTCCTCAATGAGGTGCAGTACCCCGAGGCGCGCTGCTTTTACGGCTTTCAGATCATGATGGAAAACATCCACTCCGAGACCTATTCGCTGCTGATCGACACCTACATCAAGAACCCGGAGGAGAAGCACAAACTCCTGCACGCCATAGAGACCATCCCATGTGTCACGAAAAAAGCGGAATGGGCCCTGCGCTGGATCGACAAGGGCAACTTCCTGGAACGCCTCATTGCGTTCGCTGCAGTAGAGGGCATTTTCTTCAGCGGCAGTTTTTGCAGCATTTTCTGGTTGAAAAAGAGGGGACTCATGCCAGGACTCAGCTTCAGCAATGAGTTGATTAGCCGCGACGAAGGCATGCACCGCGATTTTGCCTGTCTCATCTACACCGAGCACATCCGCAACAAGCTCGACCCGTCCGTCGTCAATAAAATCATCACCGACGCGGTCGAAATCGAAAAGGAGTTTGTGACCAACGCGCTACCCGTTCGCCTAATCGGAATGAACAGCGACATGATGTGCCAGTACATTGAGTTCGTGGCCGATCACCTGTTAAACACCCTCAAATTACCTGCCCATTATGGGGCAACAAATCCCTTCGATTTTATGGAACTGATTTCAATGGAGGGCAAAACGAACTTCTTCGAGCGCCGCGTAGGTGAATACCAAAAGGCAGGGGTGACGTCCGACCGCACCCAGCAGACCTTCAGCACGGAGGAAGACTTCTGAACAATGATTAATTCTTTTCGGATTTTCAAATTTTGACTTATGTACGTTTATAAGAGAGACGGACGCCGGGAAACGATTTTGTTTGATAAGATTACGTCGAGGATTGAAAAGCTATGTTATGGCTTGAATTGTGATTATGTGCAACCGGTTGAGGTGGCCAAGAAAGTAATCGTGGGGATGTATGACGGCATCGCCACTACGCGCCTCGATGAGCTGGCTGCCGAGACCGCGGCCTCTCTCACGGCTTTGCATCCCGATTATGCACTGCTGGCCGCACGCATCGCCATCTCAAACCTTCACAAGGAAACACTGAAGTCGTTTTCGGAGACCATGCGCGCCCTGCATGGCTACATCGACCCGGCCACGGGACAGGCAGCGCCCCTTTTGGCCGATGAAGTGATGGACGTGGTGAACCAAAATGCTGAGCAACTCGATTCTGCCATCATTTACTCGCGCGACTACGACTACGATTATTTTGGGTTCAAGACCCTGGAGCGCTCATATCTGCTCAAGATGAACGGCAAGGTGGCCGAACGCCCCCAGCACCTGCTCATGCGCGTGGCCGTCGGTATCCACCAGAACGACATTCCGGCCGCCATCAAAACCTATGAATTGATGAGCGAAAAGTGGTACACCCACGCCACGCCCACCCTCTTCAACGCGGGTACCCCCAAACCGCAGTTGTCGAGCTGCTTCCTGCTGAGCCTCAAGCAAGACAGCATCGACGGCATCTACGACACCCTCAAGCAAACAGCGAAGATTTCACAAAGCGCGGGGGGCATTGGACTCAGCATCCACAATGTGCGGGCCACAGGATCCTACATCCGGGGCACCAACGGCACCAGCAACGGGGTTGTGCCCATGCTGAGGGTGTTCAACGATACCGCGCGGTATGTCGACCAAGGGGGAGGCAAGCGCAAAGGTTCGTTTGCCGTCTACCTGGAACCCTGGCATGCCGATATTTTCGACTTCCTCGACCTCAAAAAGAACCACGGTAAGGAGGAGTTGCGTGCACGCGACCTTTTCTACGCCCTCTGGATTCCAGACTTGTTCATGAAAAGGGTGGAGGAAAACGGCAAATGGAGTTTGTTTTGTCCGAACGAAGCCCCCGGGCTCCACGATTGCTGGGGTGATGAGTTTGAAGCACTCTACCACCGCTACGAGCAGGAGGACCGGGCGCGCAAAACCATTGACGCCCAAGAACTTTGGTTTGCCATATTGGAATCGCAGATCGAAACCGGAACGCCCTATATGCTCTACAAGGATGCGGCCAACCGCAAGAGCAACCAGCAGAACCTGGGTACGATTCGTTCCAGTAACCTCTGCACCGAAATCATAGAATATACCTCGGCCGATGAGGTGGCGGTGTGCAACCTGGCCTCCGTGGCATTGCCCCGCTTCGTAACCACCGATCTGCAGTTCGACCACCAGAAGCTCTACGAGATTACCTACACAGTGACACGTAACCTGAATCGGGTGATTGATGTGAACTACTATCCTGTGGAGGAGGCCCGCAGGTCGAATATGCGCCACCGACCCATCGGCATCGGCGTGCAGGGATTGGCCGATGTCTTCATCCTCATGCGCCACCCCTTCGAATCGGCCGAAGCACGTAAGCTGAACCGTGAGATTTTTGAGACGCTCTACTTCGCCTCTATGTCGGCCTCCTGCGATATGGCCCGTGAGGAGGGTTCCTACGAGACCTACGCGGGCTCACCTTTGTCGCGCGGTATGTTCCAGTTCGACCTCTGGGGGGTGACCCCGTCTAAACGTTGGGATTGGGACGAACTGCGTGCGCGTTTGGCCAAGTATGGCGCCCGCAACAGCCTCCTTCTGGCTCCGATGCCTACAGCATCTACCAGCCAGATTTTGGGCAACAACGAGTGTTTCGAGCCCTACACGAGCAACATCTACAGCCGACGCGTATTGAGTGGGGAGTTTGTGGTGGTGAACAAACACCTCCTGCGTGATCTGGTGAATGAGGGCTTGTGGAGCGTGGCACTCAAGGACAAGATTGTGGCGGGGAATGGCTCCTTGCAGAACATTAAGGAGATTCCAGAGCACCTGCGTGAATTGTACCGCACGGCCTGGGAGATCAAACAGAAGACCATCATCGATATGGCGGCTGACCGGGGGGCTTTTATTTGTCAGAGCCAAAGCATGAATGTGTTTATGACGGACGTGAATTTTGCGAAACTCACGTCGATGCATTTTTATGCCTGGAAGGCGGGCCTCAAGACGGGCATGTACTACCTGCGCACGAAGGCGGCCGCTCAGGCGGTTAAGTTCACCATTCAGCAGAAGTCGGATGCGGCGGGTGGTCCATCGCCCGTTCCCCAGCCGCAGGCGGAGCCACAGCTGGTGGAAGTGGTGGCATCGGATTCCTTAACAACCGAACAGACATTGGGTGAGCCAGGTCAGGATCTGCCTGAGGGCCCAACCATGAAAATCGACGAAGCGCGAGCCCAGATGTCGTGCTCGCTTGACAATCCGGATGCCTGCGAGGCATGCGGTAGCTGATTCGTGTGCGCCCGGCTTTTTAAATGTTTTGCTTGAACATATGCCGCTGAGGGTACATCCCCATACGACAATATTTCTTCGGGCTGACCAGCTGCAGCGGTTCCACCACATATAAAGAATTATGAAGGAATACCCTGCATTTCTGTTTCAGGTGTATTCCGGATCCAGCGCTGCATTTAGTTCAGGATTTGCTCCCTCTAACAGGGCACCCGTCCGACCAGGATTTTATTGACTTCTTGGTCTGTTCCCTCTACTCTGCGGAGGCTACCGCCCGCTTAAGATATTACTGTAATACTCCCCAAAAACACCGCCACCGGAATGGTTTTTCGGTTCGCTGCGCCCGGGATTGAACCTCGAATTTTGACTTTTTTGGGTTTGTGCGGTGGGAGTGGGAGGGAGTTTTTCACGTACCTTTAAGGCGCGTGAAAAACCGCCAAATTATTCCAAAGATCAGGCAGAAACATTATAGACATCAATAGATGTTATATTTGCAGATTGTATGTGTTTCATCTCCCCTTTCCGTATAATGTCGCTCGTGGGCATTTTAAGCCTACCCGCCTTGGCCTTTGCCCAGAAGGGTAATGTGCAGGAGTATAGGGGTGAACGGATATTTGGACGCGACGACTCACGAGCGCGTCTCGAACAACAACTGCTCGACGAAGCCCGGCGCAAGGTAGTGGAACAAGAAGTCGGCATAAGGGTTTAAGCCACTGAGTATAATGAATAGAGCGCTGATAGAAATATTTTGTAATCTGGCAAGAGAGCAGATTTCGATCAAACTCCAGACTTTGATGAATAGAAAATTGCCCTTTTTCTGTATTTCAACTATCGTGCTCCTGTCATCCTGTGCGAAGGAATTCACGGAGTTTAATTTACCTAAGATCGTGACTGCTGCTGTGTCTGGCATTACCTTAACGAGTGCAACGACTGGCGGAAATGTAACTTCTGACGGTGGAGCAGCAGTCACAGCGCGCGGCGTGGCATACGGCACAGTTCAAAACCCAACGACCGCAAACAGCACAACGAGCAATGGCACTGGCACGGGTGTCTTCACCAGCACGCTGACGGGGCTAACAGGATTGACAACGTATTACGTTCGCGCCTATGCCACCAACAGTGTGGGAACGGCTTATGGAAATCAGGTGAGTTTTTCTACAACTTCCTCTACAACTTTAGCAACGATCACCACTACAGCTGCAACATCGGTTACCTCTTCAGGATCGTCAACAGGAGGAAATGTAACTTCTGACGGTGGAGCAGCGGTCACAGCGCGCGGCGTGGCATACGGCACAGTTCAAAACCCAACGACCGCAAACAGCACAACGAGCAATGGCACTGGCACGGGTGTCTTCACCAGCACGCTTACGGGCTTAACTGCTTCGACGCTCTATTATGTTCGCGCCTATGCCACCAACAGTGTGGGCACGGCTTATGGAAATCAGGTGAGTTTTACGACTTCAGGAACAGTAAGTCTTCCTTGCTTAGGAACACCAACAGTAACCGATGTGGACAATAACACGTACAACACGGTATCGATAGGGACGCAGTGCTGGATGCAAAGCAATTTGAAGGTGGGTAAGTACCGTAATGGCGACAACATTGCGAACATCACAGACAATACCGCATGGTCACAGACCAATACAGGGGTGTGGTGCAACTACAATAACGATACAGCAAACGACGCTCTCTACGGCAAGCTCTACAATTGGTATTCGGTAAATGATTCAAGGGGACTATGTCCTGTGGGCTGGCATGTACCATCAGATGCGGAGTGGACGACCCTCACCGACTTCTTGGGCGGAACATCC
>Ga0194121_10011343_pt1 | contig 10632 bp, 8 predicted proteins | sample TA2MahCa50mmetaG_FD_148609 | JGI IMG/M metagenome (GOLD analysis project Ga0194121, IMG submission 148609) | Freshwater microbial communities from Lake Tanganyika, Tanzania - TA2015020 Mahale Deep Cast 50m | ecosystem: Environmental > Aquatic > Freshwater > Lake | place: Tanzania: Lake...
CCCAAATGAACGCGACCGAACGCTGGCGGATCGACGACCTCGCCCGCGAGACGGGCCTGACCGTCGACACCATCCGCTACTACCAGCGTCAGGGCCTCTTGCCGCCGGGCGAGCGGGAGGGCCGCCACCGCATCTACGGCCCCGAGCACGTGGAGCGGCTGCGCCGGATCAAGGATCTGCAGCGCCGCCGCTTCTCGATCGCGGCGATCCACGCGCTCGTCTCGGGCGACGGCGAGCGGCTCGCCGGTGTGTTCGCCGACGACGGCGAGAGCGTGCGACTCACCTTCGAGGAGCTGGTCACCCGCAGCGGCGCGTCGACCGAGCTCGCGCGCGGCCTCCAGGAGGCCGGCGTGCTGCGGGACCCCCTCGACTTCGGCCGCACCGCGTACGACGGCGACGACCTCGAGATGCTCAGGGGGATGACCCGGCTCGAGCAGGCCGGGGTGCCGATCAAGGCGCTGCGGGAGATCGGCCGCATCTACTCGGAAGGCATCGAGCAGACCCAGCGCCGGATCGTCGACGTCTTCGCGACGGGCGGGTCGGTCGGCTGGACCGATCCGATCGAGCTCGAGGAGATGCGCGAGATCGTCGCCCGCGACGCGAAGACCATGCTCCCCGCGATGCGGCGTCTCGTCGACTACACGCACCACCGCACGCTGCAGCGCCTCACCCTCGACGCGGTGGCCCGGGGCACGACGGTCGACCCCGAGGCCGTCGACCCCGACGCGACCGACGAGCTCCCCATCGTCGACCCGGCCGCGCCCGAGGCGATCGACGCCTGATCGCTCCGCTCAGGCCTGCCTGATCGTTCCGCTCAGGCCTGTCTCATCGCTCCCCTCAGTCGTCGAGGTGCCAGATCCGCGTCGCGTTGCCACCCACGATGAGCTCGCGCTCCGCCGCCGACACGTGGCCCAGCGTCTCGGCGATCACCTTGCGGGAGTACGGCCAGTCGTTGCCGTGGTGCGGGTAGTCGCTCGACCACATCATGTTCTCGACCCCCACGGCGTGACGCAGCGCGATGCCCGAGCGGTCGCTGATGTACGACGCCACGCAGTTGCGGTACCAGTACGTGGACGGCGGCTCCGAGATGGGCAGGTCGCCCCACACCCGGTTGCGCCAGTAGCGGTCGTCGATCGACTCGATCAGGTGGGGGATCCAGCCCACCCCGGTCTCGATCCAGCAGATCCGCAGCTCGGGGAAGCGCTCGAACACGCCGGTGAACAGCATCGACGTCATCGCCCCGGCCGTCATCGAGAACACGTGGCTCATGCCCCCGATGGCCTTGGCCCGGGTGGCCTCGCTCGACATGTCGTACAGCGCGTTGCCCTGCGCGGCGGCAGCCCGCCGCCCGGCCGCCCGTTGGGCCCGGCTGATGATGTTGATGTGGATCGAGACGGGGATGCCCTCGTCGCAGGCGGCCGCCCAGAACGGGTCGTCGGCGGGTGAGAGGGCGTCGCCGCCGGAGGGCCAGTTGGAGATGATCACCCCCTTGGCGCCACGGGCCTTCGCCTTGCGGAGCGCGTCGACCGACTGGTCGATGCCGAGGGAGGGCATCTGGGCGAGCCCGATCAGCCGCTTCGGGTCGGCGGCGCAGAACTCCTCGAACAGGAAGCTGTTGTAGGCCTCCACCCCGGCGAGCACGAAGTCGTCGTCGTCGTCACCGAGGAAGTGGCTCATCGTGCGCTGCGGCGGGAACAGGATCTCGGCCCACACGCCGTCGGCGTCCATGTCCTTCAGCCGCTCGGCACCGTTGTAGCAACCGGACCGCGCCTCCTCGTAGGTCACCCCGAACCAGCGGAACTGGTCGTAGGGCATCCCCGGGGTCGACACGAGGCCGATGGGGTCGGGGTCGCCCCCCACCGCGGTGAGCCAGGCGTCGCCACCACGGTGGTCCTTCACCAGCTTGGGCGCCTTGTCCTGGTAGCGCTCGGGCAGCCAGTTCTCCCAGATGTCGGGCGGCTCCAGGATGTGGCAGTCGGAGTCGACGATGCGGGCCTGCTCGGTCATCTGCGTTCCCCCTTCACGCTCCCATCCGGGATGCGTCGGCGCCCGGCGCGTCGGACGTCGCGACGGGCAGGCCAAGAGTACGCTGACGCCGACGTCAGGAAAAGCCGACGTCGAGCCGACACGGGCCGCTCGGCGGCCGCGACTGGGGGGACGCTTCGTGGGCACGCCGCTGCTCGATGGGATCCGGGTGGTCGACCTCGCGGGCGAGCCCGCGGCGATCGCGGGCCGCGTGCTCGCCGACCTGGGGGCCGACGTCGTGCTCGTGGAGCCGCCCGACGGGTCGCCGCTGCGGACGCTCCCCCACGTCTGGGCCGCGTGGGGCGCCGGCAAGCGCTCGGTCGTGGTCGACGGTCCCGACGACCCGCGCCTCGACGCGCTGCTCGCCGAGGCCGACATCGTGATCGACACCCCCGGCTTCCCCGGAACCTGGACGCTCGACGCCGCCCGCGCACCCCGGGCGGCCTGGATCAGCGTCACGCCGTTCGGACTCGACGGGCCGCGCGCCCACTGGCGGGCTGCCGACCTCGGCGTGATGGCGAGCAGCGCCAACATGTGGATGACCGGCGACCCCGACCGCTCCCCCATCAGGTGCACGCTCCCCTCCGGCTACGCGCACACGGGCGGCGAGGTCGCGTTCGCCGCGCTGAGCGCGCTGTGGGCGGGCCCCGGCGCCGCGCGCCGCGTCGACCTGTCGATGCAGGAGGTCGTCTTCGTCGCCAACATGTCGGGGATCACCGACCACTACATCACGGGCAGCCGCGGACAGCGCTCGGGCTCCAACATCGGCCGCACCCGCGAGATCTTCCGCACCAAGGACGGCTGGATCTCCTGCGGCATCCGGGCCGGCGCCGCCCGGGTGAAGCACTGGGGGCTGCTGCACCGCTTCCTGACCGAGGAGGGCGTCCCCGGCGCCGAGGTCATCGGGGCCATCGACTGGACCACCTACAACCCGGCCAACGCGCCCGAGGACGAGCTCGTCGCGATCCAGGCGGCGCTCGAGGACTGGCTGTCGCGCCACACGAACCAGGAGCTGTACGAGCTCGCGTGCGAGCACAACCTGCTCATCGCACCTGCGATGACCCCGCGCGAGATGTTCCAGAACGAGCAGCTGTACTTCCGCGAGTTCTACGCGTCGCTCGGCGGCTACGAGCACTTCCCCCACCGGTTCGTGATCGTCACCAGCGCCGACGGCGAGGCCGCGCCGGCCGAGGCCACCCGCCCCGCCCCCACGCTCGGCAGCAGCGCGCCCACCTGGCCCGGCGCACCGGTGGCCATCCCGGCGCGTGACCGCGGTCCCGGCGCGTGGAGCGGCGTCAACGTCATCGAGTTCGGCGCCGGGGCGGCCGGACCGATCTCCACGCGGTACTTCGTGGAGCACGGTGCCACCGTGCTGCGCATCGAGTCGGCGAGCCGGCCGGACTTCCTCCGGGTGATGGCGCTCGGCCCGAAGAACCCGCACGGGCTCGACGGCTCCCCGCTCTACGACGTGCTCAACGTCGGCAAGCGCAACGCGACGTTCAACCTCAAGGACCCGCGGGCGGTGGAGCTGGTGAAGCGGCTCATGCTCGACTGGGCCGACGTCGTCGTCGAGAACTTCGCGCCACGGGCGATGAGGGGCTTCGGCCTCGACTACGAGTCGCTCGCCGCGGAGGACGCGGGCCTGGTCATGGTGAGCGCGTGCCTCAACGGCCAGACCGGCCCCCACAAGGACTATCCCGGCTTCGGCTCCCAGGGCTCCGCGCTGGCCGGCTTCACCGACCTGACCGGCTGGCCCGACCGGGCGCCGGTGGGTCCGTCGGGCACGATCACCGACTCGCTGGCGCCGCGCTACGTGGCCACCGCCGTCGCCGCCGGCCTGCACTACGCGCGCCGCACCGGGCGGGGCGTGTACCTGGACGTCTCCCAGGTGGAGACGGGGATCTACACGCTGTCGCCCTGGCTGCTCGAGGCCGACGCCGACGGCGTCATCGTCGAGCGGGCCGGGAACCGGTCGGCGCGGGCCGTCCCCCACGGTGGCTTCGCCTGCGCCGACGAGACCCGGGCCGACGGCTCCGTCTCGAACGACCGTTGGGTCGCGATCGCGTGCTGGACCGATGCCGAATGGGCCACGTTGGCCGGGATCATCGGAGTCGACGACCCGTCGCTCGCCGGGCTCGACGCCCGCCTCGCCCGCGTCGACGAGGTCGAGGCCGCCGTCACGGCGTGGACCTCCGCCCGGACCCGGCTCGAGGTCGCCGAGGCGCTCCAGGCCGCCGGCATCGAGGCGGTGCCCGTGGCCGACTTCTCCGACGTCCACGACGACCCCCAGGTGGCCCACCGCGGCCACTTCGCGCACCTCACCCACGCCGCCATGGGGCCGCGCGAGTACGAGCACAACGGGTTCCGGATCGAGGGCATGGCCGTCGGCTACGACCGCGGCGGCCCGCTCCTCGGCGAGGACAACGACTGGGTCCAGACCGAGCTGCTGGGACTCACCGACGCCGAGCGCACCACCCTCGCCGAGGACGGCGTCTTCACGTGACGCGCCTCCGCTCCTGAACGACCGGCTCAGCCTCCGGCGACGGCCCGCTGGTACACGTTGGGATCCGAGTACTCGGTCCACCGGACCACGACGTCCCCGCGGAAGCGCACGAACATCACGTAGTGGTTCCGGTACCGACGGCCGGTGCCCCGGACCTCGTTGTCGCCTCGGACCTCGCAGATCACCGTGTCGGGGTCGGTCGTCTCGTGGAGCGCGGTGATCTCGTACGACACCGACGCGAACCGCGCGAACAGCCCGGCGAACATCGCGGCGATCTCGGAGCGGCTGCGCCGGGGCGCCATCTCCGGGTAGTAGGGCGCGACGTACTCCGCATCGTCGGCCAGATCGGCGACGAAGGCCTCGACGTCACCCGCCGACACGCTCGCGAGCATCCGCCGCACGGTGTCGGCGTGGGCGTGCCAGGCCGCACGGGCGGACGCGTCGCCCGTCGGATCGGAAGGCACGACGCTCGATGCGCTCACACCCCGAAATGTACGTCCGAAACCCGGTCGCCGGCTCCGCCCGTTACCGTGCTGCGCCGTGGCCACCGCCGTCTTCCTGATCACCTGCCCCGACCGCCCCGGCCTCGTGGCCGCGGTCGCCAACTTCGTCGCCGCCCACGGCGGCAACATCCTCCACGCCGACCAGCACACCGACACGGCGACCGGCGTGTTCTTCCAGCGGGTCGAGTTCGACCTCGCCGGATTCCCCCTCCCCCGCGACGAGATCGCCCGCGCCTTCGCTCCCACCGCGGCCGAGCTCGGCATGGAGGTGCGCCTCGCATTCAGCGACGACGTGCCCCGCGTGGCGGTGCTGGCCTCGCGCGAGCCGCACTGCCTCACCGACCTGCTCTCTCGCTTCGCGGCCGGTGAGCTGCCGGCCGAGCTGCGGATGGTCGTGAGCAACCATCCCGATCATCGCGCCACGGCCGAGTTCTACGGCGTGCCCTACCACTGCCTTCCGATCACCCCCGAGACCAAGCCGGCCCAGGAGAGGGCGGTGCGCGCGCTCCTCGACGACGACGGGATCGACCTCGTCGTGCTCGCGCGCTACATGCAGATCCTGTCCGACGAGTTCGTCGCGCACTTCCCGAGCCGGATCATCAACATCCACCACTCGTTCCTGCCTGCATTCATCGGCGCCCGGCCGTACCACCAGGCCCATGCCCGGGGCGTGAAGGTCATCGGCGTCACGGCGCACTACGCCACCGCCGACCTCGACGAAGGCCCGATCATCGACCAGGACGTCGTGCGCATCAGCCATCGCGACGCCGTCGCCGATCTCGTCCGCAAGGGCCGCGACCTCGAACGGGTCGTCCTTGCCCGCGCCATCCGCGCCCACCTCGAGCACCGCGTGCTCGTCTACGGCAACAAGACCATCGTCTTCGACTGATCCCCGGGCGGGGTGCCGCAGGTCGTCGCCCCACGCCGCACCCCTCGGCTCACCCGTCGAGGATCGCGCGCCCGGTCGCGACCAGCGTCGCGTTGTCGGGTGCGGGGCTCCCGTCGGGGAGCGTGAGCGTGTCCTCCAGACCGATGCGCGACGCGTACCCGAGCTCGGCCGCCCGCCGCAGCATCGGCCACGTGGTCGCGCCGAACCCGTGGAGGAGCCGCGGGACGTCGGCCGCGTGGTCGTCGAGGACCGCCAGCAGCGCATCGAGCGTCGCGGCGGCCACGGCGAGGTCCTGGTCGATCGGCTCGCACAGCGTGCGCACGCACTCCCCCGCGAGCCCGGAGTCCACGAGCACCCGTGCCGCGTCCGCGTGCCACAGACCGGCTTCGATCCCGACGCCGCGGTCGAGCAGCAGGCGGGCCAGCGCGACGGCACCGGGCTCGTTGAAGTTCACCGAGGCGAAGTCGGGGAGGCGGGGCCAGCCCGCGACCAGGGCGAGGCGCTCGCCAGGGTCGGGCACGACCCAGGCGCCGGTGGAGACGCCGATGGGGACGTCGACCGCGCTCCGCAGCGCCTCGAGCGTGGCGGCCACCGCCTCGGGCGCGTAGCTCTCGGCCCCGTCGGCAGCCCGCACGTGCACGTGGAGCGCGCCGGCCCCCTCGGCCACGACCGCGACGGCGTCGCGGGCCAACGCCGCCGGATCGGTCGGGACCCGGGGGTGGGCGTCGGGGCGACGGGTCCCGTTGAGGCAGGCCTGGAGCAGCACGGCCCCATCCTGCACCACCGCCGGGGGACGCGCCCGGCCGGCCGGGAGGGGACGAGCACCGGCCCCGCGAGCGGCCGGCTGACGATCGCGCGCGTCCCGCGCCGGCCCCCGCCTGATGCGGGCACCGGCACCGCTGCCCGTACCCTGACCAGGTGCCCGACGACCACCACGCCGCCGACGGGTCGGGCGCCGACGCCCCCCGGAATCGTTGGCCGTTCGGCGTCGCGCAGACGCTGGTGCTCATCGTGCTGTGCGTCGCGATCGCCGCGGTCATCGGCTGGCAGGTCGGCGGTGACGAGTCGCCCGAGTCGTTCAACGATGCCGACGCGGGGTTCCTCGAGGACATGATCGCCCACCACAGCGGCGCCGTCGCGCTCGGGCTCGAGTACCTCCCCCGCCAGAGCGACCCGACGGTGGCGCACTTCGCCCGCGAGATCGTCACCGGCCAGTCGGGCGAGATCGCGGTGATGAACGTGCTCGTGTCCGATGCCGGCAACCCGCCCATCGCCACCGACGGGGTCGCGATGGAGTGGATGGGCGAACCCATGCCCCCCGCCGAGATGCCGGGGATGGCGACCCCCGCCGACTACGAGGAGCTGCGGGCCGCGACCGGCGTCACCGCCGACGAGGTGTTCTCCCGGCTCATGATCCGCCACCACGCGGCGGGCATCGGGATGGCCCGACGGCTGGTCGCCGAGGGAGAGAACCCCCGCGTGCGCCGCTTCGCCCGCACGATGGCGAAGGTGCAGGAGACCGAGGTGGCCGAGCTGAACCGACGTCGCGTCGCCCTCGGCCTCGCGCCGGTCGACACCCGCGACATGGACGCCGCGCACGACCACATGCATTGAGTCGGCGGCGCCGGACCACGCGCCGCCGACGGGCCGGGGGCGTGCGCGGTCAGCGGGCTGCGGGGGCCAGTCGTGCCATGAGGCCGTCGTAGCGCTGGTGGCGGAACGGCCAGAGCCACTCGCCCGGAACGGTGCCGACGATCGTGCCGGTCTGGGTCTGGTGGTTCTCGGTGAAGACGACATCGAGCACGTCGTGGACGGGCAGGTCGGCGAGCGGGTCGACCGCCGAGTCGCGCAGGGTCACCGTGGCGTCCACGCGCTCGGCGAGGCGGTTCTCCTGCGTGCGGTGCACGTGCACGAACGTGGGGTCGTGGTCGAAGCCACCGCCCTGCGGGTCGAGCAGGAACTTGTAGTAGAAGGCGAACCGCTCGGTCACCGGGCCGGGGTCGAGCACCTCGGCGACGCGGCCCCGGATCTCGACCAGGTCGACGCCGGCGCGCGTCATCACGCCCACCACCTCCGCGCCCACACCCTCACCGAGATGCTCGAGGCGCACGTTGCCGATCTTCTTCGGCTCGCCGAACGTCTCCCGACCACCCACGACGGCGCTCTCGGTGCTCATGATCATCAGCAGGTCGTAGTAGCCGTGCACGTCGCCGTGGCGGCACGCCACCGAGAAGGTGCCGGCCTGGAGCGGCTCGGTCATGCCCGGCATGTCGACGCGGGCCATGTTGACCCGCACGATCGGCTCGGTGGGCTCGAGCGGCCGCGGCAGCACCGCGGCGATCGCGTCGGCGTCCGACGTGTAGTGGGCCACGAGGTTGAACGACCACATCTTCGGACCGTCGGGGCCGAGGTCGACGGGCTCCGGTTCGTGGGTGAGGGCTGCGTAGCGGTTCACGGGATCCTCCGATTGCCGGGGTCGAGAGCAGGATGGGGTGGCGGGTCAGAAGACGCGGGTGGTGCGGCCGCCGACGGGGATGGGCTCGACGCGGGTGACCCAGGGCCGCGCCGCGTCGCGCAGGTCGTTCCACTTCTCCCGCGCGGCGACGGCCTCCGGCGCGGTCTGGCCGAGGTCGTCCGGGGTCGGACCGATCCGGTCGGCCAGCGGCCGCAGCGCGTCGACGTCGAAGCCGTAGAACTCGGCGGCGGCGAGCCCGAGCATCGTCGCGGTCTCGTCGACCGGGATGTCCCAGAAGGCGGAGCGCAAGAACGCGGCCGTGTGCGGCCAGGTGCCCTCCGGATGCGGGAAGTCGTTGCCCCACATGATGTTGCCGACACCGATCTCGTAGCGCCGGAAGAGGTCGCGGCGACGGGTGTTGGCCGCACCGATGCCGCAGTTGCGGTCGAAGTACTCGCTCGGGCGCATCGTCAGGTCGCCCACCGCGTCGCGGGCCAGCTTCGCGGTGCCGTGGTCGCCGTCGTACACCATGTCCATCAGCCACAGCAGGTCGGCAGCCCAGTAGGCGCCGCACTCGGTGACCGCGAAGCGCAGCCCCGGGAAGCGCTCGAACACGCCCGAGAACATCATGAAGTGGATGGGCCGGGCCGCCCAGAAGCGGACCTCGGTGGTGTACATCCCGACGAAGCCGGGGCCCGATCCGTACGCGTCGCGGTCGGCGGCGCCCGAGTGCGTGTGCACCGGCATCGCGAGCTCCTCGCACACGGCCCACACCGGGTCGTACCGGCGGTCGTGGTACGGGGGGTGGTCGCCCCACATCGACGCGACCAGGATCCCGCCCCGCAGGCCCGACTCGTGGGCCCGCCGGATCTCGGCGACCGCGGCGTCGACGTCATGGTGGATCGGCACCAGCGCGACCCCTCGACGCCGTTCCGGGGAGTCGTTGCACAGCTCGGCGAGCCAGCGGTTGTGCGCCCGGGCGCCGGCGATGAGCAGCTCCGGGTCGGTCTGGCTGCTCATGCCCAGCCCCGCGCCGAAGGGGGCGGAGTTGCCGCCGAGCACCGCATCGGCGTCGGGGAAGATCACCTCGCCGACCACGCCGTCGGCATCGAGCTCCTTGTCGCGCCGTTCGGCGTCCCAGCCGCCGCGCAGACCCTCCTCGTTCTGGGAGAACCACTCCTCCTCGAACTCGGCGTTGCCCATGATCTTGAACTGCTCACGCGCCGCCTCGCGCTCGGCGAGGAAGTCGTCGAGCGCCGGTCGGTGCTGCGGGTCGAGGTAGGGCCGGTACTCCTCGTTGGGCAGCCCGGCGTGGCAGTCCGACGAGATGATCATGTAGCGGTCGCTCACGGGGAACGCTCCTCGGGTCGTGGTCAGGTCTTCGGCACGTTCCAGGGCGACGGGGCGACGAGGTAGTCGGGGTCGCGCCCCTCACGCATCGACGCAGCACGCGCGTCGATGGTCGCGGCCGAGCGTTCGCCCGGCAGGTAGATCCAGAACCGGTCGGCGAGGATCCCTTCCAGGGTGATCTCGGCGACCTCCTCGATCGGCGCGAACACGAGCTCCTGCCCGTGGCGCTCCAGCTGCTCCACGAAGGGCGTGAGCGCGTCACGCCCCTCCGTCGGCGCCTGGCCCGGACGCTCGTAGCGCTCGGGCCGGTTGCGACCGGGGCGCCAGATGCCGGTGTCGAGTGCACCCGGCGTGCGGGTCGACGGGAGCATGAGCGACGCCTGCACCGGCGAGTCGATGGTGCGCAGCTGCCCCCACAGGCACTCGGTGATCGTCGTGACCGCCGATTTCGTGGTGGCGTACACCGTGCTGTTCGACAGCGGCGCGAAGGTGCCGTTGGACGACGACGTGTTGACCACGTGGCCGTCGCCCTGGGCGAGCAGCAGGGGCACGAACACGTTGATGCCGTGGATCACGCCCAGCACGTTGACGTCGAGGGCCCACCGCCAGTCGTTGACGTGGTGCTCCCAGAGCGCGCCGTCGGAGCCCGACGGGATCCCCGCGTTGTTGCACACGAGGTGCGCGGTGCCGAACGCAGCGACGGTCGCGTCGCGCAGCGCCTCGACCGAGTCGAGCAGCGACACGTCGGTGGGCACGCCGAGCACCGAGTCCCCGTGCCGTCCCCGCAGCTCGTCGACCGTCCGCTCGAGGAGGGGGGCATCGATGTCGGCCAGCACGACCTGCATCCCCTCGGCCAGGAATCGCTCCCCGAGGGCGCGTCCGATCCCGCCTCCCCCGCCGGTGACCA
>Ga0194121_10011349_pt1 | contig 10629 bp, 10 predicted proteins | sample TA2MahCa50mmetaG_FD_148609 | JGI IMG/M metagenome (GOLD analysis project Ga0194121, IMG submission 148609) | Freshwater microbial communities from Lake Tanganyika, Tanzania - TA2015020 Mahale Deep Cast 50m | ecosystem: Environmental > Aquatic > Freshwater > Lake | place: Tanzania: Lake...
AATCTCGTCCGATTAAATTTGCTCAACTATTTTGGGATGAAAAATTTAGCGAGTACAAAGAAAAATTTCTTGACGGAATGACAAGGGCTTTGCAATTAGCGGAGCCGACGATGACGGAAGAGGAACGATCGAACCTGACCTCTACTTATGCGTCTCAATTCACAAAACCAAAAAGGTCAAAAAAGGTTTTGGTTCAAGCAAAGGCTCATCTGCTAAGAGTTATTGGTAGGTTGCCAAAATCAGTGCGCTTGATGATATTTAGTAGTCTCCCCAAGAGGCTAAAAATTCGAATTGGAAGCTCTGAATTTCAGGTCAACTACACACCAGTTGTTCAACTACTACAACAAGATCTAAATAATGAATCACTTGTGAAATGGGAAAACGTTTTGATGCTGCCGCGAGAGGAGTTGCGGTTGAGAGCGAATATTTGAAATTTACGTGGTATAGGTGGGTCGGCGCAAATCGATTGGCCTGATTCATCAACGAGTCGGCAACTGAGGTGATCGCCAGGCGTGCGTCACCTGGCGTTGTTGCTGGTGCGCGAGTTTGCGCTAGTTAGCGCTAGCGCAAACTCAGCCGACGCGATCAGCGCGATGCTGCGTATCGATGACCTGCACCATTCCGCTGCGACTTCGCATCACCAAACTCTGCGACCGCACACCATGTGAGTCGTAACGCACACCGCGAAGCAACTCACCGTCGGCCTATGCCGATCTCTCTATTTTGACACCTTAAAAATCGTTAGAACTCTAACTTAAAGGGTCAGTACAGTTTTAGCAAGACCAAACTCAATTCCACAAATTGTCATATCTTTTGGAAGCTGAGATCTTAACCTAGAGATATTGAAGCATTTCATGAGTGATTCATCCTGCACTTCAGGATGGATAAAGGTTAAGTTTTTTGGGTTCTTGCCCATTAGAGCCCAAGCCTTTCGCGCAAAGTCAAAGCAATGAGTTGTTTTTCCGCTTCCGATGTTAAGTCGACCACTACAGTCGGACGTCAAGAGTGTAGTCAATATTTTCGTTAAATCTCCGACATAGATGTAATCGCGGTAGTAACTCTCGCCCCTAAATTCAAAATGTGTAGCTTTCTTCATTTGGGGGAGTAGCGTTTCGTCCCTTTGATTTGGGCCGTAGACATTCGAAATCAAGCAGTGTTGCATGGAAATTCTTGATTGTTTTGCCAGAATTTCCAACTTGCGGGCCGCGATAGATTTCCCAATTGCGTAGGAAGAAATGGGGAGTACAGAAACATGACTCTCTTCAATACGGCCAAATCGTTTTCCGTATTCGTCGATTGATCCAAAGAAAATTGCCTTTCGTAATTCTTCCTTCGGAACCGCATTAAAAAGGTTTGTCGTAGAAGTAACATTTGAAGACTGATGCAGAATTGAGTCGGGGTCGCCTACACTTCCCCAACCGGCCATGATCAAGTAAGCAGGCTTAGCTATTCTCGCATTATTTAATAGCCAATTTAGGTGCCTCATATCCTGATAATTGATTTCAATCCTGTCAATTTGATCATCAAATTGAGTCAGGCTTGGGCGGGATGTATTCTTATTCGACAAAAGAAAAATTTTTTTGGTCCCAGTTGCTATCAGTTTCTTGCTTAAATGAGAACCGATAAAGCCACTGCCACCGGTTAGCCAGACTACGGAGTTTTCAAGTCTGTTATCTTTTTGAAGGTTCACGCCAAAAATTTTTCAAAATTGAAAACGTAGACTAGCATAAAATTTGGAGTATTTTGCAAAGTTGGCTGTTTGCCATAAAGTTGCGACTTTGGCAAATGGAAGTCAACTAAGAAATTGGATGGAAGAGCTATGAGGTTCCGGTTCACTTAAATTTGGGGGCTGAGGCGCTTGTTGTCGGTGTTACTTCGGTGATTTACTCGAGTCACAAAAGTTCCGCACCGTTGTGTGCCGCATCTCATCTTTCGCTACCGGCCGCTGCTGAACAGAATCGATAGCCATGAGAACATTGCCGAATGAATTAATCTAAAGCCGTGGTCAATAATCCAATTAACAAAGATAATGTCGAAGCCGCAAAGAGGGTTCGGCGCACAGTTCTACAAATGCTTGCATCCTCTAACGCAAGTCATTTGGGCCCGAACATGTCAGTTATCGAAATCCTGATCGCAATGTATAGCTCAGTCGACATCGATCTGATCAAGAATCATGACTCGTCTCGATCTAGAGTCGTTATCAGTAAGGGTCATTGTGCAGCTGCAACTTATGCAGTTTTATCTGACTTCAAACTACTTCCAAGCAAACTTTTGAAGGATTATCACAAAGATAATTCTTATCTCGCCGGTCATGTGAGCCATATGGTCCCATTTGTTGAACATTCAACAGGTGCGCTTGGGCATGGGATAAATGTTGCAGTTGGTTGTGCAATCGGACTACGGTCTCGGGGTTTCACTAACAGTAAAGTCTTAACTCTTGTTGGTGATGGCGAGATCCAGGAAGGGTCAGTTTGGGAGGCGCTGATGCTCGTAGGTCATATGCAACTGCCAAATTTTGTCCTACTGGTTGATAACAACAAAATTTCCAGTATTCGTTGGACACGAGAAGTAATTAACCTAGAGCCTCTCTCATCAAAATTCGCGGCATTTGGCTTGTCGACATATGAGGTTGATGGTCATTCAATTGACGATATTTGCGGGGCTATCGCGAAAGTTGAGTTATCGTCTCGGCCCGGTGTTGTTATATGCAATACGACAAAGGGTAAGGGCATCAAGTTTGCTGAAAATGATCCAGTTTGGCATTACCGTACGTTGACTCAGGATTTGCTCACTCAAGCTTTAGCAGATTTGGATTGATGTGCGCAATTTGATTATCAAAAAGATTTTTGATGAGATGTCAGTGAATAAAGATATTTTCTTTTTGATCGCCGATATGGGGATCAACCTCGTAGAGCCAATTCAAGAAAAGTTCCCCGATCGATTTTTGAACGTCGGCATAGCCGAGCAAAACTTGATTGGCGTTAGTGCCGGTTTAGCAAATTTGGGATTTCGACCTTTTGCATACACAATCAGTAATTTCCTGATTCACCGCTGTCTCGAGCAGATTAGAAATGACGTTTCGTTGCATGACTACCCGGTAACTTTGATCGGCACCTCTATAGGGTTTGATAATGCTCCACTTGGGCCAACCCACCACATCACCGATGATTGGGGCATGTTGAAAGGATTTGCTAACTTCCAAGTTTTCTGTCCGTCGTCAAGGGCATTCGCTGAGAATCTTGTTTCGCGAGTTCTTTCAGACGGCAAACCAACCTATGTTCGCGTTCCTAAAGGAAACCCAGTTGAGCCCGATTCTGTAGAAGACGTGATAAGTATCGGTTCAGGTAACTCAGAAGTCGTTCTTGTCACGTACGGAAGTCTTGCTCAAGAATGTTTGAGAGTTAAGGAAACAAACCCAGAAATTTCTTTGATCATTCTTAACCGTATTCATCCGTTAGATGAGAAACTGTTGGCAAATAGATTGCAGGCACACAAAGTCGCTTTTTGTGTTGAAGATCATTCTTCGACATCCGGTTTATTTAGTTCACTGTGCGAAGTTGTGGTTCGTAACCAACTGAATACTGATGTTCTTCCATTTGGGCCGACACGATCGACCTTTGAGGTAGGAGGTACAGCAGATTACTACCATAGGATTTTTAACTTAGATAGCGACTCTTTAGTCAAAAGGATCGGGAAATTTAGTGGAAATCGTTGGCTCCCGTAAATGCAATTTGATGAATCTGAAAAGAGTCGAAGTCTTTCTTGAATTACCCGAAAAGACGTTAACAATCCATTATGAAGAGCTTTTAGAAGATGACATCTTTGAGAAAATGTCAATAAAACAACTGCCGACATCAATAGCGAGGATGCTTTTGACAAGGGCACCTTTCGAATGCAATATGTGCAGCGCGTCGAAGGGATTTGACAGATGAAAATTTTGGTCACTGGGGATCTTGGCTATGTCGGGTCGGTGCTGGTGCCGATACTCCATCAGCGCGGTTATCAAGTGGTCGGTCTCGATATCGGGTATTTCAGCGCCTGTTATTTGAGCGAGCCGTTTACGGATTATCAACGTACGAGTAAAGATATTCGCAACATTTCAGAGACCGACCTCGTTTCATTTGATGCAGTGATTCATTTGGCAGGACTTTCGAATGATCCTGCCGGAGAGTTGCGACCTGAATTAACGGAGCAGATTAATTTCGAGGCGACGGTGAGGCTTGCGCAATTTACAAAGTCGGCTGGCGTGAAGAGATTTGTTTATGCATCTTCGCAGAGTATGTATGGAATCTCATCGACAAGTGAAGAGCTAGATGAGGATCTAAGCGAAAAACTGCCGTTGACCACATATGCCCGAACAAAGTGGGAGGCTGAGATTGCTTTGAAGAAGTTGCAGTCAGACAATTTTTCGGTCATTTGTTTTCGACCGTCTACTGTTTTCGGAGTGAGTCCGCGGATGCGTTGCGACATTGTCTTCAATAATTTTGTCGCATGCGCATATACGACGGGGAAAATTGAAATATTGAGCGATGGAACACCGTGGCGACCCGTGGTTCACATTCGAGACGCTTGTTCAGCGTTTATCGCTGGTCTTGAGGCGCCGCTAGAAGTTGTCGCCGGACGGTCATATAACGTAGGAATACCGAATGGAAATTTCAGTGTTCGAGAACTCGCTGAGGCGGCTCAACGCGCAGTGCCTGGAACAGAAATCAAGTTCATGGGTCAGCACGGGGGAGATAGCCGCACCTACAAGGTGAGTTTTAAGCGAATCTTGTCGGAATTGGCTGAGTGGTACAAACCAGAATGGACTCTGGATTCGGGCGGTCGCGAGTTGGTGGAGTTCTTTAAAGCAGTTAACTTCTCGGAAGAAGACTTTCGAGGTCCAAAAACCAATCGACTACCAAAGCTCAGACAGTACTTTTCGAACATAGGAAAATAGACTTATGTCGAGCAATACGCCCTCAGTGACTGTGCACGAGTTTGAAACGATAGACCGATGTCGAATATGTAGCAGTCATGAAGTCGAGTTGATACTTGATATGGGCGATCAACCACCAGCTAATTGTCTCTATAGAGAGAACCAAGTTCCTCCCAGTCGAGTGCCACTAAGAATTGGACGCTGTACATCGTGCGCAACGGTTCAGCTAATGGAGACAGTGAATCCAGAGCAGCTTTTTTCGAAATATGTCTGGTTAACCCAGACCGCAAGAACAGCAATCAATTACGCTGAAACTTTTGCCGATCGCGTGGAAGGAATAATGCCAGGAAGAGTTGGCTCGATTCTTGAAGTTGGAAGCAACGATGGAACTTTCCTCAAAGTATTTCAACGGCGCGGGCACCAAGTATTGGGCGTTGATCCAGCTTCCAACATCGGTGAGATTGCTAGAGCTTCAGGTGTGCCTACTGTGTCGAAATTTTTTGGTGAAGATCTTGCAAAAGAGTTAGTTCGAAAACATCAGAAATTCGATGTGGTGATCGCTCGAAATGTTCTTCCACATGTTTCTGATCTTCATAGCGTCATCTCCGGAATCCGAGAATCAATCGCTGATGGTGGTATTGCAGTGTTTGAATTTCATCGTGCGGACATGATTTTGGAGCAACTTCATTACGACTCGATTTATCACGAGCATCTTTACCTACATTCCTTGAAGTCAATCGAATACATCGCAAACCTTTATGGACTCGCAGCATTCGATGTTAAAGAAAGTCCGATTAGTGGTGGATCTTTTGTGGTTTATTTGTCAGTCATTAACAGAGATCAATCGCCAAACTTGAAGGTCGCACGTGCGCATGAAACAAAGTTGCAGATTGATTCTCTTGAAGCCTGGCAAAAGTTTGCACAAAATACCGTAGATCACATTAAAGAATTTCGTATGCAATTATTGACCGCGCTTGACGAAAACAAGAAGGTCATTGGGTTTGGTGCCTCGGCGCGAAGTTCAACACTTTTGAATGCTGCGAGGTTATGCAGTGACCAAATATCAGCGATTGCCGACAATAACGAGTGGAAGCAAGGTTTTTTGACCCCGGGATCCGCGATCAAGATTTTTTCCCTTAAAGACGCACTTTTGTTGCAACCTGATGTTGTCGTCTTGCTCGCGTGGAATTTCAAAACAGAACTTTTGGCACAGTTGATCGAGGCTGGATTTAGGGGTGAAGTGATTATTCCATTGCCTGGAAACCCACGGACTGAGCGAATTTGATGGAGTTCACGCAACTCGCAATTGCAGGTGTATGGCTAATCAAGCCAGAACTGGTCAAGGACGATCGTGGCGTATTTCGCCGCTCATTTTGCGCTGTTGAGTATAGAAATATGGGTCTTATTCCAACGGTTTTGCAAGGAAACATTTCGGAAAATCCAACTTTGGGAACATTGCGCGGATTTCATTTTCAAGCGGCACCTCACCAAGAGGCTAAGACTCTGACCTGTCTTACAGGTTCGATTTTTGATGTCGTTGTTGATTTACGTCCAGATTCAGAGACTTTTCTCAAATGGTTGTCGGTCGAGTTGAGCGCCGAGAATCGCATGAGCCTGTATTTGCCTCCTGGATGCGCCAACGCTTATCTCACAACAGGCGAACAATCAGTGGTTCATTATTATATGAGCGAGTTGTATTCACCCGTTTCATACTCTGGTTTTAACTATGCCGACCCTCAGTTTTCATTCAATTGGCCATTCAAGCCAGTCGTTGTATCTAGCAAAGACAAGAACTTGCCGAAACTGGATGTGAGCAAACTTCTGAACGAGTCGACGTAATGAAGATCTTTGTCACCGGTGGGACTGGGTTTATCGGTAGGCATCTGATTCGAGTGTTAGAAGGAAATCAAGTCTTGGTACTCACTCGAGAGAGACCATTTTGGGCTTCGTCTACAAGGGCTGATTGGCTTATTGGTGATCTAGAACAGACTGATTTATGGGAAAGTCGATTGATTGAATTCTCTCCCGAGGCATGTATTCATCTTGCTTGGGATGGTTTGCCAGATTATTCAAAAGAAATTTCAGAAAAAAATGTGGTGTTGGGCATGAATCTCTTTTCGGTGCTGCAGAAGACCTTCATCAGAAAAATTGTTGCCCTGGGAAGCTGCCGGGAGTATGGAGATTTTCAGGGTCAGGCGTTAGAAGTTCAAGACCTAAACCCAGAAAACCACTTCGCTCTGGCAAAAGTTCAAACTTGTGAGTTTTTTTCAGACAGCTGCCGTCGTGCAGGAATAGGTCTTGTCTGGCTAAGGATATTTTTCAGCTATGGGCCTGGGCAACGCAATGTTGCTTTATTGCCCACAGTGGTTAATGCACTTGAGAAGAGTGAAATACCTTCGGTAAAGTCGCCTGGTTCAGCACAAGACTTCATCTATATCAGTGATGTGACTCGGGCGATTGCCATGACTGCAACGCTAAGCAATGTCGAGGGTGTTTTCAATGTTGGATGCGGACAATTGACCCAAGTTGGTGACTTTGTAAATTTGATCTCGACAGAATTTGGATCAAAATATCGAATAGAATTTTTGGGTACGCCATCTGGAATATTTGCTTCAACTGACAAGTTGAAGAATTCCACGGGGTGGGAGCCGATTTTTTCAGTTCGGCAAGGCGTGGCGGAGACAGTTAAGGCACTCAGAAGAAACTTGGTTTAATGCAGGTTTCGCAAGCAGTGGTACTTTGCGGTGGTCGGGGTGAGAGGCTTCGACCATTAACCGACATCAAACCGAAGCCGATGGTCGACTTGAATGGACGTCCGTTTCTTTATTTTTTGCTCGAGCAGCTCGCAGAAAATGGGATCAAGAGATTCGTATTGTTGACCGGGTATCTCGGGGAGCAAATAGTTGAATATTTTGGTGACGGATCATCATGGGGGTGGTCGATCACATATTCGCATGGTCCGGTTGAATGGCTGACTGCTCGTCGAGTTTATGCAGCAATTGACCAAATCGACCAACAGTTCTTGTTGCTCTACTCCGACAACTTTGCGCAACTGTTTTTGAGAGAAATGATTCAAATATGTAATGAAAACCAGTCGGCGATGACTTTGAGTGTCGTCAAGAAAACCGCTGGAAATGTTCAAATGGGCTTGAATAACTCTGTCGCCAAGTATGACCCGAGCAGATCAAATAGCAGCTTAGATTTCGTTGAAATTGGTTATTCGTTGGTCGTGAAGCGCAAGATCCTCACTCACTTGAAGAAATACAAATCTGAGAACTTCTCATCTGTGATCAAGAGTTTGACAGAAGCAAACCAAGTTTCGGCAGTAATTGTGAATTCGGGTTATCGGAGCATCTCTAACCCTTCGCGCCTTGCGACGACTGCGGAGCATTTGCGGCACCATCGAATCTTGCTTCTCGATCGAGATGGTACTTTAAATGTGAAGCCCCAACCTGGTGAGTATGTCAACTCTGTTGATGAATTTGAATGGATTGAGTCAAGCAGAGAGGCGCTAAAGATTCTTGGTGAGCGAGGTTTTAGCTTTATAATCATTTCAAACCAGGCAGGTGTTGCAACTGGGGCTACGAAACTTGAAAACCTAAACGAAATCAACGATCATATTCGTGCCGAGTTCTTGCATTTTGGGCTAAGCCTCTTGGAAATCTATGTTTGCACCGATCACTGGAGCAGCCAGAGCCAATTCCGAAAGCCAAATCCAGGAATGTTCTTTACCGCAGCAATCGATCATAATTTCAGGCTTGATCACTCGATTTATGTTGGTGACGATACAAGAGATGTGCTTGCCGCGGAAAACGCTGGATGTAGGTTTGTTTTGGTCTCACCAGAAGATTCGAATGAAGATTTGAGTGTTGAGTCAACCGAGTCAAGTTTTTTGGACCACGTTCCAAAAATTGTCTCTATATACAATTCATGGATTAAATGAAGCGCTAAGAACATGTCTAGAGTAATGACGTGATCTATTTGCCAAGAATTTCTAACGAAGTTTTTGAAGATGTCGAAGCGGCAAGATCGGTTGAAATTAGAGAATTCGACTTACATCTCAACACACAGTTTGGCTACTTTTTTAATCGCTCATTCTCCGGTGTAATTTATGATCAAGTTTCATATCAGAATGAACAGGCTCATTCACCTGTTTTTAGGCTTCACCTTGAGTCGGTATTGGCGATTTGCAAGCAGAACTTCGGTTTTGAATCCAATCTTGTTGAAATTGGCTGTGGTAAGGGCACCTTCTTAAATCTTTTAAGGCAAAGTGGCTTCACGAAATTACGTGGCTTTGATCGCACATATCAAGGAGAAGATCAAAGCATTGAGAGAGACTATCTATCGGATCGCTTCGCCCCTTTATTGGCAGATGGAGTCATATTGAGGCACGTATTGGAGCACATTCCAAGCCCGGTGCAATTTCTTAGGGATGTTGAGCGGATCAACGGCAAGTCATTAACATTTGTAATTGAAGTTCCATCAATGGACTGGAATGTCAGATCCAGAGCGTATTGGGACTTTGGATATGAACATGCCAATTATTTCACAGTTGATTCATTCAGAAAAATCTTTGGCCGATGTGAAGTTTCTGAAATGTTTGGTGATCAATACCTGTTGGTGGTAGGAGATTCATCTTCGCTAATCCCAAGATCTGATAATTGCTCGATTTCGTCAGACCTTTTTGAAAAAATCCTCTATTCAGGCATTTCTGAAAGCCCAATAACTCTTTGTGCTAGATCGAGCAATCGATATTGGGTTTGGGGCGCGGGAGGTAAAGGCGTTTTGCTGATGCATCATCTTTTGAAGAATTCAGGACAGCAAGTTAATCCTCCAATTGGAATCGTTGACATAAACACAGCAAAACAAAACAGATTTACAGCCTCTTCTGCGTTACCTATAGTCTCCCCTGGTGTTTTTTTTGAAGCAGTTCGCGAAAATGATTCAGTTTTTATTACGAATCCTATGTATACAGAAGAGATAATCAAATTTGTCAGGGCGAATTGTGGGTTAACGCTAAATTTTAGATCTGTGTGAGTAATAGGAAGGGTTTGAAATGTTCGAAAAATTTCCAAGATTTGTAACCACGATTACACCACAGCGGATCAGTTTTGCAGGCGGGGGTACAGATTTCCCAGACTTTTTTCTGCGACATGGTGGCGCCGTTGTGAGCGCTACAATCAACCAATTTGCCTATGTTACTGTTAAGCGTCATAGCAAGATTTTTCGAGAACAATATCGGCTTAGCTATTCAATAACTGAACACGTCAATGAAATTGATTTGATTGAAAATGACATTGCCCGCGAATGCCTGAGATTATTGAACGTAGATCCGCCTCTTTTTGTCTCCACCGCTTCAGATCTGCCTTTATCGTCAGGTCTTGGCTCGTCAAGCAGCTTCGCAGTTGGATTGTTGCTCGCGTTGCATACTCTTCGTGGTGAGTCTGTTACTGCAGGTCAACTTGCTGAAGAGGCATGTCATGTTGAAATAGATGTTCTCGGAAAACCTATTGGCAAGCAAGATCAATATGCCGTCGCATTTGGTGGACTTAACTACTACCAATTTCGAGAGGATGGACGGGTGGGAGTTGAGTCTTTGTGGCACTCGAAGAGTAACGCCCTTAGCGTTTTCGATTCAAGCCTTCTTTTTTGGACCGGTATGGAACGTAGATCTGAGGATGTCTTGGGTGAGCAGAAGAGTAATATTCCCA
>Ga0194121_10011356_pt1 | contig 10626 bp, 7 predicted proteins | sample TA2MahCa50mmetaG_FD_148609 | JGI IMG/M metagenome (GOLD analysis project Ga0194121, IMG submission 148609) | Freshwater microbial communities from Lake Tanganyika, Tanzania - TA2015020 Mahale Deep Cast 50m | ecosystem: Environmental > Aquatic > Freshwater > Lake | place: Tanzania: Lake...
CGTGATGGAACCATTATGCCTTCGAGCTATCCGCAGCTAAGGCGCCGTCACCCGGGCTGGGCTTAGGCGACGAGCCGGCGCTTCAAGCTCGCGACGACGCGATCCGCGGTATGGCCGTCCCACAATTCCGGCTTGCGCCCCCGTGGCCAGCGGCCGGCGAGCGCATCCTCGAACCGCGCCTCGAGCTCAGCAACGGCGACAAGGCGATTTGTGCCCTGGCTCACGGTGATCGGCCGCTCTGTGGTGTCGCGCAGGGTCAGGCATGGGATGTCGAGGTATGTGGTCTCCTCCTGAACCCCACCGGAATCGGTGAGGACAAGTCGGGCCGTGGTGACCAGGCTCATGAAGTCGAGGTAGCCGAGCGGCTCGGTCACGCGCAGGCCCGGCGTGGCCCGCAGCCGGTCCATCAGGCCGAAGCTCTCCAGTCGGGCGCGGGTGCGCGGATGCATGGGAAAGATCAGCGGCAGCCTGCCGGCGGCGGCGACCAGCGCGGCGGCGATGGCTGTGAGCGCCGCCTGCGCGTCGACATTGCCCGGTCGGTGCAGCGTCACCACGCCGTAGCCTTTCGGCGCCATGCCGAAGCCGGCGGCAGCATTGCGCGCGACGATGTGAGGCCGTTGCAGCTCGTAGGAATCGATCATGATGTTGCCGACCCGTTCGATGCGTGCGGCGGGCACACCTTCGTTCCGCAGGTTCTCGTCGGCATCGGGCGAGGGCGTCCACAGCAGGTCGGCGACCGTGTCGGTGACGATGCGGTTGATTTCCTCCGGCATTCTGCGGTCGCCGCTGCGCAGGCCGGCTTCCAGGTGCGCGACCGGGATCAGCAGCTTGGCGCCGACCAGCGCGCAGGCGAGCGTCGAGTTGACGTCGCCGACGACCACGACGACGTCCGGCCGCCGCTCGTGCAGCACTTCCTCGAACCCGGAGAGGATCTTCGCCGTCTGCACTGCGTGCGAGGCGGAGCCGACGTTCAGGTTCGCGATCGGCGGGGGGAGACGGAGGTCGCGGAAGAAGTCGTCGGACATTCGCGCGTCGTAGTGCTGCCCGGTGTGGACGATCTCGATCTCGAGACGATCTGCAGCGGTCTCACGGACCGCCCAGTAGATCGGCGCGACCTTCATGAAGTTCGGCCGCGCGCCGGCGACGAGGAGCACGCGCTTCGGCGCTTCGTCGTCGCTCGACGCGCGCGCGCGGCGCGAGACCGCGGGCTCCGTCCACGAGCCGCTCGACGCTTCGCTCGACCAGGCGTCCGCGAGGACGGGTGCGAGAACCAGGCTGCTCTTCACGGGGCGGTCTCCTGTGCGCGGGACGCGGCCAGTCGCGCGGCTCCCTCGGCGGCCCACGCGTCCACCGAGACCTGCTGCGAGCGCTCGGCGACGCGCCGGCGCGACAGCACCTCCGTGACGCCTTCGTAGACCGGCATCAAGTCGATCGCGTTTCGCTGCGCCGCGGCGAGGACCATCGAGGCGGTGTCGAACTGCCCGCGCGGCGCGTAGACGTCGACGGCGAGCCGCTGATAGAGCGTGCCCTGGTCGGGCGTGTGCAGCAGCGCCGCGAGGAGGACCTTCTCCGCGGCCGCGTCGTCGTCGGCCCGGAGGAAGTCCTTCGAAGCCCGCGTCAGGAGGTGGGACGGCTCGTCGGAGAGCTCCGCCTCGGCCTGCAGCAGGGCTCCGGCCTCGCTCCAGCGCTCGCGACGCTCGAGCAGTAGCGCGAGCTGGTCGACGATCTCGCTCCGGAGCGAGCCGCCGAGCGTCTCGCCGAGCGCCCGGCGGAGGCCGCTCTCGATCGCCGCCGCCATCTGCGGATCGAGGTTCGTCAGGCGGACGTGCAACGGGTCGGGATCGGTCAACGAGCGGATCGTCTCCTCGGCGCTCGGCTCCGTCGGCGTCGCGTCCTCGTACGTCAAGTACGTGTGCGCGGGGAACCAGGGATAGCGTCGCATCGATTCCTCGAGCTCCGCCGCGCCCTCGGCGTGCTGGCCTTCGCCCCAGAGGCGAAGGCCGAGTCGATCGCGCAGCTCGACGGACCAGGGATGGAGCTCGAGAGCGCGGCGGAGGGCCGCCGTTCCCTCCGGACCGGGACCGAGGACGTCCGCCATCATCTCGTGCGCCTCGCGGTAGGCCGGCGAGGCGTCGATCGCGTGCCGCGCGAGCACGACACCGCGGTCGACGTCGCCTTCCTCGGCCATCAGGAGCTCGGCGCGCTCGACGCTGTCCTCGGGCGAGAGCGGCGGCGCTTCGCCGCCGAGGCGAAGCCAGTTCGCTGCCTGCGTGCTGACGACGAGCGCCAGGACGCCGACGATCACGGCGAGCGCCGGAGCGCGACCGGTCCGCGCGGGACCGGCCCCGAGAACGACCGCGCCGAGGAGGACCATCAGGAGGAGCAGGTTCGCCGGCATGCGTAGGCCAAAGTCGACGAGGCTGTGCACGAGAATCGCAGCGACGCCGCCGGCGAGACCCCAGCGGAAGAGGTGGTGCTGGCGAAGAGCAAGGCGCCATTCCGAGACTTCGAAGCCGAACGGGCGGTGCTCGCCGTGGCGACGCTCCTGCCTCTCGAGAGCCGTGCTTTCCTCGCGGCTCCGTCGCACCGTGCGGACGACGGCGAAGACGAAGAGCGCGACGAGGGCGATGCCGACGAGGCCCGTCTCCGCGGTGAGCTCGAGGTAGTCGTTGTGCGCGTGGTCGAGGATTCCGGTCTCGAGCGGAGGCGCCTGATACGGACGGAAGGCGTGCAGCCAGGAGCCGAGACCCGTTCCGAACAGGGGGAAGTCGCGGACGATCCCGCTGCCGAGCGAAGCGGCGGCGAGCCGCGCGCCGAGGCTCATGTCGCCCGCCGCGGAGAGATCCGAAGCGGCGACGTCGCTCTGCGCGCGTGCCCAGACGAGCATGCTTCCGATCGCGCCAAGGATCAGGAGCGCTCCTCCGGCGACCGAAACGGCGCGCCACACCCGATGCCGCGAGGAGCTCTGCGCGGCGCGCCCCGCCATTCCCGCGGCGGCCACGCCGAGACCGACGAGGAGCGCCGCCTGTCCGCCGCGGGATTCGCTCGCGGCGTGCGCGAAGATCATCACGAGGAGGAGCACCGCGGCGAGGAGAGGCGGCCAGAGCCGCTGCTGATGCGTCACGAGCGCCGAGACCCAGGCCCGACGCGCGCGCACGCCCATGCGCCGTCCGGCCTTGGCGGTCGCGGAGATCTTCCGGCGGAGCCGCTCGGCGAGAGCGATGCCGTAGGCGAGAGCGACCGGGATCACCATCTCGAGCCACGCGGCGTAGTGATTGGGATTGACGAACGGGCCGGAAGCGCGGTCCTCGGCCAGCTCCTCGGAGAGCCACATCACGAAGCCGTTCCCCGCGGCGAGCTGCACGAGACCGAGGACGGCGACGAGGACGCCGCCGGCGAGCACCGTCGCGACGAGACGGCCGAGCACCCAGCTGCGCGCGTCCTCCTCCTCGCCGGGGCGCGTGCGCCAGGGGAACGCGACGATCACCGCGAACGCTCCGAGGCCGATCGAGATCCGGCCGAGCGTCGACATCACGTCCCAGGGCGAGATCGCGAGCGGCCGCCAGACCGTCCAGCCGCCTTCGCCTGGCCACCCGGGAAGCGCCTCCGCGTAGAGCCGCGCCGTCGCGGGCGAGATCCACTCGAGGACTTTCGGCGGCAACGGGACCGTCGTCAGGACGCCGAGCAGCAGGAACGCGGCGAGCGCGAGCAGCACGGACGCTTCCGGTCCCTGCTCACGGCGCTTCCGCTCGATCATCGTCACGACCAGGAGCGCGAGCACGATCGCGCCCGAAGCCGCCGAGACGAGCGTCTGCCTTCCGCCGAGGAAGAGCGGCAGCGCCAGGACCAGCGCCTGGAGCGCGACGAGGACGATCCGATCCACTCCCTTCATCGGACCGCTCATGCGCGCACCTCCGGCGAATCGAGGGAGTGACCGGGCGTGTTGTAGTAGCCGTAGTACTGGTCGTAGTAGAAGAGGTCTCCGAATCCGAGATTGACGTTGTTGATCACGACGCCGAGGAGGTGGGCGTTCGCGACCCGAAGGTTGTCGCGCGCGCGCTTCACCATCTCGCGAGGTGTATCGTGACCCTTCACGACGAGCACGACGCCGTCCGCGTCGCGCGACATCACGACACCGTCCGTCACCGGGATCACGGGCGGCGAGTCGATGATGATGAAGTCGTACTGATCGCGGAGGAGCGTGATCGCATCGTGCATCCGCGAGGAGGCGAGGAGCTCCGCCGGATTCGGCGGCGTCGGGCCGGCCGCGACGAACGTGATGCGCGGGCGGTCGAGCGGCTGCATCGCCTCCTCGAGCGTCACCTGGCCGGCGAGGAAGCTCGAGAGGCCGCGGTCGTTCTTCAAGCCGAGCATCGGATGGCAGCTCGGATGGCGCATGTCGCCGTCGATCAGGAGGACGCGCGAGCCCGCTTCCGCGAGCGTCGCCGTCAGGTTCGTCGAGACGATCGTCTTGCCCTCGCCCATCCCGGCGCTCGTGACGAGGATCACCTTCGGCGGCGTCTCCGGCGTCGAGAAGAGGACGCTCGTGCGAAGGCCGCGGAACGCCTCGGCGACGACGGACCACGGCTCGTGCAGCACGACGAGCTCCGGACGCGGGCCCGTCGGGTCTCCGGGCTCGACCGCGCTGCCACCCTCGATCCGCCCGCGCTCGCCGCGCCCCGAGCCGAGCGCGCGCCGGCCGGAGGTGCGGCTCGCGCCGAAGTTCCGGATGGTCGCGAGCGGCGGGAGGTTGAGGAGACCCTCGATCTCCTTGCTCGTCTTGACGCTGTCGTCGAAGCGCTCGCACGCGACGACGGCGCCGACCGCGACGAGCACGCCCGCGAGCGCGCCAAACGTCAAGTTGAAGGGCACGTTCGGCTTGCTCGGGAGCTCGGGCACCTCCGCGCGCTCGATGATGCGCACGTTCGAAGCGCCGAGGTCCGAGTGCACCGCGGTCTCGATCTGCTGCTTCAGGAGAGACTCGTGCAGCGAGCGCGCGTTCTCGACGTCCGTCTTGAGAAGCTCGTAGCGCGCGCCGAGCGACTGCAGCCCGATCGCCGACTCCTCGAGATCGCCGAGCTTCTTCCGCATCCGGTCCTCGCGGAGCTGCGCGGCCTCGTAGCGCGCGCGCACCGCGGCGACCTGGCGCTGCAGCTCGAGGAAGAGCTGCTGCTGCGTCTCGCCGGCTTGACGGTTCAGCTCGATGATCTGCGGATGCTTCGGACCGAGGCGGTCCTCGAGCGCGGTCCGCTGGATCTGCAGGTCGACGAGCGAGAGGTGCAGGCGCTGGATGCCCTCCTCGTCGCCTTCTTCGGCGTCGCCGCCGAGGAAGTAGGGCAGTGGATCGAGCTCCTTCTGCGTCAGGAACTCGTAGCGGCTCTGGAGGTGGATCCGGCGCGCCTCCGCTTCCGTGAAGGAGGCGGCGGCCTGGCTGATGCGCTGGCCGATCACCTTCTGCTCCTGGTTCACCGCCACGTTCAGGTGCTCGCCGGCGAACTTGGCGAGCGAGGCTTCGGTGCGCTCGACCTGCTGGCGGGACTGGCGGATCTGACGGTCGAGGAACTGGCTCGCCTGGACGTCGGTCGCGACCTTCGTCTCCTCGGCGGACTCGAGGTAGGCCTGCGTGTGCGCCGCCGCGAGGAACGCGGAGAGGCTCGGGTTCGGCGTCGTGAAGGCGACCTCGATCAAGTCGGTGCCACGCACGTCCTTGACGGAGAGGTAGCCCATGTAGCGATCGAGGAGACGCGGCGAGACCTCGTTGACGCTGCTCTTCGACTCGCGCGAAGCGCGCGGCGCCGCTCCCGAAAGACCGCGCGGGCGCACGGCGCCGACGAGCCCGGCGCCGACCGCGAAGAGACCGCGCCGCTCGGCCGCCGGGTGGAGGAACATCTCGTTCTCGGCGAGGTGCTGACGGCGGATCACGCGCTCGGCGAGGTCGCGGCTCTTCAGGATGGCGACCTGCGTCGCGAGGAAGCTCGAGGCGCCGTTCACGTTTCGGTCGGGGTGGTCGAGGTTGAGGATGTCCTCCTCGAGCTGGAGCTGGATCGAGCCTTCGCGGGAAACGAGGATCCGCGTCGCGGACGTGTAGACGCGCGAGCTGAGCAGCGTCACGACGAGCGTGATGCCGAGCGTCGCGGCGAAGCACACCGTGCCGAGCCAGCGGTACTTGTAGAGCACCCAGAGATACTCGCGCAGCGAACGGCGCGATGGCTCGCTGTACTCCGCTTCGATGTACTCGACCGAGCGTGGCGTCCGGGCCGGCCCGAGATCGGACGCGCCGACCGAGACCAGCTCACCGCCGTGCTGCTGGATCCCCATTCCAGAAATCCTCCTCCGAGAACTGCTCCGACGACCTTCCGCCGCGACACTTCGCCGTCGCGGCAGCCTACTGCGCTCCTGGCGTCAGAAGATCGGGACGGAAGCTCCGACGTGGATGACCTCCCTGGCGACGCTCCAGACGCCCCACGGCACGACCTTCGCGGACGAAGGGGGCACCGTGATCACGTCGCCGTCGAGGATCGGAACGTCGGGCGTCCGACCCTCCGAGACGGCCGCGAGGTCGACGGGCAACGTGCGCTGGTGGCCCGCGGAGAGCGTGCGTCGCACGCTCACCGCTTCGAGGTCCGCCGCGTAGAGGCTCCCTCCCGCGGCTGCGACGGCACCGCCGAGGGTCAAGCCTGGCGTCACCGGATACGATCCCGGCTTCTCGACCCAGCCCTCGACGAGAACGCTCCCCGCGGCCGTGACGCTGATCACGTCGCCCGGGCGCACCGGCGGATTCAGGCTCGCCATCCCCGGGCCGCTCGGCCGGAGCAGCGCGTGCAGATCGATGCGGATCGGCTTCCCCGGCGCGGAGCCGCCGAGCACGGGGCTCGCGTCCGACATCGTCGTCCCGCTCGCCGCCGTACGCGCATCGTCCGCGTCCATGCCGGCCGGCGAGAACTGCACGACGCGGCCCGCGTCCTTAGCGGGTCCGCCGGCGACCCAGATCATGTCGGCGAGCGTCGCTCCGCTCTTCGTCAATGGAAAAGTCCCTGGCCGCTCCACGCTGCCGACGACGGCGACGACCCGGCTTCGGTGCTCGGCGATCTCGACCTCCACCTCGGGCTTCCGGAGGATTCCCTCCGAAACGAGACGCGCGGAGATCCGATCCTCGAGCTGCATCGGTGTCAGCCCGGCGGCATGCACGGAGCCGATCAGGGGAAGCGTGATCTCGCCGTTCGCACCGACGCGGTCGCCCTCGGCGAACGTCGGTGCACCGGCGACCGGCGCCGGTCCCTGCGCAGCGCTCGGCGCCGAAGCACCCTGGCTGAACGAGCGAGCCTCGAGGAGATCCGCGATGCGGATGTCGAGGAGGTCGTCTGGTCCGATGCGATACGACGCTTCCTCGCCCGGTTGCGAGCGCTCCTGCATGAGGGAAGCGAGACGAGCGAGGTCGTCGGAGGTCATCAGCTCGCCGACCTCGCTCGTCGCGGTCGCCGGTCCCGGGTGCGGTGAGACCGGCTGTGGAGGATACGCTGGGCGTGCACAGGCCGCTCCCAGAAGAGCGGTCATCAGCACCGATCGCCGCGTCAAACGGCGCAAAGAAGGCTTCGATCGTCGACTCGTCCCCACATCCCCTCCGCCCGCGGCCGCGCGATCCCGCGCGGCCTCACTTCCCGAATCGCTGCGAGTCCGCTTCGCCTACCTCAGGAGTCCGACAGCCGTTTGCACGGCGGGTACGGCTTGCACTTCACCTTCGGCTTCGCGGCGGTGCCGCCCGTGCAGCAAACCCTCTGCACACGGTGCGCCGGGACGAACTTCTTCGGCGCGCAGTCCTTGCTCTGCACGAACGAAGGTCCGCCGGCGTTCACGGGGCACTTGAGCTTGTTGCAGAACCTCTCGCACAAGTTCGTCGTCGGATTGTCGCAGTCGCAACCGGCACGAGCCGGCGATGCCGAGAGCAGCACCGCTGCAGCGACGACCGAACACACCCCCAGAGACCTCATCACCCAACCCAAACCGACCATGATCTCCCTCCCTGAAACGAAAACGAAGATCGGCTTCTCGGTGCCGTGAGTTGCACTTGATTACGTGCGTGGGAGACGAGAGTCAAATTAAAAAGTGAGTCACAAGAAGAAAATTGAATGTGGTTGCGCACGGCGTCTTTCAAGGACGAAGTGCTCGCTGCTCGAACCGACACAGGGCCTCATTCGGCGAGCGCTGCCCGAGACCCTATGCGCCTCGCGAGCTCCGTTGCTTCGGCTTTGCGCGCGGGATAGTCGACGCGGGATTCATGCTGGTCGTGTTGACGAATACGCCGACGCCGTACCGCACCGCGTTCTTCAACGAGCTGCGCGATGTGCTTGACGGCAAGGGCATTCCGTTCCACGTGCTCTTCTGCGCGGACGTCGAGCCGGGACGGAGCTGGCGCTACGATCCGAGCGAGCTGCGCTTCGCGCACACGTTGATGCGCGGCGTGCACCCGCGACGTGCGGACGTCGTCTTCCACTTCAACCCCTCCGTCGTGCGCCTTCTGCGCTCGCTGCGTCCGCAGAGCCTGCTCGTCGCGGGCGCGTGGAACACGCCGACGATGCTGCTCGGATCGCGTCGCTCCTTCTGTCCCGGCGCGCGCCGCATCTTCTGGAGCGAAGGGCACGCGGACAACGTCCGTCATCGCGGCGGCCCGATTCCGCTCGCGCGGCGCTGGGTGCTGCGCTCCTTCGACGCTTTCGCGGTCCCCAACGCGCGATCCGCGGCGCACATCCGGAGCCAGGTCGGCGACGACGCGCAGATCGTCTTCCTGCCGAATACCGTCGACGAGGACTTCTACGCGCGTCGCGGCGAGCGGGAGCGCCTGGAGGCACGCGCGCGTCTCGGCATCGCAGCGGGCGCGCGCGTCCTCGTGCAAGTATCGAATTTGATCCCGCGGAAGGGCGCGCGCGAGCTCGCCGAGGCGTACGTCTCCCTCGGGCGGGAGGAGAGGGCCTCCTCGATGCTCGCTTTCGTCGGCGGCGGTGCTCTCGAGAGCGAGCTCCGCGAGATCGCCGGCCGCGCGAGCGGCGGGGGCGAGATCCATCTCACCGGGGCGCAGTCGACCTCCGGCGTGCGCGATTGGCTGATGGCCGCGGACGCGTTCTTCCTTCCCGCCCTCGCGGACGCGAACCCGCTCGCGCCGATCGAGGCGAGCTTCGCGAGCCTTCCGATCTTCCTGAGCCGCGCCGCCGGCAACTCTCCCGAGGTCGTCGAGGAAGGCGTCAACGGCTTCTGCATTCCCGAGGTCGCTCCCGGTGCGCTCGCCGCTTCGCTGCGGCGCGCGCTGTCGATGCCGTCGGCCGAGCTCGTCGCGATGGGTACCGCGGCGCGCGCGAACGCCGAGCGACGCTTCCGTCGCGCCGCGGCCGCGGAGAGCCTGGCGCGCGCTCTCTCGTTCGACGCATGAGCACCGTGACCGCACGAGTTCCGGAGCCGCTGAAGGTCCCGGCGAAGCGCGTGTGGGGACGGCTCCTCTCGATCGCGTCGGCGCGCGCGCACCGCGACTACGATCTCGAGCGGACGCTTCTCCTTCTCGGCTCGCCGCGGTCCGGGACCACGTGGCTGATGAACCTCGTGTGCCGGCTGCCCGGCGCCTGTCCCATCTTCGAGCCCTGGAACGGACGCCACGACCCGGTGGTGGCGCGCCTTCTCGAGGAGGAGTTCCCGCGGATCGGTCCCGAAGAGGACCTTCCGGAGCTGGAGACGCTCCTGCGGCTCGTCCTGAGCGGCCGCCACCTGACGCGCTGGTCCTCCGCGTACGCTTCGCCGGCGGCGCTCCTTCGCGCGGATCGCTTCGTCGTGAAGTTCGTCCGCGCGATGCGCGCGGCGGGCTGGCTCTCGGCGCGCTTCCCGCGGAACCGGACGGTCGTCCTTCTGCGCCACCCCTGCGCGGTCGTCCGGTCGATGATCTCCTCGCGCGGTCGCTGGAACGAGTGGAGCCGAGGCGAGATCCTGGAGCCGGTTCGCCGGACGCTCGGCGACGAGGTCGCGCCCGTCCTGGCGCGCCTCCGGACGCGCGAGGAGCTCCTCGCGGCGTTCTGGTGCGCGGACGCGCTCGCGGCGGTCCACGAGACCTCGGCGGCCGACGCCTTCGTCGTGACCTACGAGGAGCTCGTGCGCGAGCCGGAGCCGACGCTGGCGAGGCTCTTCGCACATCTCCGCGAGCCCGTGCCGGAGGGCGCGCTCGAGGAAGCGGCGCGGCCGAGCGAGACCGCGAACCCGGGCGCCGCGATCCGCGGCGGGCGAGATCCGCTGACGGCCTGGCGGAAGGGGCTCGATCCGGAGCAGGTTCGGAGGATCGTCGCGGTCGTGCGCTCCTTCGGCATCGACTACTACGGCGAGGACGCGATGCCCGATCTTCGCGCTCTCGCGGCGGAGCGCCGGGCCGGCCTCGTCTCGTAGAGCGGGAAGTTTGCTCGGACGCGGCGGGCAATCCCGCGCGCGGATGTCGCGCACGCAGGCAATCGCCGAGAATTCGCGCACCGGCCTCGCCGCTTTCTCGCAATTTCGTTCGCGTTCGCGGCGGTCGCGCAGTGGCGCGTCGCTTGCGACACGGCACGTGCGTGGCGATTCGAGCGACCGAGCTCCGGCGGCCCGATCGCATGGCCGCTC
>Ga0194121_10011358_pt1 | contig 10624 bp, 8 predicted proteins | sample TA2MahCa50mmetaG_FD_148609 | JGI IMG/M metagenome (GOLD analysis project Ga0194121, IMG submission 148609) | Freshwater microbial communities from Lake Tanganyika, Tanzania - TA2015020 Mahale Deep Cast 50m | ecosystem: Environmental > Aquatic > Freshwater > Lake | place: Tanzania: Lake...
AGCATCAAGCTGCCGTTGGGTTTCTGTTCAATCTCGGACTCGTGTTGCTGATGTTTGCGGCGGGTGCCGAGACGAAGGGTGTGCCGCCGCGAAGACGCCCGACCAATCGCGTGGCTCGCTGGCATCGGTGCCGGCCTGCCCTTCGCGATCGCGTTGGCGATCGCCCCGTGGCTGCCGCTTGCCGCGATGATCGGGCCGGTGGGTAATCGAACGGCGTTGCTCCTCGTGATCGCCGTCTCGGCGTCAGTCACTTCCATACCAGTGCTCTCGAAGATCTTTCACGACCTTGGGATCATCCATGCACGCTTTGCGCGCCTTTGGGCTCGTTAAGGAGCACGTGCTCCGTGTGTGGGAGCACCGCAAAGCTGAGGTCTGCCGAGACGTGGCCGACATCGAGCGGAGAGGAAAGGCGATCCAGCAGAAGCTCGACCGCCTCGACGAAGCATTTCTCTTCGAGCGTTCCATCGACATCGACACCTACGACCGCCACAAGGATAGGCTGCGCCAGGAACTCACGATGCTGGAGATCGACCGTCACTCCGGCCAGCTGGAAAAGTTCGACGTGGAGGGCATCCTGGCCTTCGCAGAGCGCGTTTTACCGCGCGCCGCGGACCTGTGGGTGCAGGCGTCGCTCGAACAGCGCCAGCGCCTGCAGCAGCTGTTCTTCCCTGATGGAGTGGTGTTCGACGGAAAAGGATTTGTTCGAACCGGGGTAAGCACTCACGCGTTCAAGTACTTAACCCCTGTTCTACCCGCCGAAAATAATTTGGCGTCCCCACCGGGATTCGAACCCGGGTTTCAGCCTTGAAAGGGCCGCGTCCTAGGCCTCTGGACGATGGGGACCGAAGAGCAGGTGCCTTGGTACTCTGGTGCTTTGGTTCTCTCGTGCTCGGAAACTCGAGCACCGGACGGATCATTGTGACACACGCGCGGCGGAGCCCAAGGCCTTGGGCGTTGGGCTTTGGGTGTTGGGCCTTGGGAGTTGGGAGTTGGGGCCCCTGGGAGTTTGACTCACCAGTACCCGATCATCCGCCCCGCCGCCACCGCCGTCACCCAGCTCGCCAGCGAGATCCCGCCCATCACCGCGAGCTGCCGGTTTTCCCACCCGGTCAGCTCGCGCTCGCGCGTCGCCCGCCATGCCGGCAGCCGGCTGACGACCGCCACGTTGAGCACCCCGAGGGCAATCGCCGGGAACTTGACCAGCAGGAACGGGTTGCCGATGTACTCCGTCCCGTTCGTACATATCATCGTCACGCCCGAGGCCACCGCGATCGCAAACCCGGTCTGGGCCAGCGGCACGCTGACGCGCGCCAGCCCGTCGATCGGCAGCCGCCGCGTCACGCGGAGCAGGCGCAGGTCGAGCAGGAGGATGGAGCCGAACAGCGTCGAGACGCCGAGAATGTGGAAGAGGTTGAGGATGGCGTAGGTCCAGACGCCGCCCCACTCGCGGACCAACACGCCCAGCATGGATGCTTCCATCCACGCGAGGAGGTCGGCCATCAGGACGAAATCCGGGATCCGGGATGCGGGATCCGAGCGTGCGGGACCCGAGACGCGGGACCCGGACCCCGATGCCCGGGTCCCGGATCCCGACGCTCAGGAGAGCTCAGTGGCGATCGCCGTAGACCGGGAAGGAGCGACCGTTCCACTCCACGTGCTCGGTCTTCATCTCGAACCGCCCCTGCCCCGTGTTCTTGTGGCCGCGGACGGTCACGGTCGCGCCGAGCGGGATGATCCCTTCCTTGAGCCCCGCACCCGAGGTGCGCGCCGGCGGCGCCATCGTGATGTCCCACACCTGGCCGTCTGTCGCCTTGATCTTCATCGTGGCATGCGGACCCGAGAGGCTGACGGGCGCGGCGAGCGTGCCGGTCAGGGTGCTCTCCTCCTGCGCCTGCCCGCCCCACCCGTGGTGGGCAGCCACCGGGGCAGCCAGAGCGATCACCAAGCCGAACACACCGAGAAGAACCAGGGAGCGCGTATACATGAGATGCCCTCCGTAAATGTGCGTTCCTGCCATTGTAGCCGAAACGCCCCGGATAGACAGTGACTTATCTCGTTGTGTATTCTCGGCGTCTAGCACCCACGGCGCAGGCGTGCGTCGTCGGGGGCCCTTCACTGTAGATGACTGTGACTGCAGCAGTTATCGGGAGATGCCACCCATGACACGCACGACCCTGATCGCCCTCGGCGCCGCCCTGATCGCCGCCGCGCCGGCGCTGGCCCAGCACGAGGACCACGGCGCCGCCGCCGACCAGATCGGCAGCGCGAGCGTCCGCTTCGAGACCTCCTGCGCGCCCGCCGTCCGCGCCGACTTCAACACGGCGGTGGCGATGTACCACTCGTTCTGGTTCCCCGAGGCGATCAAGATGTTCGAGTCGATCCTGACGCGCGACCCCGCGTGCGCGCTCGCCTCCTGGGGCATCGCCATGGCCCAGTGGGGCAATCCCTACGCGGGGCTGAAGGGCGCGGCGGTCATCAAGGCGGGCAGCGCGACGATGGCGAAGGCGCGGAGCACGGGCGCGCCGACGCCGCGCGAGCGCGCCCTCATCGAGGCCGTCGGCATCCTCTACAGCTCCCCGGACCCGGCCACGCACCGCGACCGCGTTCTCAAGTACGAAGCGGCGATGCAGAAGGTCGCCGCCGACAACCCGAAGGACGTCGAGGTCCGAATCCTCCATGCGCTGGCCATGACGCAGTCGCAGCTCCCGGCCGACAAGACGTACGCGAAGCTGCTGGCCGCCGCCAAGATTCTCGATCCGCTCTTCAAAGAGATGCCGATGCACCCGGGGCTGGCGCACTACATCATTCACGCCTACGACGTGCCGCCGCTCGCCGAGCGGGCGCTGACCGCGGCCCGCCGCTACGCGTCGCTCGCGCCGGCGGCGCCGCATGCGCTCCACATGCCGTCGCACACCTTCACGCGCCTCGGGTTCTGGCAGGAGTCGATCGACACCAACCGCCGCTCGGCCGAGACGGCGCGCAAGACCAACGACACCAACGCCGAGCTGCATGCGCTCGACTACCAGACCTACGCCTACCTGCAGACCGGGCGCGACCAGGCGGCCAAGTCCGCCCTCGAGCGCGCGGCCGAGATCCAGAGCCGGCCGGGGGCCAACACGTTCGCGGTGGCCGCGATGCCCGCGCGCTACGCGCTCGAGCGCGGCGACTGGGCCGCCGCCGCGGCGCTGACGGTCACGCCCGCGGCCGGCACGCCCTACACCGAGGGGCTGACCCACTTCGCCCGCGCCATCGGCGCCGCGCGCCACGGCACGCCGGATGCGGCCACGCCCGACATCGCCCGCCTCGCGGAGCTGCGCGACAAGCTCCAGTCGATGCAGGACGCCTACTGGGCCGAGCAGGTCGACATCCAGCGGCGCGTCGCGCTGGCGTGGCAGGCGTTCGCCGCGGGGCGCCGCGACGAGGGGATCGCGCAGATGCGCGCCGCCGCCGACGCCGAAGACGCCACCGACAAGGCGGCGGTGACGCCCGGTCCGCTCGCCCCGGCGCGGGAGCTGCTCGGCGAGATGCTGCTGGCGGCGGGCCGCCCGAAGGAGGCGCTCGCGGCGTACGAAACGACGATCAAGAAGGAGCCGAACCGGTTCCGCGGCGTCTACGGCGCGGCGCGCGCCGCCGAGGCCGCCGGCGATCGCGGCACGGCCAAAACGTACTACAATCAGTTGCTCCAGATCGCGCGCGACGCCGACACGGCGCGCCCGGAGCTCCAGACCGCCCGGAACTTCAAATGAGTGAGGAACCGCGTATGCGTTTGACCCGACTGCTCAAAGTTCTGCTCAGCACCGCCGCCGCCGCGCTCGGGGCGTCGTGGATCGTCACGTCCTCGCACGCGCAGCAGCCGCGCGTGGAGATCGACAGCGACGACATCGGCGGGGTCGTCACCGGACCCACCGGACCGGAGGCGGGCGTCTGGGTGATTGCCGAGACCCGCGACTTCCAGTCGCGCTTCATCCGCAGCGTCGTCACCGACGACCAGGGGCGCTACGTCGTGCCCGACCTCCCGAAGGCGAACTACCAGGTCTGGGCGCGCGGCTACGGCCTCGTCGACAGCGACAAGGCGACGAGCGCGCCGGGGCGGATCGTCAACATCACCGCCAAGGTGGCGCGGACGCCCGCCGAGGCGGCCCACTACTATCCGGCCATCTACTGGTACTCGATGCTGAAGCTGCCCGAGGCCAGCCAGTTCGACGGCAAGCAGATCCCGGCCGGCGTCAACCAGCAGCGCTGGATCTATCAGATGAAGAACAGCGGCTGCATCGGCTGCCACCAGCTCGGGCAGCAGTCGACGCGGACGATCCCGGACGCCTTCGCGGGCCTCAACTCCCGCGACGCGTGGATCCGGCGCGTCCAGTCGGGACAGTCCGGCGCGCAGATGATGGGCCAGCTCACGCAGCTCGGGCCGCTCGCGATTCAGAACTACGCCGACTGGACCGACCGCATCAAGAACGGCGAGCTGCCGTTCGCGCAGCCGCCGCGCCCGCAGGGCGTCGAGCGCAACATCGTCGTGACGCTGCGCGACTGGTACCAGGAGGACAAGTACCTCCACGACCTGATCTCGAGCGACCGCCGCTATCCGACCGTCAACGCGTACGGGCCGCTCTACGGGTCGCCCGAGTACTCGGGAGACGAGATCCCCATCCTCGACCCGGTCAAGAACACGTGGACCACGTTCCGTCCGCCGGTGAGCGAGGATGCGCCGCTGGCGCTCGGCCCGGGTCACGCCGCCGGGCTCGACCCGACGCAGCCCTCGCCCTACTGGGGCGACCGCCGGATCTGGGATACGCGCATCAACAACCACAACTCGATGCTCGACCGGCAGGGGCGCGTCTGGCTGACGGCCGCCAACCGGGACATGAACAACCCCGACTACTGCAAGGCCGGCTCGAACCATCCGTCGGCCAAGGCGTATCCGATGGAGCGCAGCACCCGCCAGGCGGCCGTCTTCGAGCCGAAGACGCAGAAGTACACCTTCCTCGACCTCTGCTTCGGCACGCACCACCCGCAGTTCGGCTACGACGCCAACGAGACCGTCTGGTTCAGCGGCGGCGGACAGGTGCTCGGGTGGGTGAACACGAAGATGTGGGACCAGACGCACGACGTCGCGAAGTCGTCGGGGTGGACGGCCCACGTGCTCGACACCAACGGCAACGGCCGGCGCGACGCCTACGTCGGCCCCGACGACCCGGTGGACCCGACCAAGGACAAGCGGATCAACTCGGGCTTCTACGCGGTGATGCCGAGCCCGGTCGACGGATCGATCTGGGGCACCTACTGGTCCAACCCGGGCGCGGTCGTGCGCGTCGTGCCGGGACCGAACCCGGCGGAGACGGCGATCACCGAGATCTACAACGTCCCGCTCCCGGGCTTCGGGCCCCGCGGCGGCGACATCGACCGCAACGGGGTCGTCTGGGTGTCGTTGGCGAGCGGGCACTTCGGGAGCTTCGACCGCCGCAAGTGCAAAGGGCCGCTCAGCGGCCCGAAGGCGACGGGCGACCACTGCCCCGAGGGGTGGGCGTTCCACAAGTTCCCCGGGCCCGGCTTCCGCGGCATCGGCGACAACAGCGCGGAGTCGAGCTACTACTCGTGGGTCGACCAGCACAACACGCTCGGCCTCGGCGAGAACGTGCCGATCGCGACCGGCAACCTCAACGACGGCTTCATCGCCTTCCGCAACGGGCAGATGATCGTGCTGCGCGTGCCGTACCCGCTCGGCTTCTATGCCAAGGGGCTCGACGGCCGTATCGACGATCCGAAAGCCGGCTGGAAGGGCCGCGGGCTCTGGGCGGCCAACGGCGACCGGACGCCGTGGCTGATCGAGGGCGGCAAGGGCACCAAGCCGTTCGCCGCGCACTTCCAGGTGCGGCCGAACCCGTTGGCGAAGTAGCCGGGCCCAGGCCCCAGGCCCCAGGTCTCAGGAAGCCCGAGGCCTGAAACCCGGGGCCTGGGGCCTGCTCACCGCCAGCGCGACACCCGCCAGAATCAGGGTGGCCCCGACGGCCGTCAGCGCCGTCGGCTGCTCGCCGAGGAAGACGAATCCCAGCACGAGCGCCACCGCCGGCGTGAACACGCTGATGAAGCTCAGGCTCGTCACGCTCCACGTCTTGAGCAGCGTGAAGTAGACGAGAAACGTCAGCACGCTGCCCGCCAGCGCCAGATAGGTCACCGCCCACCACGTGGCGCCGTCGCGCGGCAGCGCGAAGCCGTCGCCGGCCGCGAGCGAGGCGCCCGTGAGCGCGACCGCGCCGACGAGCATGGCCGGCGCGTTGAGTGCGGCGGGGTGCAGCTGCCGCGCATGGCGCTTGGTGACGACGCCGGCGCCAGCCGCGCAGACCGCGCTCGCCACGACCGCCAGCATCGGGAGGGTCTCCGAGGGATCGATCCGGACGTGATCGCCGAAGAGCGCCACGACCCCGCCGAACGCCAGGACCGTGCCCGCCAGCTTGCGGACGGTGAGCCGATCGCCCGGCAGATACGCGTGCGCGAAGAAGATCGTGATGAGCGGGAGCGTGGCGAAGAGGATGGCGGTCAGGCCGCTCTCGAGGACCTGTTCGGCCCAGTAGATCAGGCCGTAGTCGAGCGCGAACAGCACGAGGCCGACCCAGGCGACGACGAACCATTCGCGCCGGCCGTGCGGCCAGCGCGCGCCCAGGAGCGGCACGAGCGCCACGAAGACGGCCCCGGCCATGAAGAAGCGGATGGCCGCGACGTTGAACGGGCCGAGCCCTCCGTAGCCGACCTTGATGAACAGCCACGTCGAGCCCCAGACGACGCACAGCAACACATACAGTGCCAAATCTACGAATCTACGCATTGACGGATGTGAAGCCTTCCAAATTCGTCAATGCGTAAATTCGTAAATCCGTCAATGGCACGATCTCCAGTGCGGCGTCATGTGCGCCAGCCCGCGTCGCGTGGAACCCAGCGCCGGGCGACGTGCGCCCGCATCCGGTCGGGCCGCTCGAAGAGCTTCACCAGCGCGACGCCGGCGACGAACCCGCCGAGGTGCGCCCAGAACGCCACGCCGCCGGCCTGCTCGGAAACGACGCTCGTGATGCCGCCGGCGACCTGGAGCACCGCCCAGTAGATGAGCATCATCCACGCCGGCAGCGCCATCGAGTGGAGGAAGAAGCCGAGCGGCACCATCGTGTAGACGCGCACGCGCGGGAACAGTACGAGGTAGGCGCCCATCACGCCGCTGATCGCGCCCGACGCGCCCACCATCGGCACCTCCGACGCGGGGTCGGCCGCGACCTGGGCCAGCGCCGCCGCCAGGCCCGTCAGCAGGTAGAAGGCCACGAAGCGCGGCCGCGTCATCGAGTCCTCGATGTTGTTGCCGAAGAGCCACAGGAACCACAGGTTCCCCAGCAGGTGCATCCACGACCCGTGCAGGAACATCGACGAGAGCACGTTCGAGAGCTGCCGGCCCGGATCCGTGAGGCAGGCGATCCCCTCGCCCATCGGAAACGGCGTGCCGGGCGGCACCGAGAGCGTCAGCTCGCCCGGAATGAGCCCCAGCTCGCAGACCGACCGCATGAGCGGCAGGGCCGCGCCGGCCCCCTGCACCAGCACCCAGACCAGCAGCGTGAGCGCGATGAGCGCGACGGTGACGACCGGGGTCCGCTGGGTCCGATTTTCGTCGTGGTACGGGAACACGTGTCCCCATAATCGCACAGTGCAGTTCCGGGCACGGGCCCGCCCGAAACCGCTTGAGCAGGTGCGGCTCTGCCGCTATGCTCTTTTCGTCCGGAGGGATGCGATGTTGGACGCGCTGAAGGGACTGACCGGCGGACGGACGCAGAAGCAGATCGAGGAGTTCCAGAGCCTCATCACGGCGGCCAAGGAGGAGCGGAGCGCGCTCAACACGATGCTGACGCAGGTCACGACGCGCAGCGCCCGCCTCACCCAGATCGGCAAGACGCTCGGCGAGGTCGACGAGAAGGCGACCGGCGCGTCGGGCCGGCTCGCGGAAGTCGACCGGCGCGTGGCGGCGCTCGAGGAGCGCGTGCGCACGTTTGCCGAGATCGACGCGCGGATCCAGAAGCTCCTCGACACCGCGCGCCAGGCGCAGGACGCGGCCCAGAAGCTCGTCTCGCCCGACGGCGAGATCCAGAAGCAGCGGCAGGCCGTGCAGCAGCTCTCCTCGCAGGCGCTCGAGGCGCAGGCCGCGGTGACGTCGCTCAAGCGCGAGCAGGCGACGCTCGAGGAGTTCCGCAAGCAGCTCCGGCAGACGCACGGCGAGATCGAGGGCACGCTCCGACAGGCGGCGGCCGTCCGCGGCGAGCTCGACCAGGTCCGCGGCACCGCCGGCCAGCTGACGCAGGACTACGCGCGGCTGCGCGACACCTCGAAGGAGGCGCGCGAAGACTCCCGCGCCGCCGCCGAGGCGGTCAAGGAGCTCGAGAAGAAGCTCGGGCCCCTGATGCAGCTCCAGGAGATCAGCAAGACGACGGAGGAGAAGCTCGCCAGCCTCAACGCGCTCGCCGAGCACGTCGCGCAGAAGGCCAAGGCGCTCGAGAGCCAGAAGCACACCGTCGAGCGCGCGGTCCTCGAAGCCAACCGGCTCAACGAGATGGTCTGGAACATGGACGTCCAGATCAACAAGCTCACCGAGGCGCTGAAGGAGGCCCACAAGAGCGAGGAAACCGTCGGCCGCATCGAGGCGCTCGTCCACCAGACCAACGTCTCGGTGGAAGCGGTCACCCGGGCGCGCGACGACCTGGCGCGGCTGTCGGTCCGCTTCGAGAAGGACGGCCGCGTCCTGATGGACAACCTGCGCAGCTCGCTCGACCGCCTCGCGCTCGAGAAGAAGGACATCGACGCCGTCGATGCCCGGCTGCGCGCGCTGCAGACGGCCGCCGCCGAGGCGGAGGCGCGGATGGAGGCGCTCTCCGCCAAGGAGCGCAACCTCGTCCAGCTCCACCAGAAAGTCGATTCGCTCAACAAGGACTTCCAGACGCTCACCGGCCAGGCCGAGGAGCTCGGCAAGAAGCAGACGACCCTCGACGCGCTGCACGAGCGATTCGAGCAGGTCGAGGAGCTGGGCCGGCGCACCGCGCTCCACCACGACAGCCTGCTGCGCCGCCGCCAGGACGTCGATGCCCTCCGCCAGCAGATCCAGGACTTCCACAAGGCGTACGCCGACATCGCGCAGCTGCGCGACAAGCTCGCCGGCGACCGCGCCGGGCTCGAGGCGTTCGGGGAGCGGATGACCTCGTTCATGGCCCGGACGCCGCAGCTCGACGCCACGCTGACCGCCGTCAACGCCAAGCTGGCGCTCGTCGAAGAGGGCGTCAAGCAGACCACGCGCCTCGGCGAGCTGACGACGCAGCTCGACGCCCAGATCGGCCAGGTGTCGTCGCGCCTCAACACCGTCGAGAAGCTCCAGTCGCGCGTGGACGCCCTCCACGGGCTCGCGACCGCCGTCGACGGCAAGCTCGCCGAGCAGCTCGCGCGGCGGGGCGAGCTCGACACGCTGAAAGCCCAGTGCGACGCGGTGCTGGCGCATGCGCTCGACGCCCAGCACAAGGTGGACGCCGTCGCCCACCGCCAGAAGGAAGTGCTGCCGATTGCGACCCGGCTCACCGCGCTCGACGGCCAGCTCGAGGCGATCCACGCCAAAGTCAGGGAGATGACGCGCGACGAAGAGGCGCTGCGGGAGCAGGAGGCGCGGATCGCCGAGTCGGTCGAGCGGAGCCGCACGCTCACGGCCGAGGCGAACGAGCGGATGAAGCAGGCCCAGGGCCTCAACGACGAGCTCGGCCGGGCCACCGCCATCAAGGACGAGCTGATGGCCGAGCTGGCGCGGATCCAGACGCATCAGCGCGACGCCGTGGCCCAGGTCGCGGCCACCGACGACCAGCTCAAGCGCGTCGAGACGCTCCTCAAGCAGCTCGAGCAGCGTCGCGCGCAGATCGCCTTCTCCGAGAAGAAGGTCGCCGGCGTCGAGGCCCGGGTCACCGAGCTGCTCGCAAAGGCCGCGGGCCTCGACACGCTCATCAAGACGCTCGCCGACCGCGAGGCGGTCGTCGTGGCCGTCAAGGCCCAGGTCGACAGCGTGCACGAGGTCGGCGCCCGCAGCAAGGCCGACCTGCAGGTCGTGACCGGCCACCGCGAGGAGGTCGCCGCGGCCAAGAAGCAGATCGAGGAGCTGCTCTCGATGGCCGCCGAGACACAGGAGAAGATCGGCGCGATCGAAGGGCGGCGCCAGACGGTCGACGAGGTGCTCGCGAAGACCAACCTGATCTCGAACCTGCTCGAGGACGTCAGCGTCAACCTCGAGACGCTGAGCGAGCAGAAAACGATGATCGACCACGTCAGCGAGAAGCTGGCGCGGATCGATTTCACGATGCAGGAGGTCCAGACCGCCGTCCAGACGCTCAAGCAGGAGCGGGAGCTGGCCGAACGCCTCGAGAACAGCATCAAGCAGCTCCGGTTGAAGACCTCGAAGCACGAGCCGCCGCGCCAGACGGCCACGGCCTGACCCGCCCGCGGCGAGGCACGTGTGTTGCCGCCGCTCGCCGGCTGCACGCATGGGCATCGTCGCGCGAGCTCTGGCGTTTCTGGCGCTTCCGGTCGCACTCGCCGCCGGTGTCGCCGCGGCGCAGACCGG
>Ga0194121_10011360_pt1 | contig 10622 bp, 14 predicted proteins | sample TA2MahCa50mmetaG_FD_148609 | JGI IMG/M metagenome (GOLD analysis project Ga0194121, IMG submission 148609) | Freshwater microbial communities from Lake Tanganyika, Tanzania - TA2015020 Mahale Deep Cast 50m | ecosystem: Environmental > Aquatic > Freshwater > Lake | place: Tanzania: Lake...
GTCGCCAAGGGGCTGGAAAAGCACCTGGCGTGGTCCCGCAACAAGATGGACATGGAATTGAAGGGGCGGCTGCGGGAATGGCTCAACATCGGACCGCAGACCAAAGAGGGGGAGGCGTATCTCCAGAAGGAGATCGTGGCTTTCGCCCTAGACCCGAGCGTGAGTACGGTCACGATTCCCAACGCCGAATTGCGCGAGACGTACTCGCGGATCATTCCCAACAACCCAGAAGGGAAATTCGTCCTGTCGGACGCCAGAGGCTTGAAGCGCCGCATTCAAAATGTTCTTGACCCAGAATCCGCCGCGTACCACATGGTGCCAAAGGTGCTCGAGGCTTTGCTCGATCAAAAGATTCGCGAAGCCGAGAAGCTCGATGCGGAAAGACAGGAGTACCGCGAAGAACACCTCCCCGCCTTCATGCGATGAGAAAGCAGGTCCCGCTTGTCCCTTTCCTCGCCGCCAACGCGGAAGTGGCTCACGCCATTCTCGCGACGGCCGGCATTTCCGCCGCCCGACAGACGGAGGCCTTCCGCCTGTACGGGTATTTCGACGGGGAGACATTCGTCGGTATCCCATTCGTCCTGACCGACTCCGCGCTGCGGGGCCTGGCCTTCTCTGACCGCCTGTTCGAGTATACCCTGAAGAAATTCCGCAAGACCCTCCGCGCGGTCCGCCACGTCGGGTGGGTCGGGATGGGGGTCGCCATTGACGGCGGGCGTGTCGTTGTGACGAGCGTGCTGCCGGACCCCCCGTCCTTTATCATGGCCTTGTTGACGGAAATAGACCCGTCTCGTGTCATAAGTGGAATTGAATTCGTCTTGAAGGCGGACTACACTTTGGAGGTAGGCCCGTCCGCGGGCGGATTATTGAGCGCCCTGGAAAATAAGGGCCTCATCCGGAGGCACGAGGCGTGGCGAATTTCACCGGCCGCAAGAACTTCGAAAAGTTCCAGACCTTCGCAATCTCTCATCAGCAAGAGCTGACCAAGCACGCGAACATTACCACCGGGTCAGCCAACATCACGCTTACCTCGGCCATCACCGCCGGCTCGACCGTAACCTGCGTCGGAGCCTTCGACACGGATGGCTACTCGCGCATCGTGGGGACGGTCCGCTCCAGCCAGAATGCCACCCTGAAAATCTATCAGGGCCTTGGCACGGATAGCAACTACAACGAGCTGTTCTCCGTCACGATCACGTCCGGGACTTCCGAAGGGGCGGGCCAGCGGTTCAACGTCCCCGTCCTCGGGGATTCCGCGAAGATCACCATCACCAACGACGGCGGGGCGGACCTGACCTCGTTGGCCTTCGAGGCCTTCCTCCAGACCCTCGACCCCGGGCTGGACCAGGATTCCGCCTCGTCGGTGTCCATCTCGTCCCCCGTCGGTGGTGGCACCGAAGCCGCGGCGGTCCGCGTCACCATCGCCAACGACTCGACGGGTCTGGTGTCGGTGGACGACAACGGTGGGTCCCTCACCGTGGACGGGACTGTGACCGCCAACGCGGGCACCAACCTCAACACGTCGGCATTGGCGCTCGAAACTGGCGGCAATCTCGCCTCGGCTGTTACCGCCCTTCAGATCATGGATGACTGGGACGAGTCGGACCGCGCCAAGGTCAATATCATTGCGGGACAGTCGGGCGTGGAGGGCGGTACGGGCGTGGTGAGCGCAACCACCCAGCGTGTCACTCTTGCCACCGACGTGGCCCTTCCGGCCGGCACCAACGCCATTGGCAAACTCGCCGCGAACAGCGGGGTGGACATCGGCGACGTGGACGTTACGTCCGTCACTCTGCCCGCCGCCTCGGAGGCGTCCACCGGCGCATGGACTAGTGCTGGGTCCTCGGCCCAGGAAGCGTCCCGCGTGGTCAAGGCGTCGGCGGGCCGTCTGCGCTTACTGGTGGGCTACAACGCGAAGGCATCGGCTCAGTTCATCCAGGTCCACAACACGACCTCGCTACCTGCTGACGCTGCGGTACCAATCTATTCCTTCACGGTGCCCGCCACGAGCAACTTCAGCCTGGATCTCGGAGAGACGGCGGGCTACTTCGGCACCGGCATCACGGTCTGCAATTCCTCGACGCAGGCCACCAAAACCATCGGGAGCGCGGACTGTTGGTTCAACGCGCTCTATGCGTAAGGGGGGCCCGATGCAAACTGACGATTTGATCCGCGTCACGCACAAGCGGTTCGTCGGGGAGTTCCTCGCGCTCGTCACAGGCTTCCACCAGGACGGGAAACCCAAGGTGGTGCTCATCCATTACGAGGCGCTCGGTTGCGCGGAGGTTCCGAAGAAGAACGAGTATGAGGTGGTCGTGTAATGGCGGGCATCACAACGAGCGGCGGCAGCACAGCAGGGGCGACCACGAAGGCGGTACGTTTAACGAAAACGGCCAACGTGGAGATCAACCACGCCTCCGACACCCTGCTCTCATGGGACTCGGAACGCCGCGACGACGGCGACCTGCATGATCTCGTCACCAACCCGTCGCGCATCACGATTCCGGACACCGGCTGGTGGTTCGTTGGTGCGAACATTGCCTATGAGAGCGGCGGAGGCAACCGTCGCCAAACGTATTTACGCCTCAACGGGTCCGACATAATTGCGCTCAACGCCTCTCCGCCCGTGTCAGGCGTCTACACCGTGCAAAATCTCAGCACCCTGTGGTATTTCACCGCCAACGATTACGTTGAGTGTCTGGTGTTTCAGGACAGCGGCGGCGGTCTTGACGTGCAAGGCAACACGGCGGCCGGTTACGGTGCTGAATTCTGGGCGATGGCGGGCATCAGCATAAGTGGAGGCGTGTCTGGGGTTGACGCATGGGTCGTTGACATCGATACGATTGCCCCCGCCACGGCCAACACCAACTGGAACACCATCGTTCCGGGCAACCTTTACGGCACGGATTCCGCCGGTAAAGGGCTGGCCTATTACGCCAGCAAGGACAGTTCAGGCGTGATGAATGATGAGATTCAATTCAAGCGGTTTTTCCCTGCGGGCACTTACACCATGTCGGTTGTGGCGCACAAGGACGCCAACCGGGGAATCATCACCGCGTACTTAGACGCGACGAATCTTGGCACGATGGATCTGTACAACGCCTCGTCGCTGTACAACCAGATCGTGCAGATCACGAGCATCTCGGTGTCCGCCGGGTTCCAGACGTTGAAGTTCAAAATGGAAACGAAACACGGCTCATCCTCTGGCTTCTACGGATGCATCTCCAAGATCCGCATGGAGCGGACGGCATAAATGAAGGAGTTTATTGTGCCCTCATTCCGCGGCCTGATGCGGCTCTCGGATGACGAATAAATCGGCAAAGGAGGAAACAACAAAATGGCACGCAGCGGAGCATCGGCAGTTCGGTCCCAACCGAACGAGGTCAAGAAGTCCAAGGTCCAGACCCTCACAAACTCGTCGGCCACCATCCTGTCGGTGACGTCGGCGAACCCCCCGGTCTACGTCAAGCGCATTCACCTGTGCGAGTCGAGCGGGAACGCGACCACGGCCACCTTGCGCCTCGTCAAGTCGGGCGGGACCGACGACGCGACGTCCAACTTCGTGACGGCCATTGCCCTCGCGGCCAACGAGACGGTGACGCTCGAAGCCGGCGGCGACGGGGATTACCTCGTCCTCGAAGGCGGCGACGCCCTCAAGGGCCTCGCCAGCGTCACGGCGCGCATCAACGCCATCGTCGTCTACGATCTCGAAATCTAGGAAGAGGGAGAGACAAAGCCATGGGCATTGTTCGCACGGCGGTTCAGGACCGCCAGACGGCCGTCACCAGCGTTGCGGAAGCCGCAACGGCAGGGGTCTTCAATGGGGACGTCGACATCGGCGATGCCGCGGGCGACACGCTGACTATCACGGCCGAGGTGGATTCCGACATCTCGTTCGAGGAGTCCGCGGATCGCGCGCTCAAGATCGCGAACGAGGCGACGGCAAACGCCACGGCGGCCAAGCGCCTGACCATCTCCGCGTCGAACAAGACGGCGGGAACGGGCAACGGCGGGGACCTGGTCCTCAACGCAGGCACCAGCGCGGGCGGCACCGCTGGCGTCATCACCATCGGCACCAACGGGTCGGCCGTGACGCTCACCCCCGCGACGGCCGTCACGGGGCAACTGACCGCGAACGGGACGCTGGCTGCTGCTGCGGCGGTCAACTTCGGGCAGGCCACCGTCGCGCAGGCTACCAACGTCAACACCAACGTGACCTGCAACGGCGCATCGGGCGTCATCACCACCCAGACGGCCACTACGGCGGCGGTGACCGTCGAGAGCGGGTTTACGCTGAACAATTCTCGGATCACTGCGTCGAGCGTGATTCACGTGCAGATTATCGGATATTCCGGAACGCTGTTCGCCAATGGCGTGCCAAATCTGGTTGTCGCGGCGCCGGGCGCGGGAACGGTCGTCATCAGAATCGCCAACATGCACGTCGTCAACGCGCTCAACGGCACCATACTGATCCATTTTATCGTGGTGTAGGTACTCTCCCAAAGGCCGGCTGGGCCACCTCCGGCCGGCCTTTGTGGGCAAGCCGTCAAGTTTACTTTCTGCAATGATGAGGTATGAAACAGATGGTTGTCAAGGATTACCTCGACTATGGGGCGCTGGGTGTGTCGGTGGTGGTTCTCTTGATCTCGGTCGGCATCTTGTACCGAGTCTTGCAGCACCAACAGCGGATGCACGAGCGCACCATCTCGGTCCTCCAGGACAACGCCGCGATCCTGGCCGCAATCAAGGAGACTACCGGTAGCTTGATCTGGGGGGTCGAACGACTGAGAGACACAGTCGAAAGCAAACTTCGCCGGGGAGGCAGCAACTGATGGGCAAGACCGAGCAGATGGGCAAGACTGAGCAGATCAAGAAGGTGAAGAAAGAAACCGAGGACCTTCTGGGTGAATTTGAGGCCCTGAAGGACCGCGCCGCCGCGCTGGCTCAGTCCTGCTCCACGAATGGCTTTGCCCGAGAGAGCGGGGCGGCTTAGGTAGCGCCCTCGTCGAAGGTGTCTCGGACGCCTTTTTCTCCCATCCTCTCGCGGAACGCGAAGACCATCTCGTTGACGAACCGGTTGGGAGCCCACCCGTGGACGCGGCTCTGTTCGTCCACGAAGCGGTTGTTCTCCGCGGTCAGGTAGAAGGACCGATGGTGCCCTCGGATGGGCTGGCCGGGGTAAGTCTTCTTGCGGCCACGTTTCTTCAAAGGGAACCTCCTGTTACTTGAGTCTTCCAGTACCACGCCAGGAGCAGGGCCTCGGCCCGCCCATCCTTCTTCCCGACGCCGGCGTGAGGAAAGAGCTGGCTGGCCCGCAGGATGGCCGCCTCCTTCTCGCGTCCCATCCCGCGCATGACGGCTTTTTTCCACGTTGTCGGGCTGATCTCGGTATAGGGGATCCCGAGAGCGGCCAGCACACCGATCACGATGCCGGCTCCCTTGCCGAAGGAAAAGACGCTGACCACCCCCTGGCCGGGCATGGCGTGAACGTCCTCGACCACAGCCTGTGTGTCCGTGGGCAGGGTCTTGAGCAGCGCAGTCAGGGCCGCGGCGTCGATCACCCGCTTGGTCTTCGCGCCCTTCACGGTGAGGACGGGCATGTCGACCGCGCGGGGCGGGAAGTTGTCTCCGAGGAAGGCAATGCCGCCGGACAGGCCGGGGTCAATTCCAAGCACGTTCAGATTTCCGCGCCTCCTCTTCTGCCCGCAGCGACTCGCGCCAGCGGGCCGCCTCCTTCTCAATTCCCACGATGAAGCCGATCAGGCCTCCGCCGATGAGGGTCAAGAATAGTGTAACATACAATGCGTGGTCTGTCATTTCAGGCTTCCTTTTAAGCGTTCTTCACGCAGACGGGCGACTTCAACCTCTGCACCACGGGCGGCAGCCCATGCCCAAGTCGCCGCCATTTCTAATTCCTTAACCCGAGCCTCCGCCGCCTTGACGCGCTTCACCAATTCAAGTAAGGCATCTCTGGTTTCTAGTGCTAGTGTTGCATAAAGGTCCTCGGACAGCTCAGCCGCGATTTCCTCGGCAAACTGAAGTAGATCATCTGTCATTTCAGGTTCTGTCTCCAATCGGCGACACCACCACCGACCGCTCAATGCGGGCTTCGGCCGCGATGTCGGTCACGAGATGCCAATGGCCGGGGTGTGGTGGCCTGAAATGGATGCGGTATGTCCCTGTGCCTGTGCGGATGTAGGGCTGGTGGAAGGTCATTGTGCGGGTCAATCCCGTGGGCAGGTCGCCGAGCATAACCTCCGGGGTGTAGCGGGGGCTGTAGAGGGTTCCGGTGGCCGTCAGCCACACGGCATTCTCAGGCATGTCGATGGCCGTCCCAGCCGCGTTCTTGGTGGTCAGGGTGTAGACCTCACCTTCCGGCGACGTGATGGTCTTGCCGTCCCTTGCCCCGACGAAAGTGGTGTTCGCGGTGCTGATCGTTTCTTGGAGCAGGCTGTAGTAGAAGTAAAAATGTTGTGCCGCTTCGCCCGAGGGTTGGATGGCGATGGCGAACACGTCCCACGGGTAAGCCGCCACGCCAGCCCCCAGTGTGCGTCGGAACCAGAGGGGGCGGAACCCACCGCCTGCGATGGTGCTCAAAGCCAGCGGCGCCCCGCTCGTCGGACTGGAGAAGGAAAGCCCAGACGGGGCGGTGTCTTCGGTTGCCACGCTTTGGATTCGGCCGCTCGGCCTGGAACCCCCGTCTACCCCCACGGTGTCCACGGCGAGCGCGATGGTGCCGATCCCCGAACGGGGTTGGAATTCAAACCAGATATTCGGGGTGGTCGCCGTAGTCACGTTGGCAACCGCACTCGTCAAGATGTTTTTGAGCATAAAGGCTCGATATTTTATGCTGCCGGCTGTGCGCTCCGCCGCCGTGGCATTGGCGAACATCTGGTGGAGCGACACGGACGGGCGGGCGGAATCGAGAGGAGGAGCCTCAAACGTGTCGCCCTCGTACCCGTAGAAATTGGGGACGAACCGCTCGTAAGGCAACGGCATACCCGCGATGTACCCGCCGAGAGAGGCGTCTTGAAAAGGCATCGCCGTTGCCGAGTAGTTCAGGGCGGTGGCCGTTACCAGATGGCCGCCGAGAACAGGGCGGGCGGTGGTGGTAGGGTAAAACCGGAATGTACCGGGCATCTCAGTTGCCTCCTACAAGAACGCTGGCCTTGCCGTCCAGTCGCTCGATGGTGATGACGGTTTCCGGCGGGATGCCGGGCACCTCGCGCGGGAGGGTTACAAGTATGAGGGAGAATTCGTCTTGAAGGCGCGATACCATTTCAAGAACCGCCGTCTCTCCCGTCCGGTCCAAGGTTCCGATGGGGTCGTCCACCACCAGGAAGTCCATGGTGGTGGTGGAGAGGAAGCGGATGGTCTTGCCGAGGGCCAGGCAGAAGGCCAGCGCCCCGCGCGCCAATGTGCCCGTCGACATGCATCCCGCCTCGGTCACGCCCTTGTCATGGTGGATCAGGATCTCGAACTTGTCTGTCGAGGGCGGCAACTCGATCCGGATGGCGTTGCCTGCGAGTTTCTTGCAATAGGCGTCGACGTAGGCCTGGAGACAGGCGCGGATCTCGTCGAGGAGCATGTTCCGCAGCCCGCTCGACGAGAAGCCTTTCTCCCAGAACCGCAGAAGGGGCACATCGGCTCCTGCGGCCACCATTTCCGCCTCGTTCGCCTGTCGGGTCGCAAGCACCCCTCGCAGCCGTTCCTGAGCCTCCTGGACGGCCTGCTGAAGGGCTACGAGCATGGACGAGGAGTCGTCCATCTCCAGGATCTTGATCTGCCGCTCGATTCCCTTGAGGCGTTCCCGTTTCTGGTGAGCCTCACGGGAGACGGCTTGGATGTCGGCCAGCGCCTTGCGGAGGTTCTCCTGCTCCAGCCGGAGGATCTCCTGGCGGGCCACGAGCGGGGCCAGTTCCTTCTCTGCCTCGACGGCACGAGCTCGAGCTGCGGCCACGTCCTCGGGGTCCCACGGGCGCATACACTCCGCGCAGAACGTCTCGATCTTCTGCTCGGCCTTCCGGCGCAGGACCGCCGCATCCCCAGCGGTCTGGTAGAGGTCCGCCTCTGTGGCCCGCAGGCGGACCGTCAGGGCGTCCGTCTCCGCGTTGTCGGTGACCGCCTCCAGTTCGGCGCGCAGGGCCCGCGCTGCTTCGTCGAGCCGCCGGCGCTCCGCAGCCTGCTCCTGCTGCCGGTGGGACGCCACCTCCGCAGCCTGCTGGAGCCGTAATTGCGCCGAGGAGATGGACAGGCGGGCCTGCGTCTCCTGCTCGGCCAACTGGCGCATCAGCCGCTCCTGCTCGCGGTACCGCGCCTCAGCCTCGTTGCGGCGGTCGCGCGCGATCCGCTGCGCCTTCGTGAAGAGGTCGTTCATCAGAACCTCTTCGAGCAACTTCAGGCGGTCGGAGGGCCGCATCCGCAGGAAGTCGGAACTCTCCTGGCTGATCCACAGGGAATTGAAGAACAGGGTTTCGGTCACCCCGAGGATCTTGTTGAGGTCGGCCTGGGCGAATCGGATGTCGGGCTGCTGCCATTGCCCGTTCCAGAAATACCGCAACTGCTCCGCCTTGCCGCGGCGCTTCCCGCGTTCCACCACAAGGCCGTTGTCGAAGGTCAATTCCCCGACCACCATCTGAGAATCCCAGTTTATGACGTCGTCCTTGCCGGCCCCCGTGTGGATTTTGCCGTACAGGATCCAGGGGATGGCGGACACGAGCGAAGTCTTCCCGGCTCCGTTACTGTCCATTGGGGGCTCGTCATGGTTGCGGCCGAGTAAATGGAAAAGGCCGTCCTCCCAATCAATGGTCAACTTGTCGGGGAACAGGCGGAAGCCTTCGAGGGAGAGCCTGCGGATCTTCACGTCAGGGCCTCCTTCAGGATGTCCAGCCCGATCCGCCGCAGGGACTCCGTCGAGGACGGGTCGGGTTTGGCGATGGCAAGGTACTTGTTGACCATCACCTTCGGGTTTGTCAGGTCCGACCGCGTGACGCGGGCCTCCTCCGCAATCTTGATGATTACGGTGTCGGAGTCCAGGAAACGGATGTCGGCATCGGGATAGGAAACCTCCACTCGGCGGGCCAGGTGAGGCATAACTCGAATCCGGTTGTAATCGTGTGCGTTATACCCAGGGAGGGGCAGGTCACTTGCAGCGTTGACGGTCCATTGATTAAATCGAGGAACAGGACTGATAGGCGCCAATGATTCCATCGAAACGTCGTCGGTGTCCACCAGCCAGATTCCACGGCATCCCTCATCCCCGAATGTATGAGGAATTGGCGCCCCAAGGTAAAAGGCATTTTCCGCCACCTGCTGGTGCATGTGATAGTCCCCAAGGAGCACGAGATCGTATCGGTCGGGATGTAGATGTCGGACGGAAACCTTCGTAGGCAACTGAATGTTCGAGGCACTTGTACGTCCTTCGTTGAGTCCGACATGGGCAATCAAGACCTGCGCCTTCCGAGAATCAGCCGCCGCGAGGGTTGCCATCTGCTCGGCCTTTCGAATGAACTCGCGCTCGGGGTACCACGGCAGGAAGTAGAAAATGGTCCCGTCAATGACCGCCACCCGCTCGGTGGAAATGATCTCGGCCACGTCCGCGAAGAGGTGCATGACCGACGTGTTGGGCGCCTCGCGGTCCGGCGTCTCGTGGTTGCCGCGCAGCCACCACACCGTCAGGCCCAGCACCTCCTTGGCCTGCTTGAGCGCGCGGTGCAGGGTCAGGAGAACCTCCAGGGGCGGGTTGTTCTTCTTGTCGAGGAAATCCCCAGCGCAGATGACGTGCTTGACCCCGCGCAGCGCGGCGTGCTTCCAGACGTCGTAAAGGAGGCGCTCCCCGACCGGCAGGCGGGGGCGGCCGAGAATGAACCCGTCGCGAAGGTGGTAGTCCCCGAACGCGAGGAACTTCACGAGTATAAGTGCTCCCATGCTTTGAGGCGTGAGGGATGTCTTAATTTACGCAATGCTTTGCTGCGGATCTGGCCGATACGCCCCCCCGTTACTCCCAAACGCGCACCAATCTGTACGGCAGTCCAGCAACCTGCCTCATGAAACCCAAAAGTATGCTCCAACACAAACCGTTCTCTCGGTGTGAGTAGGTCGAAGACTTGTGGTAGTAGTCTATCTTGATCGCGCAAAGCCTTCTGCGCGAATTCCGGCCACAGAGTCGAATCTGATTCTCCAAATAAGCCTGAGAATAGGCGACTAAGCGGACAAGGGGCGGGTCCGATATGTTTGAGAGTCACGAAGCACAATTTGCCGTCAAGGGCTAAAACCGTTTCGGGGACGCCCCCGTAAGGTTTGAGGACAATCTGAAATTCGTTTGCTGTTTTGTCAAACCTGACTGTCAAATTAGCGCATATCCTCATGAGTGCAGCCACTCCCGCACCCTGTCGATCACCGGGTGATCCGGCCAGAGGTCCCCGGGTTCTTCCGCCTGAACGTGCAGCACCCCGAACCCGCTGCGGTGCAACAGCAAGTCAATGGTCTTGGCGGCTTCGCGGCCGGCGTCGTCTGGGTCGAGCCACACGCAGGTGTACTCAACCCCCAATTCCTTGAGGCCGGCCAGATGGGTTGAGGACAACTTGGTGCCGAGAAGCGCGATGGCGCCGGGCCCGATCATG
>Ga0194121_10011361_pt1 | contig 10620 bp, 9 predicted proteins | sample TA2MahCa50mmetaG_FD_148609 | JGI IMG/M metagenome (GOLD analysis project Ga0194121, IMG submission 148609) | Freshwater microbial communities from Lake Tanganyika, Tanzania - TA2015020 Mahale Deep Cast 50m | ecosystem: Environmental > Aquatic > Freshwater > Lake | place: Tanzania: Lake...
CATCACGCCTTCGTTCGCCACGAACTCCATCGGCATGTTGGATATCAACTCGATTGCGATCGGCACGTCGCCGGCATTCAGTCTGCGAGTGGAACATCCGTCCGGGAAGGAATACGCCGCTTATCTGCGCGGCGTGTCTCAGCATTTCGAGTTGCCCGTGCGGACCGGCATCGATGTGCGATCCATGGAAGCGGACGGTGATGGATTCGTGCTGACTACGAACGAAGGACACGTGCGTGCAAGGTTCGTCATTTGGGCGGCCGGCGAATTTCAGTATCCCCAAACGGCCCCGTTTCCCGGCGCGGAAATGTGTCGGCACAACGCCACGATCGACTCTTGGAAGTCGGTCGCCGGAAAGGAAGCGGTCATTATTGGCGGCTATGAAAGCGGGATGGACGCAGCCGTTCACCTGGCACGGCTCGGAACGCGCGTGACGGTATTGGACCGCGGCGACCCGCCTCCTTGGACGAATGACGGTTCGGATCCGAGTATTTCGTTGTCCACCTACACCATCGAGCGTTTGCAAGAGCCAGGGATCGCCAAGAGGATCAAGCTGGCCAGCAACGCAGACGTGTTCGAGGTGCGACGACACGGCCGCGGCTTTCGCGTTTGTTGTACACAGGGAAAAGACTTCGTCACCAAAACTCCGCCCATCCTGGCAACCGGCTTTCGCGGTAGCGTCGCGCTGATCACCAGTCTGTTTGATCGCCGCGAAGACCGGTACCCGCTGCTTTCCGAGCAGGATGAATCGACGATCACGCCAGGGCTGTTCCTGTGTGGCCCGATGGTGCGACACGAGCATCACGTTTTCTGTTTTATCTTCAAGTTTCGCCAACGGTTTGCCGTCGTCGCGAAAACCATCGCCGATCGGCTGGGCTTACCTGCCGAACAGCTTGAAGTCTATCGGCAGTGGGGAATGTACCTGGACGACCTTTCGTGCTGTGGCGAAGAGTGTGTCTGTTAATTGAGCTGGGATTGAGGCGACCGTCATGAAACCGTTATTGATTCAACCGCCGATGATGCAGACGATCGTCGTCGTCGGCAAAGAGAGCGTTGGCAAGTCGCAGCTCATTTCGTCGCTGACCGGTCGCTCGGCGGGTGAGACGAATTTTCGCGGTTCGACGGTGACCGTCGAGCGCTATCGGGTCGAGAACACCATCTTCATCGATACACCGGGAATCCTGCGCAAGTCGGATACTGAGACAACGCGGTTGGCGCTGTCTACGCTCGATGAGCATGACAACATCCTCTTGGTGGTCCAAGCGACCGATCTGGACCAGGACCTGAGCGATCTGCTTCCACTGGTTGCCGGAAAGCGGGGAGCGGTTGTCGTCACCTACTGGGACAAGGTGCAACCGGGCGCAGCAGCGATGGAAGCCGTGGAGCGGCTCTCATCCGAGGCTGGCGTCACGTTTGTGACCGTCGACGCCCGCAGGTTGTCTGCCAGTGACTGCGATCGAATCTCCGACGCGTTGGAAGAACGACAGACCTTTCTGAAGGAATCGCTTCAGGTCAGGGCAGGTTGGCGGATCGAACCGAGATCGGGATGGCTTGAACATCGTGTCGTCGGCCCGCTCTTGGCGGTCGTGCTTTTGATTCTGCCGGCTCTGGCGACGATTTACGGAGCGAATCGTTTGGCCGATCTGCTCCATCCCATCGTGGCGAGTTGGCTGGAGCCCGTCATTGCTGCCGTCAACGCCACTTGGCCGATTTGGTTGCAGATAGTGTTGACCGCGAAGCAAGGCGAGTTCGGCTACGGATTGCTGAATATGGGACCGTTTCTCTTGGTGTGGGCACTGCCGACCGTGATGTTATTCTCCCTGATCCTCTCTGCGTATAAGGCCAGCGGATTGGTGGAACGGATCAACGTGGCATTGCACCCGTACGTCAGGCCATTCGGCCTAAGCGGGCGAGATATCGTGCGAGTGATGATGGGATTCGGCTGCAACGTTCCAGCGGTGATCAGCACTCGGTCGTGTTCGAGTTGTTCGCGCGGCCCGGCCATCTCCGCCATCGCTTTCGGCTCGGCGTGTAGCTATCAACTGCCAGCGACTTTGGCAGTTTTGGCGGCGGCGGCCAAAGCTACCGGAGCTCGTTCCGAAGTGCTGACGTTGCTGTTCTTGGGCTATCTCCTGATTACAACGCTCATCTATTTGCGTTTTACTTCCGGTGCAAAAGCCCGCAGTTCGCTGAATGTCTTGATGCCGCCGAGCCGGCCATTCATGCAATGGCCAACACCTAGAGCGCTATGGCGGGAGGCGGCAGGGACGATTCGACAGTTCCTGTTCCAAGCGATACCGATCTTCGTCGCGATCTGTGTGGCGGCGTCGCTGCTGGCCTACGTCGGAGCACTCGCCAGGGCGTCCCAGTTACTGGGGCCAGCGATGCGGTTGTTCGACTTGCCAGCCCAAGCGGCGCTCCCCGTCGTCCTGGCTTCGATTCGCAAGGACGGGATCTTCCTGTTGGCCGCCGACGACGGCTCGTCTTTTTCGGCGACCCCGTCACAAACGCTGACCGCCGTCTACCTGGCGGGCGTGCTTCTGCCGTGCCTGGTGACTGCCATCACCATCGGGCGCGAGACCGGCTGGAAATCGATGTCCAAGCTCCTTCTACGACAGGCAGGATTCGCAACCTTGTTTGCCCTGGTGCTCGCTTGGGGTGGGAGGTGGTGGTGGTGATCATCGGGAACTTATTCGGAGCGACGCGAAACCCCAGTCAACGCGACGCCCGCGCCCATGCACGACGTGAGGCAGATCTGCCGACAGCAGCGACTGCCATCTCGGCGGCAGACTTGTTGAATCAGCAGATTTGGTGCTGGGGGCGAGACATCGAATGTCCCGATGGAAACCTGCTGGTGCATTTCGGATTTCAGCGCCTTGAAAAGCCGCCCGGGAGCAACGCGGCGAGCCTCTATCTTCTGGACATACCGACCACCGCTCGGATCGTTCTGCGCGGATTCGGAGTCTTTTACGGCGATGAACGCTGGGGTGGGTTGTTCCTCCACCGATATGCCTGGTCACCGCGACTCACGCCAGCCGCGAGTTTGCTATCCCCTGCCTGGAACGCGGATGACCTACCCGAGCTTCATGCGCCGCGCGACGATGATTTCGAACGATGCCAGCGGCTGTTGCTGGGGCTAGTCGATTGGATTCATCAGTACGAAGTTCGAATTGTGGAGACCAAAGGAATTGACTACCGACGCCAGTCACTCCTGCCCTGGAAACCCAAGCGTGGAGTTGTGATACCTGCCGAGGAGTTATCTCGCGCGTGGCGGTTGCTAGGCGTGGCAATTGCTGAGGCGTCCCAAGAGTTGATACCCGCTCAACCGAATCGGAGGCACACCGATGCCTGATTCATCACAAACAACCATGGATCGAGGAAGACCATCGCGACAAATGGGACCTGGTCAAGGTTGGTGTATGCCCAGACCGGTGCGGCGATTCGGCGGAAAGTTGCTGGAGCAACAAGTCTGGTGCTGGGGGCGAGATGTGGAGTATGCCGAGGGCAATCTGCTAATGGGCTTCGGCTTCGAACGCCACCGCGACCTCACTGTGGTCGACGGGTCCACTTGTTACCGATTGGATCGCGGCCAACTCCACGTGTCCTTGTGGGGATTTGGCATGTTTTTCGGTCGGCGCGACTGGGGTGGTCTCTATCTGAACCGCTTCGAGTTCTGTCCCAAGTGGGCTCCTGTCGAGTCTTTGTCGTTGGCGATTCATTGGCCCCAGGAGCTGCCTGTCTTCGCCCGGCCGCGAGGCCGATCTCAGTGGGAACGCGCCCGGAAGCTGTGGAAAGCGTCTTTGCTTTGGATCGCGACATATGAGGCGTGGGTACGTTCAACCGTCGGTCTCGACTACCGGCGCGAATGCGTCGAATCCTGGCTGCGACCTTTCGTCCGCGCCGGAAAGATGGAGGCGGCCTGGCGGTTCCTCAGTCGATCGAGTTGGGAGCAGCGTGGCGTCGACAAGCCTGCTGTGATGAAGCGTTATTGCCTTTCCGCGAGTCGAACATGAAAAAGCTGCCGGTCACCGTACTGTCTGGTTTCCTCGGCGCGGGCAAGACCACGCTGCTCAATCACGTACTCGCCAACCGGGCGGGCCTACGCGTGGCGGTGATTGTAAATGACATGAGCGAAGTCAACATCGATGCTCAATTGATTGTTGGCGGAGACGCGGCCTTGAGTCGCACCGAAGAAAAACTGGTGGAGATGACGAACGGATGTATCTGTTGCACGCTTCGTGAAGACTTGCTGCGCGAGGTGGCAGCCTTGGCCAGGGAGGGCCGTTTCGACTATCTGTTGATCGAATCGACCGGCATCTCCGAACCGGCACCGGTTGCCGATACGTTCACCTTTGCCATTCAGGAAGGACAGGCCCTGTCGGACTTGGCAGAACTGGACACGATGGTCACGGTGGTGGATGCCGCCAACTTCCTTCACGATCTGCGTGTCGGCAAAGATTTGCACAGTGTCGGACAAGCCGCCGGCACCGACGATTTGCGGACCGTTGCCGATTTGCTCATCGATCAAGCCGAGTTCGCCAATGTGATCGTGCTCAACAAGACGGACGCGGTCAGCGACGAGGAGGTGGCCGAAATCGAGGCGTTCCTCGAACAGCTCAACCCTTACGCGCTCAAACTGCGAGCCGAGTTCGGCAGGATCGACGTGGCCCGAATTCTCGGCACGGGTCGTTTTGATTTCGAGATCGCCAAGAAGTCGCGTGGCTGGCAGTTGACGATGCGCGGTGAAGGAGCCAGCGAAACCGAGGAATATGGCGTCAACAGCTTTGTCTATCGCGCGCGGCGACCGTTTCATCCACAACGATTCTTCGAGCGGTTGTCACAAGACTGGTCCGGTATCCTGCGGAGCAAGGGTTTCTTCTGGCTGGCCACACGATTGGACAAGGTCGGCGTCTGGTCTCAGGCGGGTCGGATCGCGCGGTTGGATGTTGGTGGTTTCTGGTGGGCGGCCGTGCCGGGCGATGAATGGCCAGATGTCCCTGGGTTTCGCGAGGCACTGGAAAAGCTCTGGCATCCCGAAGTCGGGGATTGCCGGCAGGAACTCGTATTTATCGGCATCGGGATGGATGAGCTGGCGCTCTACGATTCGTTGCAAGAATGCCTGCTGACCGATGACGAACTCGCTTGTGGCCCGGCCCATTGGCAGACCTTTTCCGATCCATTTCCACCCTGGAATGTGCGGCGACCGCCTGCCCCACCGATCGCTGCGGCGAGGTCCGCGGAACCGATCAGCTTCGGAGCGACGCCGTGAGAGTTTACGATGCAACGTCGGATGTTCAGGACGCCGAGTCGCCGCGGGGGACTCCGCGATGCTGGCTGCATCGCTGTTTGCCCGGCGAATATCTGGCGATGACTTTGGCACTTCATGCCGGATTCGGCGCAGTGCTGTGGGGCCTCGGTGCCTGGCAACAACTTGCAGGAATGGCCGTTGTCGCAGCGGGTGTTTGGATTGTCGGGAGAGCGGCGGGGGCCTGTTCCGGCGGCTGGTTCACACCTCTGGTAACTGCCGGATTAGCAGTTGCGGTCTATGTTGCGTGGCAGGCCGGTGCCGCATTGCCGTACGCGTCGCTGGCGATCTTCTCGCCCGGGGTATTCCTGACGATGCTCGCCATGATCCTGGCCGCCGATCTCGTCGAATTGACTCTGTCTTGGCCGCTGACTCCCGTGGTCAATCGGTGGCTGCGGATGAACTGGCACCGGTTGGTTGTCTGGGCGTTTGCTTTGGCAGTTGTCGTCTATCTGGTTGTGATACCGACGGCGAGTTGGATCTTCGAGCGTCTGCATCCACCGAAGTCGGGCCGCATCCTCGAAGACATGTCTCTGGCGGAAAACGTGCGGCTGCGCAGCACGGAGGTCCTGACGGCCCTCTGGTTTTTCGCGCTGGGGGGAACGATCGGCAGTTTTCTGAATGTTGTGGCTTATCGGATGCCGCGTGGCGAGTCGATCATCTTTCGGCGTTCCCGCTGCCCGCAATGCGGGACATCCATCAAAGGACGCGACAACGTACCGATCTTCGGCTGGTTACTGCTGGGAGGACGTTGCCGTGCGTGCCAGGCGGCGATTTCCGTCCGATACCCGATTGTCGAATCGATTGCCGCAGCGCTATTCCTGTTGCTGTACTTCGTCGAGTTGATTTCCGGCGGCGTCAACATCCCCGTGCGGTATCCCAATGATTATCACGGGGTCGTGTGGATCATTTTTTATCCGAAGTGGGATTTGGTCGGCTTGTATCTGTATCACGGTTTCGCTCTGAGCGCCCTGCTGGCGTGGGCCCTCATCGACATCGATCGCCAGCGTGTGCCCGCCCGCGCTAAATGGGTTGTCGCCGCAACGCTGCTGCTTCTCCCGTTCATCTGGCCGAGCTTGCTTCCGGTCCCCGCTATCACACATGCGGCGGAGTGGATCGGGCAACCCGGACTAAATTCGGGCGTTGGCGGCCTATTGGGAGGCGCGGTGGGAGCGGTCGTGGGCTGGTTGACAGCGCGGGCTACGCAAACGTCCCATTCCTTCGGCGATGGGTCCTCCACGACCGGCCATCTGACGAGCAGTTTAGCGATCGTCGGAATGACGCTCGGTTGGCAAGCGGCGATCTCCGTGACTTTGCTCGCGCTTGTACTGTCTCCGGCAGCCGTCGGCTTCACGCATTGGCGGCGCCGGTTGCCACCGCCATTGACGGCGATCCTGCTGGCTGCGTTTGTGCTGCACCTGGTTACCTGGCGTTGGACCACGAATCATGGACCGCCCTGGTGGCCCTGTCACACGACTTCCGTAAGTGGCTGGATCCTGGTGACGCTGGGTTATGCCGGACTTCTGACAGCCAATCGGCAATTCCTATCGCGATGGTCCTGCGCGGCACTGACACCCCAATCCATGAACGACCCCTCATGTCCAGTCGCTGCCCATGAAATGGCTCCGACGGCCGACGCCCACGCAGCCGGAACACTCATCGCCCCTTCACCGATCTTTGGGTCAGAACTGGCCGGCGAGGTCAATCGCGCCACGCCGCAGACGCAAAACGACTGTTAACGGAAATCGAGCAGTGCATTCACATACTCATGAAGTGACGCTAGGACTTGCCTTTGTTCTAGGTGCCATCCATGCGGTCGAACCGGGACATGGGAAAACGGCGATGCTGGTCTATCTGTCAGGAGGACGCCGCAGTCTTTGGCATCCGATTGTCATCGGACTTTCAAGTGGCATAGCCCATTCTGTGTCGCTCATCGCGCTTGCCGCAGTTGTTCATCTCGCGCGGCACTTCGTCATAGGTGATCACAATCATCATGAGGCGTCGGCAACTGATTCGCTTCAATGGGTAAGTGCCATCCTGGTTCTTGCCGTCGGGGGGTGGATGTGGTGGTCTGCAGCAAGAAAGGCCCCTTCCAAATGTGGATGCAAGAGCCATCGCCACGAATGCGCAACTCCGCCTGAATCGTCCGCTTCCTCTTATTCAATGAGCGCACTTTTAGGGATTGCGTTCGGTCTGTTGCCATGTCCGTCCGCACTCGCAGCCTATTTTGCGAGTATGTCGATGGGCTCTGCTTTCTCGGCTTATGCCGTGATTGCTTTATTCGCGGCAGGCATCGCCTGTTCTTTGTCGTTAATAGGAATCTTTCTGCAATGGATTGGAACTAAGCCACTACCGAAATCGAAGCGTTGGCAGGGGCTTCCGTGGCCCTACATCCGCGCTGGTGTGATTCTGATGATCGGCTGCTACTATCTTCTCCGCCTCGTTGTCAATTAGCTACGAAATGTCTCATTCGACGCAGTTAGTTTTCCACCGCGAATTTCAGCGATTGGACACGGGCATGCTTCAAGCGAAGAAGCATGGGCGTCCACCGGAACTGATCTCGTTCGATGAAGACCAGTGGCGCGAGCACACGCGAGCGGGCGTGTTCATGGGCAAGGCGCCGATGCTCTATCTGCCCGGAAAGCCCGCCTTCGAACGTCTTTTGCAGAGATGGCTCGATCGCGGAGGTCACTATGTCTCCGACCTGCGGAAACAGACCGAAGGAAGGGCTTGGGACTTGTTTCAGCGTTCTGGCGGTTGCGGCAGGCACCGGACTGTCGGACCGGACCATTCGGAACGATTGGGTATCGGCAATGTGAACGCCGGAGGGTGATGAACGTGGACCAGCCATTTTTCAAGAAGGGCGATAGCGTTACGCTTCGATCGACACTCGAAATGGGGCGCACTGAAGGCGAACCCCAGCTTGAAGGCGGCGAATACTGGTATCGGGTGCGCTTTGTGAAGCGTGTCGAAAGTGTCGTCGAGGACCATCTCGATGCCATTAGTGAACCGGCCGACACACTTGAGTCACTGGTTTCTCAGGGAATGTGGGGCCGCCTTCAAGCCGTTCGGTGTGCGCTCGGTATCGAGCGGATCGCGCATACCAATCGAAGCACAATCTACGCCTTTCAATCCCAGCGCATCCTGTTCGAGCCATACCAGTACAAGACCCTCCTCAAAGTGCTTGATTCACCTGATCGGCGAGTCCTGATCGCTGACGAGGTCGGCCTGGGCAAGACGATCGAGACGGGCCTGGTGCTTACTGAGCTGAACGCACGAAGGCCTCTGGAACGCGTACTGATCGTGTGTCCGTCCCGGTTACGCGAGAAGTGGCGAAATGAACTGAACGGCAAGTTCGACCAGGATTTCGACATTCTCGACAAACGGGCATTTCTTCAGGCGGCATCCCGCGCGCAGGAAAGCCCGTCCCGATTTCGATTGCGCGGCATCATGTCGATGCAATCTATGCGGGGTGACGAGGTCCGGGAATCACTTACCTCAGAACTGGGCCATATCGACATGGTGATCGTGGACGAGGCTCATCATGCTCGAAATCCGGGCACCGCAACATCGGAACTGCTGCGAGAATTGTGTGAAGTGGGAGATTGCGTTCTGCTGTTAACCGCTACTCCCCTGCATCTGAAAAATGAGGATCTCTTCACTCTGGTAAATGCCCTTCGTCCTGCAGAGTTTCGCGACGCCTATGTGTTCGACAGGCAGCTGCAGAGTCATTCGCTCGTTCATATCGCCAGCGCGCGAGCGCGAACGCAACGGCCGGAACAGCTGCCCGAAATCGCGGAGATGCTCGAACAGGTGTTTTGCAGCGGCCGGAACGCTGATTCTCAGGATCCCAAAGCCGTTCAGGTCATTTCGGACATCCGAATGTCGCCTCCGTAGAATCGACGCGATTGGCTCGAACTGGAAAGGCAGATTCAGGAACTCCACCCCCTCGGATCGGTCGTAACGCGCACGCGCAAACGCGATGTCGTGGAAAATGCACCCGTGCGTCGCGCACGCACCTGTCATTGCGACTGGACATCGGCGGAGGATGAAGCCTACCAGCGGCTGGTCGAAGGCAGTGGCTCGCTGGGATGGTTCTACAGCGGAATGTCTTTCGGTCAGATTCAGCGAGCCAGGCAAGCGGCCAGCTGTCTGCCGGCGGCGTACGCGTCTCGGAATTCCTCCACCACCGGAGACGATGCTGCCGAGCTGGGCGACATTCAGTTGGAAGACGTTCCTGGCATCGCGAACAGCCAGCCGCGAAGTATTCCGGCTTGAGGCTCGTCAGTAATCGATTCGAAGCTGGCAAAGTTGAGGCAGATACTTGCGGATGTCTGGCAGGAAGAGCCATCTGCCAAAGTCCTGATCTTCACGTATTTCCGCGGCACGGCCCGGTACCTTGAGCAGAACCTGCGAGGCGCAGACTGGCGGTCACTCCGGATCGATGGGGACGTTGTCTCCGATCCCCGCCGGCCTGATATCGACGAGCGTGGCAAACGGATTCGACAGTTCCAGGCTGATCCGGCGGTCAAAGTACTCGTTTCGACGGAAGTCGGAAGCGAGGGGCTCGACTTTCAGTTCTGCCACCATTTGGTCAATTACGACCTGCCATGGAATCCCATGGTTGTCGAACAACGCATTGGTCGCATCGACCGCTTTGGGCAGCAGTCGAAAGTCGTACATATCCATAACCTGGTCGTACGAGGAACGGTGGAAGACACGATTCTCGATCGCCTTTACACGCGAATCGGCATTTTCGAGCGGAGCATCGGCAATTTGGAGGCTATCCTCGGCGAGACGATCAGCGAACTCCAACGTGATTTCGTCAGCGGCAAACTGACGCCCGACGAGGCCGCCCGCCGCGTCGAAATGGCCGCAAATGCGATCAATCGCAAGAGTACCGACCTGGAGGTTCTGGAAAACCAGGCCTCGGAACTGTTCGGCCTTGAGGAATTCATCCGCGACGAAATGAACCGTGTGCGCAACCTCGGACGGTACATCAGCGAGGAGTCCATTATCGCATTGCTCAAGTCTTACTTCGAATCACACCACCCGCGAGCCAGGCTGAAAAAGGAATCGCAACACGTTCATGGCTTTCGTTTGAGCGACGAATTGCGACAGGAAATCCAGGACGCGTCGCGTGGCGGGCCGATGTGGGTTGATCGAAGCCAGGACGGCATCCTGCTCTTTACCACCTCGGGCGAGGAAGCGTTCAAACGAAAAGAGCTCGATCTCGTGAATGCTTCTCACCCCCTGGTCCGGGCTGCCGTCAAGAAGGTCCAGCCGCAGCTCGAGTCTCCGCTCGCACGGCTCGG
>Ga0194121_10011369_pt1 | contig 10616 bp, 6 predicted proteins | sample TA2MahCa50mmetaG_FD_148609 | JGI IMG/M metagenome (GOLD analysis project Ga0194121, IMG submission 148609) | Freshwater microbial communities from Lake Tanganyika, Tanzania - TA2015020 Mahale Deep Cast 50m | ecosystem: Environmental > Aquatic > Freshwater > Lake | place: Tanzania: Lake...
CCGCGCTGCGGGGCCCGCGCCCGGCCCCGGGTTTCGCCGGGTTGCGCGCCGCCGTGGCCGTGGTCGCGTCCAAGAACCGCGACCTCGCGCTGCCCGGCTTCGTTGACGCCCTCGCCGCCGCCTTTGCACCGCTGGCCGAGGCGCTGTCCGCGCCCCAAACGATGCTGGCGTCCGCGCTTGCCGCGCACATCGCGTTGGCCGAGCGCCTGGCGGCCGACGATGCCGATCCTGGCGCGGCGCGGCTGTGGGCCGATGAGGCCGGGAGCGTTGCCGCCGATCTCGCCGCCGACGTGCTAGCCGGTGCCGACTCGTTTTCGCCGTTCGCCGGCACCGACTACGCGGCTATCTTCGAGGCGTTGCTCGCGGGGGCGGTCGTACGGCCTGCGTACGGCACGCACCCGCGTCTTTCGATTTGGGGACCGCTCGAAGCACGGCTGCAGAGTGCCGATCTCTTGGTGCTGGGCGGGTTGAACGAGGGGACTTGGCCGCCGGAGGCACCGCCCGATCCATGGCTCAGCCGGCCGATGCGCGTCGCCATGGGATTGGCGCCGCTCGAACGCCGGATCGGTCAATCGGCGCACGATTTTGCCGCGCTCGCGGCGGCCTCATCGGTGATCCTGAGCCGCGCCACCAAGGTCGATGGCATGCCGACGGTACCGGCGCGGTGGCTGCTTCGGCTGAAGACGGTCGCGAAGGCGACCGCCCTCGAATGGGGGCCGATCGCGGAAGCCGCGCCGCGACGCTGGGCCCTCGGTCTCGACACGCCCGCCCGGATCGAACCGCGGCCGGCGCCGTCGCCGCGGCCGCCGCTCACCGCCCGGCCGACGGGCCTCTCCGTCACCCGTGTCGAAACCTGGCTGCGCGATCCGTATTCGATCTATGCGCGCTATGTGCTCGATTTGCGCAAGCTCGACCCGATCGACGCGAGCCCGGGCGGCGCCGAACGCGGACGCGTGATCCACCTCGTGCTCGAACGCTTCCTCGTCGCCGTCGCCGCCGACCCGGCCGCGGCGACGCTCGATCGGTTGCTCGCGCTCGGCACGGAGGTTTTCGCGGAGCATCGGGTTCCGCCGGCAGTGGTCGCGTTCTGGTGGCCGCGCTTCGAGCGGATCGCCCGCTGGTTCATCGATCGCGAACAGATGCGGCGCGCGACCGTTCGCGCCATCAAGCCCGAGGCGATCGGCAAGCTCACGCTGCCGAGTCCGGCCGGCCCGTTCACCCTGACCGCGAAGGCCGACCGCATCGACATTCTTCGCGACGCCAGCCTCGAAATCATCGATTACAAGACCGGCCAAACGCCGAGCGCCGCCCAAGTGCACGGTGGGTGGTCGCCGCAGCTCCCGCTCGAAGCGTTGATCGCTGAAGCCGGCGGGTTCGAGCATATCGCGGCGGCCCGGGTCGGGGTGCTCGCCTACTGGCGGCTGACCGGTGCCGATCCGCCGGGCGAGGCGAAGGATATCCCGGGCGACCTACGCGCGCTGTTCGCCGCCACCCGCAACGCGCTCGACCGGTTGATCGCGGCGTTCGGGCGCGCCGATACCGCTTATCACGCGCTGCCGCGGCCGCACCCCAAGATCGTCGAGGGCCTGTTCACCGATTACGACCATCTGGCGCGGGTCGACGAGTGGTCGGATTTGGCCCTCGAGGACGGCAATCTATGACCGCCCCCACCGTGTCCGCGCCCTCGGCGCTGCGCCGGAGTCCGCAGCAGCGAGCCGCCGATCCCGCGACCTCGGTGTGGGTGGCGGCCTCCGCTGGGACCGGAAAAACGCGGGTTCTCACCGATCGGGTACTGCGGCTCCTGCTCGATGGCACCCCGCCCGGGCGCATTCTTTGCCTTACCTTCACCAACGCTGCCGCCGCCGAAATGGCGAACCGGGTCAACGAACGGCTGGCCGACTGGGCGACGCTTGCCGACCCCGCGCTCGCGGCGTCGCTCGCCGACCTCGTCGGCGGCGCGCCCGCCCCGCAGCAAAAGCTGCTCGCAAGTCAATTGTTCGCACGCGTGCTCGATGCCCCCGACGGCATCCGCATCCAGACCATCCATGCTTTCTGTCAGTCGCTGCTGGCGCGGTTTCCGCTCGAAGCCGGATTGGCGCCGGCGTTCACGGTCATGGACGAGCGCACCGCGCTCGAGTTGTTCCGCGAAGCGCAGGATGCGGTGCTGGCGCGCGGGGCGGCGGCCGGTGCCGGCGACCTCACGGCGGCGATTCGCGAGCTCAGCACCCATCGGCGCGAGAACGACTTTTTCGTGCTGATGGCCGAGTTCGTCAAGGAGCGCGGGCAGCTGCGTGATTCGCTCGCCGCCCATGGCGGCCTCGATGCGACCCTTGCCCGCATCGGCACCCGCCTCGACCTCGAGCCCGGCGCGGACGAGACCTCGGTGGTGGCGGCAGCGTGCGCGGACGCGGCGTTCGACGGCGTCGGGCTCGGCGCCGCCGCCCGGGCGATGGCGCTCGGGAGCAAGAGCGATGCCGACCGCGGGTTTGCGCTCGCGGCGTGGCTCGGCGAGCCGGCTGCGCGCGTCCGCGGGTTCGATGCGTACCTCGAACTCTTTTTCAAGGGCCGCGGCAGCGGCGACCGGCTCGCCCGCCTCGCGACCAAGGCCGTCTACGACCGCGCGCCGGCGGCGATGGCCGCCTTCGAGAAGGAAGCCGACCGGCTCGAGCGCGTGCGCGCGCGCCGCCGCGCGATCCGTCTCTATCGCGCCACCGCCGCCGCGCTCACGGTCGGCGAGGCGCTGCTCGCCGCCTACGATCGAGCCAAGCGGCGCCGCGCGCGCCTTGACTACGATGATCTCATCGCCTACGCGCGGCGCTTGCTCGAGCGGCCCGAAGTCGCGCCGTGGGTGCTCTACAAGCTCGACGGCGGCATCGACCACATCCTGATCGACGAGGCGCAAGACACCAACCCCGATCAATGGCGGATCGTCGCGGCCCTGGCCGAGGAGTTCTTCGCCGGGCTCGGCGCGCGCGCCGACACCGCCCGCACCATCTTCGCCGTCGGCGATCCCAAGCAGTCGATCTTCTCGTTCCAGCGCGCCGACCCGGCCGCGTTCTCGGTGTGGCAGCGCACGTTCGCCGAGCGCGTCGCCGGCGCCCGCCAGCACCTGGTCCCGGTGCGCCTAGTGCAGTCGTACCGTTCGACCGAGCCGATCCTCGCCGCGGTCGACCGCGTCTTCGCCGCGAGCCCGGCCAAGGACGGGCTCGATTTCGACGGGCGGCCGATCGAGCACGAGGCGCGTCGGCGCGGCCATGCCGGGTTGGTCGAGGTATGGCCGCTCGAGGAGCCCGCCGACGCCGGCGACATCCAGCCGTGGACGCCGCCGGTCGCGCGCGAGAGCTACCGCAGCCCGCGCGCCGAGCTCGCCAACCGGATCGCGCGCCAGATCGAGCGCTGGCTCGCACGCGACGAGCGTCTCGACTCGCGCGGCCGTGCGATCGCGCCCGGCGACATCATGGTGCTGGTGCGCCAGCGTTCGGGCTTCGTCGCCGAGCTGGTGCGGGCGCTCAAGAAGCGCAATGTCGCGGTCGCCGGTAGTGATCGTATGATCCTGACCGCGCAGCTCGCGGTGCGCGACCTGATCGCGCTCGGCCGGTTCGTCTTGATGCCGACCGACGACTTGACGCTGGCGGTGGTCTTGAAATCGCCGCTGGTCGGTATGAGCGAGGACGCCTTGTTCGACGTCGCCTGGAACCGGGGCGCGAAGCCGCTCTGGCAGGCGCTCGGCGAGCGCGCGATCGAGCGCCTCGAGTTCGCCGCCGCCCGTCGCTACCTCACCGAGCGACTGGCCCACGCCGACCGCGTGCCGCCTTACGCCTTTTTCGCCGAAGCGTTGTCCGAGCAAGGCGGTCGGCGCGAACTGGTCCGGCGGCTAGGGCCACAGGCGAACGATCCGATTGACGAGTTTCTGGCGCTCGCGCTCGCGTTCGAGCGGAGCCACGTGCCCTCGCTCGAAGGATTCCTGCATTGGCTCGAAGCCGGCGCGGTCCAGGTCAAACGCGATCACGAGCATGGCCGCAACGAGGTTCGCGTCATGACCGTGCACGGCGCCAAGGGGCTCGAAGCGCCGATCGTGTTTCTGGCCGACACCGTGCAGGTGCCGCGCGAGGAACCGGACCTGGTTTGGATCGACGATCGCAGCGGTCCGCTCGCGTTGTGGCCGCCCAAGCGCGAACACGAGGAGGCGCTGGCGACGGCCGCGCGCGCCGCGCATGCGGCGAGGCGCAACGACGAGTATCGGCGCCTTCTCTATGTCGCGATGACGCGGGCCGAGGACCGCCTCTATGTCTGCGGTTGGCGCGGCACCCAAGCGCCGGAAGCGGGCTGCTGGTACAACCTGATCCGACAAGGGCTCGCCGGTTGGCTGGTCGAGGTACCTGGCCCGCCGGGCGTCACGGTCGCGCGCTATGCGACCGCACAGACCGCGGCGCCCGATCAAGGCGAAGCGAACCCTGGGTCCGCTCAGCCGCTCGCCGCCCCGGCGTGGCTCGAGCAGCCGGCACCCGCCGAGCCGGTCCCGCCGCGCCCGCTCGCGCCCTCGCGCCCGGCGGACATCGAGCCGCCGGTGCGTTCGCCGCTCGACCCGGCCGTGCCGACGCCGTTTCTGCGCGGGCGTTTGATCCATCGCCTGCTCGAGCGGCTGCCCGACCTTCCCGCGGCGGCGCGGCGCCCCGCCGCGGCCGCTTATCTCGACGCCCACGCCGCCGTGCTGGCGCCCGCGGCGCGCGCCGAGATCGCTGCGGCGACGTTCGCCGTCTTGGACGATCCGGCGTTCGGCGTCGTGTTCGGGCCCGGCTCGCGCGCCGAAGTCCCGATCGTCGGCCGGCTCGGCGCCCACGTGGTCGCCGGCCAGATCGATCGTCTCGCGATTGCCGAGCATGCGATCGCGGTCGTCGACTACAAGAGCCAGCGTCCGGCGCCGCGTGACGAGCGCGACGTGGCGCTCGTCTATCTCCGGCAGATGGCGGCCTATCGCGCAGTGCTTAAAAAAATATATCCGGACAAATCAGTCGCTTGCTTCCTGTTATGGACCGATGGGCCCAAACTCATGCGACTCGCTGATGATAAACTTGACGAAATTGCAACCGGTAACTTCGCTTGACGCGGCCGTCGGCCGCCCCAATCATTAATCGTCGATTCGCCCGCGCTTCTGCGAGCGGTTCCGGTAAATGAGGTGAGCCATGGCCGTCACACACATCAGCGACGACTCCTTCGAGCAGGACGTGGTCAACGCTTCGCGCCCGGTGATCGTCGACTATTGGGCGGAATGGTGCGGCCCCTGCCGCCAGATCGCGCCGGCGCTCGAAGAACTGGCGCTCGAACTCAAGGACCGCGTCACGATCGCCAAGATGAACGTCGATGAGAACCCGCGCACCCCGACCAAATTCGGCGTTCGCGGCATTCCGACGCTGATGCTGTTCAAGAACGGCGAAGTGGCCTCGACCAAGATCGGCGCCATGCCGAAAAGCAAGATCAAGGAATGGATCGAATCGCAAATCGCCTGACGCGCGTTTCCGTCCTCGGCTTGTGAAGCGCCGCGCGACTGCGGCGCTTCGTCGTTCAAGGGTGCCGGCCGAGCGCGTAAACGGTCGGCGCGAGGTAGAGCGATCCGGTGATGAGGACGCGGGGCGGCTGCGTCCGCGCCTGGCGCGCACCCAACGCGGCCAGCGCCGCGGCCACGCCGTCAGCGACCCTGGTCCGGGCGCCGCAATCGCGTGCGAGGGCCGCCACCGCCGCCGCCGGGGTCGCCGCCGCCGCGCCGGGGATCGGAACCGCGGTGATCGAGGTCGCGATCCGCGCCAGCGGCCTCAAGAAGCCGCGCGCATCCTTGGTCGAGAGAATGCCGACCACGAGGTGCAATGGCCGCGGCGCTGGGTCGCGCTGCCGCCATGCGGTGAAGGTCGCCGCCAACGCGCGCGCGGCCGCCGGATTGTGGCCGCCGTCGTACCAAAGCTCGGCGCCTGCCGGGAGCCCGAGCCCAGCGGGATCGAGCGGCTCGAGCCGGGCCGGCCACGCCGCCCCGGCGATGCCCTCGGCGATCGCGCTGTCGGCAAGGTCGACGCCGGTCATCGTCTTCAGGCACGCAACCGCCTGTCCGGCGTTGTCGATCTGGTGGATCCCAGCGAGCGCCGGCGCCGGCAGCGCGAGGGTTTCGTCGCCGACCCGGACGACGATGCCATCGCCGTTCGACCGTGCATACCAGGACGCCAGGCGCGTGCGCTCCCGCCGATGGCGGACGAGCGGCGTGCCGAGCGCACGCGCGCGCCGCGCGATCACCGCTTCGCCCACCGCGGTTTGTCGACCGAGGACGGCGGCAACGCCCGGCTTGAGGATACCGGCTTTCTCGAACGCTATCTTCGAGAGTGTGTTGCCGAGGTAGCTCTTGTGGTCGATCGCGACCGGGGTGATCGCGGTCAAGAGCGGGCGGCGGACGACATTGGTGGCATCGAGCCGGCCGCCCAACCCGACCTCGAGCAGCACGACATCGGCCGCCTCGGCGGTAAAAGCGACGAACGCGGCCGCGGTCGTGATTTCGAAGAAGGTGATCGGATCCTCGCCGTTCGCGCGCTCGCACGCGGTCAGCACCCGATCGAGCCGGTCGTCGTCGATCGGGCCGTCGACCAGACGGATGCGCTCGCCGAAGCGTACGAGGTGCGGCGAGGTATAGACCTGGACCCGGTAGCCGCCGGCACGGAGCGCCGCCGCCATGTAGGCGACGACCGAACCCTTGCCGTTGGTACCGGCGACGTGGATGACCGGCGCGAGCTTCAGGTCGGGCCGCCCGAGCTTGGCGAGCAAACGCTCGATCCGCCCGAGCGACAGATCGATCGACTTCGGGTGAAGCCGGGTCAGCCGTTCGAGGATCGCGTCGGTGCTCGGGGCCACGCGCCGGCCGCGGACGCTAGAGCCGGGCGCGGCGGACGCTGGCCGCGAGGTCGCGGGTCAACGCGAGCATGTCGGGAACGAGCGTCGGCGCCGCTTCGCCGTCGACGCCGAGGCCGGCCGCGACTTTGTTGACCAGCGCGCTTCCGATCACGACCGCGTCGGCGACCTTGGCGATCGCGGCCGCCTGGTCGGGCGTGCGGATGCCGAAGCCGACGGCGATCGGTAGATCGGTTTGCCGACGGATGCGTTTGACCTCGCGTGCGATATGCGCGGGATCGCCGGCGCCGGCCCCGGTAATACCCGTGATCGAGACGTAATAAACGAAGCCCGAGGTATTCGAGAGGACACGCACCAGGCGTTCGTCGTCGGTTGTCGGCGTCGCCAGGCGGACGAAGCTGACCCCGGCGTGGAGCGCGGGCAAGCATAGCTCGGCGTCTTCCTCGGGCGGCAGGTCGACCACGATCAGCCCGTCGACCCCGACCGCGATCGCGTCGGCGAGAAATTTGTCGACGCCGTAGAGATAGATCGGATTGTAGTAACCCATCAGCACGATCGGCGTCGCCTCGTTCCGGGTACGGAAGCGGCGGACGAGATCGAGCGTGAGCTTGAGCGTCGTACCGGCTTTGAGCGCGCGTAGGCTCGCGGCCTGGATCGCCGGCCCGTCGGCCATCGGATCGGTGAACGGCATGCCGAGCTCGATGATGTCGGCGCCGGCGTCGGGCAATCCGTCGAGGATCGCCGCCGCCGTAACGAGGTCGGGATCGCCCGCGGTCACGAACGTCACCAGCCCGGCGCGGCCGGCCGCCTTGAGCTCGGCGAAGGTGCGGTCGATTCGGGTGAGCGGTCGTCTCATCTGCGCAAGCATGACCGGCTCACAACGCGACGCCGAGCGCCTTGGCGACGGTGAAGATGTCCTTGTCGCCCCGCCCGCAAATGTTGACGAGCAGCAGGTGATTCTTCGGCAGTGTGGGCGCGATCCGGAACACATGGGCGAGCGCATGCGCGGGCTCGAGCGCGGGGATGATGCCCTCGAGCTTGGAGCAGCGCTGGAACGCGTCGAGCGCTTCGTTGTCGGTGGCTGAGACGTAGTCGACGCGCCCCAGGTCATGGAGCCACGCATGTTCGGGACCGATGCCGGGATAATCGAGCCCGGCCGAGATCGAGTGCGCTTCGGTGATCTGCCCGTCGGCGTCCTGAAGGAGGTAGGTGCGGTTGCCGTGCAGTACGCCCGGCGCGCCGGCGGTGAGCGACGCGGCGTGCTGGCCGGTTTCGATGCCGTGGCCGGCCGCCTCGACCCCGACCAACCGGACGTCGGGATCGTCGAGAAACGGATAGAACAGGCCCATCGCGTTCGATCCGCCGCCGATGCAGGCGACGACCGAATCGGGCAACCGGCCTTCGCGCTCCAGCATCTGGGCGCGCGCCTCGCGCCCGATCACCGACTGAAAATCGCGCACCATCATCGGGTAGGGATGCGGACCGGCGACGGTACCGATGATGTAGAAGGTGTCGGCGACGTTGGTTACCCAGTCGCGCAGCGCTTCGTTCATCGCGTCCTTGAGCGTGCGCGAGCCCGACGTGACCGGCCGTACCTCGGCGCCGAGGAGCTTCATCCGGAACACGTTGGGTTGCTGGCGCTCGATATCGGTCTCGCCCATGTAGACGACGCACGGGAGATCGAACAACGCGGCGACGGTCGCGGTGGCGACGCCGTGCTGGCCGGCACCGGTCTCGGCGATGATCCGCTTCTTGCCCATGCGCTTGGCGAGCAAGATCTGGCCGATGCAGTTGTTGATCTTGTGGGCGCCGGTGTGGTTGAGCTCGTCGCGCTTGAAATAGATCTTGGCGCCGCCGCAGTGCGCAGTCAGGCGGCGGGCGAAGTAAAGCGGGCTCGGTCGGCCGACATAGTCGCGGAAGTACGCCGCCATCTCGGCATGGAATTTGGGGTCGGCCTTGGCGCGGGAGTAGGCGCGCTCGAGGTCGAGGACGAGCGGCATCAGCGTCTCGGCGACGAAGCGGCCGCCATAGATGCCGAAGTGGCCCTGCTCGTCGGGGCCGCCGCGATAGGTGTTGGGCCGCGGTGCCGGGGCCGCCTTGCGCGCGGTCTTGCGCGGCGGAATGCGGCGCGTTATCAGGCGCTTTTTTGCGCGAGCCATGACGGGGTGGCCTTTCCTTCCTGCTTGGCAGCGGCGAGGAACGCGGCGATCCGGCGCGGATCCTTGTGGCCGGGCGCGTCCTCGACCCCGGACGAAACGTCGACCGCGCCGGCGCCAGACGCCCGGATCGCTTGCACGACGTTGTCGGGATCGAGCCCGCCGGACAGGATCCATGGCAGGCCGACCTCGCGTCCTTTCAGCATCGCCCAATCGAACGACACCCGGTTGCCGCCCGGCATCGCGCCCTTGAGCGAGGTCGGCGCCTTGCCATCGAACATCAAGCGATCGGCCGCGGCGCGGTAGGGGACGGCCTGGGCGAGATCGCCGGCCTCGGCGATCCGGATCGCCTTCATCACCGCGACCCCGAAGCGGCGGCGAATCTCGTTCAACCGGGCGGGCGATTCATCGCCGTGGAGTTGCAATAGATCGAGCGGCACCGCGGCGAGGATCGTCTCGAGCAACGCATCGTCGGGATCGACCAGTACGCCGACGAGCTCGGCGCGGCCGTTGGCGGCGGCGGCGAGCGCGCCCGCCTGTGCCGGCGTCACGTAGCGCGGCGAGCGCGGGTAGAATACGAGTCCGATCATGTCGGCGCCGGCCGTCAACGCGGCGGTGAGCGCCGCATCCGAGTTGATACCGCAGATCTTGACCGCGATCGCCATGCGCCGCTACTGCAGCCGCGGCCCGGCGGCCGCCGCGATTTCGGCGACCAGGGCGCGTGCGGCGGCGGTCGGATCGGGGGCTTGCGTGATCGGCCGGCCGACGACGAGATAACTCGCCCCGGCCGCGATCGCTTCGCCGGCCGAAAGTGTTCGCTTCTGGTCGCCGACCTCCTGCCCGGCGGCGCGAATGCCCGGCACCACCAGGAGAAAATCGGGCCCGCATTGGGCGCGGAGCGCCGCGACTTCGGTCGGTGCGCACACGACCCCATCCGCGCCGTTCGCGATCGCGACGTCGGCCAGGCGGCGTACCACGTCGCGTGCCGAACCGGCGAAACCGACTGCCGCCAGATCGCTCTCGTCGAGGCTGGTGAGCGCCGTGACGGCGATGATCTTGGTGCGGCTCTTTTCGGCTTCGCGGACCGCGGCGACGGCCGCCTGGATCATGGCGCCGCCGCCGGCAGCGTGAATCGTGAGCAGGACCGGGTCGAGGCGCGCGATCGCGCGGATCGCGCCGGCCACGGTGTTGGGGATGTCGTGAAGCTTGAGGTCGAGAAAAATCGGCAGGCCGAGCGCCCGCAGCGCGTCGACGCCCTGGGCGCCGTTGGCGAAGAAATACTCGAGGCCGAGTTTGAGACCGCCGACCGCATCCTTGAGCGTGACTCCGAGCCTGAGCGCCGCGGCGATGCTGGCGGTGTCGGCGGCGCAATAAAGGCGGGCGCGCGCCGCTTCGGCGGCGCGGACATTGGGCCGGCTGGCGGCGAAAGCGTTGTTCAACGGTAGAAACCTTTTGCGGCGGTTTCGAACGGCGAGCGCCTTATAGCAGATTGCCCGCAGCGTACTAAGCGGCAATCGCCGCGTGCCGCGCGCGGCGCGGCCGCCGTCAGCGCGGGGCGCTGCGGCCGACGATCCG
>Ga0194121_10011374_pt1 | contig 10607 bp, 11 predicted proteins | sample TA2MahCa50mmetaG_FD_148609 | JGI IMG/M metagenome (GOLD analysis project Ga0194121, IMG submission 148609) | Freshwater microbial communities from Lake Tanganyika, Tanzania - TA2015020 Mahale Deep Cast 50m | ecosystem: Environmental > Aquatic > Freshwater > Lake | place: Tanzania: Lake...
GAAGATCTGGATTGCCGCCTCCGGCAGGCCGAAGTGCTCGCGCAGGAAGTCGGTGTAGCGCGTGCGGTGCAGCCAGGCGTCGCGCTCCTCTGCCGACTTGCCGGCGAGCACGTCACGATCCGACAGCAGGAATGCCTTGAGCTTCGCGCGCGCGTCGGCGTCTATCGGAAACGCATCGACGTGCGTTGCGAGCTCGCGTGGCTCGAGTTCGTCGAGTGTCACGCCGCGCAGCAGCACGTCGCGGCCGTAGCGCGCCTGGTTGAACAGCAGCGCCGGCTTCAGCCCACGCTGCGTGCCCATCCAATTGAACTCGTAGTCCTCGCGCAGGCGCGGGATGTCGATGCCGAGCTCGCGCACCAGGCCCATCACGACCTCGCTGAACTTCGGGTACTCCATGTTCACGGTCCCGCCCCAGGCGAGGCGCATCGCCCCGCCCTGGTGGAACTCGTTGCGCTTGGCGTGCCCGCCGAAGTCGTCGTGATTGTCGAGGATCAGGATCCGCGCCTGCGGGCCGTGCAGCTTGCGGTAGTAGTACGCGGCGGCGAGTCCGCTGATGCCGCCGCCGACCACGATGAGGTCGTAAGACTCGTCGAGCGGCTGTGCATCGTCAAAGCGCATGCCCTCGCCCGCGAGGGCATGCGCGACTTCGAACGCGCCTGCATGCGAGCCGCGCAGGCCCGTGAGTGTCGGCGGGTAATACGCCGCGCCGCCGCCCGGCACCTGGCCGGCGAGTGCCGGCCACGGCAATGCCAGTCCGAGCCCCGCGAGGCCGACGTCATGGACGAAGTCACGACGGGTGATGGGACGGTGCAGGCCGAGGTCGCGGTCGATGCGCTTCATGGTCGCGCACTATAAGGTATCGACCGGCACCTCAGATCGTTGTCTGCTTCGGACCATCGTTTCCAAGACGCCTGCCCGGCCAGCCGGTGGCGGGCACAAGCTACGTGAGCGGCGTCTCGGCCCAACCACAGATCGACGGCGTGGACACGTGGAGTCCGCTCGTTGCGGCGTATCGCAAGTTCATCCTGGATCAGTACGCCGCGGACTTCGAGCCGATCTGCCGGACCCACTCCTCCGAATCCGATGCACAGCGTTGGCTGAAGAGCGTGGCGTCCGGCCCAAACGCCTCCTTGAGCCTGGTCGGCGCTCCGACCGTGGTGATGACCGGCTGGACCTGGAAGCCGAGCGCTGCGGACACCGCACCGGCACCTAAGCCAGTGAAAAAGCCTGGTACTCTGGAACACTGACTGCTCGCCGCACTCGCTGATTTGATGGTGCCAGGACACCGCCGCGGCCTAGCCACGCGCGACCAGGATCAGCGCTTGCCCTTGTAGTTCTCCGGCCCGATGTTCAACGCACTGATGTCCATCACGTGCGTGTACAGGTCGCTCATGAAACCGCCGCCCAGGCTCCGGGTGAACAGCATCTTCTTGCCGTTCGGCGAGATCGAGGCGAGTCCGTCGAAGCTCGCGTTCCAGGTGATGCGCTCGGGCTCGGCGATCTGCTGCACCAGCTCTTGCAGCTGCGCTGCGGTAGGTGCCGGCACGTGACGGAATACAGGTGGACCATCACCACCTGGCAGATGCGCACCATCCAGAAAGGCAACACGGCCACCTGGACGATGGAGTGCAAAGGCAAGATGCCGATGACGGGCACCGGCCTGATCACCTTCGCGGCCGATGGTTCCTACACCGGCGCCATCACGGCCACGGCCGAGGGCATGTCGATGAAAATCAACCTGACCGGTCGCAAGATCGGCACCTGCGACAATCCGATCGGCTGAGGCTAGCACCCAGGGCCCCGACGGCAGGCTCACCTGAACCAGCGCAAAGCGCCCCCTACTCCCACTCGATCGTCGCCGGCGGCTTCCCTGAAATGTCATAGGTGACGCGCGAAATACCCGCCACCTCGTTGATGATCCGCCGCGACACCTGGTCGAGGAACTCGTAGGGCAGGTGCGCCCAGCGCGCCGTCATGAAGTCGATGGTCTCGACCGCGCGCAGCGCCACGACGTAGTCGTAGCGGCGGCCGTCGCCCATCACGCCGACGGAGCGCACCGGCAGGAACACGGCGAAAGCCTGGCTCACCTGGTCGTACAGGTTCGCCTTGCGCAGTTCCGCGATGAAGATGTCGTCGGCCTTGCGCAGCAGATCGGCGTATTCCTTTTTCACTTCGCCGAGGATGCGCACGCCGAGGCCAGGCCCGGGGAACGGGTGGCGGTTCACCAGGTGCGCAGGCAGCCCGAGTTCGAGGCCCATGCGGCGGACTTCGTCCTTGAAGAGATCGCGCAGCGGCTCGATCAGCTTCAGGCGCATGTTCGCCGGCAGGCCGCCGACGTTGTGATGCGACTTGATGACGTGGGCCTTGCCGGTCTTCGAGCCGGCCGACTCGATCACGTCCGGGTAGATGGTGCCCTGCGCCAGCCAATGGGCGTCGGTGAGTTTCGCCGCCTCTTCCTCGAAGACTTCGATGAAGAGCCTGCCGATGATCTTGCGCTTCTGCTCCGGGTCGGCGACGCCGGCGAGCGCGGCGAGGAAGCGCCCTTCCGCGTCGACGCGGATCACCCGTACGCCGAGATGATCGGCGAACAGCGCCATCAGCTGGTCGCCTTCGTTCAGGCGCAGCAGGCCCGTGTCGACGAACACGCAGACCAGCTGCCTGCCGATCGCCTTGTGTAGCAGTGCCGCGACGACAGAGGAGTCCACGCCGCCGGACAGGCCCAGCAGCACCGTGTCGCTGCCGACCTTCGCGCGGATCTCGGCGATGTCGCGGGCGATGATGTTGCCCGGCTGCCAGTCGCTCGGACAGCCGCAGATGTCGTGGACGAAGCGTGAGAGGATCCGTTGGCCCTGGGCCGTGTGGGTGACCTCCGGGTGGAACTGCACGCCGTAGTAGCGGCGCTGCTCGTCGGCCATGCCGGCGAACGGCGAGCCGGCGGTGTTCGCGATGATCGAGAAGCCGGGCGGCAGGCGCGACACGCGGTCGCCGTGGCTCATCCACACCTTGAGTTCGGCGCCGCCGGTTTCGCTGTCGCTCAGCCCGCCGAGCAGACGATCGCCACCCATCGGGGTGACTGCCGCGAAGCCGAATTCACGGTGACCCGAGGCTTCGACTTCGCCGCCGAGCTGCGCGGCCATCGTCTGCATGCCGTAGCAGATGCCGAGCACGGGCACACCCAGTTCGAAGGCCTGCTGCGGCGCGCGGGGCGAGACGGTTCCGCCGAGCACGGACTCCGGCCCGCCGGAGAGGATGATGCCGTTCGGCCGGAACGCCACCATGGCCGCGGGATCGGCGTCCCAGGCGTAGATCTCGCTGTAGACGCCAGCCTCGCGCACGCGGCGCGCGATCAGCTGCGTGTACTGCCCGCCGAAGTCGAGGATCAGGATGCGGTGTGCGGCCGGGCTGCCATGCAGTGAGGGTTGGGCGTGCGCGGGAACCGTCGCCATTGCCGTTATATGTCCGTTCGGTAGTTCGGCGCTTCTTTGGTGATGGTCACGTCGTGCACGTGGCTCTCGGTCATGCCGGCGCCGGTGATGCGCACGAACACCGGGCGGCTGCGCATCTCGTCGATGGTGTTGCAACCGGTATAGCCCATGGCCGCGCGCACGCCGCCGGTGAGCTGGTGGACGATCGCGACGAGGCTTCCTTTATAGGGAACGCGGCCCTCGATCCCTTCCGGCACCAGCTTCTCGAGTTCGGCGCTCGGGTCCTGGAAGTAGCGGTCGGAGGAACCGTGCTGCTGCGCCATCGCGCCGAGCGAGCCCATGCCGCGGTAGGACTTGTAGCTGCGGCCCTGGTAGAGCTCGACCTGGCCGGGCGACTCCTCGGTGCCGGCGAACAGGCTCCCGATCATCACGCAGCCGGCACCGGCCACGATCGCCTTGGCAATGTCGCCGGAATAGCGAATGCCGCCGTCGGCGATCACCGGCACGCCGTGCTTGCCCGCCTCGGCCGCCACGTTGGCCACGGCGCTGATCTGCGGCACGCCGACGCCGCTGACGATGCGCGTGGTGCAGATCGAGCCCGGCCCGATGCCGACCTTCACGCCGTCGGCGCCCGCTTCGATCAGGGCCCGCGCGGCGTCGGGGCTGATGATGTTGCCCGCGATCACCTGCATGTCGGGATGGCGCTTCTTCACTGCGCGCACGCGTTCGATCACGCCGCGGGAGTGGCCATGCGCCGTGTCGACGACGATGACATCGACGCCAGCGTCCACGAGAGCGCGCACGCGCTCGTCGGTCTCCGGTCCGGTACCGACTGCGGCACCGACACGGAGCGCTCCACGAGCATCCTTGCAGGCGATCGGGTAGTCCTTGGCCTTCTGGAAATCCTTGGCGGTGATCAGGCCGCGCAGCTCGAAACGGTTGTTGACCACCAGCACCTTTTCGATGCGGTGCTTGTGCAGGAGCGCGAGGACTTCGTCCTTGCTGGCGCCCTCCTTCACCGTGACCAGCTTTTCCTTCGGCGTCATCACGAGCGACACGGGCTCGTCGAGGCGAGTCTCGAAACGCAGGTCCCGATTGGTGACTATGCCGACGGTCTTGCCTCGCTCGACCACCGGCATGCCGGAGATGTTGTTCGCCTTCGTCATGGCCATGACATCGCGAATGGTCATCTCGGGCGAAACGGTGATCGGGTCCTTCACCATGCCGCTCTCGAACTTCTTCACCAGCGCGACCTGGCGCGCCTGTTCGGCCGCGCTCATGTTCTTGTGGATGACGCCGAGGCCACCCTCCTGCGCCATGGCGATGGCGAGTCGCGCCTCGGTCACCGTGTCCATGGCGGCCGACACCAGCGGGATGTTCAGCGCGATGCCGCGGGTGAGTCGGGTGGCGAGGCTCACCTCGCGGGGCAGCACGTCGGAATACGCCGGCTGCAGCAGGACATCGTCGAAGGTGAGTGCTTCCTCGGCTATGCGCATGGCGGCTCCTGCGGGACGACACCGCGGCCGGCCTGGGCGCCGCGGCAGGGAGCGCGCCATGGTACCCAGCCGCCCCAGCACGGTAAACTGCCCGACCATGGAGAAGTCTGCCGGTGAAGCGGTCTACACCGTCGGCCAGTTGAACCGCGAGGCGCGGCTGCTCCTGGAGTCCGGCCTGCCGGCACTGTGGATCACGGGCGAAATCTCGAATTTCTCGCGCCCTGCCTCCGGGCACATCTACCTCACCCTGAAGGACGAGACAGCCCAGGTGCGCTGCGCGTTTTTCCGCGGCGCCCAGCGGGGTCTGCGCTTCAACCCGGAGAACGGCCAGCAGGTGCTCGCCCGCGCGCGGGTTGGCCTTTACGAGCCGCGGGGCGAATTCCAGCTCATCCTCGAGCATCTGGAGCCGGCCGGGGACGGCCTGCTGCTGCGCCGCCTGGAAGAACTGAAGAAACGCCTCGCTGCCGAGGGACTATTCGACGCCGGGCGCAAGCGCCCCCTGCCGACGCTGCCGCGGACGGTCGGCGTCGTCACCTCCCGCACGGGGGCCGCACTGCGCGACATCCTGCAGATCCTGCACCGCCGTTTCCCGGCCACGCGGGTCGTGATCCATCCCGTCGCGGTGCAGGGCGAGAAAGCGAAGCACGAGATCGTTGCAGCCCTGCAGACCGCCGGCGCTCGCGCCGAGTGCGACGTGCTGATCGTCGGTCGCGGCGGCGGCTCGCTCGAGGACCTGTGGGCCTTCAACGAAGAGATCGTCGCCCGGGCTATCCGCGCCTGCCCGATTCCGGTCATCAGCGCCGTCGGCCACGAGACCGACTTCACCCTCGCCGACTTCGCCGCCGACGTGCGCGCGCCGACACCCTCGGGCGCCGCAGAACTCGCCGTACCCGACTGGCGCGAATGGCTCGCGCGGCTGGTCCGCGCGGAACGCGACTGCAGTGCCGCCATCCGCGATCACCTCGACGGGCTCGCCAGCCGCTGCCGCACGCTGGAGGCCAGGCTCGCCCGCATCCACCCGGGTTTCGTGCTCGACCAGCACCGCCAGCGCGCCGACGAACTCGCCGCGCGCATGACGCAGGCCACCCGCCGCCTGCTCGCGCTGCGCCGCCTGCAGGCGCGCCACGCGCTGCAACGCCTGCAATCCGCCACCCCGCGGCTCGCGCTGCAGCACTGCACCGCGCGGCTCGCGCGCAGTGGGCTGCAGCTGCAGGCGATCGGCCGCGATTTCGGCGCGCGCGAGCGGCAGCGTTTCGCGCTGGCCGCAGCCTCACTCCATGCCTACAGCCCGCTGCGCACGCTCGAGCGGGGTTATGCGATCGTGACTGCCGAGGACGGGAGCATCGTGCGGAGTGCGCACCACCTGAAGACCGGCCAGCAGGTCAGTACGCGACTCGGCGACGGCGGATTCGATGCGGTGGTGAGGGCCGTACGCGACGGCGCGACCAGGAACTAGCTCTCGCCGGCGGCAGAATTCCCTGGGCTCGTCACCAGCGCGCGGCCCACCTGCAGCGCCTCGTCGGCCGTCGCGGCGAAGCCGTCTGCGCCGAGCTGCCGCCAGAGCCCGGGCTCGTCGTTGAAGCCGGAGCCGCCGACGAGCACCCGCACCGTGCTGCCAGCATCGGCGCGCAGAATCTTGATGGTCTCCGCCACCCGCGCAAGGTGCACGGACAGCGACGCGCCGAGCAACAGCAGATCCGCGTCGAAATAGGCCACCATGGATGGCAGGTCCTCGGCGGGGACATCGGCACCCAGGTAGATCGCCCGCCAGCCGTCGATCTGGAACAGGTCGGCGACGGCGCGCAGGCCGATGTCATGCGCATTGCTGGCGACCGCGGCCACGACGGCGCACAGCCCGTTTGCCGGCGCCGCAGCAGCGGCATGGGCCAGCACCGCCATCGCGCGGTGTGTAGTGGCGGTCACGAGGTGTTCTTCGGCCACGGCCACGTCGTTCTGGTGCCAGAGCCGGCCGATCTCGCGCTGCGCGGGCAACAGGACTTCGAGATAGGCGCTGCGTACCGGCAGGCCAGATTCGACAGCGGACTGGATCAGACGAATCGCGCCAGAGGAGTCGCCTTCCAGCACCTGCTGCAGGTACTGCAGAGCGAGCCGGTCGCAATCCCGTGCCGGATCCAGTTCCGAACGATCCACCACCAGTTTGCCGCCCAGGCTGAGGATGGCGTGCTCCAGGCACTCGATGGCCGCTGCGCCAGCCGGTACCGGCATGTGTTGTCGCAGGACATCGCGCAACGCCTCGAGACTCAAACGGACGTCGCCAATATCGGCACCGCGGGCGCTGAAAGCCTTCGCAGTCCAGAGCACCCGGGTGGCAAACAGCTTCGGATGGCCGGTGGCCAGGGCGCTCGACAATTCGACCGCCCTGTGGACCAGGTGGCTCTTCCACACCCCCTGCGCATCGCCGGGGTAGCGGTCACGGAGCGATGGCTTCCGTTCGATCATCAGGCTTGCGGCAAAGCCCGCAAAACCCGCGGCGCCGCGTTCGATGATCTCCGCGGCAAAGGCGTCATTGGTGGAAACCGACATGGGGTCCCAGTCTACACCGCCCCTATGGACGTAAGCCCAGCCTCGCCGGGAGAATCGACCTTTCCGCTTCAGCGCCATCTCAATCCATATCGACGGGTGGAGCCCTGCGGATTCAAGGGACGCCGGCAAGGCTGTGTCGATTTGCTCACCTGCGGTATGATCTGGGCCATATGGCTGGCGCCCGCAGTCTCAATCGCAGTGGCTCGATCCGACAGCACTGGGTGGGACGGAACGCAGGTGCCTGAGCAACAGTCGATACTGGTACGGATTGCGGCGGGTGACCGCGCCGCCGTAGCCGAATGCATGAACGCCTATGGCGACCTCGTCTGGTCCCTGGCGAGGCGCTTTCTGCGCAATCCGACCGACGCCGAAGATGCCGTGCAGGACGTGTTCATCGACTTGTGGAACAGCGCCTCGCGCTATGACCCACAGATCGGCGGCGAGCTGGCATTCGTGGCAACGGTCGCCCGCCGCCGCCTCATCGACCGGATCCGTCGGCGCCAGCGCCAGCCTCCGACCGACTCGCTCGACGAACAAATCGAGGAAATCGGCGATGTCACCGCGGCTGCCATTCCGCCGCTGGACGAGGATGCCGAAGTCGCGGTCATAGAGCGTGCGCTGGCCACGCTGCCTGCGGCACAGCAGGAAATTCTTGCCCTCGCCATCCACGAAGGTTACAGCCACAGCGAGATTGCCGAACGGCTGGGTCTGCCGCTAGGCACCGTCAAGACCAAGGTCAGGCGCGGGCTGATCCATCTGCGGGAGACCCTGCAGATCAGCGCGCCGGGCGACGAGACGGGAACCCCGGATGCCTGACGCACGGACGACCGGTAACTACCGCCTCCTCAAGCTGCTGGCGGACGAGGCCGCAGGAGCGCTTGACCCATCGACAGCCGACGAATTCAGCCGACTGGTAAGTGCAGCCGGGAACGCGGTGGCGCGCGACGAGATGATGCGGGTGTCCGCCCTGCTGCAGGCTGCGCTCCTGAAGCGCGAACTGGCCGCCCGGCACGGCCGGGAGTCGCCGGCCATGCCCGCGCGATTGCGCAGCGCAGTCCTGCGGCAGGCCGACACCTGGCTGGCGGCTGGAACGACAGGGCCGGTGAATCCAAAGACCTGACCGGGTACGAAATCTGCTACTGGAGGGTTCGCGGAAGCCCGTCCGCGGATACCACAAGCCCTGCAACCAGTGGAGATACAACGACAATGAGCCCACCCTCAGTCGCCGCGCTTGCTGCGGCTCCGATCGAGTCCTCTGTCGCCACCATCAACGCGCTGCGCACGCCCGACCGGGGACTGCGCCCGGAGGCGATTGCGGTCCGGGATGCTCTCATCGCGCGCGGACTGGAGACGCCGCTGCTGCCGGTCGACCTGACGGCAGCCGAGAAATGCGAACGCATTTCCGGGCACGTAGCCGAGATCATGCGGATTCTCGGCCTGGACCTTCGCGACGACAGCCTGGCAGATACGCCGAATCGCGTCGCCCGGATGTACGTCGAGGAGATTTTTTCCGGTCTCGACTATCGTCATTTTCCGAAACTCACCGTGGTCGAGAACAAGATGCAGGTGGACGAGATGATTCGCGTCCGCAACATCAACCTGTCTTCGGTCTGCGAGCACCACTTGGTCACCATAGATGGCCGCGCCACGGTCGCCTACATACCTGGGACGAAAGTCATCGGCCTGTCGAAGATCAATCGCATCGTCGGCTTCTTTGCGCGGCGGCCGCATATACAGGAGCGACTGACAGAACAGGTCCTGCTCGCCCTGCAGACCCTGCTCGAGGTGGAGGACGTCGCGGTCAGCATCACGGCCGTCCATTACTGCGTGAAGGCGCGCGGGATCATGGATACCAACAGCGAGACCACCACGACAGCACTCGGCGGGGTGTTCAAGTCGCGACCCGAGACCCGCAAGGAGTTCTTCGCAGGGGCCTGCGCCTGACGCCCTGCGATACCCGGCGCTGAATCAGCGGTCGCCTGCGGGCGAAAGCCTCCTGCAAAGAGGCCGAGGACAGGTATTTCGCGGCCCGGGGGAAGCCCGATGCCGACCTGTCTGAGCCCGATGTTCGCTGCCGTTCTGGCCGGGGTGCTTGTGCTGGGAGCACCGCAGGGTGGCCACGCCAGCGACTCGTCTGCGGTATTCGCGCTGCGTAACCAGGTCGAACTCGCCTACAGGGCAGGGAGCCAGGAGGGGCTCCAGTCGGCGCAGGCTGCGCTCATGGCGCTGGCCGGCTCGGAGCCGCGATCGGCGTATTACCTAGCGTACGTCCACTCCTGCCAGGGGATGCTCGCCGCAGCCGATGCGGGCACGGCCAGGCGGCTGATGGACGACTGCATCGCCCGGCTGAATGACTACCTGCCGTTGTACCCCGAGGATGCGGAGGCACGCGCATTGCTCGGCTCCTGCAACGGCGTCAGTACCCGTTATCACCGGCTGACGATGGTCAAGCGCGGCCTGGCCGCCCAGCGCGAAATCGCTGCGGCCCGCCAGCTCGCGCCTGACAATCCCTGGGTGGTGCTGCAGGACGGGCTCGCCGATTTCTCCACCCCGGCCGTGTTCGGTGGCGATCGGAGCCTTGCGATCCGCAAGCTCGAGCGAGCCACCGACTTGTTCGCGGCAGCGGTTGCGGCCGGTACACCCCTGGCCGCGTGGGGCGCGGCGGAAGCCTGGAACCAGCTCGGGCAGATGTACCGGCAGGCAGGCCGACCGGCGGACGCGTTCAATGCCTTCCAGCGTGAACAGGCGCTGGCGCCGGGATCGCCGACGCAGCTGGCATCCCGGTAGGTTATTCGGCAGTACCGATCAGCCCGGGAAAAAACGCTGGATCACCGGCCTGAACCGGTCCATGTCGACCAGGAAGGAATCGTGCCCCTGGATCGACGGCAGCTCGACCAGCTCCACGTCGGTCACACCAGCACGCAGGCCTTCAGCCAGCTCGCGCTGCTGGTGCAGCGGAAAGAGGAAGTCCGTCGCCACGCCGATCACCATCGCGCGCTTCGCGCGGATGCGGCCGAGACCGGCTGCGACGGAGCCGCCGTGCTCCGCGATGTCGAACAGGTCGCTGGCGCGAGACAGGTACAGGTAGCAGTTCGGATCGAACTGGCCGGTGAATTTCTGCGCGTGGGCCTCGAGATAGGCT
>Ga0194121_10011375_pt1 | contig 10606 bp, 3 predicted proteins | sample TA2MahCa50mmetaG_FD_148609 | JGI IMG/M metagenome (GOLD analysis project Ga0194121, IMG submission 148609) | Freshwater microbial communities from Lake Tanganyika, Tanzania - TA2015020 Mahale Deep Cast 50m | ecosystem: Environmental > Aquatic > Freshwater > Lake | place: Tanzania: Lake...
AACTTAATCTTCAAATGTGGCTGGATTTACTAAGGCTTGTACATATGTAAAGAATAAAAGTAGACATGTATTTTATTATGATGAATAATAGATGCTTACTCTGCTAAATAAATATCCTAAAGTGTAAGGTAGACTATTCTCTGGTTAGAAGTTAGAAGTTAGACTGCCCGGACGTAAAGAACCGAATAGACCAAGCGTGGTTGTGTGAGATTCACTCGAATTAAACAATAAATATTGTACCGGTAGTTGTTCTCAGGGTACTTATGTGTCTCAAATATAACCTATACTGTAGATTTGGCTAATGTCTGCATACTTTTTGGACATTTTAGTTTTTATTTCAAAACTGAAAATGTTAACCCCCCACAAAAAATATGAGTGTGTGTGATAACTTAGGGCCTAACAGTTGGCAAAAGCCAAATTGTCCTAGACAGCTTGTACGCCCAGCAAAAAATTCGAATGTAGGGGTGCCAACATTACACTGTGATCGGCCAAAGTCGGCACCCCTGTTTGTTTCAACTATTAGGTCGGCCTAAAACCCACACCATCATATGTCGGCAGCCTATCAATATTTAAAAAAAAAATCTAGAGACCTGTACAAAGCTAACGACACCTCGCACGGGTCTCTATGATGATTTTGACAGTACATTTAAGCTAAAAAAACAAACTTTATGATATTATAGGGGACAAAAAAGTTTTTTTCCAACATTTAGAGTCGTTTTTTAGCCAAATTTAGGTACTAAAATTAAGAAATTCGGCTTTTTATCAATTTTTTTCATAAAAAAATTCCAAAAAACGAATTTTTTATCACCATTAATGGGTTAAATATCTCAAAACATGTTTTGCCGACATTAAACTAAATCACGGTAAATAAAAGTGCAAAATGTCGGCTTTAAAAAAAAAAAATTTATATCAATTGTGGATTTTTCATTTTTGTCTCGTTTTGAGTGGTTTTTTGTCCAAAATTGTTGCTAACAGTCTAAAAATCATTACCTTTTCAAATTTCAAAATTTTTTTGAACAATTTCCAAAATATTTGGAAAATACAAATTTGCCGACATAATACTGGGGGTGTGACGACGGCTAAAAACGCGCAAAACGTCGGCCTTCTATCAGTTTTTCTGGCAGCAAATGCTGTCACTGCCTGCCAAATCACCAACTTTTTTTCGGAATCAGGCAGAGTTATCAACAAAAAAAAATTTGTTAAAAACATGATGCGAATTTACTGATAGCCTAGTCTCCACAAGGGTGACAAATTGTGTTTTTCAAAAAAAATGTCGGCACAAAAAAATCAAATTTGGAGATCTCAAAAAAACTTCCCTATGACCCATAATTTTTTTTCTCTCAATATTATGAAAGACAAAAATATACCGATAAAAATTGGTGTAAATGCAAAATTGCTAACTTAAAAATTGGATTTTTCGCAATTTTTTAAAAATTTCAAAGATGGGTGCCGACATTCCTACATGGAGCCGACATTAGCCGAATCTACGGTACACTGTGATCTGGTACTTTTTACAGCAAGAGAAAATAAATCCTAATGTTCATCTTTTAAAATTTTAGATACAGATTATTTTGCAGCATTACATAGATATGGAATATCAAGAGTCCTTTCTGACTATGTCTTTGAGAAGCCTGAAAAGATCATTCTGTGTTTGCAAATACATCTAATTGTTTGTGCCAAAGAAGTTCAGAGAGAAGAATTCATGAGACTGACCAAGCACATATCAGAGGATAAATTCTCCCAAGATGAGTTAAGATCCATTCTGCAGTGCAAAAGCAAATGGATGCCAACAGACCACAATTCTGCGAAAAAATGTGTACAGACTGCTCTAAACTGGGCCAATGAAAACAGAGATGACTTGATGATAAATGAACTATTGAAATTAGAGAAAAAATGCCACACAACAAAGGAAGAAGGCCTAGAGTGTTTTCGAGCCAACCTCAGCGGTGATGATCTACTGCCTTGGACCATTTCAGCCTTCAGCAAGTTATATGACCAGCCAAGTTGGTTCAAAGCGATTTTTACTGTACTCTTGACCGTTGTGATTTTATCGTTCTTTCCTGTTTTCTTCGATTTTTATTCTGACATTATGTTGGTTTTAAGTTACCAACAGATTTACTTTGACAATGAGTTCAACATGAGTGAGCTGTGGTCTTGCAGTGGTAGCTACATCAATAGCTCTTGTATCCGAAGCATGGGGTTTGAAGTACTTGTCACAGGAGAGTTGCCTGAATTGGCTATTCGTGACACATATAAGCAAGCTTTCTCTTTTACAATAGTATTAATCATCTTCTCCTCATTGTTCTACTTCATCTGTGCTGTTTATTATCCTGTTCCAAAGTCAAAAGACCAAACTCTCAGGTGGATTGGAAAGAAACTTTTCTGGCCAATGCAGCATTGTGTTCATCACCTGCATGCTTTGCACACCAACCAGCCTAGCAGGTTCAAAAGCCATTGTGCTAGAAGCAATGAAATTTGGATGACCTTCAAGACAGTAGAAATTGGCATTGAGGCCAGCTTTCAACTGGGTTTGCAGCTATGGCTCCTCAGACCCTTTCTTTCTGTTATCTCTGTGTGGCCAAGTGAAGAGCTGGTCAGGCACGCTTTCAATGGCATGTTTTATTTCATCACATTGGGCAAAGTCTCCGCCTGCTATGTGGAGAATGCACTGTTTAAAATCATGTTCACAGTCATCCTGCTAAGTGGGACATTGACAAAGATGAAGAGTGATAAGCCTGGAATGAGCTTCTCCTGGTGGTTGTTTTTCAGTATTCTAGCTCAGGTGGTTGCTAGAATATTTTCTTTCATAAGCCTTGTTTTACTGAGCTCTCCACTGGGCTTTGGAAATCTAATTTTCATTCTATATCTAATTCACAGTTTTCTTGTCATTATCATCCTTAACATCCAAGCAATACTGAATGAGAGAAGTAACTTTACACCTTACACAAACTTTAAATCCTGGAACCTTATAAGGTTTTGTGTTAGTGTCTGTTCATCCTGGATAGTTCTAATTGACCTGAAGGATAGCAGAAGTAAGGTCTGTCGCCGCACATTTCTAGCCAATACTTTGTTCTTCTTCCTGATACTAACCGAGAACATTATTCTTGTCTGGCTCCCTGACTGGACACCAGATCTCTATCCTCCCTTGGACTGCTTTACAGCGGAAAGCCTGAAGATGAGTAAACTGTCTGTTGTCCTATTGGAAATTGTTGGGATTTCCTTGCACATCATTCATTACAAGTTCTGGCATCCCTGGTCAGATTTGATAGAACCTCTAAATGGAAAGCTAACCATCTGGGTTTGCTGGAGCCAGAAAGTCCAAGTTGTTCAGTTCAGAGCTCCCTGGACATCTCAGAACACACGGTAAATTTTAGAATTATTTTTACAACTTGTGCCACCTACAGTAACATCGGCTTAAAGGTGCAACAAATGGATGTAGGACAGGTTCTGTATATGGCTATAGAAAAATTCAAATTAAATAGCTTTAGAAAAGGCTCACAAATGTTGATTTGAGGAATACTATATAAACCCTATACTAAAAATTATAATGTTTTTAATTTCAATTCGGTTGAAATAGAAGGTGCTTGCAAACAACTTGCACTTGCAATACAAAAAAGCTTCACCTAGGGAGGCTTGGAAAAATAAAGTAATGTGGATTCCATCAATACACTGCTAGCAAAACCTGTTGAATTTTAAGTAGCTTAAGTACTTTATTTTAATTTCTATATTACTTAATATGTTTAACTATGATTTGAGTGATACTAAAATTTAAACAATATTCTACCTAACTTTGAATTGAATACGGAGTATTTTTGAATCTAAGTTTAATCATGATTTAATTTAAAAAGATTCAAAATTGTATGTTAAAAATTTTTAGACTCATTTTATAAAGTAGAGGAAAACGATTTAGCAAGATGTAGAATATACAATGGATAGTTATGATATAATTTCATCTGAATCAAGTCTGAATTAATTGTAATAAGGTTTTTCTGTAGTGTAAAACATTATACCAAATTAAGAATTCAAAATTTAATGACTTAAATCATATATGAAAAAATCAAAAAATTTCATTAGTGTTGATTAAAACCATGAAAACAAATTTCCTTTCTATTATTTTAATTGTTTTACCAAGAATTATTAAAGAAAAACAGTTTTAGAGATACATCTATTGGGTATTTCTGTAAATAAATCCAGACTCCTCTCTCCAAGTAGCACACAGCAGGGAGGGGCAATCGCACAATCGCACATAGCACATTTTCACTCTTTGAAAATGTGCGAATGTGAGATCGCACATTTCGTCACTCTTTAAAAATGTGCGAATGTGCGATCGCGCTTTTTGTCGTTCTTTGAAAAAGGGCAAAAAAAACGAATTTTGGAATTGTACTTTTTTGCACTTTAAAAAGAGCGATCATTGAAAATGTGCAATCACCCTTTTTTAAGAGCAAAAAAAAAGTGTGATTCGGAATTTCCACTTTTTTGCACATTTTCACACATTCGCCCTTGTCAAAAGAGCAGTTGTGCGATCTTTTTAAAGTGCAAAAAAAGTGCAATTTTAAAATTCACCCTTTTTTCGTACAATTTTGCACATTTGCTCATTTCAAAAGAGGGATTGTGCAATCACACTTTTTTGTCGCTCTATGAAAAAGTAGGAATGTAGGATTGCACTTTTTTGTTGCTCTTTGAAAAAGCACCAACTTAAACTCTAGTTGGATGAGATCGAAAACAGTTTACATCAAATAATGTTTAATTTTAAGATTAAATATGTTTTATTTAGCATATACCCTATAGTTTAATATATTTTTTTAAAACTCAATATTGTTCAAAATCAAACATTTGTTGGTGTAGGAACACTTCTGTATCCCATGTGGTGGAAATAGAGACCACATAGCACTTAAAACGTGTCCCGGCTGGGAACCAAGTTGTGTTTAGGGTTGATATTTGAAATTGATATTTTTCTCTTTAGGAAAGTTGACTTGGAAGCCTCAGATGGTTGCGAAAATAGATTTCCAAAAATGAAATTTCGGGGGGTCCAGTTGAGACGTCCCTGGATTTGCAAAGAAACAAAGTAAGTTATAAAGCTGATTGAGGTGAAAGTTTTCCGTTACTTCATGAAAGAAAATTATTGAATAATTCTCTGATTCAACTGCAACAATTGCGTGTGTACAGTTCTGAAACTACTGTACATTTAAATAGTTTGATACATTTGGTATATTTTTACGAGTAAATATACTTTCTTTCCAGAGAATGCTCTCCTGCAGCACCAGTCACTCAAAATGTACAGGAGGAAGAACCGCTAATATGTTTAGAAGAAGTACCACGCTCCCAACTTGAAGTGGAAGTGCCAATGGATGACATTGATGAAGAAATACAAGTATAGGGGGGTAGTACCACTGTTCCACAATGCGCCAATAAAAAGTGTAAAACTGGAAACAGTACTTGTTTCCAGTTGTAAATCAAGCTAAGAAAAGGGCATTTTTTGAAAATTGTACACTGTATTCGCCAATAAAATAATAAAATAAGTATGTTTGTTGTCACTGATGTCTTAAGCCCAGTATTTGATTAACTTAACTTACTAAAATCATTACAGTTTCTGAGTTGTGTGTGGAAGGGGAACGGATGAGTGGCCCAGGGCGGGTCAATTTTGACCAAATTTTTAAAAATTTGATTTTGTTCAAAGGACCTGGATAACAAAAAAATATGTGACAAAAGCTCAACTATAATTTTTAATATTCTTAACCAAAACAGGGTTAAAGGAGTGCAACTAAAAATTCTCTCTCAAAATGTCCTCATGCTTATTTCCCCATCTGGGTAAAAATTTCTCCCTGCTAAAGTTTCTTTGTGTCTTAAGGCCCTCATGGCATTTCTTTTTTGTGTCGAATTTGCTCAACCTAACCTTATTTGGGTAACATTATGACAACTTCATCTTGAAAATAAATCTCCTTTGCTTTAAGCGATCAAATCCAAATCATTGACAAAATTTCGACATAAATTTTTTGTTGCTGGGAGAGAGGAGTCATGTGCGGTTTTTCTTCCTCACAATTCACACTTAATTGTAAGCATATATAAACACAAAGTAACGCATATACAGTATTGTTTCCTCAAAGCTGAACCATATCAATTTTCACTTCACTCGGTTTCTTTCAGACTTTAATAATATAGATTTTAATTAAACGTTAAGTTTCATAGCATTTATTCTGGTTATAGGATAAATTGTTACAACAATACTTTCAATACGTTATTCAATATATGATAAATGTGTTACTGTTAGACTTTTATATGTCTTTTTTGTTAATTTTCAAATGTTCTGCATTTTGTTAGTTCTCAACAAGCGATAAAAAAGGCAGCGTTCTGTAAAACTTTTAAGCATTTGTGAATAATACACAAGCATATTATAATTATCAAAATTTCATTCAAAAAAGTAAATTTTTACTTAGGAGGGGCCCATAAAGCTGCCCAGTAGACAATGGTGAACAAGGAGAACCCCACAGCATAGATGATCCTGAATAATACAAAGACGACATTCAAACAGGCCAGGGTTGCCAGATCCTGGCAACCCCTCACGGCCACTTCCACCAAAAACCACGGCCCCTTTGGGACCCTTCACGGCCCCAAAATTTGAAGTCACGGCTACTTTTACGGCCACTTTAGCTTAGGTGGTTTTACCCAAGTACAAAGCAATTTGCACGTTTTTTTTATCATATTGCTCTTTTGGATGCACAGTGTATCTGATCATATAGAAAACTGAACTGACCCAAGCAATCTCCTTGCTCTATTGTCTTGCTCCATCTCTGTTCTCTTTTTGTTCTATCTCCTTGCTCCAAATGCTTGCTTTTTCTTCCTGCTCCATCTCTATGCTCCATCTCCTTGTTCCATTTCCTTGCTCCAGCTGCTTGCTTTTTCTCCTTACTCCATCTCCTTGTGTCATTGCCTTCCTCCATCTCCTTGCTCCATCTGCTTGCTTTTTCTTCTTGCTCCATCTCTTTGCTTCACTCGTTTCCAATCTCACGATCTAGCATCTAGTGCTAGCTTCATGCTCCTGCTCTTTCATCTAGCTCCTTCCTCCTAATACTTCCTGCGGCTATCTAATCCAGTTCTTGTTCAAGCACCATGCTCTGGGTTAAGCTTCAAGTTAAAACTCTTTTGTTTAACTTTAAACTAAAGTTTCTTGCTCAAGAAGCTGGAGTCTTAGAATCAGATTACTGCAGCATGGAACAGAACAAAGAACTATGCCACATGCTGGACTTTTGAGTAATGGGACTGGAGCAAAGATCCAGGCAAAAATCTGGACCAAAGAGCTTGAAGAAAATCTGTTGAAAAGAACTGAGGCAAGGAGCTGGAGCATAGAACTGGAGCAAAAAAAAATAAAACTGTGAGATGTACCAAGGAAACAAATGAAGGAGACCAAACTAGGAAATGGTTGCAGAGCTAAGTGATGGTGATGAAGCTAGGAGCTAGAACTATGAGGTGGATCTAGGACCTAGATCTAGGCAGTGTTGTGGATCCGGATCCGGTTGGATCCAGACCTTTTGGTTGGATCTGGATCCGGAATTTTTATTTCAAACCGGATCCGGTTCCGGATCCGGATCCGACCTGTTTTTTCACACAACAGTTGACTCAAAATAATTTCTAACCATGTAGATTTTATCAGAAGAGTTGAAATCTTTATACCCAGCTTTTCTTAGTACCTCCAGCTTTGCTCAGGATGCTTTTCCTGAATGTGTTTTCAATTTTTTTTTTCACCTCCTGTTATGTTATAAGCAGGATCCGGATCCGAATGGTTGGAATGCAAAAAAAACAGCGTAAAAAGAACATGGGAACGAGGAACGCAAAAGGAAAAAAGAGGAACGTGGGAACTTGGGATGCGAAAGGATTTTAGGATCGGGTGCCCACCTTTGGTTACAGGTATTCGTTACTGTATACTACTGTATTAACTACTGTACAGTAGACAGAATTCCTTTGCATTAGAGGCGATTCTTTCATGCCTGATTTCTTCCCAAAAATAATACAGAATTGAATGTTACTTTATCCGTTTAGAATCGAACAAAACTCATCACTGTTGCCAGGTAGCATTTTCCACCCCTACTTTTCTCAAAAGTAGCGTTTTTAAAATCAATGTTACAATTTTGGCAAAAAGTAGCAGCAAGTAGCGGTAGAAAATTATTTACACTTTTTTTGAAAAAGGTTGGAAGCAACATTATTGTACCATTCGCCAAACATGACCAAGAAGTAAAAATAACCGGTGTGTGAACACTGTGCATCTTCATATAAATTACAGAGTAGACTAAGAGAGAGGTTTTGAACGAGGCGGAAATTACTTCTCCTCGCAGAATTATTTCTGTTGTGGAGAGTACCACCGGTAAAATGAGGTGGTAGTGAAATGAGGACAAGTAGCGGCAAGTTTTTGGTGAAGTAGCGGCGAGACCCAAGAAAAATCTGGCAACAGTGCATCTCAGTTGCGTAAGAGGTTAACATTCTGCCCACGCGGCCAGCAGGCATTTCATTTTTTCTCTGTTACATTTGCTTTTTTCCAACTCAAATTAAAGAAGTTTTTCATAATTTTCTACGGCTACATTTGAGCCTTTTTGACCCCTTCACGGCCCCTTTACGGCCCCTCGCGGCCCCAAAATTTTCACGGCCCCTCAAATTTTTCTACGGCCACATTTGAGCAAAAGGGCCGTCACCACGGCCCCTTGGCAACACTGCATTCAAAACACTCTTTGAATTTTAAGGCTGTGAATTTAGTTGTTGAGTTTTGTCTACCTGGATATGATGTCGATCTTTTGGGCCTTGGTATGGGACCTGCTCCAAAAGCGGGACAGCCAGTTTTGGCTGAAAAATAGAGAAAAATTGTTAAGTCTCAATGCATAACAATGTATTTGAATGTCGTCATTGGTTTCTGGTAATTTTGTACCTTCTAAGGTTGGTTTGGTTCCCCCTCTCCACATTGTCGCCGTCCTTACAAATGCGCAGATTATTTCAATGGTCTTTTTATTTTTCTTCAAAAAATAATGAAGCATAACAAGAACTATGTGCAAATCATTTACATTAATGTTAGTTAAAATATGTACAAACTTATAAAATTAATCAACAAAAAACTAAATAAAAAAATGGCCAAGGTTTTTGGACAGGGATAAAATGTCCATGTAAAATTTTTTTGTATATGTTAAAGGCGGCTCAGGAGTCGCAATTGGCATATAAAACAAACAATTTGTAAAAATATTGTAAATCTCTATAGTTCTAGCATGGGATATTATTTTATGCGAATTATAGCGATTTATAACTTATTTTTAAGCACCTTTTTAACATAACTATAGGCAAAAATTAAAAAAATTTATTTAAGTCATAATCTTTGAAATATTTTTTTTATGTATGGTTGTATTTTAAAAAATTGAGGCTTTCTTTACTTTTGTGGTAGTATAACTACAAAAAACCATCCCATGTTTTCCTCACTGTATGCTCAGCTACAAGCGTAGACCAGCTAATGGGTGTTTCCAAACCATAGAATACAAAACAAATTTAGAACACGATACTTAAGGGCCGTCGTTGTCCGCTGCCCTCCTCCACCCATAATTAGAAGTGGCCAGAAACTGATTCTATAGCCATCTTTCAGAGGGAGGGGGCATTGCTAAATTATAATACCCCAACATTAATACTCTCCCCTCCGACAGACGGCAATAGAATCAGTTTCCGGCAAAGTCTTGTTATGAAGGGGGGGGGGAGGACTTCGACGGACCTAAGTATTGTCTTCTAATAAGACAATCACTAGAAATAACTCAAGCACGTGCTTAGCAGAAGATTGTTTATATTTCACTAAGCTAAATAGGTTCCCGGATTTTCAAAACAGGAAAAAGTCTCGTGGATTTTTTACCACAAAAAATAACTAAATTACTGTTGTCACATGACCCCCCCGAGATGGCACCCCTGGGTACCACAGGTGCCAGCTTCTCTGCTGCATGTCCACAGGCAGCTACTGAGGGGGAGGCTGTGCCGAAGGTCTGGGCGGTCTTCCACACTGAGGCGGGCGGGCAGGTTCCACAGCGGCTTGGCCCACGTGCGGCTTCAGGTGATCCACACTCAGCCAGTCCACGCGGTCCCCTAACTGCAGTTTGGCAATCTTGGCACGTAGTTCTAACACCTTGAAGGGGCCACGGTAAAACATCTTTTTTCTATTTAATCATCCCTTTAGGGTTAAGTTCCAAGGTGGGGAAAACTAGGGTTAATTATTTCATCAATCGTCCCTTTAGGGTTAAGTTTAAAAGTGGAGGAAAACTAGGGTTAAGGGGGGTTCTTTATATGACCTCGATTACTGTAGGCAAAATAAACAGCGATCTTAACTACTAAAAATTATTATTGTCCTAAGCAGCATAAAATTCAAGCTCAACTGGCCTCAGCCCGGTCCCCACAGTTTGGACCAGGGCTGAGGCGCCATGGTTACTGTACAGCATTTTCTAGGCAACGGCAGGTGGGGAAGCTAACACATAAAAAGGGGGATTTTACAATATATTTAAGGGACAAAATATAGAGATAAATATAGATCTCCGTATAGAGATCTATATCCGTTTTCACATAAAGAGATAAATATATACGAATAACTAAGGATACGGCT